>Ga0180438_10011412_pt1 | contig 10740 bp, 8 predicted proteins | sample SS_ome_12_FD_132455 | JGI IMG/M metagenome (GOLD analysis project Ga0180438, IMG submission 132455) | Hypersaline lake sediment archaeal communities from the Salton Sea, California, USA - SS_3_D_2 metaG | ecosystem: Environmental > Aquatic > Non-marine Saline and Alkaline > Hypersaline >... | reverse complement strand
TTCAAGAGCCAGCTTTCTTGTGGCCTCTGGAAACCTAATGTCATAGCAAATCTGTACTCCCACTGTGATTCCAGCACACTCGAAGAGAGCCATGACATCCCCTCCTTTGAAAACATCGCGTTCTTCTTGGAATGGATGCATTTTCCTGTAAGTTCCTGTAATCTCACCATCAGGTCTTGCTACGACAAGGGTGTTGTAGAACATGCCATTTGCCCTCTCAATATCTGTTCCAATTGTAAACGCACCATACTTCTTTGCTATAGCTGATAGGAAGTCACTGGCTGGGCCAGGAACCCCTGGTCCTTCTCTCTGATAATCTTCGTGGCGAAAACCAATGGCAAATAGCTCAGGGAATTGAATGAATCGAACACCTCTCCCAGGGTTGTACCGATCAAGCATCAATCGAGCATTACCAAAGTTGCGCGCTCTGTTTCCCTCTACGCAAGGCATCTGGACCAAGGTCATTGAGAATTCCATAGAACATCACCTTATTCTCAAGGTCGTACATGTTCTACTACTTCCCGTAAGATAAGACAACCGACTCTAATATGAACCCACATCATAACGCTTAATTGTTTGTCCTCCGGACGAGCTAGTGATGGCTCGCACTGGACGTGTATCCACTTGGTGAACGAGGTAAACACTGAGCCAACAGGCAGGAAGGACATGCCAAAGACGTCCTACTCCAAACCCACCATCGGGGCAACGGGTAAGACTGGTAGCTGGCGGACCTTCGATCCAGTGGTCAACTACGATGAATGTAACAGGTGTCGTACTTGTTGGCTACATTGCCCGGAGGCTGTAATCGACATTGGTGAGGATGACTATCCCGTTTGGGACTTAGACTATTGTAAGGGCTGTGGGATCTGCGCTGAGGTGTGTCCTAAGAAGTGTATCGAGATGGTACGGACCACAGATGCCGTTGGAGATTCAATCCCCGTAGGAGGTTCAGAAGGATGAAGACTGAGCTGATGAGTGCCAATTATGCGGCTGCTCGAGCTGTGGTTTCTGCAAGGGTTGAGGTTGTCGCAGCGTATCCAATCACACCAGCGACAACAGTCCCTGAACAGGTTGCCCTCTTAAATGAGAAGGGAATATATACTGGGCAATTCATTCGAGTCGAGTCTGAACACTCTGCAATGTTCGCATGTATTGGAGCGAGCTCTACAGGTGCTCGAGCATTCACTGCAACATCATCAAATGGTCTACTCCTAATGGATGAGGCATTACACTGGGCTGCAGCAGCAAGACTACCTATTGTATTGAATAACATCAACCGCTCAGTTTCACCAAGTTGGAACATACATGTTACCCATGATGACTCATACTCAAAGCGTGATACTGGTTGGATTCAATTCTACGTTTCTAGTGTTGACGAACTATACCACACAATCATTCAGTCCTTCAAGCTTGCTGAAGATGAGAGAGTCTTGATGCCTGTCATGGTGAACGCTGATGGGTTTGTTTTGAGTCACACTTTGTCCACATTTGATTACCTTGAACCAGAAGAGGTTGACAAATTCCTACCTCCTTACTCGCCACCCCACTGGGTCATGGACCCCCAAAATCCTGTTTCTCATGGTAACATCGTGTTTCCTGAATATTATCAAGAATTCAGGTATATGATGCATGAGGGGACACTTAATGCACTGAAGGTCTATGATGAAATAGAGAAGAAATACAAGAAACTCTTTGGCAAATATTTCGGTGGTCCGATTGACTGCCACAAATGCGAAGACGCCGAGGTTGTTTTTACATCTCAAGGATCAATGGCTGCTGAAGCAATTGATGCAGTTAATGAACTAAGAGAAGAGGGTTACAAAGTCGGAAATGCAAGAATGAGAATGATTCGCCCCTTCCCTGTAGAGAAGATACGTGAACTTGGAAGTCGAGTGAAGGCTTTTTCCAGCTTTGATAGAGGGGTGTCTTATGGGTTTGGCGGCCCCGTAGCAAATGACATTCGAGCGTCAATGTATCATACTAAACACAGGCCCATAATCAAGAGCTACATTGGTGGTCTTGGAGGCCGTGACATGACTGTTGAAGATATCAAAGATGTAATTTTGGATACGTTCAATTCTGTTGAGAGCGGAGAGCTGGGTCCTGAAGAGACCTGGCATGACCTTATGGAGTGAGTAAAATGGTAGCGACTAAAGAGATGCCACTCAAAGAATATGTGTTGAAGGGTAACGCGGCATGCGCCGGGTGTCAGGACATGGTTGCGCTCCGACATGCGCACAAAGCTCTCGAGGGTGATGTCATTCAAGTAGTCCCTGCTTGTTGTACAAGCGTTGTTCAGTCACTCTGGCCAAAGAGTGGTTTGGGAATACCAGTTCTCAATACTGCCTTTCCCGCTGCAGCTGCAACAGCTTCTGGAGTGAAAGCTGCTTTGAAGGCAAAAGGTAATGATCATACTACGGTAATGGTATGGGCGGGTGATGGTGGAACTTTTGATATTGGTATCCAAGCACTAAGTGGAGCCTTTGAGCGAAGGACTGATTTCCTCTATATCTGTTATAACAACCAAGTATATAGTAATACAGGCACTCAGCGTTCTGGAGCAACACCACTTCATGCCCAAACAACCACCACTTGGTTTGGAAAGACTGAACCTGAGAAGATGCTTGACTTCATTGTTGCCGCTCATGAGCCAGTATACCAGTTTACTGCAAACACAGCATATCCTCGAGACCTCTATGATAAGTTCAAGAAGTCACTTGAGTTCGAGGGTCCAAAGTTTGGTCATATCTTCCTCCCATGTCCACAGGCATGGAACTATCCCGTCGAGAAAGGCGTAGAGATTGGAAAGCTGGCAGTCGAAACTGGCTACTGGATTCAGTGGGAAAGGGTTGGTGATCAGTTCACGCTTGGAAATCATAGTAAGAGATTCCAAGATCCCGCAAAACGGAGACCAATCGATGACTTTCTCAAAATGCAGGGAAGATTCTCGCATCTGTACAGACCAAAGCGGGATGACAAGAAAATCAAAGAGTTTGAGGACTTCATCCAGCACAGATGGGACATGCTCATGCGGACCTTCACATAAGACAGGGACAATAATCCTACTCCACCGATTCTTGGAGTATTAGATACATGAGTCCTCCTGCATATGCTGAAACTATTCTTTTGATACGGTGTTCATCATCCAAACTACCCATATCCCCAGATGTGATGTCCAAGCGCGCAGATTCCTCCGCAATAAACCTTGAAACCCACGGAAGATCCATGAGCGCATCTCCTACATCAAGAAGCTGAAGTATACGATATGCAGTTTCGAAACAGAGGGCTTGTGCAAATCTCTCTGATTCTTCACCTAGTGTGATTTGATGACCTTCGACAACCTCAATAATGGCATCAAAGGCATCAATGATTTGGTCTTTAATCTCCTCTGATGAGATTGCGTCAAACTTCCCATCCGATACCATTTGCTTCAGAGATGAAAGAATGATTCTAAAGCGACGTTCAGGGGATATCTGAGGTTTCTCACCAACCTTAGCCCGTTGTTTGTAGCCGCTCAACTCTTCAAATAATGTGGTACCAGGATCATCTACCTCGAGTATTCTTTCCGCAATCTTAGTGTTTTCTCCTTTTAGTAGATTAATGAACAAATCAAGCTCGGAATTCTTACTCTTGCCATAACGGATACGGTGTATCTCCGAGTAATGGTTTGTAATTTCTTGAAGCAGAAATGATACAAACTCCCGCTTACTCCAAGGTGCCCTTGTCTCTTCAACCTCAGATGAGTACATTGGGGAGGTTGCCAATAATGATGCACTTTGTCTTAGTGTATTTAGCGTTATGAACAGCCTGTTACAGACCATTGGATTTCCTATAAGTGGCCAGTCGAAGGAACGATGAGCTCCGCTGCCAGTAATCTGGTTCCTCAACAATAAATATGCCTGCATAGAAATCATGTATGCAGCAGTTTCCTCGACAAGTTTTGTTTCATCAAGTGTGAAGACTTGATCGAGATCATAGGGTATCGCTGTTGCACGCATTATCACCAAGGCGAGAAGTAATCTGATTCTTTGAGCCCTCATGGTGTCATCAATTCTGTACCCCTTCCCAATCGGACTCGGTGTAAATGTGATGTCGGGTATGCCCTTAACCTCCATCGCATTATACATATGTTCTATCAATAACTCTCGTGACTCATCCGATTCCATCAGATTCTTGACAAATTCCTGAACGCTCTTAATGGGATACTCCTCTGGTGATATAGTTGGACTGATGATCAATTTTGGAATCGCCATTAACCAAAGTAGTGAGATTGCTTCATCCCTTGCAGCTCCAATAACTTGTTGACCCGATTGAAACTCCTCTCCATCTAAAGTGAACCCTACCCATCGTGGTGCATTCATGAGAAACTGGAGTGTATTCTCATCGTGAAATGTCTTTGAGAGTAGATGTTTCTTGACTTTCTGATACATTTCTACTGGATCCGATGATGTGATTGAGAAGCTTGCTAGACCCAGTTCTTCTCTGATTTCGAGAGAATCTTTCCTGCACCATTCCTCAATAGCCTTGTAAAGCCAAGTCTGGTGGATATTGTCAACAATTGCCCCTGTCATTTCTACAAGAGCTGAACTCATTAGGTGTCCTCCTCAAAGAGCTTTTTCAAGACATCCTGATGTGTCACACTTCCCTCGAGTGCAAACCGGATGTACAGAAGCATGTCTAGGATTGCCCGTTCCACATCGATCTCAACCCCGGTGTCAACCATCTTCGAAAATGACAGGCTGCTCAGTTCTTTTTCTAGCTCTGTATCTCCCGGCACTAGAAGGGTTGCTCCAGTATCGAAGTCAATTTTGTCATCAAGTCCTCGATACTTGACATCAATCACCGTACCATGGCTATGATTTCTGTTTCTCACATAGACCCTCATTCGAGGCTTGAGCCCATAGAAATTAATATCATCCAGTAATTTGGTTAGCCGTGTCCGGAGAAAGGAGCTGGACACATAGGCTTTCTTCAGATCACTAAGGGGTATCAATCTAGCCAGATGAGATGCAATCTGTATCTCTCTTTTATATCCGAATGTCTCATGCAATCTGTATCTCTCTTTTATATCGGAATGTTTTATCATTCCCGAGTCCTTCAGAAAAGATTCTACTCCAAAACCGCCAAGTGTATCAATGGTTATCTCAATAGGTTTGATTTGTCCTATTTCGTCAAGTACTATCCCACTCCCCACATCAAAGGTCCTAACATCCTCCGGTCTAAAACTTGGTAAAGTCATCCCTGACAGACTCTTATGGGCGACCTCAATGAGAACTGCATCAACTGATGTTTCTTGGGATGAACAATAGAACAATCCGGGAAGGAACGCATAGAGATTTCCTGACTCGTCAGTTTCTCTCTCATTATCTACAAGTGGCATGGAGTAACCCACCCCCTTGAAGTATCCTAAGTCAGAGACTCCTATCAACCACTCATCTTCAGGGAGTACGCTCTCCTGAATCTCGACTAGTCGCAAAGACCTCCTGTTAGGTATATACAACTGCAGTTCACCGGTTCCGTTGCTGGCGGTTGGACATCGACAATTTGAATCTTTGGCAATAAGACAATTCAGATTCTTCATCGGACTTTTCGATAAGCCACTGTGATGACAGCTGCGACTGAACAGATGATGAACATGGGCATAGCAAGACGTTCTAATCTAAATTCTGCAAATTGAGGGTCTGTGCCTTCTTCGTACTCCCTGATGTTGGTGACAGCATCGTTGTCGGGGTCTTCAAGTGAGTCATCAATTGCGGGATCAAGACCATTCTCAATCTCCCAGAGATCTGGCATTGTGTCTGCGTCTGAATCTGGAGAATTCGGATTTATGCCATATTCGTATTCAACGAGGTTCAGGACACCATCAGTATCTGGATCCCCGTTCGCGTCTGAAGGATCTAATGGGTCAAGTCCGTTCTCAATCTCCCATGGATCAGGAATTGCATCCATGTCTGTGTCGTTTGAGGTTCTCGATGTGCCTAAGATCATTTCTTGGGCATCGCTGATTGTATCAAAATCAGAGTCCATTGAGAAGTATTTCTGATCAAACCAGAACTCCTCACTGTCGAGAAGGTCATTGCCATCAATGTCAGTTTCATAGGACACCTCTATCTCATATCCTACACTCCTCCCACCCAAATTTGCTACTTGCAAACTGTAAAGGCCCTCAGAAAACACATCTTGATTCATGATTTGAGTTAGTTTCCAAGGTGATGCCTCCTCCTCAATAAAATGAGAGAGTAATTGGTAGTTGGCATCAAAAAGGGTAATGGATGTGCCACCACCAAACCATCGACAGGTAACATTGATTGTTGTTGGAGTTGTGATTGAAAACGAATAGGTCTTATCATGACCCGGTAGTACAGTGGTCGAAATCTCATGGCTCGTTGGCTTTCCATATGCTCGTGCCATTGTAAATGCAATTGAACTACCAATTGCCTTGACTGCTTCAATTGCAACTTGATAATCATAGAGGGGATTGTTCCAAACATCTTGTGGTGTATGGTATGCAGTATCGTAGTCAAACCCACTCTCATGCGCAAAGAGTGCTGTGTACCCCTTTTGCACAAATGGCCAGTGGTCTGAGTGGTGCCAACCTGAGAAATCAGTTGATTGCACAGGTCGAATCATGTGTTGACCATAGTTCTGGCTCATCGCTCTAGTAAGATCCGCCCAATACTCGCCTAAATGATAGTTACCTTCTGGATAGGCTATCAAAACACTCTCACCCATGAGTGCATCTGGGTCTGGAACAAGCAACATGTCCACATTATAATAAGCGAGAAGTTCTACTCCTCTATTTCTCAAGATTTGAGAAACCTCAGCACTCCCCAGTAGCCCTACTTCTTCAGCGTTCCAGGCACCAAAGTAAATATCTAGTGGCCAATTGTATCTCGACATTACTCTGGCAAGCTCCAGCGCAGTAGCTATTCCCGTTCCGTCATCGTTTGCTCCTGGTGCATCGACGACTGAGTCATAGTGTCCTCCCACCATAAGTGCCGGCGCATCTACTGGTAAATATCCTGGAAGTCTTCCTAAAACTGAATCATGCTCGCCCAGAACCTCTACTTCTATCCGACCTCTAGAAACTAATTGTAACTCTTCAATAATCCAATTTCTTGCATAGGCATTATTGACTCCAACGGTTTCAGGATTACCCACTGGTCTTGATCCATTTTCAGTGAGTCTGATAATGAAATTCTGAAACGAACTCCAAGATACTTCATCAAAGACCTCATGAGAATAATCAGTGCCATATACCCTTTCGATTTCTACTGGTGCATACGCAGTAGTGAATGAATCATCCAAGGTGGCTGAATTGCCCTGAACTGGACTGATCAATAGACTAGTGAAAACAATGAAGATAATGAATTCCTGTTTCATATGACATCCTCTAGTAATTCCAGGGTTCTTTTCTTCTCGTGACATAAACAAATGCACTGATTAGGGCAATGAACAAAGATGGTGCTGCAATTAACACAATTGGGATATCCATCTCATCAGGAACCTGTGGATTTGTACCTTCTAGATACTCCTGAAGATTAGTAATCCCATCATTATCGGCATCAAGACTTGAGTCATCAACGAGAGGGTCTAGTCCATTCTGCACTTCCCAATAATCGTCCATCATATCCGAGTCTGTATCGCTGGAGAGGAGATTTAGCCCTCTAGAGTATTCCTGAGCATTTGTAAGTTGGTCTCCATCTGCATCCTCGGTTCCGTCTGCTGGATTGGTGGGGTCAAGACCCATATCAATCTCGAATTTATCAGGTATCGTATCACCATCTGTATCCGCATTTAGCATATCTGTACCAAAGAGAATCTCTTCAGCATCACTGAGGTTGTCATTGTCTTGATCTGAATGGAACAGAGCTTGGTCAATCCAATACTCTTGGCTATCCTCAATACCATTTCCATCGATATCTGTCTGATAAGAAACCTGAAGTTTATATCCTACTGGACTGGGAGTGTTCTTTTCTATGATTAAGGTATAGAGTCCCTTTGTAGTTAGATTTGGATTGAATACATTGGTAGGCATCCATGCGGAAGATTTGTTGTACACTTTGGCTGAAACCAATCCCCCTGAGGGATTGAATAGGTGGAAGGAAGCAGACCCTCCAAACCATCGGACTGTAAGATTCAGTGTAGTCGGGGTGCTTACAGGAATGTAGAATGTCCTTGTTTGACTATAAGACAAGGTGAAGTCATATATCAGATGAGTCATCTCACCATAGGTCCGACCCATGATATGTGCCATGCTTGCACCAATAACTCCAGTGGTTTCTCGACCAAGATCATAATTATACAGATAGTTATTCCAAGTGTCATTCGCTCTATGAAATGAAGTATCAACTAACAAGCCTGACTCAAAGGCGCAAACCGTATTGAAATTCCTCTCAAAGAAAGCATAGTGGTCCGACCCTGTCCATAGCGGAAAAGCAGAGGAGGGAACTGGAACAACTTTGTCACTTCCAATGTTGGTGCTCATCATACGGGTTAAATCCGCCCACAACTGACCGCGATGGTAGTCAATCTGTCCTGTGGTACCATACCCCATGAGAATTCGCTCATCATTTGGGAGACTATAGTCTTGGACCAGAATGGTGTCAACATTATACATGATGAGCAATTCTACACCTCTCTCTTCGAACTCCCTGGCTACCTGAGGACTCCCCTGCATGAATCGATAACCAAAAAGACCATTGAATGCTATGAAGTATATGTCAAGTGGCCAATCATATTTGGACATTACCTTTGAAAGTTCTAAGACTGCTGCAACTCCACTACCATCACAGTTTGCACCTGGCGAAAACTCTGGTGAGTCATAGTGCGCCGAAATTGCGAGTGCTGGATTGTTTCCAGGGAGATATCCTGGTAGTCTTCCTACGATATTCTTGTAGCTACCAATTTCTTCAACTTCTATCCTATCATTAGAGAACTCAAGCAGTTTCTGTTTGATATATTCTCTTGCATTTTCATTATTTTCAAGCCTTACTTCAGCGGCATCCATAATGAATCTAGAACCAAACTCTGATATTTCCCTCACGAGATTTCTATACTCTGTCATGCTGACACTTGAGAGGACCTCTTTCGAAAAGTCCATTCCATATACTCTTTGCAAAGGGTTTAAAGATAGAATTGACGGCGTGTGTTCTAAGGAATTATCAACAGTTTCCGCTTTTTCCACAGTGACAGAAGTGGAACTTATCAGGAGTAACAGAAGCAATACAATCCACTGTATTCGCATGTCCTCCGCACAGATGACTCCCCTCAATAAGGTTATCCTAGGAACAAAGAAACGCAGATATGTCAGAGCCTACTTACATTAAAAGTGAACAAAGAGGTGGTTGAACAATCTATGCCATTGATGGATTTTCCCACGGTTGCGAAGATAAAGGATCCAATTCATGGCTATGTAAGTCTGACAGCTCTAGAGAAAGAGATTATTGATCTAAGACTGGCGCAGAGACTTAGGTATATCCAAGCTCCAGCAGGTATATCTTTAGTCTATCCAGGTGCAAGCATTTCTTTAATGGGTCGTACCTTGGGTTTTATGTACATGACCGAGGTCTTTCTCGAATACCTTGGCGGAGATATTGACGCTGTCTTGAGAGGTCGTTTGGCATCACTACTACTTATGCTTACAAATGGTCCATGGGCTAATGTGTCTGAAGAGTATTTGTCAGTGAGAGGTCTGAACCGTTCTAGGATCGCGAAACTCATTATCGAACAATCTAAAGTGGGATCGTTGGCAGAGCATCATGGGTTCTCAATCAATGAATTGGTTGATCTTATTCAAAAGGGCGTTCCCATAAAGGGATTAAATCTTGATCTGATGCACTGTCCAATTAACCCCGAACTGATTGACGATCTCGAACGAGACTCTTACTTTGCAGGAGTTGAGTATGCTCAATTAGAGTTCAGGAGACTTTTCTCCTCAACCAGAATAGCGAAGAATAAGATTGCAGTTGAACGGGGCTCACTTTTCACACTTGAGTCTTATCTATCTGCCGCAGCAAACATGTTCGAAGCGGTCTATTTCCATAAGACAGTTCGAGCAGCTGAGCTGATGCTACTTCGAGTGCTGGATGAAGCTGGCTCTGAGCTCTTCTGCATGCCATCTGAGAATCTAGATTCATTTCTGACCTGTGATGACCTAACGTTTATTGATCGCCTACTACGTGTTGGTCCTGATGACAGCGAAGAGCTACAAAACGCAAATCGGATCTTCAATGACTTCACCAGAAGGGACCTCATCAAGCTCACAAGCTCGAGGGCAATCTCTGACCCAACATTTCTTGAACGACTCTCTACAGCTGATGGTCTTTATGCAATGGAGAAGGAGATAGCTGATGATGCCGGAATTGACCCTGGGAATGTATATATTGACTTCCCAGACCGGATTTCAGTCACCTTCTATCCTAGTCGTTTTGGGTTTGAAGACCTTGTGCTCTTTGAGCGCGGATCGAGCGGGTATGAGTTCTGGCATGCCACTGACCTGAGTCCTATGGCTCGGAGTCTCTCAAGAATATTGAAACCCATTCGTGTCTATACAACCAAAGGATACAGGTCCAAACTAAAGAAATCTGCAGATAGATTTCTTGAGAGTGTAGATGCTGCAGGGAGTCGATAGATTAGTACAATCCGCAATACATAATATCTCACACTCTGCTCAAGAAAATATAGGTGAGGATATTGAGTAGAGAGCAATTAGAGGTCTTTGAACAAGTAACGACATCA
>Ga0180438_10011410_pt1 | contig 10740 bp, 9 predicted proteins | sample SS_ome_12_FD_132455 | JGI IMG/M metagenome (GOLD analysis project Ga0180438, IMG submission 132455) | Hypersaline lake sediment archaeal communities from the Salton Sea, California, USA - SS_3_D_2 metaG | ecosystem: Environmental > Aquatic > Non-marine Saline and Alkaline > Hypersaline >... | reverse complement strand
GGGTTGAGCTAAGCAAGACGCCAAATCCTCCTAAGACAAGAATCATCACCAATGCTCCTAATACCATAAGTCTCCGCGTTGATCTAGTTCCGCTGCCTGTTTCTGTCATTAAGTAAACTCCCGTCTATATATTAAACACGCTGCTCTTTACCTTAGAAATACCGTGCGCCGTCCGGCGCGTGGTGTGATCTCCTGATAACCCGTCCCATTTGGCATCACCTTGCTTGAGGAGAGTTACGAGATGTGATGGGAATGTTTGAGAAGCGGGGCAGTGAGACCGAATACTGCGAGATGTGTGCTCTGCTATACCGCGTCGGCGCGAGCGTACGGCAGGATGGCACCCCCGTACCTTTCACCACAAAGGGTTTATCATTGATGATGAGATTGTGGTCACCGGCTCTTAAAGGTCCAGTGATCACGTACAGGCGGCCGATTCCTTCAGGACGGTAGGGGCGTCAACCGCTCTCCGCCTGCGAATACGCGGAGACGGCAGTCGTATGCGTACGACCCCCTTCTTTGTAGCTGATCGACCAAGACGGCAGCCAGGCCACGGCTATCATCTGCACATCCACGTCGGTGCGCCGGGGCTTGAGTTCCTGGGTGGTCAGATCATCCTCAGCATGTTCCCAGCGTTGGATGATCTCGTCGGTAGCTTCCTTGAGTTCGGCCTCCAACTCCGCGATATCCTCTTGGACATCGGCAAGCTCATCCATCGTTTCTTCCAGCTCCAACTTGGCTTTCCTGGTCATGCGTCGCTTGCTGGCGACGGTGCTTAGCGAGCGACGCCGCCCCATGAACATACCTAAGACTGTCTCCCCGGCACCAAGCAACTCCTCTTGTTTGCGAGCCTGGTGGTCTGCTTCATCGGATGCCAGTTCGTGTTCTTTCTTGCGGAGTTTGTCCTCCAGTCTGTCGAGCTGGTCTGCGTATTTGTCCTCGAGGGCGTCTACCTCGGCGTCCCGGCGCTCGCGGGCTGCCTGTTTCAAGCGAATCTTGAAGGCGCGCTCCGCCTCGCCGGGGTCTTGGGCGATGGTCAACTCAGGATGAACGGCGATGGGCAGGCGGCTGTTGTAATAGAGCCAGTCGGACATATCCTTGCCGATACTCTTAAGCTTACTGGCGGTGTTAGCCTGCTCTGGCAATGGTGCATAGAATGGTCCCTGATCGGCTCCTACTCGTTCCGGGTCTTGCCTCAGATCCCTGAAATCAACCGGCAGTGCTTCGGCCTCTTCCCAGTCCACGCCCCCCAGACTGCCAGGCACGGTGTTCACCAGGATCTTCTTCACCTGTTCGTCGATGTCGCGCTTGCGATCCACAAAGCGTACTTCGGCTGCGCCCATCACCGCCGGCTCGTAGACCAGACGCACCCCCGTCACCTCGATGCCGTCCTCTGTGTCCTGGCTCACTTCACGAATTGCCTCTTGCTCACCGAGTTCGATTGGGACAAAGACCTGTGACACATCAGAGGCTAAAGCCGGAAGTGTGGGCGAAAACCCTTCAGGCGCAGCGAGGGGGGTATCCGGCGCGGGCTCTTCCGAGACAGGTGCTGGTGTCTTTTTGGGCCGTGGCTTGGTCGGCTTTCCAACTGCGACTTCGCCGCTGCGTCCTTCCATTAGCTTCTTCACCTGAGGTTTCGTCAAAGGGCCACGCAGGTAACTCATCGCCCACCGGGTGTGGAAGACAACAGGCTGATCCGCATGTACGTTATGCATCAAAAAAACCCGGCTGTCGAGTTGGCTGATTAATTCATCATAGTCAGTTTCTCCACCATCTCCACCAGCCTCGGCAATGGCACCTTTCAGTCCCTGTAACAACCGGTCCTTGTCGCGCTCGGCCTGAAGCTTGCCAATGAACCAGGTACCGGCGTTGGTTAAGCCCTTGTAGTCCAGGTCCACCGGATTCTGGGTGACGAGAACAACTCCCAGTCCAAAGGCACGTGCCTGTTTCAGCATCGTCAGCAACGGTCGCTTGGAAGGTGGCTCGGCCGTAGGCGGGAAGAAGCCAAAGACTTCATCGAAATAGAGTAAGGCTCGCAGACTAGTAGTACCCGCCTGGCGACGCATCCACGTCAACACGTTCTCCAGCAGCAATGTCACGAAGAACATACGCTCGCTGTCTGAAAGGTGAGCGATGTAAAAGACACTGTGTCGAGCTTTGCCATCCTCCGTGTAAAGGAGTCGGTCTATGTCCAACGGCTCCCCTTCCAGCCAGGCCTGGAAGGTAGGCGCAGCCATCAGGTTGTTGAAAGCCATTGCCAGCTCAAAACGCTCCTTCTCAGGGTAAAACGTGTCCACGTCAAAGACGCCCAATTGTCGCACCGGCGGGTTCTGGATGGACATAATCAGCTTTGTAAGATCCAGATCCTGATTTTGACTCCAGAAGTGTTCGAAAATCGAGGAGAGGAGAATCGCCTCCCGGCTGCGAATAGGATCAGCTTCAATGTCCAGCAATCCCAGCAAAGCCATTACTGTGCCGCTGATGCGTTCTCGAATGGCCTCGGCCTGCTCGTCGAAATCCAGTTCAGGGGCAGCAAGGCTGCTTAGGATGCTAATAGGTAGGCCGGCATCCGAGCCGGGCGTGTAGATCGAGAAATCAGCAGACTTCTGGAGCTGACGAATGCGATCCGAGCCAGTGCCCCAGTCTGCGAGTCCGTTGCGCCACAGATCAGCAACGGACTTGGAATACTCATCGATTGTTTGCCCCTTGCGGCGGGCATCATCTGGGTTGACCCACGGTTTGAAGTCCTCGGGCTGAAGTTCTGGAAACTGGAGCAACAGATTAGTAATATCGCCCTTGGGATCAATCAAAATGGCAGGCACGCTGTCAATGGCCGCCTCTTCCAGCAAACCAATGCACAGACCTGTCTTGCCGCTGCCCGTCATCCCCACGCAGACAGCGTGGGTGGTCAAATCCCGGGCGTCGTAGTGATTAGGAAGCTCGGTGCGTTCACCTGCCTTCAAGTCATATTCGGCGCCCAGGTAAAATGAGCCCAAACGTTCTGCCGGTGCTTGCATAGCAACCCCCCTCTTTCTGCAATACTACCTATCGCGTCCGGTGTTGATTGTTGGACGATGTGTGCCAGATACCGATTGTTTGCCACTTCGTATATCACAGGAGAGATTATAACGTCCTACGAGACAGAGAGCAAACTGCTGCTGGCAACCGTACAAGTGGGAGCGTAACACGTTGGGGACATCTTGCAGGCGCGGCATGGAGAAAATGTTTCGTAAAAATCATTGCAGGTTTGAAGCAAATGTGATATACTGAACTTACTATCCCCTTCTTCAGGCTGGCCAGCGAAGGGTGGCGAAATCCACACGGCAAAGCAAACGGGCCACAGCTCGCACAGGTCCAATGCTCATATCTATAATAGGAGGTTGAAAAATGCACGAAAAAAGCATCGTATTGCTCAACAAGGCAGTAGCGGATGAGTTGTCCGCCGTCCATCAGTACATGTATTTCCACTTTCACTGTGACGATCAGGGATATGATCTTCTAGCCGACCTGTTTAAGAGAACGGCGATTGAAGAGATGGATCACATTGAGCGATTGGCCGAAAGGATTCTGTTCTTGAAGGGTGAAGTGGAACTGGTACCCTCGGCGGAGGTGGAGAAGATCCACGATGTCAGAGCCATGTTGGAGTTGGCGAGGAAGATGGAGGAGGGTAGTGCCAAAGACTACAATGTGTGGGCCAATGAATGTGCAGTCAACGCTGACTCGGCGTCGAAGACGATCTTTGAGGGGTTAGTAGAGGACGAAGAACGTCACTATGATCAGTATGACGTCGAACTGGAAAACGTAGGCAAATTCGGTGATCAGTACTTGGCGCTACAATCCATTGAACGCAGCAAGAGACTCTCGCTTGGAGGGGTTGAAGACTGACGATAGCTAGCAACCAGGGCATCTTGCTCATCACCTGCCCCGCTATGAGGCACCTTCCACAATTGACCTTGCCTGCCCAGTCCACCCCCGCCCCATGAGGCGGGGGCTTCTCGTTGCGAATATGTTTCAGGTGTCCCCCAATGGTTACGCTCCCTACAAGTCGACTGAACATGGCTACAAAATGTGTTATAATAGAGCTATTAAAAGGGAGACGCCTACTCTTAACCTCTTGGATCGAACTGAGGAGGTGCTATCTGTGAAAGAAGCCATGTTCTACGAGAAGCTATCCAAAGGCCGTGTGCGCTGCCACCTGTGCGCGCACCGGTGTGTGATGCCGGAGGGAAAGCTCGGTGTCTGCCAGGTGCGTCAGAATGTGGATGGTGTGCTCTACACGCTGGTCTATGGCCGCACCATCAGCCAGAATGTAGACCCGGTGGAGAAGAAGCCCCTCTACCACTTCTACCCCGGGTCAAAGTCCTACTCCATCGCTACGCCTGGCTGCAACTTTCGTTGCCAATGGTGCCAGAACGCGGATATCTCCCAGTTGCCGCGTGAACGAGGCGTGATCGCAGGCTATCCGGCGACACCGGAGCAGATCGTTGAAGACGCGCGTGACAGCGGCAGCCGCAGCATCGCCTATACCTACACCGAACCGACCATCTTTTTCGAGTATTCCTACGACACCGCTCGCCTGGCCCACGAGGCTGGGATCGCCAACATCTACGTGACCAACGGTTATATGACGACCGACATGCTTGAAACTTTTCACCCCTACCTGGACGGCGCCAACGTGGATTTGAAAGCCTTTCGTAAGAAGACCTATAATCGTTATGTGGGAGCCGGACTGGGGCCGGTCCTGGACAGTCTGAAGGCTATGAAGCGGCTGGGTGTCTGGCTCGAGGTGACCACGCTGGTGATCCCCGGTCTAAACGACGACCCGACCGAGCTGCGCGACATCGCCAGCTTCATCGCCCACGATCTGGGGATGGGGACACCCTGGCATCTGAGCCGCTTCTTCCCCACCTACCATATGACCGACCATCCCGCCACGCCCGTGGAGACTCTGCATCGTGCTCAGGAAATCGGGCTGGAAGAGGGTTTGCACTACGTCTACCTGGGCAACGTGACGGGCGAGTCAAACACCCACTGCCACGAGTGTGATTTGTTGCTCATCAGGCGTCGTGGTTACTGGATTTCAGAAAACCGCGTTCGCGATGGGCGCTGCCCCAACTGTGGGGCACCGGTGGCCGGTGTCGGCACGCAAGGTGAGTAAGGCGTCGGTTGAACTAGGGCAGTTCCGTTGTCTCGTCGTGGAACTCCGCAACTGAGAAGAAGCGGTTGTAATTCCGCTTGTTGAACCAGGTCAGGTACTCCTCCTCCGCCCGGGTGCGCTCCTCCAAGATGGTCCAGACATCCCCAGGCATATCCCAGTCGCCAAGCTCCAGATTGATTTCGAGCTGCTGCTGGTCTTTGACGCCGATGATGACCGAAGTAACAAAACGACGCTTCAACGGCCAGGCGATGGCCAGCTTCCACATAGGAATCCCCACCTCCGAGGCCACCTGCTCCAGGGTCTCTGCCGTCTTGAATCCCTTGGGGTGCCAGAAGCGGGGGCCATCTACCCGAGTTCGATAGGAGAGGCGTGTGCCATCGGCCGGTTCGGTCATACCTTTGTACTTGCCGGTCAGCAGGCCGCCGCCCAGCGGGCTGTAGGGGACAATGCCCAGCCCGTGGTCCACCGCGGCGGGTATAATCTCCCGCTCCGGCTCGCGGTGGATCAGATTATAAAGATATTGGCCGGCGACCAGGCCTTCCAGGTTCAGGCGCGCGGCTACGCCGTTGGCCTTGGCGATCTGCCAGCCAAACAGGTTGCTACAGCCCAAATAGCGGACCTTGCCCTGCCGGACCAGGTCGTCCAGGGCACGCATGGTTTCCTCGTACGGCGCAACCGGGTCGGGGCCGTGGATATAGTACAGGTCGATGTGATCCGTCTTCAATCGCCTCAGGCTGGCTTCGCAGGAGGCGATGATGTGCTTGCGGGAGACGCCATACTGGTTGGGCAAATTGCCCATAGGGAAGTAGCACTTGGAGGCGATGATGACGTCATCGCGGTTGATCTGGGGCAGAAAGCTCCCAATGATCTCCTCCGCCTTACCTCCGGCGTAAACGTCGGCAGTATCAAGGCAGTTGCCGCCGGCATCCAGGTACTTCTTCATAATGGCGTGTGACTCGCCTTCATCACACCCCCATTCCGTGACGCCAAAGGTCATGGCTCCCAACGTGATGCGCGAGACGAGCAACCCCGAAGAGCCCAAGAACCGATATTTCATGATGATCCCTCCTTCTTTCAGAATGTCCTTTTACTGAGTTACTACTTGGCCAGATTGCTCGTGAGGGATGACAATCCCGAGCCTGATCGCTTATGAAGCCCTATTCAGGACCTCTGGACTGTCGTCCATCGGGAGCGGCTGAGTAGTAACTTTGCTGAAATTTGCGCAAGTATGTCTGCTACGCATTATCCTGAAGCCAGGTACTTGGCCGGCATTGGATTGTCACATCAATCCACCGGCATGGACCAGTGAATGGTATGAAAACGCCAACCGTCTTGATCTCTCACCAGGACCGCCGTGAAGACGAAGGGCCAAGCGTGCCCAACACCCTTGTGCCGCTCGCGCAGCCGCCTCATCCCAAAGTGAGTCGCCTCCATCAAGCGTTCATCCAAATCGGCGGCTTCATCCTCGAGCAGTTCTTTCATCTGCTCCAGGTAGAACTTAAGTGCCTCGTCGAAGGTGTGCGTTTGGACCAGTTGTCCACATGTTGAAAGCCATGCCACGTCACCCAGCACGCTGATCTTAGCCTCCTCCACGTCAAGGGTGACATCCCCCCAATACGTCCAGTCGGACTCGATGATTTCGCGGATCGTCCCCGGCCCCTCGAACCACTCGTTGCCACCACGCACCGAGGCGCCGATTCCAATCAACTCGGCTTCCTGACTATCGACGAAAAGGCCCGTAAACTCATCCAGTTTCGAGAGATCACGGGCAGTGTACCCATCCTGGAATCTCCGGAGCACATCACGGACTTCGGCTACGGTATCGTCAATCTGCACGTTGGTCATCCTCCACGCGTGTTCAGTATTAGCGCCCACCCCTTTAAATCTCATAGGACATCAATTCTCTAACTCCTGGGCCGTTCGGCTTAAGACCTCAAGCGCTTCGTCCACGTCGTCCAAATGGGTGCGGAAGCAGACAATGGCCGCTCGTAGAACGAATGCCCCGTCAACGCGGGTGGAACTGACGAAGATACGGCCACCATCTTGAACCGCTCCCATCAAGCGCTGATTGAATTCATCCGGGTCACCCCGTTTGGGTAGGTAACGGTAGGTAACCACCGATAAGTCGGGATAAGGGCCGACCTCAAACCCATCGATCTTTTGAATTTGCTCATAGAAATAACGCGCCAGGTGGATCTTCTCTGACAAAGCGGCCCGGAACGGTGCGACGCCCAGCACTTTCAGCGGCAGCCATAGCCGCAAGCCTCGGAAGTGCCTGGTCAGTTCTGGTGACAGATCGGCGGATGATAACTCCTCCACCGCATCCAGGACGTCTTGAAGGTAGTCCGCGTGCGCGTTAAATGCAGCGTACAGCTTTGCGCGGTCTTTCACCAGGACCGCACCGGAACCATACGGCAAGAACAAAGTCTTGTGCGGGTCCAGGACAATAGAATCAGACTTGTCCATGCCAGCCAGGACCGCCTGACCTTCCGGGCATAAGGCAAACAGAGCGCCATAGGCGCCATCGACGTGGAACCAGAGCCCCTGAGCCACGGCGATTTCGGCAATCTCGGCCAGAGGATCGACAGAACCCGTGTTCGTGGTGCCTGCCGATGCCACAATCAGCCACGGCTGTAGACCCGCTTGCCTATCGGCCTGGATAGCACTGTTCAGCGCAACCGGGTCCATGCGATAGCCCTCATCGACGCGAACCTCCCGCCTGACGCAGTTGCCTAAGCCAGCCACGTGCAACGCCTTGCCGATGCAATGATGCACGTGCTCGGTGACGTAAACGACGGAGTTACTGATCGTTTTGGGAACGACTCCGCAGGCATCGCGAGCGGTCACGATGGCCGTCAAGTTGGCGATGCTGCCGCCTGACGCCAGATTACCGGCGGCGCTGTCAGGATAACCGACCATGTCCGCCATCCAACGCAACAGCATATTCTCGATACGCACCGCGCCGGGGCTTGCAAAAAACAGACCGGCATATTGGTTGGTCACGGCGGCCAGGTAATCGCCCAGCGCTGCGTGGAACAATCCACCACCCGGGATATAGCCCAGATAACGGCCCGACGTAGTGTTAATTCCGGGCGAATCGACATTCTCGTCCAGCAAGGCCAGCACCTCGTCGATGCCGATGCCTTCTTCGCTAATCGGGGAATCGTAGATGCCCCGTCCATTGTCAGGATGCGCGGCATATGCAGGCGCGCTGGTTAATTCGTCCAAGAAGTTATTGGCATAAGCAATCACACGACTTACCAGATGCTCTCGTTGGGCTGGATCGGGCTCTAACAACCGCGCCGAGTCCTCTAATTGTCTAATTTCTTGCATTGGGCGACCTGTTCCCCTGTTAAGTTTCCTGTTCTTTTGTGTGCAGTATATCACATTTCCCCCGTTTTTGCCTACCAGTATGTCCCCAGCCGGTTACGCTCCCTCTTACCCCACAGCCTACAGCATTTGCGGTGAACTAGAATCTAACCATTTTCTTAGTAAGTTCAAACTCAGTTCAAATTTGAACGTTATACAATGTATACACCAGACAAGAATCGCTCATAAGCAAGACTTATCATACTCATCGAGGCAATTGCTAATGGTTCAATGTCCAGCCTGTCGCATTTCATACGTCGCCAATACTGTGTTTTGCCCTGAATGCGGACTGTACTTGCTGGAGAGCGAGGAGATCAGCACCGACCCTCTCGAGACCGGAACCGACGGGGGTGACTCGGGTGTCGCTCACAGCAAGGGCCTGCGTGGCACAGGCCTCCTGACTATCCGCCTTCGCATCTGTGCCTCCAAACCCTCAGAGCATTCCTCTACCTCGTGCTCTTCATTCCACTTTTCTCGTTCCCGGTGCGCGGGAGGATCAGGTATCTTTCAGGACGAACAAAACAGAAAGAATGCCAACGGGACGCGAGAATTGGAAGTCCCCCTGGCAAAACCGATCCGTCTGGGACGGATTGATCCTAGAGAAGGCGTCTACCCCGATGTCGACTTGACCATTGATCTGGCTATGGAGCATGGCGTCTCACGTGAGCATGCGTGCATTTTCCGACGGGGTAACGTAGTCGAGGTAGAAGATCTTGCCAGTACCAACGGAACCATGCTAAACGGCACACGGCTGTCTCCTTATTTGCCGGTCCCGATAAAGGACGGGGACCAGCTTCAACTGGGAAAGCTGTTGATCGAGGTGAGTTTCAGGCCAAGCTACAGTCGACACACAACTACCGAAACTCGTATCGCTCCCATTGCGGCCCTTTAGGGCGAACGCTGACCTGCCAGCACTTTAATGCTTTACCTATACTCTTCCTACAAGATTCAAGGAAACCTGTGGTAAATTGAGGCAAGGTTCCGGGGTCGTGCCACCCCAGATGTACCCCCCAGAGCCTGCACCGGCCCGGAAGGTCTTACACCGAGCCGGTCTTTCTTGTTCTATCCCAACCTACTCTTCCTTTCTGTAAACGAAAAACCCCACCGTGCAGGTGGAGTTTCAGTGAAACCATTCACAGTGCCAGTCATCATCACGACATCACTTGCCGTCCCGCCAAGGCGCGGCTCAACGTGACCTCGTCGGCATATTCCAGGTCACCACCCACCGGCAGGCCGCGCGCCAGTCGCGTCACCCGAACCTCCCGGCCTTCGAGCTGTCGGGCGATGTACATCGCGGTCGCCTCACCCTCCATGTTGGGATTGGTGGCGATGATCACCTCCCGCACCGGCGGGTCAGCGTCCAGGCGGGGCATAAGCTGGGCGATACGCAAATCGTCAGGGCCGATACCCTCGACTGGGGCAATGGTACCGTGCAACACGTGATACAGACCAAGAAAATCACGGGTACGCTCGATGGCGATCACATCCAGGGGCTCTTCAACCACACAGAGGATTGAACGATCACGCTTCTCATCAGTGCAAATGGCGCATGGGTCGCTTTCCGTGATGTTGAAGCAAGTACTGCAAAATGTGATACGCTCCCGGAGTTCGCGCAAGGCATCGGCCAGAGAACTCGCTTGCTCTTCTGGAGCACGTAAAAGATAGAAGGCCAACCGTGAAGCGGTCTTCGGCCCAATCCCAGGCAAACGCGAAAACTCGTCTATTAGCTTGGCAACCGGCTCAACCAAGAGTTGCATATACTTTCAGCCCGGCCTACCGTTTGATGAAGTAAGCCAATCAGTCGCCCGGCAAATGCTTAGAGCAGGCCGGGGAGCCCCAAGCCCCCCGTCAGACCGCTCAGTCGCTCGGCGGCCATGTTCTGGGATTTCTCAATCGCCTCATTGACGGCAGCTACAATCAAGTCCTGCAGCATCTCGACATCCTCAGGGTCCACGACCTCAGGATCAATTGTGATGGACTGCACTCGCTGATGGCCGGTGATCGCGAGTGTGATCGCTCCACCGCCAGCGGTTACTTCCACAACTTCATCCCCAAGCGCTTCCTGGGTATCGAGCATCTCTTGCTGAAGCTTTTGTAGCTGCTGAGCCATGCCCCCTCCCATTCCCTTGGGCATGCGCATGCCTTTGCCTTTTCCTTTTGCCATTGACCATCTCCTACGTTGTAATCCAGTATTCAGGTTTGTTGTCTGAGATTTG
>Ga0180438_10011408_pt1 | contig 10741 bp, 9 predicted proteins | sample SS_ome_12_FD_132455 | JGI IMG/M metagenome (GOLD analysis project Ga0180438, IMG submission 132455) | Hypersaline lake sediment archaeal communities from the Salton Sea, California, USA - SS_3_D_2 metaG | ecosystem: Environmental > Aquatic > Non-marine Saline and Alkaline > Hypersaline >... | reverse complement strand
TGGGACGGGGCAATCCTCCCGTCTTTTTTCTGAACCGACATGCCAAGGTAACCCGCGTCACAAGGGGAGGGAAAGAGGTCCCCCACACCTTTGACCAGGGTCGGCTGGTACTGCAGATGACCGGCCCTGAGAGTCCTGCTGACCAAGAGGTCACCATTGCCTATGAGGCTAGGTTCTCCGACAAGGTGCCAGAAGACCCCGTTTACATGGAAGACCCCACCTACGGTGTGACTGCGGTCGTTTCGGAGCAGGGGGCCTTGCTGCTTTCTCACGCAGGTTGGTATCCTCTTGTTGCCGACACGAGATCCAGCTTCGTAATCCGGGTGGAAGGGCCTGCAGGGTATGAAGCCGTCACGGACGGCAAGCGTCAGGCACGACGTAGAGAGGGGAAAAAGTCCGTATCCATCTGGGAGATGAAGCCCACTTTAAGAGGGGTCTCTTTGTCAGCCGGGCCCTATGTGGTAAGAGAGTCCTCTGCACTGGGCATCCCTATTTACACTTATTTTTTCCCTGAAGACGACCACCTGGCCCAAAGGTATCTTGATGCTACCGCTGAATACCTTCGTTTGTATACGGGACTCTTCGGACCTTACCCTTTTGAGAAGTATGCCGTCGTGGAGAACTTCTTTCCCACCGGCTACGGCTTTCCGTCCTACACCCTCCTGGGAAGACGGGTCATCCGGTTGGATTTTATTCTGAGAACCAGCTTGGGGCACGAGGTGGCCCATGCCTGGTGGGGAAACGGCGTACTCGTGGACTACGGACAGGGCAACTGGTCCGAGGCGATTACCGCATACGTGGCAGATCATCTCTTTGAGGAGCGGGCGTCTTTTGAGCAGGGGCGGGCGCACCGCCTGAAACTCCTGAGGGATTTTGCCACCCTGGTTCCTTTGGAAGAAGACTTTCCCCTTCGTGCCTTTTCGAGCCGTTTTAACCCTGCAACCCGCGCCGTGGGATACGGAAAGGGTGCCATGGTCTTTCATATGGCCCGCCGCCTTGTGGGGGAGGATGCCTTCTGGGGCGGGCTCAGAGACGTGTTTGCCCAAAGGTGCTTTGAGCGGGCGTCATGGGATGACTTTGCTGAAGCATGGGGAAGACGGGCACAGCGGGACATGAAACCCTTTTTCACCGAGTGGGTGTCCCGAACAGGGGGGGCCTTCCTTGCCTTGGAGAAAATCGAGTCAAAGAAACAGGGCCAGGCCTGGACCGTCACGGGCCTCCTGGTGCAGGGCAAGCCCTATTTCCAACTCCAGGTGCCCCTCAGACTGGAGACACAGGGAGCACCGGTGGAGACCTATGTGTCCATTGACAGCAAGGAGGCCCCTTTCACCCTCCGTTCCCTCAACCGCCCAAGGCGACTGGTGGCGGACACGGACGTGGATCTCTTTCGCAGACTCCACCCTTCGGAGATCCCTCCAACCATAAACGGGATCAAGGCGTCTACGTCCCTGGTGGCTGTTACGGCCAAAACCCTGCCGGAGACCAGTCGCAAGTCCGTTCATACCCTGCTCGTGAGCCTCGGGCAGGAAAAGGCCCCTGTCCTGGCTGAGGGCCAAAGGAACGGGACCGACCTGGGCAAGTCGGACATCCTTTACGTAGGCCTTCCTGCGAATCCGGCCTTTTTGCCGCCCTTGCCTGAGGGGCTCTTTATCTCTTCCAAGGGATTTAGACTGAAGGGCCGCACCTTTGACCAACCAGGCGATGCGCTGTTTGCTGTTTTTCGCCATGGCCCAAAAAGTGACAGAGTCGTTGCCCTGTTTCTACCCCTGTCTCAGGAAGGTCTTTCACCGTCCATACGAAAGATTTCCCACTACGGCAAGTACAGCTATCTCGCATTTCGGGAAGGCGTGAATCAGGACAAGGGGACATGGCCCGTTACAGCATCCCCTATGGTCTTTGTCTTCCCTTCGGAGGAGGTGTCTCCATGAAAGTGCTTGTCTCCTTATTGGCCATGGCCGGCCTTTTGCTCCATGGTGTACCCGGTTGCACCCATGCCCCCGAAGACGCGGCTATCATACGGCTCAAGGACGGGCGGCAACTCAGCCTTTCTGAAATAGTGGAGGACCTCAAGGGCGTTCGCATGGTTTTTGTGGGAGAACTGCACAACAGTGCCGAGCACCATGGGCAACAACTTGCGGTCATCCGAGCCCTTACCCGGCCGGGTGCTTCTGTGGCCGTGGGCCTTGAGATGTTCCGACATGGCAGCCAGAAGGATCTGGACCAATGGGTCTTGGGGCAATTATCGGAAGAGGATTTTGAGAGGACCTACAATGACAATTGGAGCTACCGTTGGCACCTTTACCGGGAAATCTTTGTCTATGCCCGCAAACACCAGCTCCCCATGATAGGCCTCAATGTCTCTTCCCACATTACCGGTCAGGTGGCCAGCCAGGGGTTTGCCTCCCTGAATCGTGAACAGACGGGCCAACTGGAAGGCGTCACCTGCCAGGTGGACAAGGCATACATGGACTTCATCCAGCGGGCTTTCTCCATGCACGGCCATGGAGGCAAAAACTTTCTATACTTCTGTGAGGCCCAGATGGTCTGGGATGCAGCCATGGCCGTCAATCTTATGGGTTTCTTGTCCAGGCATCCGGAATTCACCGTCGTGGTGTTGGCCGGTAGTGGTCATGCCTGGAAGCACGGCATCCCTGCCCAAGTGAGTAAAAGGTCAGACCTGTCTTACAGGGTCATTTTGCCCGAGATACCGGGCAGGGCCGAGCAGGGCAAGGTGTCACTCGAAGACGCAGACTACCTATGGTTGACGCAGTAGCCCCTAATGTTACATGAACAACATGGCAAAAGATCCTAAAAAGCATTGATAGTGTTACGTTGCGCCCTTTTTGGGCAATTTTGTCGAATGGAGTATCAGTGACATCCACGAAAAGCGAAAAACCTGCCATGTTGTTTACTCTTGGAGAAAGCCGATGATACCGCATCTCCTGCGTTGTCAAGGGTTCGGCGCAGCATACTACAGCCTCATCCTCGACTTCTGCAACGTTAGGGTAGCCTGAGAAAAGGGTGATGGCCCCTCCGGGACACCGACAGAGGGTCCTTACCAACGATTAGCAATGCGCCTTTCGTACTCAGGAAAGTAATGGCCGATGACGGGAAGATCAAAGCGGCTAAGGATCATGGTATTGCTCTCCCGTTCAAGCAGGAATTCAAAGGATTTTTGGATAAGTGTTTCGGCCGGGACTGCCCCGCCCGTCAATTCTTCGTAGTAGCCCTTGGTGAGTGTGACGATGTGCGTGGTGGTAGTGGACCCACGAACAGTGACTTTGAAGGTTTCGTCGTCTTTTTTCATGACATCAATGTCTGTCATCTTCTCATCCCCCTCACACGTTACTCCAACTATCCGTACTGAAGGCCCACGCCTGGCGGCCTTCTGTTGAGTTCTCCGCTGTTGGTAACGTTCAAACGTTGAGGCAATCCCTCTTCGCAGGCAGTCAGAAGGAAAGGGAGGATCGCTGAACGTAGGCAAACAGCCATTTCCATCCACACCAATGGTACGGGCTACTTAAAGGCATTGGATGCCGAAGAGAAGCGATTCGCCCTTTCCGGAAATTGTCTATTCAGAAATAGACGATGTCACGACTTCTGAACGTTACTCAGCAGTTTCTCTTTGTTCCTCTGTATGTGAAGGCCTTTCCTATCATCTTGATGTAGCTTCCTCTATTGATACCGATATCCTTGCCGCACAAACAGCGTATCCTATTTTCTTCTTGTTCTACCTTGTACATCTTTGTGATGCTGGCCTTGTGGCACCGCAAGACCTCTCCCTGTCCAATCTTATCGTATTTCCAGAGCTTCCTTTTACAGGCTGCGCATTTGATGACCAGCACGGCAATGCTTGACATCCTTACACGGATGCCCCTATTTCCTTTGTTTTTGTTACCTCCAGCGGATTCTCGTATCCTTGCAGCGACTTAGGGCCCGGAGGCGTTTTGTATGGCCTGGAGCGCCTCTTGGGCCAGTGCCCCCAGGGTCACTGTCGTGAGTTCCCTGTCCCGGTAAAGTTCTACGTTGCTTGTGGAGTCAACAAGTTTTTCCACGGCCCCCTGGGCCTCTTTTGCTCTGAGGGAGCCAAGGGCCCAGCAGATGAGCCCCTTTGAGGCGTCCCCTTCTCCGGGCAGGGCTTGAAGCAGGTCGGGCACGGCCTTGACCATAAACTCGGGCCGTGCCTCGGAGATCCGTCCCAGACCCCAGTACGCCATCTGCCGAAGCTGCGGATGTTCTATGTAATTATTGCCAGAGCCCAGGCATTCTGGGTTCTGGATGTAGGAGATGAGCTGCTTGTGGAATCTTTTGGCCAGAGCTTCGTTTTGGGCCATGACCTCGCCCATGGATTCAGAAATCCCCCACCCGGAATTGGAGGAATTTCTCTGCATGTGCCACAGGAACCGACGCATCACGGCCAGGGCGTCCTTCATGTCTTGTTCCGCCATCTTGGGTACGACGAGGCCGAAGGCCGTCACAGCGTGCCACTTGATTTCAGGCGGGTGCAGCAGGAGGGAAAAGAGGGGGCCAATGATTTTCGGGGGCGGGATGTCCAGCAGGGACGCAAGCCTATCCTCCCAGTCGGGGTTACTGAGAAGAGCCAACACCTGTGGTTTGAGCTTGCGAAAGTCCGTCATCAGGCCTCCCCTCATCTTTCATGACACATGAAGAAGCCATTGTCACCGATTATTCGCCTTCACCTAAATGCCAGGGCGCTTGCTACAGGGAGCTTTGTCTCTACGGTTACCCTGCTCAAGGGGGGCCAGCTTTCCTAAACAGGGTAATCCAAAAACCCCGACGCCAGGAATTGAAGATCTAAACTGGCCCAGACGATGCGGGGGCTCGTCTGCCGTGTCCACTACTTGGCGAAATCCACGCTGGCTAGCCCTGCCGACTAGGCAGGTCCGAAAGACCGTTCGAAAAGATCAAGGATCGCTGTGCGTCCGTCGTCGGTGAGATTCACCGTTCCCGTTCCCACAAAGGTCATGTCGGTAATGACCGGCGTATCAGCTACCCAGTTGTTGTCTTTCCAGGAGAACCACCCCTTGCGCGCCTGGTCATACACGCTCACGGGGCGGTTAAAGAGCTTTCCCAATTCAACGCCCCAGCCGGTTCCCCCCTTGACCGTTTCATCCGGCTGTATCCATCCCACGGCGATGATGTGGTAGCCCTTGTTGACCATGTGGAAAATGGTCTGGATGATCTTCCGGATCTTTTCAGCCTTTGAATAATTTCGGCCCATCCGCATGGAAACAATCTCCATGCTCACGTCTCCCAAGGCCAGTTCTTTCGGGGCCAGTGTCTGGACCCCTCTGGTCCGTTCGATAGTGCGCCCCTCGAATGAGAAGTTCACCTCTTTAATTCCCCAGCGCTCGGCAAGGCTTCCGAACTCGGCCTCGGCTCCCCTGTGCCCCCCGCTATAAAGCGTAATGTCCGAACGATCTGTCATTGGTCTTCATCTCCTTGTTTGTGGTCTTGTGGGCCTCTTCTCTGGCCTGTGATTCGGTTCATCATCCTTTAAAACAGAACATCCCGCCGTGTCCCGCCGGGATGTCCGGAAAAGATAAGCAGTTTTTGCCTATTTGCAACCTTGATGGCCTCGCAAAAGGTCGAAAAGCACCATTTTTTGTCATTCCGGCGGAAGCCGGGCACGAAGTGCCTCTTTTGAGCGGCCAGTGGCGTCAGTTGTTAGTACCTGTCGTGGCAGCCGAAGACCTGCGGAGCCCAGCTCACGGGGCAAAGAGCTAGCTATTACTGAGTGGACATTAGCCGTGGAGCGCAGCCAGGCTCTCCTTGAGATGGTAATCCGCGCCCAGCGATTCCAAGAGCTCCTCGGCATTTGCCCTAAATTGTAGCCAGTCCACAGGTCTGGGCAGTTTGCGGTAGTTGAGAATACCTACTTCCCAATGGTCTACTACGGGATGGAGCATTCTTATCAACTCCAGGGCTTGGTCAGGGTCAATGACAGGTTCCAGGCAAACCCATGTTGTAATGCCTCTGCCGTGGGCTTGGTGTATGGCCCGGATCCTGTCGGCCACTGACGGAGCATTTGGCTCCCACTCTGAGGCATCGGCTTGGTTCGTGAAGACGACGGAGGTCCCAAACTTTGATTTTTCATAAGTCTCCAACAGGTCAAAGTCTCTGGCAGCGCGCATTCCTCCCTTTGTCAGAATCATGACCCGCAAATCATGGTGAATCAGGAGCTGGATGGCCTGTCTTGTGGTGCCCCACTGCGTTTCAAGGGGCTGGTAGGGATCGGAGCTGAATGTGATAAGGATCTCCCTGTCATCTCCTCTTATCCTTTGCGCGTCCCTGTCAAGACATCTAAGAACCTCTGGCTTGAGTCTGGCGTGATTCTCGAAAGCTTGCCGTATCCGTTTCATGCTCCGGTGACCATAACAATAGAGGCAACCGTAGCCGCAGCCGCCCAAGTACAATCTGACACCCAGGGGTGCCAACTCATGGGCTTCGCCTGTGGTCTCGCAGATTACTTTCATACCGTGACCTCCAGTTTCCCCGACTCTTTCCCTATGTCCCGGAACAAATTCGCGAAAGCCTCTGGTGGTGGTTTTCCCTTCTGCATCGTCTTGGTGCCAGTCCGGGGGGGCGGCATCTCTTCACAGAGGGCTTTCCTTTTAGCTTTCAGAAGGAGGCGTGGACGCACTTGTTCCTTGTTTCACGGTATGAGCCATGTAGCATTGAGTCTATTTTCATCCCAATCAAATCGTGCGCGCCGATGTCCCAGGGCGCTTAACTTCAGCCAGTCCATAGAATCAATGGTGCAAGAAATGGCCATGAAATGTTTGCGATTTTTCTCACTTTCCAACAGTGTGGGGGCCTTCCTAAGGAACAAATCGGGCAATCCCGATGACGGTTTGTCCACCGGTGTGCCAGGAGGCAGAGCAGCACAAAAATCGAGGCGGCTCGTAATCTTGGTGGCGGCCCATTGATCGTCAGCCAATGGACCCTCCCCGTGACATCTGGCTTGTCCTGATATTCTTAATTGAACCTTTTCTTCTGGATGATAGAAAAGCCAGCGAACTTCACTGCAATGACCAATCTCCTGGACTTTTCTTGCCCTGGCATCGGTATGGCAAACCAGAATCCGATCGGGCAATAGGAACCGCCGCAGGATCACAGTCCGCAGATGACAGCCCTCTTTTCCTGTTGTTCCCAAGACCGGCCAATGAAAGGGATCATTGAAACGCGTGACACCCCGTTTAAGCATGGCCCAGACCTCATTTAGAATTTCCTCAAAGGCATTCCCATTTCCTCTTCCCGTCGGCATATTATCCCCATTTTCCTTCAACCTTACCCAAAACAGCCCTCAGCTGAAATGGGTAAAAACATGGAGACTACATCCCCTGTCCGCTTGAAGGGTCGTCCCACAATCCTCCCTTGAGCGTAGGCACCCACTTGCATTGCCTCCCCACCATTCCTATGACCATTGTCATCAGGCTGAAATGACGTGCAGCCGTGCACGTGGCGGGAGGGAAAAGGCAAAGCGGTTGCCCCATAGCGACTTATGGGCAAGTCCGCGTTTACGCCGCATCGGCGACCGGAAGATTCCATATCAGGAGTGCCCTTGGAAATGCAGGAGCGTATTCTGTTTGAACCGGCTTTTCTGAAAAGTGAGCTCATCAACGGCCTGTGAGCATTAAGGCATAAGTTATACATATAATTAAGAGATATCCATTGTCAACTGAATACGGGGTGGAGTGTTCCCGGAAAGGACCCCTCTTTTGGACCTCGAAAAGGCTCCGATACGTGGTTCAGGGGAAGTGCTGGCTTGCCTGGGATTCACAACAAAAGCCTGTGGCGGAAATCTTGAGCAACGAAATGGCTTGCGGGCCTGTTCACAAATCTACAAGGCGGTCCAGTTGATCGAGCTTCTCCTGAAAAAGGGCGGACTGCTCATCCAGGGTAGTGGTGAGCGCTTCCAGCTCATCGAAGAGTCTGTCAATGGCCGATTGGCAGGTGTGAATGGACTGTCCGATCTTCCCTATGCGTTGGCCGTCTTGTGCTTCTGAGGCATGCTGCATGGCGTCGTTGAGTTCATGGAGTTCCTTTTCATGAGTCTCAATAGCCTTTTCCACCTGCAAAATGCGCTCCTGAAGAGGTCTTTGGATCTTGCCTCGTTCAGTGATGATGGCCGAGCGTCTCCGCCTTTTTTCCTTCTTAGTCACCTTGACACCGGAGGCCTCCTCCGCCCTGTCTTGTCTCGTCGATGGGGGAACCACCTCCTCATCTCCCCAGCCCCCCTTTTCTATGAACCGTTGGTAGCTTCCATCGAATACGGATATGCGGTCGTCTTGAAACACGATGAGCCGGTCTGCAAGAGCATGGAGAAGCATTTCGTTGTGGGTCACCATGACCACCGCGCCTTCGAAACTGTCGATGGCGGCGAGCAAGGCATCACAGGCATACATGTCAAGATGGTTTGTCGGTTCATCGAGAAGCAGAAGGTTCACAGGGGTTACAAGGAGTTTACCAAGCATCACCCTGCTCTTCTCTCCGCCCGAAAGGACTCCTATTTTTTTTAAGGCAGCATCGCCTTCAAACATCATGGCACCGCAAATATTTCTCGCCAGCTGCCGGTCAACGTCTGGGTGAGAATAGAGGATCTCCTCCTCAACGGTTTTGGTATCCACGAGGCTGTCCACATTGGTCTGCTCAAAGCATCCTCTTGTAACCCCAGGATTGTAGGTAGTCTTACCCTCTTGAGGTGTAAGCAACCCGGCAAGAAGCTTGAGAAGTGTTGTCTTGCCTTTGCCGTTTTTGCCGATCACACAAACCCGCTCCCGTGCGCCGATGGTGATACTCACATGGGTGATAAGCTGGACATTGGGATCGTATGAAAAGGAGACATCCTGAGCCCTCAAAGCAACCTTCCCTCGAAAGGGGTTGTGTCGAAATGAAAAGTCCAGGGCCTTGATCCTCTCGAGCTTCTCCTTCTTTTTCTGCTTTTCCAGGGTTTTGACCCTCGACTGCACGAGATTGGCAAGCCTTGCCTTGGCCCGGAATCGGCTTATGAACTCTTCGATCTTTTTCCGGCGGCGCTCATCGTTGGCCCGGGTTTTCTCGTATACTTCCTCCTCTTGGGCAATCTGGGTGTAGAGTCTCTCAGTGTTTCCGGCTATCTTGCGCACCCTCTTGCGGTGAATTCCAATGGTGTGGGTCACAATCTTGTCCATGAATCCCCTGTCGTGAGTGATGAGCATGAGCTCATGGGGCCAATTGATCAAGAAGCGCTCAACCCACCGTATAGAGGTGATGTCGAGGTAATTGGTAGGCTCATCCAGGAGCAGCAAATCGGGTTCAGACACAAGGACCTTGGCTAGATTCAGGCGCACCTGATATCCGCCCGAAAATTCGCGGGGATGGCGGCCCATGTCCTTTGCGGAAAATCCCAGTCCTGCCAGGATCTTCTCGGCTTTCCAGTAATGGTTCCGCTCTTCTTCCGGGAGCCTGGTCATGGCTTCTTTCAGCACCGTGTCTCGGGTAAAGGCAAGTTGCTGGGAAACGTGACCCACACGGTAGCCTTTGGGAAGGCTGATGGTGCCTTCATCAGGGTGTTCATCACCGGTGATGAGGCGAAAAAGGGTGGTCTTGCCGTGACCATTTTGCCCCACAAGTCCCACCCGTTCCCGGGGATTGATGTTAAAACTCACCCCCTCAAAAAGCAATTGCGTACCGAAACGTTTTGTCAGATTTCCAACGGTGATCATGAATCCATCTTTTACTTTACCTATGACAGACGGCAGCGTTCAGAAGACAGAGGAAAGACGACGGACGATAGATGACGGATGACAGTGGACATACAGCAGGCAGGCCCTATTCTACTGCAATGATCTGGCCCTCAAATTCTACGATCTGGCCCTTTCTTATTTTGCATCTTTTGCGCAATTCTGTCTGGTTATCGACTTTCACTAGGCCTTCGGCTGTGGCTCTTTTTGCCATGCCGCCGGTGGTGCACAGGCCTGTGGCCTTTAAAAGCTTAATCAGTTCTATGTACTCGCCTTTTATGGTGAATTTTTCTTTTCTGTTTCTTGGGAGAGACACCATTACTTCTTTTTTTCATCCATTTTTGCGCGAAGGATGTCTCCCAGCGTGCCGAGAGATCCGGAGCCCTTCTTGGCACTTGCTCCCATGTGTTTCTTGTAGTAATCGATCCCTTCTGCATCCTGATCCTCTGACACCAGTGCAAGGGAGAGGCGCCTTTGCTTTTCGTCCACTCTGGCGATCCTGACCTCAATGGTCTGGTCGTCTGCCAGGACTTCACGGGGGTGATTGATCCTTTTTCCTCTCCCAAGTTCTGAAATGTGAACAAGACCGTCGATGCCGGGCTCCAGGGTAACAAAGGCGCCAAAGGGGGCAAGGCGGGAAACCTTGCCTGTGTGCATGGAGCCTTCAGGATACTTGGATCCCACGTTGTCCCATGGATTGGGCAAAATGTCTTTCAGGCTGAACGAGAATTTGTCCCTTTCCCAGTCCAGTCTCTTGATGGCCACATCTACGTTCTGCCCTACGGAGAGGGCACTGTTGATATCCTCCACACGACCCCATGAGATTTCCGAGATGGGGATCAGGCCTTCCATGCCTCCAATATCAACAAAGGCGCCAAATTTGCGGATGGACGTAATCTCTCCACTTACGGTCATCCCCTCTTTCAAGGATTCCCTGAGGGCATCTTTTTGTTTCTGCCGTTCGGCTTCCAGGATAGCCCTGTTGGAGACAACGA
>Ga0180438_10011407_pt1 | contig 10742 bp, 9 predicted proteins | sample SS_ome_12_FD_132455 | JGI IMG/M metagenome (GOLD analysis project Ga0180438, IMG submission 132455) | Hypersaline lake sediment archaeal communities from the Salton Sea, California, USA - SS_3_D_2 metaG | ecosystem: Environmental > Aquatic > Non-marine Saline and Alkaline > Hypersaline >... | reverse complement strand
TCCTATGCCCTTCTGCCGCGCGCTCTCGATCACCGGAAGGAGTGTCTTGAGCTTTTCGATCCCCCTCGCATAGTTTTTCCTCTGTATATAGCCCAGGGCCTCGTTGTAGGTACTGTTCAGCTGACGCCTGAAGGAGATGTACTCCTGCTGCTGCGCTTCGATGCTCTGCACTCGCTCTTCCGCCTCTTTGAGCTTGGCCTGCTCCTCAATGAGCCTCTGCTCAACCTCACGTATTCTTTTTGAGTAGGAGTCAAGCTCCTGCTTGATGCTCGTCTCCCTGGACTCGAGCTCCTGCTCGTACTGTCGCTTCACGGATTCAATTTGCTCTCTCACATCGTCCCGAGACGAAAGATACTCTCCATAGAGCCGCTCTCTCTCTTTCTCGATCTCGGCATCGATATCACTCACTCCGCTCGCTTCCAGCCGTTTCCGCGCCTCATCAAGCTTTCTCTGGAATTCCGCATTCAGCGCAGCTTCCCTCTCCTGAAGCAGCTTGTCCTGATTCTGGAGAAAGAAATCCTTCTCCTGCTGGAGCATTTCGAGTCGCTTTCTCGCATCCTCGAGCTTTCTCCTCTGCTCCTCGACCTCCGCCTCTGACCGTCTACGGATCTCCCGGATGAGCTCCTCCTCCACACCTGAAATCTTTTCTCCGATGAGCTGTTCTCGAATGTTCACCCTGTTCATGATGAAGTAGTACAGAAACCCGAGGGAAACAAAGGCGATAATCGATATATTCACTATGAGCGGAAGGACCAGACCCCGTTTTTCACTGCGGATAATATTGTCCCACTGCTGGTCTGTCTTCCTCTTTTTTATCTCATCATCGATCGTTCGGTAGATATCCTCTTCGCTGATCTCCTGAAATACCTCTTCCACATCCTCATCGCCCAGCTGCTCGTCGTACCCGCGAGATACGTTCTTGATCTCCTCAAGATCATCGACTCCGAGAATGTGGCCACTGTTCGTAATGTACTGGAGGTCAAGCACGGGAATCAGTCTTCCCTCGTTTCTTACAAAGTACTTTATTGGCGACTTATGCTTTCTCGGATGGAGTTTTTCGGCTCCCGTGAGCCTCAAATATCCAATGATCCGATCAACCGTGAAACCATAGAAATCCTTCTGATCCTTCACGAACATGATGTTGCTGGATATGCTATCTTCTTTTTCCGGGAGCGGTATATAGGATTTGAGACTCTTCACCTCTACCCCGGTCTCAAGGACAAAGTTTTCCCGCGCGGGGTTCTTGTTGATGAGAATTTTTTCAATCTGTTCAGGCTCCACCGCAAGGGGGTAGCCGTTCAATCTGAAACAGAGCAGTTTATCGACCATCTCTCATTATGCTTTCAATTTCTTTCATGATATTCTTATCATAATTATAACGCGTTTTTACCTCATTCAGTACTCGAATTCCCTCTCCCCTGTCCAGATATGTATAGAGCAACTTTCCTTTTAAAAGATATATATCCGGAAACGCCGAGGCATCACTATTTTTCTCTATGAATTCATTCAGTATATACTCGAGATCAGTCAAGAGAATCCTTCCCTCTTTTCCACTCTGCTCGTAGAGTCCGGTGAGCACGTCATAGTAGTCTTTCTGAAGCTCTCCACTCGAATCCTCCACGTGCACGGGTCTCAGCGCCTCGTACTCAGATAAAGCGAGACTTGCTGTTTCGGTTTTCTGATCCTGACCTACCTGAGGTCCCTTCGCCCTTTTGAGGAGAGAATCCAGAAAATAATACACTGCATAGGGAAAAAGCTCGAAAATCGGATACTCAAATACGGACAGGCGAAAATATTGCGCTGCCTTCTCGTAGTCTTCCATCATATAGTGACAGTACCCGATCTCGTACACACAGAGGGGAGAATACTCCGAATCCGGAAACATGTTGTAGACAAAATTGAACTTCAGCAGCGCATCATTCCACTGCTCCCGTCCCACAAGCTCCATACCGTTGCTGAAATTGTTCCGCTCGCTGTCTGCTCTGTACGTCTCCACTTCTATTGCCGTCATTTGCTCCAGCTGGGTCCTGGCAGCTGAGCTCAACTTGGCCGACTTCAGCAGATTATACCCAAGAAGACCCATAAAAATGAGGGAAGAGAAATCCAGTGAGTCTGCAATTTTTTCATCCCCTCTTTTATCGAAATACATTCTCCCGGCCAGAGAAGCCACAAGAAATGCTGCGGAAAAGTAGGTTTCATACCGCACCATCCTTCTGATTTCACTGAATCCCCTGTAGGAAACAGATATTCCGCCTTCCTGTCTGCTGATATCGTAGGTTCCCTCTGGAAGCTTGTTGATCTCAAGAGGAGTACCCCCCACCCTTTTCTCATTGATGAACACATCCTGGTTCTTCTGGGTCAGGACGATCTGCACATTGAAGGGCGTGAGATTGAAGAAAAACTGCTGGCGCTCTGTGGAGCGAATAGTTATTTCCTCCTTCAGAGGTTCGTATCCCTGCTTTTCGATCCGTAGCCGAAACTTTCCCTGTTCTACCCCGGTGAGCCTGAACGGAGTTTTTCCGATCATATCGTTTTTCAGGTACACGACTGCATTGATCGGGTCGGAACTCATAAAGATCTCATTTGCACTCGGTGCATCCCTGGGACGTTGCACGTCCCCTGGACTCTGCGTGTCGGGACGAGCGGGTGCCTTGAGAGGCGTACCTTCTTCAGCGTGCGCACAGAGGGTCCAGTAAAATAAACAGAGCACAACCGCTCCTGCTGTGATATTTCGACGACTCATGGCTCTCCCACGATCCGATCCATCAGAATACAAGGATCCCTATCTCAGTGTAGAGCGAATCAACAGGCCGCTCCTTATAATCGATGGAGAAAATGCCCATCTTGAATGTCATGTCCCAGATGTTGAAGGGTTTGGCCATCGCAGAAACACCAATCTTGATATAGGGATCTACCGAACTCCAGCTTTCCCCAGTGATGTCGAGATTTGAGATCGCAAGACCTGCGTTCACTTCAAATGTGACTCCCTGGACGATCCGCCTCATGCGATATATGTAATGGAAAGCCCCCCCGACCGAGAGTATCTTGACATCGGAATCGATGAATCCCGATGAAGCTCTCCTGCGCAGGATCACATAGTTCGTGTTCAGCCCGAGACCCGCAGGAAAACGGTTCATCTTTGGGAAGTGCAGAATCGAGATTTCGCTGATAATTCCCGGTGGGTAGAGATCCGCCCAATCACCGAGCGGGTACACGCTTCCCACACAGGTACTGATAACTGAGCGTGCCTGTATCGTTCCACTCTCGAGAATGCGGCCGAAAGGAGGTCTGTATTCACGGATCTTTTTGCTCACCTGCTTGTCAAGGAGCTGTTCCACATCAATATTTTCCACTGCCTTCAGCGCGGTGTAGATCTCCCTGTCCTCTTTACTCACGTCCAGGATGAGTCCGTTCCTGACATAGAACATTTTCCCATAAAGGACTGGTTTCCCCTCCTGAACAAAGAAGGATCCGAAGAGGACCCTGTCGATGCCGCTTTTCCCACCGATTTTCAGAAGCACACTGCTCTGCCATAGATCGGTAGATCTGTCCTGCCGATAGAGCGTAAAACCCTCCTCATCCACAAGGATGAGCTTGCTCTTTTCTCCCATTTGTTTCAGGGAGCTATGGATTGCAAGTGGGATCTTGTAGGTAAGATCGACGTATTCTTCATCACCGGTTATGTTTTTGAAATAGTATATGAGTGTTCTGCTATCCGTTTTCGCAAAGGACCAGTGGACAGGAAATATGAGAAAAACCAGTAGAATTGGAACGGCGCATTTGCACATAACTGTCAACTGGAATGGTATCCGGATCTATCGATAAACTTCGCTTCAATTTATAGTATAGTACAAAAATAGGGTTTTCCTCATCCTTATTGGTGATTTTTGTCCTCACACTTCCTTCTGAAAAAAGGTGAGGCTGGGCACACGCACGGATGAAGAGAGCCACACCCCTGTTTCAGAAAAACCTCCTCTGTATATCCGAAAGGTCTATCCGATCCCCGACCGCAAGACCAGCCTCTCTGAAAAACCCTCGATTCACTTCAAGGGCATACCGTGCCTTCTCATGTGATCTCACAGGAACCAGGGAATAGGGCTCCATATGAAATATATCGGTTACTTTCCCGTTTTTGTCCAGATAGGCGATGTCCAGTGGTATGACCGTATCCTTCATCCAGAAGGAAAGATACTGACTCTTGCGGAAAATGAACAGCATCCCTTCATTCCATTCAAGTCTCCCTCTGTGCATCAGACCGCGTACTCTCTGTTCTCTCGTGCGTGCGATTTCCACGGTGAGTTGTCTCCCGTTCACACTCAGCGCCACTCTTTCAAGCGTCTGCTGTTTGGAGGGAGTCCGGTTGCAGGAAAGAAAAATGCACAGGATACACACAGACAGTGCCACGTAGCTGATTTTCATTATCCCTCCGGTCCTTATCGCTTGAAAACAGGCGACGTTTGTTTGCCTTGACGTTCATCCATTTGAAACCTATATTGCTTACAATGGCTCCAAGAAGAAGAAGGCCCCAGATAGGGAAAACGGGGTGTCTATTCTGGTTTTTCATACTCCTTGTAATTATCGTTATTTTTGTGTACAAAGGGAAAGGAAATTTAAAAGACTCCTTTTCTTTCCTCAGGCTCAAGAATATACGTGAGTCAATGAGCAGAGAGAAAGAGGAAAAATCTGCACCGACGAAAACGGCACAACCTGAAAAGCCTCTTACAAAAGAGGCTGTAAAAGAGGATGATACGTCTTCACAGATTGTAACCCGCGAAAAAGGAGAACGAGCGGAAAAACCGGTCGAAACTGAAAAGAGTCAAACATCTGAAAAAACAGCTCCTGGAGGGGTGGTTGCAACAAAAGAGAAGGCATCCTCAAAGCCGGAAATCCAACTCAAGAAACTCAATACATCACTCTATTTTGTAAAAATATCGAGCGACGGAAACTCTGTAAAGCCTGTATCCGTAACCCGTACAATAGAATACAGAGACTCCCCCATTACCAGAACAATCGAATCACTCCTCCAGGGCCCAACGATGGCAGAGAGGCAAAACGGCATAATCAGCTTCATCCCTGAAGGTACGAAACTCATCTCCGCGCGCATTTTGGACGGGCATTTGACCTTGAACTTCACAAAGGAGTTTGAGGAAAATTACACGGGAAGGGAGGCGATTCTTCTCGAGCTCTCCCAGGTGTTGTTCACCTCCTTCAACTTCAGCCAGGTAAAAAAAATCAGTGTTCTCATCGAAGGAAATCAGAAGCGCTACATCACGGGAGAGGGTATCCCCCTGAAGCAGCTCTATACACAGGAGGATTTGGCGGAGCTCACCCAGCCGCAGAGATAGAGGAGTTCGCCCCGGAAAGAAAGAGATGATCCAAATCGATCCTGCAACGCTGACAAGATACAGAGAACAGATTATCTCCTTCATAAGAGATTATACAAAATCTGCAGGGGTTACAAAAGGAGTGCTGGGTCTCTCTGGAGGAGTCGACTCTGCACTCTCATACCTCCTTACCATTGATGCGCTGGGTGCTGAAAACGTAATCGGAGTAATTTTGCCCTACAAAACTACCACCAAACGCTTCATCGATAATGCCCGCGCTCTCATCCGGGCAAGGAGGGGAGAGGAAAGGGCGCACGACATCACACCGATTGTGGAGAGTTTCCAGAAGTGCTCCGTTTCTCTCTCTAAACTCCGGCTCGGAAACATCATGGCGAGGGTCAGGATGATACTTCTCTATGACATTGCCGCAGAGGTAGGGGGCATTGTGATCGGGACAGGAAACAAGACAGAAATCCTTTTGGGATATTTCACCGTGTTTGGAGACGGCGGATGCTCCATTGAGCCCATGGGGGACCTGTACAAATCCGAGGTGTGGGAACTGGCACGGCTCGCTGGAGTGCCGGAAGAGATCATCAAAGAGAAACCCACGGCAGGTTTCTGGCAGGGGCAGACGGATGAAGGTGAGCTCGGTCTCTCGTATCAGGTCGCTGACGGAATCCTTTTCCAGCTCGTCGAAAAGAATTCGACCGTAGAGGAAATACAGGCCCTGGGATTCAGGAGTGATGACATCCATCGGGTGATTGCGCTGATGAAGCGCTCCAGATTCAAACGGCACACTCCGCCTATCGCGCATCTGAGACAGCGGATCAGTGAAGAGTTGCTCTGATGGTACAGTCTGTGAGGAAGATACGAGAGAACAGTTTGAGGAATCCAACCATGAAAAAGAAGCCCTGGATTACCCGGAGAGTGACAAGGCTGGGAAAAGCGAAGCCGATCCTGTATGCGCTGGCGTTTTTCCTTCTGCTCGTTCTTGGATCGCTTCTCCCAGCCTGTGCGAAGAAGGATCGCTATATCGTTGCCACGACACCAAACTACCCTCCGCTCGTGATGATAACCCAAGAAAAAGAAATAACAGGCTACGATATCGATGTGATCAAACGAATTGCCTCATACGGTGGCATGACCATAAAGATCATTCCTGTTTTAGAAGGGAACCTCCTTTACGGGTTGATTGATGAAACCTACGATATCGCGATCGCGGCGATTGTCCCCCCGGAGGACGAGTATGCCCCTGAAACCCCGGATATCAGCTATTCCAAACCATACCTCACCGTAGGGGACGTGTTCGTCATCTCCGAAGATGCGAGAGACTTCGGCGGGCTGGAAGGGATCACAAACCGTCGGGTGGGGGTTCCGATGCCGTCGCCATCCAAGACATTGCTCCTGGCGCAGGAAAAAGTTGCGCTTAAGGAATACAAAAACATGCAGGACGCCTTTGAGGAGCTTGCACTTGGAAAAATTGATGCAGTCTGTCTGGACCTTCTGACAGCAGCGCAGTTTGTCAATCTGAAAGAGGAGTACAGGAGTATCTTCCAGATCTACCCAGAGCCGGTAACACGAAAAGAGTACTCCATCGCAGTGAGGGAGGGAAACAACCTCCTCCTCAACAAAATCAACTCGGGGATTGAAAAGATGCAGCGAGACGGTACACTGGATAACCTGACAGACAAATGGTTCTTTCAATAATGAGATTTCAGCTGCTTCTCCTCGCATTCGTTTCCTGTATTCTTGCAGCTTCATGCTCTCCCACACAGATATCCACTTCTGAAACCCGGATATCCCTTGGAACATATGTCCAGATTACTGTGGTGAGCTCCGAGGACACCAAACGCAAGGTCCTTGCGGACATCGATGCAGCCTATGAGAGAATTGAATCCCTTGATACTCGTTTCGATTACAGAACCAGGAACACTGCGCTCTGGATGTTCAATCACTCAACCTCCATCATGAAAAGCGATGACAGCGAGCTTTTTTCTCTTCTCATACGTGCGCTGAAGCTCGCGGAGCTGACAGACGGTTATTTCGATCCCACCGTACTTCCGCTTGTGGAGCTTTGGGGTTTTGACAAAGAAGACCCAAGGCTCCCGACCGAGGAGGAAATCAACGAAGCCCTGCAGAAGGTGGGATTCAGAAATGTTCGCATCCTCGAAGATCGCATAGAGAAGCCACTTTGGGTCCAGTTTGATCTGAGCGCCATTGCCAAGGGAGAGATCGTTGATATAATCCGTGATTTCATGAGAGAAAGGGGATACGATAACTTCCTCATTAATGCGGGAGGGGATATGTACGTGAGCGGTCTGACGGAGGAAAAGAAAAAATGGCGGATCGCGATACAGGACCCGATTCGCGAAAACAGATACAGCGGGATCGCCGAAAAATCAAACCTCGCAATTGTCACTTCTGGTGATTATGAGCGATTTTTTATGGAAGGAGGAGTCAGATACAGCCACCTCTTCAATCCCAAAACAGGATATCCCTTCAGCGATCTCAAGAGCGTCACCATAATTGCCGATGAAACCGCTTTTGCAGATGCGGTGGCAACCGGGGTGTTCAGTATGGGGAGCGAACGCGGATACGACTTCCTGATCAGGAACGGGATCGAAGGATTCATGATATACGGCGTTGACGGGAACGGTGTGCAATCCCGGAATACACCCCGTTTCTGGGACTGAAACGCACGTACACGGTCGACATCGGAAGTCGGCACTGCGATTACGGACGCAATGCGATCAGCGGTTATTTGTGCCGCCTGTACCTTTACCGCCGGGCCTGGCTCTCTTCTCCCTCCACGTGTGCGAACACATTCATCGCCCTCATCTCCTGCCGAACCCGGTCGATGTCGGCGTTCCGGCGAAGAAGTACGAAGGAATCGGTTTCTCCCACAACCATGGACTGAATATACCTGTTCTGGTAGAGCATGAGCCTGGTTCCCGGTGAATCAATCTCGATCATCCAGCATCCCCTCACTGCAATGCGCCTCACTGCTTTTGCCCATCCCGTAATTTGATCGATGAGCGTCTGGCTCGTGCTTCCTCCCTTTGCACAGCTTCGGAGGCAATCGAGGAAGATCCTGATCTCGCCTACATACTCGATCCCTCGGGCAATGGAATCACGGTCCACGCTGAGACGAATAATCTGACCATAATGCTCAATATTGGAGTAGCTGACGAGGATGTAAAGCGCATAATTCGTTACAATCTCTGAAAAAACAAGCAGTTCCCGGTCTGTGTTCAGTACCACTGCATCTTTTGGGAATGGGGACATTTCCTGGGAATTGACTCTCACATAGAGACCGGTAGAATCCTTCTCCAATATGCCTCGCACCACCAGTGTGTCTATCTCCGCTCTGTATCGGTTTAAGGGGTCCTCCATGACCTGGGCAGCAGGGTCTGTACAGAGGCGATTCAGGGCGGTCTCCAATGTTATCGAAAAGAGAAGCCAGGAAATGCTTGCGCATCTCTTCTTTTTTCCCAGAGCAAAAAGCTCCCGTTCCTCTTGCGAAAGAAGATCCTCGACAAAGATCCTCTTTTCATCATAGGGTTTCCGTGCAAAATCCGAGTTTACCTCTATGCGACCATTTTTCCCCAGAATTACTCCGAGTGAATACAGATCATCGTGGTAAAGGGCAGCATCGTCTGCATTGAGGGCGTGCTTCTTCATACAGGAAAGCAGAACCCTGCGCAAGTTCCTTTTCGTGAAGGGTTTGAAGGAAAGGCAATCGATGATTTTTGTAAGGGCGCCCAAATATATGCTCGGCCTGAAATGAAGGGACTTCGGCTGTAATTGACGAAGAGAATCGACCGATTTTTCCGTGATGATCCATAGAGGGATCAGGATATTTTTCTCTACGAGCAACGCAGTTTCGATCCTGCCCTCGTCAGAAAGGGAGAGAACATCCTCCCGGGTGCTTTTGCCTACGGGAATAAACCCGCCCATCTCTATGATCTCCCGTATATTCCTGTCCGGCGAGGTGGCGTATTGCCCGACAAGGTTCTGGAGATGCCTTTTCAGTCCTGCCCTGTCGTATCGTGGAAACTCCTCCAGGACCCTTCGGATCTCGGGGAAGAGGTACACCTTGTCGTACCGGTCGGTGAGAAGCCGCCTGTCCTTTCTTATATAGATGAAGAATTTTTCTTCGAGACTGAAAAGCGACTTCGCAAGGGTATCATCCTCACCCACTTCGGTTGAAAGGTTTCCTCTGAGGCACATCCCGTGGCCGCTTAAAAGAGCTGCCAGAATCCGAACTTCCCGCGTTTTGAGAGCGGCCAGATGCAGGGCGATCCCGGTTCGTGTGGTGATGCGTGCGACGAGATCATCCAGATGCGCGTCCTCCTCGATGCCCCAGAAACGCATTCCAGGGGCAATTTCACTTCGATCCCTCGATCTCAGCTCTTTTTCCAACATTCACACACCCGGTCGATTCTGCCCGCATACCCGCAGATGATATAGAGAACCGCACATCCCTGAAACACTCTCTACGCCAAATGAAACCCCAATGCATACAAATCTTGGAAAATCAGTATGACCACAAAGGCAGCTATCTGAACAGACACAAGCAGAAAATCACCTCTCTTCGGCCGTATTTCCATCATCTGAGCCCGGTTTCCCTCATCGAACTCGATGAGAGACTTTTCGAATACACTGCGGAAAAAAATCACCGTTTTCTGCTTCAGGTTCTGCTCTGTCGCTCGAAAGAATATCTTCAGCTCCGCATACACATGAGAAAATATCCCGATTACATAGTAGAGAACCAAGAAGAAATTGCCCTTTCTGTTCCTGAATGCCCGGAACAAAAAAAGATCAAGAGTGGAGAGCGAACCGAGAAGGAGCTCTGAAGAGAATGCCCGGGTGAGCAGCCTGCTCATGAGAAAAAGCTCGATGATTACCGCAACATAGTAACTGCCTCTGATGATACCCTGCTTCAGAAGAAGAATCGGGCCGTAACGGAACAGCAATTCCCCCCCTCCCCGAAAACAATTGAGAGTAAACACAAAGAGCAGAACGGGTATGAGGGGAATGATTTCCTTTGGATGTATTCGGACACGTAAGAGTAAACACGTTCGTGTGAGGATGAAAACGAAAAGGATGAAAACTCCCTGTACGGAGACCAGAAGAAAGGATCGAAAGATCAGTGCGCACATGGCAAAAACGACGATGTGCGCGAGCAGGAAATAGGGAGTGAGCTTTATTTTTCTTCCTTTTCTTCTTTCTTTTTCCCTTTTGACCTGGACGTCTGGGGCCGCTCTTTTACGCTGACAAGCTCGAGCAGTGAAAGCTCTGCGCCGTCACCCATTCTTTTTCCCAGTTTTATGATCCGGGTGTATCCACCGTTCACGTTCTGGTATCGCGGAGCAATGTCGTCGAAGAGTTTTGCAACGACATCCCTGTCCTGTATCC
>Ga0180438_10011406_pt1 | contig 10743 bp, 6 predicted proteins | sample SS_ome_12_FD_132455 | JGI IMG/M metagenome (GOLD analysis project Ga0180438, IMG submission 132455) | Hypersaline lake sediment archaeal communities from the Salton Sea, California, USA - SS_3_D_2 metaG | ecosystem: Environmental > Aquatic > Non-marine Saline and Alkaline > Hypersaline >... | reverse complement strand
CATGTTCAGCGGCGCTCCTTCATCCGAGGGATTCTCACGCGCCCAGCTCAAGAACTCTGACCGTGATAGGCCCAGCGTGCCGTAGTACGGCCCCAAGTACTTCTCCACCAGTCCAGAGTCAAAAAGGTCTATTCCCGCAGGCACCGAAGTGTGGGTGGTGAACACGTTCGAGGCATGGACGATCTCCTTTGCCTCGCCAACGGTCAGTCCATGGTCGCTCACCAATTGCTGCATGCGCTCAATGGCCAGGAACGCCGAATGCCCCTCGTTCATGTGGAACACGCTGGGCTGTAGCCCAAGGGCTCGCAGCGCCCGCATGCCGCCTATTCCCAGCATGATTTCCTGACGGATGCGCGTTTCTGCATCGCCACCATACAACTGGTGTGTGATGTGCCGGTCATCTGGATGGTTCTCAGAGAGGTTGCTGTCCAGCAGGTACAGCGGGACGCGACCCACCTGCACCCGCCAAACCTGTGCTCGAACCCGCCGGCCTGGGTAGGGCAGCTCGATGGTCAGCGGAGCACCATCGCGCGTCTCCAGTTCCATCGGCATGCTGTAGAAATCGTTCTCCGGGTACAGCTCGCCCTGCCAGCCGTTGGCATTCAGGTACTGCCGGAAGTAGCCTTGCTGGTACGCCAGCCCCACGGCCACAAGGGCTACTCCCAAATCGCTGGCCGACTTTAGATAGTCTCCCGCCAGAACGCCCATGCCGCCGGAGTAGATCGCCATTGACTCGGTCAGGCCGTACTCGAGACAGAAGTAGGCAATGCGCGGGCCGGAGGACTCGCCGTGATTGCGCTGGTACCAGGTGCTTGGAGCCTGCATATAGGCCCGGAAAGCGCTGTGGACCCTCTCCAGGTGCGCCAAGAAGGCATCTTCGCTGGAGGCACTCTCAAGACTGCCCTGGTCCACCATGTCCAGCATTCGCACCGGATTGTGGGCGGACGCTTCCCAGGCCTCACGGTCGAGTCGCCGGAACAGCTCGATAGCCTCTGGATTCCACGTCCACCACAGGTTGTGGGCCAGTTCGTCCATTGCTTGGAGATTGGGGGGCAGAGAGGGACGTACGTTGATCGAAAACATGGGTCGCATCAGTGTATCACCTCGGATGGATGATGAAGATGTGTCGGTGCAGAATCAGCAGTGGGAAGCGTCTTGCGATGTCCGCTGGCGCCAAACGGTAAAGCTCCGCAGAGCCGATTCGCCGATGAACTCGCGCAAGATGGAATTGGATGGCACGGCGGCCGCGGGCATCGGCACAAACCAGCGCAACAGCGCCAGAAGCCTGCGAGCTTCTACATATTCGGGAGTTCTGCAGTCGATCTGGTACAGCAAGGGCTCGGCGACTGGGCGCAGCGCGGCCAACTCGTAGACCAGCGCCGAGTTGAACATCACGTCCGCGTGCTCCTGATAGGGGAAGATCCAGGCCTTTTCTCCCATGCGCACGCTCTCCCAGCGCCGAATGGTATCCAGTGCGTCATACCCGCGCTCGCGGGCATCGCGCACGATGCGCCGGATCAAGCGCGTGTCGGTTGTGGGCACACGATTGTAGTGATCCAGGTTGAGTTGTGTCAGAGCCGACACATACACCCGGTACACACTCTCTTGGGGTACGCCGGGCACGAGGTTGGGATTGAGACCATGGATGCCTTCCAGCAGAACGACATGGTCCTGGCTGAGGCTGAGCGACTCACCCTGTTGGCGCTTACCCAGGCGAAAGCTGTAGTGGGGCAGGCACACACTGCGCCCCTCCATCAGCTCCAGCAACTGCTGGTTCAGCAACGGCAGATCCACGGCATGCAGGTGCTCAAAGTCATAGTCACCATTCTCAGCACGCGGCGTCTGGTCACGGTCAACAAAGTAGTTGTCCACCTCCAGGGTGACTGGGCGCACGCCGTTGGCCAGGAGCTGAATTGCCAGACGCTTGGCGAAGGTGGTCTTGCCGGAAGCCGAGGGGCCAGCAATCAAGACCAAGCGCACCTGCCCGCGGCGCTTGGCAATCTCAGCCGCGATCTGCGCGATGCGCTGCTCGTGCAGGGCCTCTGATATCAGCGCCACTTCGCCGGCACGCCCTTCGTCCAGTGCCTCATTCAAAGCACCCACGTCACGTATTCCGAGGACGTCCAGCCAGCTGCCGTACTCGCGGAACACGGCCACCAGTTTGGGGTACTCCACCACCGGCTGCAGCACCGTGGGCTTCTCGTGTCGAGGATAGCGCACGATAAAGCCGCTGGAATAGTGCTGCAGTTCAAAGTAGCGCAGGTACCCGGTAGAAGGCACCATGTAGCCGTGGAAATAGTCCTCCACGTCGTGCAGGCGGTACAGCGTGACATAGTCTCGCTCGCGATGCTGCAGCAGACGCACTTTGTCCGCATGCCCGCGTGAGCGGAAGAGCGCGATCGCCTCCTCCTTTGGCACGGCGCGCTTCTCGATCGAGACATTCTGCGCGGCGATCTCGCGCATCCGTTGTTCTAGCAGCTCAACCTCGTCGGGCGAGAGCGGTTCTCGATCGTGCACCTCACAGAACAAGCCTCCAAAGGTCAGCGAGTGATCCACGTACACCTGCGCCCCGGGGAAGAGCTGGTGCGCTGCTACAACGAGGAGGAAGGTCAGTGAGCGACGATAGATGCGCATGCCGTCGCTGTCATCAATCCCCACAGGCGTGGCCTTGACATCGTGCATCACGCGATGGGTCAGCTCGTAAAGCTTGTTTCTGATCAGCGCAGCCACAATGGGAACGGAATCGTCCTCATACGCTGCCCGCACGAATGATTCCAGCCGCGTCCCCACTGGCGCTTCGAAGATGCGGCCATCATCAAACTGAACCAGAGCGGTCTGGCGCGGTACCGAGGGGCGCGGCGAACGGTTCCGTGATGCGATATCTATCGTCTTTCTCTCTACTACGTTTTCTGTCATATGATCCTGATCAACCCTCATCCGACGCAAGCTGCAAGTATATCACAAGTGGCGCATGCGGCCAAACTCGGCGCTTTGGATCCTCTTTCGGAAGGCCCATTTGGATGGGAAAACGGGCTGTGATATAGTGCCGCGGCAGCCAGTGCTTGCACGGGGAGAGCTGTCAGCCAGCTGACAGCGCCAAGTCAGGCACTCTGCTGCTCTGATGGCTAAAATGGGGTCGAAACCGGTCAATACACCGCAAGAGGAGGTACGGAAATGAGCATTCTGGATCGCATTTCAACCATCGTCAAGGCGAACGTGAACGACCTTTTGGACCGCGCTGAGAACCCGGAGATCATGCTCGATCAGTACTTGCGCGAGCTCGAGTCCGGAGTCTCGGAAGCCCGTGAAGAGCTGATCAATGCCATGGCCGACGAAAAGCGCCTAGCAGCCAAGCTTGAGCAGCGCAATCGGCGCGTGCGGGATTGGGTGGACCAAGCCGAGCAGGCCGTGCGGCTGGGCCGCGACGAGACCGCTCGTGCTGCCCTGCGAGCGGCACAGGCATACCAGGAAGAAGCGGCTGCCATCGGAGCTGCGTGGGACGAGCAGAAGGACAAGGTGGCCGAACTGCAGGTTGGCTACGAGGAGATCGAGAAGAAGCTGGATGAGATCAGAACCCAGCGCGACGCCCTCCTTGCCAAGCACCAGGTCACACAGGCTAAGGAAACGCTCACTGAGGCCAGGACCAGCGCCAGCAAGGCCAAGAAGGCTATCGCCGGCATCGAGCGCATGACCGAGCGACTGGAGGTTGAGGCGGCCAAAGCAGCGGCGCGAGAGGAGATCGCCGCCGTGAGCAGCGCCGTGCGCGAAGCTGCCAAGTCGCAGGCCGAACTGGAGATTGAGGCTCGCTTGGAGGAGCTAAAGGCGAAGGTTGAGGCGGAGGACTAGGAGACAGCCTTCTAGAGCCGGCTGGCCGCGCCAGACTTGCGTACGAACCGCAGGGAGCGCATCGCGTGGTGCGCTCCCTTTGCGTTTGGCCGGCACCTTGTGCGGTGATATAATCGCAAGCTAAGCACTCTCAGGAGGCGCACCAATGCAATTCCCTAGGGCCAGCGGCATTCTCCTGCACCCCACCTCACTCCCCGGCAAGTACGGCATCGGCGACCTGGGCTTGGCCGCTCACGACTTTGTCGCGTTTCTGCGCGATACTGGCCAGAGCATCTGGCAGGTGCTGCCACTCGGACCCACAGGCTACGGCGACTCGCCCTACCAGAGCTTTTCTGCGTTCGCTGGCAATCCCATGCTCATCAGCCCGGATTTGCTCGTCGAAGCGGGCCACCTCACGCCGGACGATGTCAACCAGGTGCCCGCTTTTCCACAGGCCGAGGTCGACTATGGCCCGGTCATACAGTACAAGTCCAGCCTCCTGCAAACGGCCTTTGATCGCTTCCAACGCACGCGTGGCCTTCTCGAGCGCAGGGAGTTTGCAGCCTTTTGCTCGGCCAAACGCGATTGGCTGGATGACTATGCGCTGTTTATGGCGCTCAAGGACAAGCACCGTGGCGCGGTTTGGACAACCTGGCCAAAGGCCATCGCTTCCCGCCAGCAAGAGGCCATCACGCGCTGGTCTGAGGAACTGCAGCAGGACATCGAGCGACACAAGTACCTCCAGTTCATATTCTACCGACAATGGTCGGCACTCAAGTGGTACGCTGGGTCCAATGGCGTGCGCATCATCGGAGACATCCCGATCTTTGTAGCCCACGATAGCTCCGATGTGTGGGCCCATCCCGAGCTGTTCAAGCTGGATCAGGACGGGAACCCCACCGTCGTAGCCGGTGTGCCTCCCGACTACTTCAGTGAGACGGGTCAGCTGTGGGGAAACCCCATCTATCGCTGGGATCTCATGGCGGAGCAGGGGTTTGAGTGGTGGATCAAGCGTTTCCGGGCCAGCCTCGAGCTGGTCGACGTTGTTCGCGTCGACCACTTTCGTGGCTTTGAAGGCTACTGGGAGGTCCCTGCAAGCGAGAAGACGGCGGTCAACGGGCGCTGGGCCAAGGGGCCTGGCCCGGACCTGTTCGCCGCTGTGGAGGATCGTCTCGGTAAGCTGCCCATCATCGCGGAGGACCTGGGCGTCATTACGCCCGAGGTGGAGGCGCTCCGTGATCGCTTTCAATTCCCCGGCATGCGTATCCTGCAATTCGGATTTGCCAGCGACGCCAACGATCCCTTCCTGCCGCACAACTACATCCGCAACTGCGTTGCTTATACCGGCACCCACGACAACGATGTGACCGTCGGTTGGTTCAAGACAGCCCCCAAGCGGGAACGGGAACACGTGCTTGACTACTTTGGCACGGAGGGAGAAGACCTGCACTGGGACTTTATCCGGTGGTTGTTCGCATCTGTGGCAGATACGGCCATCGTGCCGCTGCAGGAGGTGCTGAGCCTCGGACCCGAGTCACGAATGAACTATCCCAGCCGCCTGGGTGGCAACTGGAGCTGGCGCTTCCTGCCTGACGCACTCACGCCAGAGATCCGCCAGCGCCTGCGGCGCATGACCGAGCTCTACGGGCGCTGTCAGCGGGAGGACAGCGGCTGAAACGGGAACGGTGCGATGGGTGACGAGGGCGACAAGTATTGGATGGCCTCGGCCGAGCAGCAATTCGATCGCGCGCACCGGCAGGCGTTCTTTGAAGGCGTGATCGGCCAACTGCGGGGCCAGCCAACTGCGCTTCTCCCCTTCGATGAGGTGCGTGATGCCTTGGGGCTGGTGCCCAGCGCGGATCGAGGTTTGGCCGAGATCCCCCTGTCCAAGATCGTCGGTAGTGTAGGACGGTACCGTGACTTCACAAGGTCCTTCCTCCCTCTAGACCCAAGCATCAAGGAACGTTGGAAGCGCATCTACGCAGCCGCGCAGGGCATGGAAGGTCTTCCACCGATCGAGGTCTACCGCGTTGGCGATGCCTACTTCGTCAAGGATGGCAACCATCGCGTGTCCGTGGCTCGGGAGATGGGCGCCGAGTTCATTCAAGCCTACGTACGGGAGTTCTCAAGCCCGGTTCACATCTCCGCCGACACCAACCTTGATGAGCTAATCCTCAAGTCGGAAGAGGCACGCTTCCTCAAGCACACAGGCTTGGACGAGCTGCGGCCACAGGCCCACATAAAGGTCACCAGTCCTGGCTATTATGACAAACTAGAGGAGCACATTGCCGTTCACGGCTACTTCCTAGGCTTGCAGCAGCAGCGAGAGATCAGCTGGCGGAAAGCCGTCACGCATTGGCACGACCAGGTGTACTTGCCCCTCATAGAGATCATCCGCAGGCATGCCATCCTTGACGAGTTCCCCGGCCGGACCGAAACCGATCTGTATCTGTGGATCATTGAACACAGGCACTTCCTAGCGCAGCGCCTGGGTCTGGAGATCGACATGCAAGAGGCTGCCAGGGATTTCGCTGCGCAGTACAGCCCCCGCTGGCAGCGCGTGGTGCAGCGCGCGCAACGCTCCATTATCCAGGTAGCCACGCCCGACAGCCTGGAGAGCGGCCCGCCTGTCGGCCACTGGCGCCTGAAGCGTGCTCAAAGCGCCACCACGAATGAGCTCTTCGCCAATCTGCTGGTGATGGTGGATGCGTCTGAAGCGAGCCGCTGTGCCTTCGATCAGGCGCTGGTGATTGCCGGCCTGGAGCAGGCGCGCCTCAACGCCGTCTGGACAGGTTCGCTGCAGGACGGCAGCGCCGAGCGCCACGACTTTGAACAGGACTTGACCAGGCGCTGCCAATCGGCGGGTGTGCACTGTAGCTTCACCGCCCAGCCCGGGGAGTCTGGTGAGATGCTCGTGGAAAGGGCCCCGTGGGTCGATCTCATTGTGCTGGGTCGACCTTCACCCCTGACATCTGCCGATGACAGGTCATGGGACGCGCTCCTGCAGACTGCCCTGCGACAGACTGCGCCGCCCGTCTTGGCCTCGACCGAACCGTGTAGGGGCCTGTTGAGTGCCTTGCTGGCTTACGATGACAGCCCGACCAGCGTCGAGGCGCTGTTCGTCGCTGCTCACATCGCTCAGCGCTGGGCCATCCCGGTCAGCGTCGTGACAGTCAGTGAGCCAAGGCGCACCTCCGAGAACACCTTGGCCAAGGCCATTGCTCTGCTGCAGGAACGCGGCGTGGAGGCTGAGGGGCACTTCCGTGCCGGTCCCGTCGCGGAGACCATCCTGTCGACTGCCACAGAGCTGGGGACCGATCTTTTGATCCTGGGCGCCACTGGCTACTCCCCCTTCATGCAGTTGTTTGCCCGCAGCACCTTGCAGGTTGTCCTGCGCCAGGCAAGCTGTCCGGTCCTCGTCTGTCACTAGCTGCGCTCGAAGGCCACCCAGCGCATGAGTGGCACGTGGTCCCCGCAGTCCCTTCTCTTTCTGGATCCTGACCGGGTCACAGCGTGGCCACCAGGAATCGTGCCGAATTTGACCAAGCGCCCATGATGTGGTAGAATAGCAGGTCGCGGGCTCGGCCCGCAGATCGTGAGGCGTGACACTGTTACGAGGCAGTTGCAGTGGTTCTCCGCTGCGCCTGCCTCGTTTTGCGTGCCCACCATGCGCCTTCGAGCGGCATGGGCCGCAGGAGTCTTTGGCTGGCCGCCCGCGGGAGTACCTGAAGCGCCTCACCAAAGCGGAGAGTACCCTGGGAGACAGAATGACAGCACAGCAGACTGGAACGACACAGGACATTCAGAGCATTCGCAACATTGGCATCATCGCCCATATCGATGCTGGCAAGACAACGACGACCGAGCGCATACTGTTCCACTCCGGTCAAACGCACCGTGTCGGAAACGTGGACGACGGCACCACGGTTACGGACTTTATGGACCAGGAGCGTGAGCGCGGCATTACCATCCAGTCCGCGGCCGTGACCTGCAGTTGGAAAGACCACCAGGTCAACCTCATCGACACACCCGGTCACATCGACTTTACCGCTGAGGTACAGCGCTCTCTGCGGGTCCTTGACGGCGGCGTTGTGGTATTCGACGCCGTGGCGGGCGTGGAACCGCAGTCCGAGACGGTGTGGCGCCAGGCTGACCGTTTTGGCGTACCGCGCGTCGGTTTTGTCAACAAGATGGACCGTGCCGGTGCGGATTTTGACCGCACCTTGGACATGGTGCGTGACCGCCTAAAGGCCACGCCTGCCGCAATCCAGATGCCAATCGGCAGGGAAGCCGGCTTTCGTGGCTTCATCGATCTCATCGAGATGCGCGCTGTGATGTTCAACGGCGACGATGTGCCGCATGTGACCGACATCCCGGCCGAATTCCAGGCCGCAGCCGCTGAGCGACACGATCAGCTCCTCGAGCAGTTGGCCGACGTGGATGACGAAATCGCCCAGCTGTTCCTTGAAGAGCAGGCCGTGCCCGTGAGGCTGCTGCGAGAGGTGCTGCGCCGTGCCACCCTGGCGGGTCAGCTGGTGCCTTTCCTGTGCGGCGCCTCATTGCGCAACAAGGGCATCCCCAGTCTGCTTGACGCCGTCGTCGAGTTTCTGCCATCTCCGCTCGACGTGCCCGCCATTCGCGGCACCGCGCCAGATTCGGGCGAGCCGGTGCTCTGCCACGCCGATGAATCCGAACCCACCGCGGCACTCGTCTTCAAGATCGTGACCGATCCCTATATGGGCCGGCTGGTCTACTTCCGCGTCTACTCCGGCGTCGTCCGGCGCGGCAACACGCTGCTCAATACCAACCGTGACGAGACCGAGCGCACAGGCCGACTGGTTCGCATCCACGCCAACGACCGCGAGGAGGTTGAGGCCATTGGCGCGGGTGACATCGGTGCAGTGCTGGGCCTGAAAGCAGCGGGCACGGGAGAGACCCTCTGTGACCCCGTCAGGCCTGTCCTTCTGGAGCGCGTCACCTTCCCCACGCCTGTTGTCTCATTGGCCATAGAACCCAAGTCGAAGTCGGACAGCGCCAAACTCGGACTGTGCTTGCAGCGCCTCTCGGAGGAGGATCCAACCATTCAGATCCGCCAAGACGAGCGCACCAGCCAGACCATCATATCCGGCATGGGCGAGCTGCACCTGGAGGTCTTTGTCGAGCGCATGCGGCGAGAGTTCGGTGTGCACGCCAACGTTGGCGAGCCCCAAGTGGCCTACAGCGAGACAATCAGGCGCCTCACGCCCGCCGAGCACCGGCTCAAGCGGCAGACCGGCGGGCACGGGCAGTATGCCCACGTCATCCTGGAGTTGGAGCCCTTGGATCCGGGGGGCGGCGTAGTCTTCGAGGATGCATTGCACGGCAGTTCCATCCCGCGCAAATTCGTTCCGTCGATTCGGGCCGGGGTGCTCGATGCCCTGCAGCGTGGCCCCCTGGCTGAGAATCCGGTCACCGACATCAAAGTCACGGTGCTCGACGGAGGCTACCACGAAGTGGACTCGTCCGATATCGCATTCAGGGCCGCTTCCTCAATGGCGGTGCAGGACGGCTTGGCCCGCGCTGCACCCGTGATCCTGGAGCCCATCATGCGCCTGGAAGTGATCGCGCCCAAGGAATACACGGGCGATGTGGTTGCCGACCTCAAGATCCGCCGCGCCACCATCACCAGCCTGGAGCAGCGGGACGAACTCCAGTACGTCAATGCCGATGCGCCGCTGGCGACGATGTTCGGCTACGCCAGCAGCCTTCGCTCTCGCACACAGGGGCGCGGCACCTTTGTGATGGAGTTCGACCACTACCAACCGGTGTCAGATGCCGTGCAACGTTTGCTGACCCAACAGAAGGCTGCCTAAACAGGGCAGCGAAAAGCCCCGCTGCCGTGACAGCAGCGGGGCCGCTCGCGTCCCGCCGTGGTTTGGCGGGGCTGCCCGCGTCCCGCCGTGGTTTGGCGGGGCTTTCGATTCCAGATCGAATTACCTCTTGGCACTGATACAGTCCAGGCCTAGGCCTCCCCACGCAGCGGAAAGAGCGACTCATCCTGCCAGTTCAGGCCGTCCGACAAAAGGTCGGGCAGTGCAGCCACTGTTGGGATCCGCATCCCAGGCCATTTGCCGTACAGACCGAATCGATCGACCTGTAGCCCCGCCATGCCCGCACGGTTCGCGCCCAGCACGTCTACGTAGTACATGTCTCCGACGTAGATGCAATCCTCCGGCTGCAATCCCAACTCGCTCATCGCATGCTGGAAGATCCGTGCGTCCGGCTTGGAATAGCCAACCACGTGCGAGTCAAAGATGGCCTCAAAGTGGGCCGCCAACCCGAGCCGGGCAAACTCCTGCGCCACGCGCCCGTCGGCGTTGGATATGATCGACATGCGATAACCGTGGGTGGCAAGCCAGCTCAGCGTCTCTCGCACCCAGGGATAGGTCGTAGACCATAGGCTGCGCTGCGCGTTCAGTGCCTCCAGGCGGGCAGCAATCGCTTTCACATGCTTTGCCTGGATCCCGGCCCGCTCCAGGAGTTGCTCGAAGAAGCTGTGGGGATTCCACTGTCTGCGGCCGCTGGCGAGGCCTTCATCATAGTCATAGACGGTTCCCGCCACGGCGCGATCTAGCCGTTCCCCAGCAACCGAGTAGGCATGCTCGCGCAGTATCTCCGACAGCATGGCGCTATTGGGAAAGACCAGCGTCCCTCCGGCATCAATGAATAGATAGGGTCGCACAGCCTGCCCTCCTAGGTGAGCCATAGACGCCGCCCCGCACCCCCGCACCTACCCAAGGCATGCTGGCCACAACTACCTAGCCCTCCTTGGGTGCCGCGGCCATGGTCGATTTCAGATAGGCCTGCATAAAGCCGTCCAAGTTGCCATCTAGAACGCCCTCAGGATTGCCGGTCTCATGGTCCGTCCTCAGATCCTTG
>Ga0180438_10011403_pt1 | contig 10746 bp, 4 predicted proteins | sample SS_ome_12_FD_132455 | JGI IMG/M metagenome (GOLD analysis project Ga0180438, IMG submission 132455) | Hypersaline lake sediment archaeal communities from the Salton Sea, California, USA - SS_3_D_2 metaG | ecosystem: Environmental > Aquatic > Non-marine Saline and Alkaline > Hypersaline >... | reverse complement strand
GGCCACGCGCACGGTAGGCCCCGTACCGTCCTCCGCCTGTTCCACGCGCAGCCAGGTGATCACCGTATCCCGCCCCAGCGTCCAGGCAAAGCGCTCACCGGTCAGCCAGTCGTGGGTGACAACCTCCACCTGTCGCTCCAGCATCTCCTCCGCCTGAGCCCGGGCCGGCCCGACGTCGGCAAGCTGCGGGGGGACAGGCCGAAACACCAGCGCGAACTGATTGCTCCCTTCATTATCAAGGGAAGCGGAGCGGCCCATTTCATCGGGAAGGGAAGCGGAGCGGCCCCTTTCATCGAGAAGGGAAGCGGAGCGGCTGAGCCCCAGATGGGCAACGGTGACGACGATGTTGTCCAACGTCGCCTGGACGTCGAGGGCACGTCCCGGCTGTCCCGGCTCGGCAATGACCTGATCCCCTTCCAGGCGCAGCGTCGCGTCGGTGGGGGGCAGCGCCACCTCGGGGGCCAGTCGCTCAAGCACACCCTGCATAACCGCGGGGTCAACGACAAAAACGGGTTCGACCTCGTGGTGGCCCTCGGCCATTTGCAGCAGGGTCACCAGGTTCTGTTCCGACCGGCCGACGGCGTAGGCAGCCTGGACCGTGGCGTCCACGTCCAGGTGCAACCCGGCCTCCGACCAGGGAATCGACCACGTCTGCTCGCCGTCGCTCAAGAAGAGCTGGCCCGCATCGTGACGATTGGCGGCCTCCACGAGACGAGAGGCCGCTTCTTCCGGCGTGAGACCACTCAAGTCCACGTCCAGGGCGACGACGTTGGGGTAGATGCGGCCCTGATAGGAATTCGCGGCCACCTGGCGCACCGTCCAGACGGCAAACAGGCCGACGGCCCCGAGCAAAAGCAGCAACACCACGACAAAGGTCGCGGACAGGCAGCCACGACTGGACTGATCCGACTCTGCCCCATTCTCTCGCGCCTGGTTGTCCGCCGGTACTGCGCGCGTTACCCGCATTGTCTCGTCCATAGAGCACCGTACTCCCTACTCCCTGCTCCTTACTCCCTCTTCAGGCACACGTCGTGCAGGTTAATCCGGCCGTCCGAGGCCGGCGCCCAGTTCTGGACGCGGGTAGACGCCGCCTCGATCTCCTCGGGCAGGATCAGGAACACAGCCGGGGCATCCCGGTAGATGATCTCCTGGGCCTCGTCGTAGATCATCTGCCGCTCGGCCGGGTCAATCGTGTTCTCCCCCATCCGTATCAGCTCATTCACGCGCTCGTTGTCGTAGCCCGAGAAGTTCCCGCGTCCATATGGTTGCCCATCGACGGTTTCGTGCCACTTGGCCTCGAAATGCCCCACCGGGTCGAAAGCCGAGTCGCCCCAGCCGTCCAGGTACGCCAGGCGATCCCCGGTCAACAGGCGGGAGCGAATCACCCGATACTCCCAGAAGCGGACGTTGGCCTCGATACCGATCTCGCGGAACTGTTCCGCCACCGCCTCGGCCAGCCCACGCCATGCCTCCAGCGTGTCGATGGTGAACACAAACGGCTCTCCGCGCTTGTCCAGGACACCATCTCCATCCGAGTCCATCCACCCCGCCCCTGCCAGGAGGCCGCGCGCCCTCCCGGGATCATAGGGGTATGGAGCCAGTGCCTCGTTGACGAACAAGTTGAACGGTGACAGAGGTCCAGTCAGCGCCACGGCTCGCCCGTCGTAGACTTCATCGATGATGCGCTGCTTGTCCACGGCGTAGTTCAACGCCTGGCGGACGCGCAGGTCGTCAAAGGGCGGCCGGTTCACGTTCATCTCCATCCACTTGGGATGGGTCCCCGGCGCCGTGCGCACCTGGACGTCTGGATCCACTGCCAGCATATCCACGACATCGAGCGGTACCGCCTGGATCAGGTCCACCTCACCCGCCCGCAGCGCTGCCGCCCGGGTCAAGCCGTCCGGGATCACGCGGAAGATGACCCGATCCACGCACGCCGGACCCACAGGAGGCAGATCGGGCGCTCCCCCATAGTACCCATCGAAGCGCTCCAAGACGATTTCCTCCAGGTCCGGGTCGGCAGAGACGAACCTGAACGGCCCGGTGCCGACCGGATGTTGGACGAAGCCCTGGGTCCCGACTTCCTCGATGTAGTGCTGGGGCACGATCTGCTGGTGGACGAGCATCTCCATCGCCGCAGGCCACGGAGATCCCAATCCGATCACCACTGTATAGTCGTCGACCTTCTCGACCGATTCCACAGGTCCAACGAGCCCCCTGCGCAAAGACGTGTGCGGCGCCGGATACTCAATTGCGCTTTCCTGGATGAGCCGATTGAAGGTGAAAACGACGTCATCAGCCGTCATCTCGACCCCATCGTGGAACAACACGCCACGGCGCAACTTGATCTCCAGCGTCCGATCGTCCCGCCAATGGATCTCTTCGGCAAGTTCCAGATGGACGGTGCTACGGGTGTCGCGGGTGACCAGGCCATCGAACATATTGCGGGCCACGGTCTCGGACTGCCGCTCCCGGTGGTCGGTGGGATCGAGGGAAGTGGGTGCCCAGGCCAGTGCCACCACAAGCGTCCGCTGGGACGCCGTGGGTGTTGGCGTGGCCCCACCACCGTGCGACGTCAGTACAGCCGGGGCACAGGACGCCAGAACAAAGGTCGACAACAGGCCTATGGCTACACAGATAATCAGTGTAGTTTTCCCTCGGAACAGCACGTTTTTCTCCATGTATGCCGCTCTCAGCGACGGGACATCACGATCAGGCACATTACGCGCCCTCCTGAATATCTGACCAGACAGCCCTCACCACCGTCCCACGCCCAATCTCGCTTTCAACCGTCAACGTAGCACCGATGGCCTGAACGCGCTCGCGCATGATACCCAGCCCCAGGCTATCGGGCGAAACCTCGTCCGGGTCGAAGCCACGTCCGTCGTCGCAGACACATAGGTCCACCTTCACCAACGTGGGTTGGCTGTCACGGGACCCCCTACTTCGTAGGGGGCTTGCCTCGTGCAGGCCGGGGGTGAGGGTCCCACACCGCAAGCTCACTGTCGCTTGACTGGCACCGGAATGCTTGGCCACGTTGTTCAGCGCCTCCTGGGCGATGCGGTACAGGGCGATTTTCACGTCGGGCGGCAGGATACACTCCCCCGCCACCTCCACCGCCACCGGCACCCGCGCCCGGCCGGTCGTCGCCTCGGCCAGTTGGCGCAGCAGTTCGCCCATCTCCGCCTCGACCAACGCTGCCGGGCGCAGCTCCAAGAGCAGCGTCCTCATCTCGGCCAGCGCGCCGCGGGTCAGCTCCCGCACCTCCTGCAACCGGCTCCACCCGGCCTCCGGGTCCCGTTCCCAGATGCGCGGGAGCACGTCGGCGATCAGGCTGGCCGAGAAGAGGGTCTGGGTGACCGCATCGTGCAGATCCCGGGCCAGGCGACTGCGCTCCTGCACAACGGCCAACTCCTGCGCGTGCTCGTACAGTTGGGCATTCTCGATGACCAGTGCAGCCCGTTGGGCCAGCGCAGTGAAGAGCCGTCGCTGCTCACTGTCAAACGCCCGGGGCTGTGCGTAGTTGACGTTGAACACGCCAAATACCTGGCCGTCGATTTCGATCGGGATGTGCATGAAGGAGCGGATCTCCTCGGGATCGGTGATGGCCCTGGCGACGCGCGGGTCTGCCGACACATCCTCCACGACGACCGGCTCGCCACCGACCGCCACACGCCCCACGACCCCCTCGCCCGGGGCAAATGAAATCCGATCCATCGTCTCAGGACGGAAGCCACGGGCGGCTCCCACGACCAGCCTCTCCCGCCGGGCATCCCAGACCAGCACCGAGCTCTTGTCGGCCTGTAGAATATCCACGGCCACGTCCGCCAGCGTCTGCAGCACCTCGTCCAGCTCCAGGTGGCGGTACAGCTCTTCGTCGGCGCGGTAGAGGGCATCCAGTTCCTGCATCCGCTGCTCCACCTGGGTGAAGAGCCGGGCGTTTTCCACCGCGACGCCAATCTGGTGCCCGATGGAGGTCAGTAGCTCGACATCCTGGCGTGGGAACTCCCGATAGTCACGGGTGATCACGAAGAAAGAACCCAACACCTTTCCCCGCGAAACCAGTGGGAAGACGGCCGCCGAGTGAAACCCGTCCTCCTTGACCACGTGGCGCGTCAGCCGGGAATCCGAGAAGAGGTCACTCACCACCAATGGCTCGCCTGTCTCGATCACGCGACCGGAGAAGCCCTCTCCAGCCCTCAAGTTGTCGATCCCGGCCACAAACGGTGCACGGAGCCCCCGGTGTGCAGCCATCGTCAAGACGTCAGTGTCCTCCCGGAGAAGATAGATCCCACCGGCCTCAATCCCCGTGACTTCAAGTGTCTTATCCAGGGCGTCGTTCAGCACCTCCTCCAGGTCCAGAGAACGGCTCACGACGGCTGAGATGGCGTTGAGAGCGGCCAGTTCGCTGGTCCGGTCGGCCACCCGCTGTTCCAGATGCGCGTACGACTCCTCAAGCTGGGCCGACATGCGGTTGAACTGCCTGGCCAGTTCCTCGACTTCATCCCCCGTCTGCGCGGTGATCGTTTGACCAAAGCTGCCCCTGGCCACCTCCTGGGCGGCCTTGATCAGCTCAGCGATGGGTTCGGTGATCCGCCTGACCCCCACGGCGGTGACGAGTGTCGGCACCACCACGCCGATCCCGAGCAGCAAGAGCAAGAACCGCCGGTAACCCTGGCCGCTGCGAGTGAGCACGGACCAGCGTTCCTCCGTGACGAGGCCCCACGGTGTGCCCGGCACCGGTGCGAAGCCGGCCACGATGGTCTGTCCCTCGAAATCACGGGTGCGAACGGCGCCCACCTGACCGTCCAGAACCTGCTGCACCACCGGCTGCGCGCTGAAATCCTCACCGATGTGTCCAATATCCGAATGGTAGATGACGCCGCCACGGCTATCCACCAGGTAGGTGCTGCCGCTCTCCGCGATGCGCAACTTCACAATGTCGCCGTATAAGGCACTGATCGCCGTTGCGCCCGTGCGGAACATGCCCACGATCGTGCCCAGCAGCTCGCCTTGCTCACCGGTGATGGGCACAGCAACGGCAACCACCTGCGCGCCATCTGGACCATCGCCAACGATGTCCGAAAACACCGGCTGTGGCAGGCCAAGTATCTGGGCCCGCAAAATCTCGCGGTAGTAGGGACGGTCGGACCAGTCCTGGCCCCGGATATCCGCGCGCTGCGGCCCAGTGGCTACGACCGTACCGAAGGTGTCGAGGATCAGCGAACCCGCGTCAAAAACCGCCAAACCTCTGCTGGCCCTCGCCAGAGCATCCTGTTGGGCGGCCGGGTCACCTTGGTAGATGTCCGCGGTACGGGCCAGGGCAGTGAGTAGATCGACGTATTCTGTCAGCTCGGTCGCCAACTGGCTGGCCGAAAGGCGGGTCAACTCCCGGTCCCGCTGGATCACCAGGTCCTCCGTCACCTGCTGGTAAGCGACAAAGACCACCAGCGCCACCGCAAGAAGGATGAGAACCGTGGGAATAAAGGACCAGGCGATGATCTTGGTACGCAAACTTCCCCACCGAACTCTCAACCACACGATGATCCTCCTACCCGGGTTCCGCCTGGGCCTCCTGGATCTGCCGGCAGATATCCTCCATGTACTGCACCGGAGCCTGGCCCAAGGAGAAGATCTGATCCCACGCAGCGGTTGCAAGTCGCTTGGCATCCGCCATATTGGCGAAGACCTCAGCCGTCACCGAATACCCCTTGACGTGGCCATCGGCAAAAGTAGCGATGTCCCAGTCTGTGATCTTCCCCGGGAATTCCTCGCGGACGAAGTCGACCCACTCATCCACGAGCGACGCCCGCGCAGGCTGGAGAAAGTTGGCGCGGGCCATGGCCCGGCCGTACTCCACACTGGTGAGGAACTTGAGCAGTTCCCAGGCGGCATCGGGATGCCGGGTCCCGGCATAGACGCCAAACCCGTCCGTCGTAGCCAGGGTCACCCGGCGCGCGGGTCCGGCAGGGAAAGGGGCGACCCTAACCCGGAAGTCAGCTCCAGTCAGAATGTCCTTCAGCGCCCAGGAGCCATCCTCCACCATAGCGACCTTCTGGTTGATGAAGGCCTGACGAGTCGTCACGTTCTGCACATCCCGGGCGGTCGCCAGCACCCGGTCGTCCCACATGCGGGCGCGAATCCACTCCATCGCTTGCATCGCCTCCGGCTCGCACATGCGGCAGAGGGAGGGATCATCCGGGTCGACGAAGTGGCCGCCCCAGCCGTTGACGTGCACCTGAACGCGGTCCCACGAGACGTCAAGCATACTGCCCCACAGATCAATCCGACCATCGCCATCGCGGTCAAGGGTTAGGCGCTTCATGGTCGCCAGGTAATCATCGTGGTCCCAGTTCTCATCCGGGGCGTCCACGCCATATTCATCGAATAGATCACGGTTGTAGTATACGGCCAGCGCACCGTGATATTTGGGGAGACCGTACTGCTGGCCATCCCGGGCGAACAGCGCCCGATACTGGGCCGGATCCCAATCATCGATTGTCGCCGGGTCCAGGTCGATCTCCACGTAGGGACGCAGGTCGAGCGTGTATCCCCTCTGAGCCAGGATGGGAAACAAGGAGCAGCATGCCTGGAAGACATCCGGCGCGGTGCCGGCCTGCATGTCGGCCAGCATCTTCTCCTGGAGGTTCTCGGGGTCGGGGGTGTAGAAAACGCGAATGTCCGGGTGCGTTGCGTGGAACTCCTCCAGCATTTGCTGGACCATGGGGGGGAACCATTCGGTCCGCCAATCCTGGTAGACCAGTTGCACCGGGTCCCCGCCCGCCGGTACGCGTTCGAGCCCTGGCGCCTTACAGGCACTGAAAACGGCGCTGATGGCCGCCGCCCCTGCCAGGCGCAGGAACTCTCGCCGGGAGAGCGCTGGCGCCCCCCCCACCGCCATCTCCCACTTCCCCTCTCCCCCTATCCTCGCCTCCTTGGCTCCCTGCATCCTTGTATCCCTGTACCCTTGTATCCTTCTTCCCCACCCCTAACGCCCCCCATTCTACCTGATACCGGTTTGCGGCACAACCAGCGCACAGACAGCCAGGTCAGTCCAGACGCTGCGGACGTGGGACTACTGGGATATCACCCGTTCGAACGACCCCAGAATCTGATCCAGCTCGGCCTGCGCGGCTTCTGGTATAGCGCTGGTCCCATCGTCGGCACCCAGGTCGTCCAGGCGTATGGTGAACACCAGATCATCGACCGCACCACCGGTGAGCACCACCCGATCCCGGCCCTGATACACCAGCACCGATTTGGGGAACGTCTGGCCCATCACAGTCACCACGCCTCTGTTCTCGAAGCCACCCTCGGGCAGGTCGCCCAGTGAGCCCAGTTCGTCCTCTGTATCGCGCCGGTATCCGATGGTCAGCATCAATCCTTCCCGGCTCAGCCTCACGATGTGCGGTTCTTCCGCAAGCGTCCATCCGGAAGGGTACTGGAAACCGAAGCCATAGTCCGGGTTGACGTACCGTGCCCAGCCCGCATATGGGTCCCCCTGCTCTCCCTCCGCGTCCGCCGAGGGGGGTGTGGCCGGTATCTGCCCCTGCGTCCCCTCCTCTCCTGACGCCGGGGGCAGCCAAAGCGACCGGATCATAGCGTCGAGCACCTTCAGGTCCGGCGTGAAGGTGGATGCTTCTTGCGCGTTGAGCAACTGTTCCATATCTCTCATGTGGGTCTCAAATTCGCCATCCGGGATAAGCACCGACGCATCGGCGGGCAGCGCGGGATGCGACACAGGCAGGATCGCCGCCACGTAGTAGGCGCCGTCGTCCGAGATACCCTGGAAGGTGTAGAACAGCTCGTTGTTGTTGACCGGCACGAGACCCTGGGTATAGTGGGCCAGAAAGCGAACGCCCGTCCCGTTCTGGAAATCGATGGTTGCGACCTGCGCGCGCATCGCCTGCATCGCGTTGAACAAGGGCAGAAAGGGGATTCCCTCCGGTGCGGCCGGCTTCTCAGCCAGAAACTGCCGCAGAGCAGCGACGACGTTGGCGGCGGCTTGACTGCCGGCCTCGAGATCACGGATGGCATAGATGTGGATCAGCGGTTTGTGGAACGTGTCCGGCAGGACGTACCCACTGAAGGACAATCCGACGTGCTCCGGCATAATGCCTGCACCGCCCATCAGCTCCTCAGCCGGGATCGTTTCGACCAGCAGGTCGTCGGCCAGTGTGTAATCGTACGAGATTCTGACACCTTCCTCTTCCTCGAGCTCCTCAGAGACCTCTGGAGCCAACGCGACCGTCGGTTCGGGCGTGCTCGTCGGCAACGGAGAAACGGCGGTGGGCACAGCTATCGGGGACTCGATCGTGGGGGTCGGGACCGCAGACGGCGTGCCATCGGAATGGCGCCCTTGTAAGGATAAAGGTTTACAGCCACCGAGAACCAACGCACTCAGGACAAGTACGAATCCCAACACCATAAGTTTGCTTCTCATCTCACGTCTCCTAATCTGGTATTCTTACGTCTGGTCAGATCAACCCTGCTCCGTACCCAGGACCAACAACTTTCAGCCCAGGAGGACCAGACTTGGAAAGCTGTCCAGCAGGATCTATTCTAACACAAACACACGTTCTGCGCATCGGCCAGGCGGGGAGTTAAAAACCTGGACGGGTAGCCAGATTTGACCCTGGTCAGGTGTCCAGGGCACACCTGGATTTTAGAAGAAAACGATGTATAATATCCCATCGGCGGAAAGACCTCCGCGATAGACGGATTTTGACGTTTCACGTTTTACGTTTCAGTATCTGCGTTTCACGCTTGGCAATTGACATATGGACACTGGTTACGCCTATCACATTTCAATCACCGGCGTGGTCCAGGGAGTGGGCTTCCGCCCGTTCGTGTACAACCTGGCTGTACGGCTGAATCTGCGCGGCTGGGTGCTGAACCATTCCGGTGGTGTCGACATCGAGGTCGAGGGACCGGAGGAATCGCTGAAGACATTCGTCTCCGCGCTGCGGGCTGACGCACCGCCGCTGGCCCACATCGAATCCCTGACCCTACGCCCCATCCCTCCCAACGGCTTCACGCAATTCGAGATCCGTCACTCCGAGCAACAGGAAGGCCGCTACCAGCTTATCTCGCCCGACGTAGCGACGTGCGCCGACTGCGTGCGGGAGCTTCTCGATCCATCCGACCGCCGGTATCGCTACCCGTTCATCAACTGCACCAACTGCGGGCCGCGCTTCACGATCATCGCCGACATCCCGTACGACCGTCCCAACACGACGATGCGGGTTTTCCCGCTCTGCGACGACTGCCGGAAGGAATATGAGGACCCGACCGACCGCCGGTTCCACGCACAGCCCAACGCCTGCCCCGTCTGCGGGCCACACGTCTGGCTGACCGACCCAACGGGCGAGCCAATCGCGGGCCACGAGCAACACGCCACCCCCGAAAGCCTCCCCTCTCCCAGGGGGAGAGGGGTTGGGGGTGAGGGTGCTATACCAACAGCGCGGGACCTGTTGCTGGCAGGAAAGATCCTGGCGATCAAGGGCCTGGGCGGCTTCCACCTGGCCTGCGACGCCACGAACGCCGAGGCGGTAGAGACGCTGCGCAGACGAAAACGCCGCCCCCATAAGCCCTTCGCCGTGATGGTGGCGACACTCGACGACGTGAGGGCCCATTCCGAGGTCCCGCCCGCTGCAGAACGCCTGCTCACGTCGTCCCAGTGCCCGATCGTGCTGCTGGAGCGCCGCCCCGGTTCATCGATCGTGGACGAGGTGGCGCCCAACAGCCACACGATAGGGATGATGGTACCCTATACGCCGTTGCATCACATCCTCCTGCGGGACGTGGGTCGCCCGCTGGTGATGACCAGCGGGAACCTGACCGAGGAACCGATCGCCAAGGACAACGACGAGGCGCTGCGGCGGCTGGCTCCGCTGGCCGATGCGTTCCTGCTCCACAACCGTGACATCTACGCCCGCTACGACGATTCGGTGTGGCACATCGTGCCCACGGGCACAGGCGCAGGCGAAGGTCTGCCCCAACCGGTGCGCCGCGCGCGGGGCTACGCGCCGTTCCCCATCCGCCTCCCGTTCAAGATGCGACACATCTTCGCTACTGGCCCCCTGCTGAAGACGACCTTCTGCCTCACGCGCGACGAGTATGCCTTCATCAGCCAGCACATCGGAGATATGGAGAACATGGAGACGCTGGACCACTACGAGGCAGCGCTGGCGACCTACAGACACCTTTTCCGCCTGGAACCGGAGATCGTGGTGTGTGATATGCACCCAGATTACCTCACCACCCGCTTCGCGAAGCAGATGGCGCAGCAAGAAAGGCTGGCGGAACCCCTGCGGGTACAGCACCACCACGCCCACATCGCCGCCTGCCTGGCGGACAACGGGCGCCCACTCGACGCAGGACCGGTCATCGGCGTCGCGCTCGACGGCACCGGCTACGGTGAGGATGGCGCCATCTGGGGCGGCGAGTGGCTGGTGGGCGACTACGGCGGCTTCCGCCGGGCCGCACACCTGGAATACATGCCGCTCCCCGGCGGCGACGCGGCCATCCACAACCCATGGCGCATCGCCCTGGCGTACGTGTACGCCCTGCTGGGAGAAGAAAGCCTCCCAGGCGGCCCCCTCTTCCCCCTCTCCCAGAGGGAGAGGGCCGGGGTGAGGGCCTTCCCCCTCTCCCAAAGAGAGAATGAGTTGGCGATGATCCGCCAGCAGATCGAGCGGGGAATCAACACACCGCAGACGTCCTCCATGGGGCGTCTCTTCGACG
>Ga0180438_10011402_pt1 | contig 10746 bp, 3 predicted proteins | sample SS_ome_12_FD_132455 | JGI IMG/M metagenome (GOLD analysis project Ga0180438, IMG submission 132455) | Hypersaline lake sediment archaeal communities from the Salton Sea, California, USA - SS_3_D_2 metaG | ecosystem: Environmental > Aquatic > Non-marine Saline and Alkaline > Hypersaline >... | reverse complement strand
GGCCGCCCTTCCAGGTAGACCGCCAGCACCGCCTCGGCCTGGGTCGAAGTGACGAACAACCTGGACTCCCGCTCCGAGGTGAACATCTCGTAGGCCAGCTCGGCCAGACACTCCCGCTTCACCCCGGCAGGGACGCTCACGGCCCACTCCTTGAGCCGCACCTCCCGCTTGAGCATCTGCGTCACGAAGTGGTCGAAGAGCCGCCCCCAGTTGTCCGGCAGTGCGCCCGCCTCGTCGGTGCGGGCCTCCTTGATCATCCACAGCAGCAAGGGATTGTGAGCCAAACCACGCATCCGCTCGTCCAGCCTGTCGTAGAGGGCCTGCCCGGCCTCTGCCCCCAGGTGCCCGCACAGGTAGTCCCGCACCTGCTCGTCGCTGATCTCCCGGATGACCACGACCGGCACGTCCTCGTCCTCCCCCCGCAGGCTCTGCCACAGCTCGTCCTGCGAGCGGCTGGTCACGACGTAGCGCTGGCGGGGATAGTCGCTCATCACCTGCCGTATCTCACCGGCGATCTTCTCCCTGAGCCTTCGGCTGACCTCGTTGAGGCCGTCAAGCATCAGCTCGCAGGGCACACCTTGCAGAAAGGCCCGGGTGTAGGCCTCGTCGGGCAGGTGGAGCGCAGCGTGGCGGTTCAACTCGGTGCGGATGCTCTCCATCAGGTTGCCGGTGTAGTACAGGAGCGGCACGAAGACGGGCAGGGGGCCGTCGTCCTGGCGGGCGTATTCCAGCATCAGCCGCTCCAGGGCAGTGGTCTTGCCCATGCCCGGCTCGCCCAACACGATGATCCGTTGGGCGTCTCGGATGGCGTCCAGCAGGTCGGTCCGCTCCCGGCCGGGGCCTTCTATCTCGTCGTAGGGCGAGGCGAAGAGGGGTAGGAACTCGCCCTCCTCCTGGATGTAGCGGGGATCGTCCCACTTGGCGTAATAGTCGGCTACGGCGTTGCGGTAGGCAACCAGTTCCTCCGGCATGGGCAGGGTGATCTCCTGGCCCTGGACGACGGTGGTGTAGTGGACGTCGCCACCTGCAACGATGACGGTGCTCTTGACCACGTCCCGAAAGTAGGCTTTGACGACGGCAGAACTGCTCCCATCGCCGGTGACCGTGACGTCGCCGTGGACGTCGCCTCCTACAGCCACTCCGCCCGCCCCAGCAACAGTGGCCCTTTCTCCCACCGCTGCAGCTCCGGGGCCGGTCACCTCTACGTGTACTTGGTCACCCGCTACTTTGTCGCCCAGCACCTTGTCGCCGTAGATCAAGTCGCTGCCAATGGTGGCTACATGCTTCTGTTCAACCATTACAACAAGAAATAGGTTAGCTACAATTGCGACTGGGGTAGCAACTGTTCCACCAACGGTAGTTTCAACTGGAATTGTGCCCAGGTAGATGTGGTCGGCACTGTACACTTCAACGTCGATCCTACAGATACCTGCTTTCTTCGCAGTGAGGAGAAATGTGATGCGCCTGGAGTATCGATCTGGTGGTACCTCCACGAACCGTTGCGTCCTACTTTCGATTGCGAAATCCGGTGCTACCACTCGAATTTCTAGATGGGCGGAGCCTAGTTTTCCCGTCCGAGGGTCTACCGGAAATTCCAAAGCTACTGGCTCCGATGCTTGCTCTATCGAGGATGGCTTCTGTTTAGTTGGCCAATCCTTAATGCCTAGCAATGGCGAATCAGGGAAACGTACTTGTACGAGGAGATCTAAGCGCTGACCGACTTCTGCATAGCTGGGAGCTGCGGCGTCGATACGGCGGCGTTTTTTGTATAGCTCTGGGCGTGTCGCCTGTGGGTGCTCCTCCCCCAACAACGGCCACTCAATGTCCTGGGCCACTCGCAGTCGCTCGGCAGCCTCCAAGCGGTAGGCTCTGTAGCCCCGCACCAGTTCAAGCCGCACTGCCTGAAGCACCTCCCGCCGCAGGCTCTCCTCGTCGCTGAACGTGGCGTATTTCACGTCGGCCTGGAGGGTGGGCAGGAACTCCTCCAGGGCCTCGGTGCGCCCCACGCCCTCCTGCACGAAGCACAGCCTGGGCTTGTCGCACTCCACTGCCGTCCGGTACTCGGCCTTCACCGGGTCGCTGATGTTCTCACCCAGGATCAGCAGGTAGATGTCACATTCGCGCACGCGGGCCAGGTAGGATTCGGTGATTTCCTCGCTCAATGCGGGTGCGCGCTCAAAGACCCAAGTACGGGCCAAGGGGATGCCGGTTCTGATGGCTTCCTCTACGATGACTCGTTCATCCCAGAGGGGGCCGATCATGGAACTGACAAAGATGGTCAGTTTGGGTTCATCATTGCTCATGGTGGCTTCTCGCGGGTGACAAAGGGTAAGGCCAAGCGGCCAGCGTACCAGATAGCGCTCAGTGGCGGGCGCGGGTGGTGTCGCGCTAGTTAGCGGATTAGCTGGCTTTTTCTTTCTTAACCTGCACACCTAACCCTTTCAAATCGGTTTCAATCTCTGCCATGGCCCTCGCTATTTTTTCGTCTAGATCCTCTTGGTTGCGTCGGAGTTGGTCAAGTTGGATTCTTCCACGATTATATTCCTCTTCGTGGTCCAACTTAGCTTGTTCCCATTCAAAAATAAGCTTCCGCCGTTGCTCGACTAGCTTAAGAACTCGTTTGATTTCGGTTACCCCGTGCTCCGCGACCAAGTCGTATATGAGGGCTTCAGCCTGTTGCCTGACTTCCTCTTCTGTCTTTGAGAGGTCAACCTCAATAGCTTGTTCAGCCTTCTTTTTCTGGCGGGCCAGTGTCCATCTCTCCTTTAATTCAGAGGCAGCCCACCTGCCGATATCAAAAAGGAATGAAATAGCTTGAATTCTAGCATCAGGGGGTAACTCCATGTCCTGTTCTCCTTTTTTCTGCTGACTTTGATATTGTGATAAAAACCACTGGCGAAATAGGTCGCCAGCGCGCCGATAGCGACTCCAGCTTCCGTCGTGGATAATAAGGCCGTGATAGGATAGAGCAACGAGTCCCCGCTTGACAACGTTTGGGGCGTCGTCAGCAGCTCTAATCAGGTCCATCTCGTCCAGCCAGCCTGACTGGTCAACGAAATGGCCATAAAGCCGCAAACCTATCTCCTCAATAGCGTTGGCCCACCCCTCAAGATGAGCCTGCTCCTCATGAAGGAAACGATTCACTATTTGGGCAATTGTTGTCTCGGTTGCCTGGTCGAGTCCCTCTTGCCAGAGATGATGGAGCAAATATTGAGCCAGAAAAGGGTGCCCCCCACTTTGCTGCCAAACAGCCTGTTGAACTGCTTGAGGCACATTATCAGCGCGAGTGATCAATTCATAGGTTGTGGGTTCATCAAAAGCAGTCAGATAGTGGAGCTTGAGGATGTTCCAAAGCGGAGAGCCTCGATCAGTTACCGAATCCAGGAAGCGCCGAGAGCCGGAGAGGACCAAGCGCATATTATCAGACAAGTCGCCAGCGTAGATTAGAGAGCGAAGCTGGCTGAAAAGAACCTGACGCCAAAAGCAGCTTAAGACATCGTCCACTTCATCCATGAGAAAGATGAACCGAGTAGGGCCGTCTGCTTGATAGAGTTGATCCAATACATGGCTCAGAGCTTCCTCAAACTTTGTGAGCGATAAACCGCGTGGATCACTTGTGAGTAAGCTGTCAAGCCAGGACTGGTCCAAAGAGACCTTGACTGGAGATGGGTCTCTGAGACGGCTACGAGAGTTCGCATCGACCCGGCGACGGACCTCTTGAAGGAGATGGGCAAAGAAGGCTGCCTCTGAGGAAAAAGTGCGCTTGAAGTCAACCAAAATAGGAAGAACGAGGTGATCCCCCTTATGAGTCTCAGGTTGACAGAGATAATGGTGCAGAGCAGCCAGCAAACTGCTTTTGCCAGACCGTCGTCCCCCAATGCAGGCATGAGAATCGCCGTCATCGAAGGTCAAGTCCAAAGCGATTTCTTCAACCATAGACCAGCGCCCCAGGAATTCCTGGGGAGGGACTGGTCTGAGGTAACGGAAAGGATTACGACCTTGAGTCACGGTTATATCTCCTCTCCCAACTGATAACGCCGAATCCAGTTTCGGAAAAGGCACAAGCGAATGTTAAAGAGACTCCGCTCTAGTTTGCCCAAAACAGCCCGTCGTTCCAACTCATCCAAAGAACGCTCGCAGGCCCGGCGATCCTGCGCACGTCTCACAAGATCTGACTCTGGTTGGGGTTCAGTCTGGGCTAATGACTTGAGAATAGCCTGATTTTCAACAACCTGGGGCTGTGGCCACAAATTAGGATTGCTAACCTCGCCCCATAGACCGTTCTCATTCACAAGCTCCGAGGTGCCCGGTTCGCGGATAAAGCGTCTGGCAGTTTCCTGAAGATGGGGTAATGGAACATCACCAGAGCGACCCAATTGTCGTAAGGCCAAGCTGCACAATTGTCGGGCCAGAAAAGGATGTCCACCACTTACGTTAGCCACAAATGCCACAGCTTCCTCGCTGTAAGTCAGATCCATTTGCCGGCCAATATTACGGATCATTTGAATGCAATCATCGCGCTCAAGGGAAGGCAAATAAACCTCGCGGAAGAACTGATAGAACGGGTTCTGTTGACCTGCCAGGCGGTTCACTCGATTGAACAACGGATCAACCCCAGCCACCAACAGTAAGAAGCGTCCTTCTTCTTCTTGCACTAAGCCACGCAAAGCACGGGCAAAGGCCAGATAACGTCCCACACCTTTGCCACTATGAGGGACAATCCACTCCATCTCATCTACCAGCAGGCATAATCGGGGGGGTACATCGTGATCTTCCAACAGGATTAGCAACTGGCGAGCTGCCGATGCAAAAGCCGAGGAGAGATCGGGGGCTCCGATCATGTTAGGAGGCGACCAACCCAGATCTCTAACTTTGACCTGCATCGAGCGGCTCCACAAAGTTAAAATACGTTCGTACAAGTCGCCCGGCTCGACACCAGCTTGCAAATCTACCAGGGAAGTTGGGAAGGGAAGCTTGTCCCGTAGGTACATAAGAAGTGAACTCTTGCCCATTTTGCGCAAGCCAAACAGAGCCACAGGGCGGCCCTCAATCAAGTGTTCTATCAATTCATTGGCAAGGGCCTCGCGACCGAAAAAGTTGAGTCTATCGGCAACCGGGTGGCGGATATTGTAGAAGTCCTGCTCGCGCCCCAGGAAACGGCGCAGATGTTTCTCCAGAACCTGCCTCTGATGACCTCGCCCCTGTCCTTCAAAAAGCACCGCGTCGTCTATAGGGATGACTTGTACATCTTCAGCACGCATCGTGCTAATTTGCAACCAGCCGCTATCGGTTGGTGTATGGTCGATAACGACAAGAATAGCTTTGGGCTTATCGTCTAATGCCTCGCGTACAGATTGACACAGGGCATAAACTGTATCCGCATCCAAGGGAGTTCCAGAAACAATTCCTACAGGAATAGGTTGAGAGAACTTGTCCTGCCAAATCCTATCTCTTGGCTGGCAGAGGAAAAAGGTTTCCTCTTCGCTTGGGACCAATTCGAACCCGGCAGCCTCGAAGAATCTCTGAGCGGTTTCTAACAGCGAAATAAAGCCTCTCTGAGTCGACTCAAGTTCATACAGCAGTGAGAGGACGGTTGATTCATAAGGATGCTTTAGTTGACGGTATATGTTCCTACTTTCCTCCCAAAACCGTTTTGCTTGGTCAAACTGTTCATTATCACGGGACAGGCTTCCCAGCGAGAGCAGGATTTCAGCGACCCTTCGGAGTTCCTTTTCTTGACGAGCTATGGTGAGGGCTTGCTGATAGTAGTCCATAGCACGCTCTATCTCCCCCAGAGTGTTATAAGCGTTGCCGAGGCTATTTAGAATTTGCTGTTCCGTTCTACGATCGCCGATGTCACGGCTGATGGCCAACGCACGCTGGTAGAGCCTGATAGCCTGCTGTGCTTCCCCTTGGTCGGCATAGCAATTTGCCAAGTTGCTCAGAACGTTCCCCTCCTCGAACCGGGTGCCGATCTCACGAGCAATCACCAATGCCTGGGTGTAGTGCTCGATGGCCTCCTCCACTCGCCCCAAGGAATAGTAGACATCCCCTAGGCTATCCACGGCTGACCCTTCCCCTCGTCGGTCATCGATCTCACGGGCAATTTCTAGGGCCTGCTGATGGCACTCGATGGCCTGCTCCACCCGCCCGAAGGCGGTGTAAGCCAGCCCCAGATTGCCCAAGGCTAACCCTTCCCCTCGTCGGTCACCGATCTCACGGGCAATCTCTAGGGCCTGCTGATGGCACTCGATGGCCTGCTCCACCCGCCCGAAGGCGGTGTAAGCCAGCCCCAGATTGCCCAAGGCTAACCCTTCCCCTCGTCGGTCGCTGATCTCACGGGCAATCTCTAAGGCTTGCTGATGGCACTCGATGGCCTGCTCCACCTGGCCCAGGTCTCGATAGGCATTCCCCAGGCCACCCAGCCCTGTGCCTTCCATCTGGCGGTCACCAATCTGACGGGCAATCGCTAACGCCCGCTCGAAAGCGGCCCGTGCCCCCGCCAGGTCGCCCAGGTCTCGCAGCACCAGCCCCAGGTTGTTGACGTCCCTGGTGACGTTGGGGTGGTCGGGGCCGAGGGTCGCCTGGTCTATGGCCAAAGCCCGCTCGTAGGCGGCCTTCGCCCCCGCCAGGTCGCCCAGGGCTTTCAGCACACTCCCCAGGTTGTTGACGTCCCTGGCCACGTTGGGGTGGTCGGGGCCGAGGGTCGCCTCGTCTATGGCCAAAGCCCGCTCGTAGTGAGCCTTTGCCCCATCCAGGTCGCCCAGGTCATGCAGCACCAGCCCCAGGTTGTTGAACCGGATGGCCGCGTTGGGGTGGTCAGGACCGAAGGCGATCTCGCTTATGGCCAAAGCCCGCTCGTAGGCGGCCTTCGCCCCCGCCAGGTCGCCCAGGGCTTTCAGCACACTCCCCAGGTTGTTGGCCAACGTGGCCACTTTAGGGTGGTCGGGGCCGTAGGTCGCCTCGGAAATGGTCAGTGCCCGCTCGAAGGCTGCCTTCGCCTCGGCGAATTCGGCGCGCTCCCACAAATACAGGCCCGCTTGGTTCAAAAGGCGCCCCGTCGCTTCTGAAGCCACCTCCAGGGCCTCGGCGTGCCCCGCCGCTGCCAGAACGTGGGGCAGCAACCGTGCGCACCGGGGCCAGGTCCGCACGTCGTAACTCTCAAGTGGAAAAGCACCGCTCACTAGGCGCACGGCGGCCCCGGCCCACGTCCTGCGGGTGTCGTCCGCCAGCCTATCACGGGCCGCCGCCTGCACCAGCCGGTGAACCGACCAGGTGTCTCCACTTACCTCGATCAGCGAGTAGAGCCGCAGGGCAGCTATGGCCTCGCCGAAGGCCAAGGGATCTGCTGCGACCTCAGCCAGGGCTTCCGGCAAATGCTCCGCCCCTCCTACCAAAAGGTCTCGGGGCACATCGTCGGGGGCCAAGAAGGCGCACAGGTTGAGGAGGTCGGCGCCGGCAGGGGACGCCTCCCGGACCTGTTGGAACGCAATGTCCCAGATGGTGGCCACGGTGTCGGGGTAATCCAGGGGTGGATGCTCCTTACCCCAAAGCTCGGTGCGCCGGGATTGGAACAGCTTCATGTAGGCGGTGAAGGTGGTGCCGGTTCTGCTGGTGTAGGCTCCGGCTTGTTCGAGGGCCAGGGGGAGGTCGCCCATCTCCTCTGCCAGGGCGTCGGCCGCCGCCTCGTCCCCTTGCCCCGTCCGCTTCAGGAGGAAGGCTACCGATTCGGGTCGCTCCATCACCTGGACAGTGAGGGGGTTGGCCAGGCCACGCCAGGCCGGGTTGCGGGAGGTGACGATGACGTGGCCGGTGGCTCCCCGGGGGAGGTAGGGGCGCACGTCCTCCAAGCGGTGGGCGTTGTCGAAGATGAGGAGCCAGCCTGTGTTTTGCCCCAGCCAGTGCCGCACGGCTTCGATGACGGCGGGCTGCTCCGGATGGTCTTTCTCCGGCAGGTTGAGGGGTGCAGCGAGGGCGGCGTAGTCAGCGGCGAGGGTGGCTGGCTCTTCTGCCCGTACCCACCACACCAGGTCATAGTCGGCCCGGTGGCGGTAGGCGTACTCGGTGGCCAGTTGGGTCTTGCCCACCCCGCCCAGGCCGTGGATGGCCTGGGTGAGAGCGGCGGGTTGGCCGGAGGTGAGGGCCTTCCGGAGTTGGGCCAGGAGGCTTTCCCGGCCGGTGAAGTTGGGGTTGCGGTGGTGAGGGACGTTCCAGATGGGCGGCAAGCCTGATACTTTTTCAGGTCTCAGCTCCGCGTCGGCGGCAGGCGGTGGGCTGGCTGAAGGGCCTACCAGTTCCTCGACCGCCGCTCGGATACCCTGAGCGACGTTCAAAAACGCTTTGTCACGATTTGCCCAAGTGGTTACAGGCCTTGCATCCTTAGGCAAAGCCTGGAGCTTGCCGAACGGTGAACCCTTCCAGAAGACTGGACGCAGGATGACAGGGATCACATGGGCTTCTCCGGCGTCGTGCCGCTCCATGGCCCGCTTTATCTCGACATCGTAGCAATAGTCCGAAGCCAAGAAGTCCGCACTGATCAGCAGCAGAATGATGTCGGCCGTATTGAGGTGCGTATCAATCTCGCCCTCCCATTCCCTTCCTGCGCCAATTCTGCGGTCGTACCAGCCCGTGATCACACCCTGGCGCCTCAAAATGCTGAGGTGACTATCCAGTTCGTCCCGCAGCCCTTCGTCCTTGTGAGAGTAGGAGTAGAAGACTTCGATGGGTTTTGGTTTGGTGAACATAGGTGTATTCCTCCTGGCGGATAGCTGTTGGCAGATTGCAGATTATCAGCGTCATTGCAAGCGCTCGAGCCGGTCCACCGGTGACTCGGCCAGGCGGGCCAAGGCATCGTGGAGGCCACGGTTGGCGATGTGGGTGTAGGTGGCGGTGGTGGTGGGCGAGGCGTGGCCCAAAAGATAGGTGGGTCTTGGCCCAAGGTGCGATTTGAAGGCGCCTTTTCAAAGATGATAACATACAAAAGCGAAAAGCGCAACCTCGCAAAAGAGCGAATGGACAAATAGCAGCAGTTGGAGGTTGGAGGGGGCAGGGGCGAGGGTAAAAAAAGACACACATCTGATCTGGGTTGTGCGTCTTTGTTTGCCCCCGGCCGTGGCCTTTGGCTGAGGGTCTTTTGCTCTTTTCTTTCAAGGCGCTTTGCTTTAACCGTCGAAAGTCCTCCAAGGCCTGTCCTGAGCCCGTCGAAGGAAAATGGAGCAAAGAAAATCCGTAAGACGGGAAGGTAGACGGGAGGTTACCATTCTCGGTATTCAGACGCCCACAGTGGCGATGGTGAGGGTGCAGTGGGTAGGGGCGTCACGACCTGCAATGGGTCCCCCAATGCGTGAACCTTCGCCACCCTCCCGCCGATAGGCGGCGGCAAATTTTGTGATCAATCATAGGGAACTATGTAACTTGGCTGCGGCAGGGATTCGAATTCCCTTGGGGGCACTCTACGTCGCAAATAACCGATTGTAAAGCAACAAAGGCCGGCCACTCGCGTGGCACGGCCTTTGTGATCTCGTCTCGAGATGATCAGGCGAAGCAAGACGTGAAGTCCAGCTCGTCCATGTGACGGGTTTTTAAAGTCCTCAGTCATGCCCCTGCCCTTGTTGCTGGCAAAGGCTACCAGTGCAGCACCTCGGCCAGCGTCTCCTGGAATTCGTAAAGGCTCCCTTTGTGAATCAGGCCAGTAGCGCCAACGTCCACACCGCCCACGTCAATGATATCTAGCAAGTTTGCGTTATCCCAACCCGACAGCTCACAAGCTTGCTGAACTGTGAGCCATTCAGGGGCAAAGAGCCAGTCCACAGGGGTAGCAACGCGCCTCTTTTGAGTCATAGCCACTCCTAACGGCAAAGTGCGCCCGGAGAGATTCGAACTCTCAACCTTCGGTTTCGTAGACCGCTCCTCTATCCTATTGAGGTACAGGCGCACATTTTCGCAACTCCCGGATTTCTCCTTTATTATACCGTTAATCGTCATTTTTGTCCACCTCAAACATCTTGGCTATCGGGCTATGCCGTCGGTGTTTCTCCTGTAGCTCCTGGAAGGTGAACACCCCGTAGTAGGCTTTTGTCACCTCGACGCTGCTATGGCCCAGGATGTCGGCCAGGGTCCCCAGGTCGCCGCCGTCCAGCAGATAAAACCTGGCAAAGCCATGACGAAGGGCGTGAGGGTTTACCGCGCCCTCGACGCCGGCCCTCTCTGCCCGCCGCTGTAGCATCTGCCAGACACCGGAAGGGGTGAGCGCCGTCTTGCGTTTCAGGCCCACAAAGACCTCGGCTGCACCTTCCGGCCTCACTGCAAGCCAGACCCGCAACGCTTCCGCAGTCTGTGGAGTGAACATGACAAAGCGGCTCTTGCCGCCTTTCTCATACACAAGGGCCAGGCCAGCCTCCAGGTGCAGGTCGTTAAGTCGTAACCCACACAACCCACCGGCCCTGCATCCGGTGTCAAATAGAAACAAAATGATGGCCCGATCCCTTACGTCGGCCAGGCTATCGCCCTTCGCCGTCGCCACCAGCGCCCGAACGTCGTCAAGACTGATAGCCTTCGGTTCCCGTCGCTTCGGCTTTGGCGTCTTGATTCGCCGCGTTGGGTTGACCTCGATTCGCCCTTCTTCTTCCAGCCAGTTAAAGAGTCTCTTTAGCGCCCGCGTCCGGCTCGCAACGGTGAAGGGTGATAGTCGGCTCATCTGGTCGGCAATGTAGGCCCGCAGGTCGTCAACGGTGATCTCCTCCACCG
>Ga0180438_10011401_pt1 | contig 10746 bp, 9 predicted proteins | sample SS_ome_12_FD_132455 | JGI IMG/M metagenome (GOLD analysis project Ga0180438, IMG submission 132455) | Hypersaline lake sediment archaeal communities from the Salton Sea, California, USA - SS_3_D_2 metaG | ecosystem: Environmental > Aquatic > Non-marine Saline and Alkaline > Hypersaline >... | reverse complement strand
TCCATAATTTTCACAGGAAGCGATAAATAATATTAGTTAATTTGGATAGGATATTTGCCATATTTTTTTAATGTTTCGTGCATAACAAGAAAATTTTCTAATTTAATAGCAGGATTTATACTATGACCGGAGCTAAGAATAAACCCACCCCCAGGAGCTAGATTTTTTATTAATTTTTTCACATATTTTTCAATTACTTTAGGAGATTGATCAGCTAAATCTTGAGGTGAGACATTTCCAACAAACGTAATACGATCTCCATATTTTTGATGTAATTTGAAGATATTGTAATCAGGATTAGCTGTAGTGGGCTCAATAGGATGAATAAGGTCTACACCGCATTCTATGATACTTTCGAAAATATCAAGGATATCGCCGCAGCTATGTAAAAAGAATTTTACCCCCGCTTTATGAGCTATATCGCACATTCGTTTTAACCATGGGAGGATATATTGTTCATAATATCTCGGGCTCATGAGTAGCCCATTTTTAAAACCATAATCATCCCCCATAAAAATCATTCCATCTTCACCCCAATCAATCATTCTTTTAATGATTTCTACAGCAAATTTACCCCGATCGTCAAAAATCTGTCGTAATATTTTTGGACGAGCGAAAAATTTACTAAATTTATCTAAACCAAAACATTGCCAAGTACCTTCCATTATACCTCCAATAGAGGGAATGGTATATATCTTTCCTTTATATTTTTCCTCAATTTGTTTTGCATTTTTAAAAATGGTTTCTCTTTTAGGATCATCTGGATCCATAGGAGGAAATTGCTCAAAATCCTCTATTGTATTAAAGGTACCGCCCATATAATAAAGAATATCCATATTATCGGCAGGATTCTTTTTAAAGTGCATTCTTCTTCCATAATCGTCAATGATCCCTTCTCGTTCATAAAAAACGGGTAGATTTGTAATATATATAGGGCAAAGATCGACGCCAGCTTTCATATATAATTCAATTGCGGGAGTAAGAGTATCTGAAACCTTGTTAGATTTATCAATAAACTTTTTTAAAAATTTAGTATCACCCTTGAGAAGATCATATGTTTTCTTTAATAGATCTCCATTTCCTTGATATCCATATTTTAATCCGAAATGGGTATATATTTTTAAATTATCAATTGAAACCTCAAAAGAAGGAATTTGATCTGGTTCTTCATGGTTTATAGCTTTTAAAACTCTCTCTTTAGCATCCATTTTTGACTTATTAATTTTTTGCTTAGGTATAATAATGGAGTAATTATTAATAATTTTTGAAACCCACTAAAAATTTAAATAAAAAATTTAATGGGTTTTAATTTCTATTTTTCCTATTATAGCACATATTATGAACTTTTCTTTAGATCATTTTGATAAATACGTAGACCGAACACAGACTTGGTCTATTAAATGGGACCCTGATTACATGATTGAGAGATTTGGTACGGCAGATTTTCTCCCATTTAACCATGCAGAAATGGATTTTGAATGTCCTAAGCCCATTATTGATGTTATACGACAGCGAAGTGATCATGGGATATACGGTTATACATTAGTCAAATCAGACTACTATAATTCTGTTATTCAATGGTATCAGCATCGTCATGGTATTAAGTTTTCAAAGGAAGAGATTCTCTATTCTACGGGCGTTGTATTTAGCTTAAGAAATGTTATCCAATTTTTTACGGATATAGGAGATAAAATCTTAATTTTCCCACCGATTTACAGACCTTTAGCGGAAGCAGCAACAGATCAAGCTCGAAAACTCATTATGGTCCCCCTTCGCCTTAAAGAAGGAACCTATCACTTGGATTTCGATCAAATTGAATATGCATTCCAGGCTCATTCCATTAAACTAGTAATTATATGTAATCCTCATAATCCAGTGGGTCGCGTTTGGACGCGCTCAGAATTGCAGCGTTTAGGTGATTTATGTTTGAATTATAACGTAATGATTGTTTCCGATGAAATTCATTGTGATATCCTCTCACAAGGACATCGTTATAACTCAATTGCATCAATTTCTCCTGAATTAGGATTAAAAACAATTATGCTTAGTTCAATGACAAAAACATTTAATACTTCTGGCCTAAAAATCGCTAACATTTTTATTAAAAATCCTGAAATTAGAATACCTTTTTTCCGGTTTTTCGATAAAAAATTTATTTATGCTCCCAACGTATTTGGAATTCTCGGAATGCAAGCTGCATATAACCACTGTGCTCAATGGGTGGATTTATTGGTCCAATATTTGGATGATAACTTTCGTTTTGTGCAAGAGTATCTTACAAAACACGAGATGAATATTGACTTAATCCAACGTGAAGGCACTCCGCTTATTTGGCTTGATTTCCGAAAAATTCCATTGGCTCCCGATCAAATATTTCAATATCTCATTAAAAAAGCCCATATTATCCCCTACGATGGTAGGGATTTCACAGCGAACGGAGAAGGATTTCAACGCTTAAGTATTGGTTATCCTCGCAAAATATTAAAAGAAGGGCTCGATAGGATTAGGAAGGCAATCCAGCTACTCTAAATCAAATATTGAGAGAGCTTTGAATTTAATAAAAAATTAATTTAGGTTTGGTAAGGTGTGGCTAACCATTAAAAGTAAAATATCATGCTGGTTTTCAATTTTACTCTTTCCAAACACACTTTTTATATTTTCTCTAAAATTTCAAATAATATTTCGTTTTCAGGAATATCCGACATACTATCTCCGTAATAAGCATACTGAATGATACCTGCTTTATCCACAACTAAAAGTCCCGGCATTCTTCCTCCCTTTAACAATTTTATCTCTTGGTTCAGCATTTTTGGTACCTTTTTTGAAGGATCGTAGAAGACTGGGTATTTCCGAGCATACTTGTCTTCTAATTTTTTTGCATTTTCTTCAGAATCGGCTAAGATTGGATAAAGGTAGGTATCGATTTGTTCAAATTTCTCGTAATCTTTTCTTAAATGGGCCGCGTGCCATCTACAATAGGGTCAATTTATATTTCGAAACAATACAATTACTACTTTTTTCTTACCCTCTAGATCTCTTATATTTACAGATTCTCCTCTAGAATTTGGTAAGGAAAATTCTTGAATTTTCGTACCAACTAGTTGAAATTTATCTTTCAATTTTATCACGCAGAAAGGCTCTTCTAGAAGGTATTTATTGCATCAATAAAAAACTTACTAGTAACTTTCTAATCATTTTAAGACAAGAATAAATTATTTAATTTTAAAAAAAATATTAATGAATATAAAAAAGTTATAACTTATTGAGAGTCTCCATATTGGGCTTTCCATTTTGGATCCTTAATTTGTAATTCTCTCCTTTGGACTTTTCCAACCATAGATTTAGGAATTTCTTCTATTATTTCAATTTCTTTCGGACACTTATAATGAGTTATATTTTCTTTACACCAAGAAATCAATTTAGTCTCGTTAATCTTTCCTTTTGATTCATCTTTGATTTGAACCCAAGCTTTTACTATTTCTCCAGCTTCTAAATCTGGTAAGCCTGCTACAGCTACTTCCAGGACATCAGGGTGACTTCCCAACAATTCCTCAACTTCTTTAGGGAAAACTGAATACCCTTTATATTTTATCATCTGCTTTTTACGATCTCTAATTACAATTTGCCCCCATTCATCCATATAACCGATATCACCAGTTAAACACCAAATACGTCCATCCCAAGTTTTAAGTGTCTCAGCAGTAGCTTTGGGATTATTTAAGTATCCTTTCATTACCTGAGGTCCATGAACACATATTTCTCCAGTGTGTTCTATTCCATATCCTTTTAATGGTCCTTTGTTAAAATCCTCTGCATCGAATATAGCCCAATCAACTCCAGAATAGGGTAAGCCTATTGTCCCAGGAGTATCGGTCCCATCAAAAGGGCCTGCACTTACAGCAGTAGTACATTCTGTAAGGCCATATGCTTCTACCAATTTACCTCCACTGACTGCTTCAAACTCATCCTTTACAGGTTTATGAAGTGGACCAGCGCCACTTACACATAAACGAAACATATTTTTAAGCCTTGGTTCTGGATTATTCTTTAAATAACGCGTTAATCCAATAAATAAATTTTCAACTCCTGGTAAAATAACTCCCTTTTCTGGTCCAACTTCTAAAATTGTATCGATAACATCTTTTAAAGATTCAGGAGGGCGTGGAAACAATATATTATAATCTCCTCCTTCAATTACAACATTTTGGACTATTGTCATGCCAAAAGCATGAAACATTGGCAAAATTCCGATACAAGCCATCGGATGTTCAGCATCAGGCATCCACATTACATTTTGTTTAGCATTGCATACAGCATTGTAGTGTGTTATAATAGCAGGTTTGGGAACACCTGTTGTTCCTCCTGTCATTAAATAAACTGCGGTATCGTTTACAGGATCAATTTCAACAGCGGGAATATCAACATCACCGCGTTTATCACATACGTCTAAAAACTTAATAGCACCAGGAACCTCTCCAGTAGGAATAGTCCCGTCTTTAATTAGTTGTTCTTTTATTGCGGGAGGAATTGCTGCTAAATCAACAATACATGTTGAAATAATGAAATCGAATTTATGTTTATCTTGTATTGGTTTAATTAATCCATACATTGCATCCATACAAATTAATGCTTTAGCATTTACTTGTTGAAGGACATTTAATATTTCAACAGGCTTATAAGTTGGGTTAATTGGTGTTACGATCCCACCTAACTTAACGGTTGCAAAATATGCGATTGTAAATTGAAAACTATTCGGAAGTAAGATAGCAACAACATCCCCTTTTTTAATCCCTTGCTTTGCAAGCGATGTTGCTAATGAATCAGTGTATTTTCGGAGAACCCGGTAATTCATAAAAGTTTTTGAAAACCACATACATTTATTTTTAGCAAACTCTTCCGTTTTTTGATCAAACCAATCTCCTAAACTAATTACAGGAAATTCGGGATGTTTAGGAACACCCTCTTGGTATTTCTTAAACCAAGGTTTAGAATCATCTACATACCATTTAGGTATTGTCATTTTTAACAAACTATATTTTATTTTTTTTTTAGTAGAATTATATTTGATTTTTGTTTATTTAAAATTGATTGTTTCAATCCTTCTTTACTTTAGGATATATTTAAGAAATAACTCGAATAATTTTTAGAAGATCTATTAAAGGTTTGATTTTCAAAATATATGAGAAAACTAATTATAAGATCTATAAATAAGTTACTTAATTTTAAAGGAGTAATTATTATGAGTAAAAAATACGAACATAGAGTAGAGCATCTTAAAGACCATAAACATGATAAAGAAGAGACACGACATCAAGATGAAATAAAGCCATATTCGGCAAACAATACACTAAGTCAACTAAAAAAAGCTGAGAAAAAATTTCATAAAAAAATTGATGAAAGCGAATATACTTGGTTATAAATAAAAATAGAAACGTCCAGGAAACCTATTTTTCAAAAAAATTTAATTAAAAAAGAGAATTTCAAGGGTAAAGTAACACAATAAATAGGAAAAAAGCGAGAGTTTTACCTAGACCCAACTAGTGTTGTTATCAAGATTTAGGATACCATTTCTTTATTAAATTATATCTTTTAATATATCTTAGTAAATAAAGCGAAAGAACGAATGTAATTATGTCCTCGATATACCATATCAGCTCACTCATTGTAAGAATACAATCAGATTGCCAATTACCTATTGAAATAACGCCTATATCTATTATGGGTATCCAAAAAAAGTCAGGAGCTCGTATTAAAACCCAAGGATAAAATAATTCAATATATGAATGCGAAGGAAGATCTATCAATAGATGTGTTAAACCACCAAGTAATGAAGAATAAAAAGCTATAATAAAAAATCTCTTGTCATATTTCTTCCTATTTAGCATATACCAATCATCGATTCCGAAATATTTTAATTGCTTAGAAATAAAACCCTCTCCCTTAGCATATTTTGATATCCTTGGTCCGATATGGCTACAAAAAAGAATTGTTAATAGCATAGTTAAAGGTATTGTAATAATAAAAAGTCCCAAAAAACTGTGAGTTATATTTATAAATCGAGTTGAGAAAATTAGATCAATTGGGCCATTTATGTCAACAACACAAGCCCCAAGGCAAATTGCAGTTCCATCAATCCACTTTGGAAATTTAATTTTAAGTAACAATCCTGGCGTTTGATGAGAGATTACTGGATTAGGCATAAGCTAAAATCTCAATATTTGTATTTGAAAATAAGCTAATTATACTAAATAAATATTACTTTTGGGTTTATTTAGATATTTTTAATTTGATATAAAGTGTAAAAAGCCGCGGGTATGAGCCAAATCTGCTGAGCAAACAACATTACCCATTCAAGGAATGGCTCTGTAACTATTGGTGGAGGATTGAGAAATAATAACCCTGCCACAAAAGGTCCTATTATCATATATAATCCTAAAAAACGCGGACAGATTGCTTTTTTCAATGTTATAGTGATCCCTTCAAAGAGAGCCCCAAATATCAAGCCTGTAAACACTAATACAGAAAAGATAAAGTGTAGGTTGAATTGGGTTGTTCTATCAACACTAAAAATACCAATACCAAACAAGCCAATTGATCCTACAAGAAGGAAGAATAATCCTAAAACAGCGTTGAAAACGATAATTGAATGAAAGAACCTTTTTAGGAATTTCTCATTTGAGTCTAAAATAATGTTTGGAGAATTTAGTATAAGAAATTTAAAGTTATAGAGAAAAGCAGGAATAATTAAGATGGCTCCAGTCATTACAATTATATCAAATAGGAAAGGGACAGGTGTAAAGTTTAAAGAACCTAAATCACTTATATATTGATTCCATATAGTATACCCTTGAGGTCCTACTAACGTTGCAATTAACACACATATAGCTAAACCAGGAATAAAAGTAAATAGATTGATTCTTATTGTAAGTTTAACGAGGTTAGGTTCCACAAGCAATTTATAAAATCGTTTAAAATGGAGCACATTCATTTTTTTAAGCTCACGGGAATTGATTAAAGTAATTAAGTTTTGATTATTCTAAAAATAATTTTTCCTTTTCTATAAAAGACTTATAGTAATATGAATTTTTTGAAAGTTTTATTCTACTAATAAAGAGAAAGGCAATCAGATAAAATAACCCCATGGAAAGGAAGACAATTGTAATGGCAAACGGATTTTCTTCATTATTACCGGAAAGGAGAGCACCTACAAAAATCGAGGCAAAAGCCGGACCTAATGAGTTAATAAAAGATGATAATCCATAATAAGAACCGGAAATTTTGGACATAGATACATCCAAATTTGATTCAAAATTTTGATCAGCAGCTTCATGAACAAGAGATGCCATTATAGGTATTGAAAAGAGGGGAAAAGCGTACATAGAACCTAATACAGTACTCCAAGAGAGAATATATAGGAATAAATTAAATTCATAAGGTAAATTACCGAATAGGAAAAAGAAATCGATGACAGAGCCAAAAATAGCGAATAATAAGCAAATAGAATATGATTTTAAGATATAAGATTTTTTAAGTACTTTTTTCCATATAAAATACCACACAAATTTTCCAAGAATCGAAATAGCTATATAAATATAAAATTGGGCTGATTGGAATTGCATCACATATGTTTGAAAGGGGAAAACTAATAAACCGACAATTTTTCCACTAACACCGGTAAAGAAACCTGCAAATATTAATTTAAGATAATTTTTGTCTTTAATAGGTATTGACATACGTTTAAAAGCATCAAAAACTTTTACTTTTTCAAACTGATCGTTGGAATTATTATTATGAAAACTTTCATCAACAGATAGAAATATTAGTATCACAGTTATTAACCCAAAGATTGAACATGATATTCCAATCACAGGTATAAAAAATAAAATTACTTCACCTGAAGGTTCCCACCACTTAACATTCGCAGGATCAGTTAAAAAGCTTTGAACTATTAGTGGAAGCATTAAAGCTACAATAGAAGCAATAATTTGAAAGGCTGAAGAAATTGCAGCCAATTTTTCTCTATTTTTCAATGTCTGAGATTGTTCTGGTAACATAGAAACATAAACATTATAAATAAGAGCACGAAAAATAGATCTTATAATGGTAATAATCCAAAAGAAGCTTGCTGTTGGTAAAAAAAGAGAATTACCTTCGGGACAATAGGGAGGAAACCATATTAAAATAGTTGTAATAAACCATATTGGTAAGCCTAGGAGTAAGTAAGGACGACGCTTTCCATATTTACCCGGTTTTTTATTATCAACTAAAACTCCAAAAATGATGGCAAAGACAGAACCTATAATTAATTGAGCAGTTACACCTATTGATACTAATAATGCATTAAGATTTACCGTATACACATAGAATTGGAAGAGAAATACCCCTGTGAACATGTTTGGTAGTGTAAGCCCTAAATCCCCGAGAGAATATCCTAATAGACGTTTTCCATGTAATTCCCGAGGTTTAACTAAATTGCTCATAATATTTATGATTCAAATAATTAGATATGAAAAAGAGGAAATATTGAAAAAATTTTCCATTACAAATTTTATTCAATATGTATTTTTTTAAGATTTTAAGGATCGATAAATTGCAGAAATTAGTCGTATTGTTCTAGGATCTCCAGTTGTTGTAGAAACCATTTTATTCATTACAAAAGCGATACTCAATCTAGCATCAAGATCGATAATTACCATGGAACCACCCCAACCTCCCCAGAAAAATGTCCTAGGATTTGGTCCTAAAGGCATCTCTTTGCTTGTGAGACCCCAACCTAAACCAAATCGGATTGGCAATCCTAATACCAAATCCATCCCGTAGGATTGTTCTTGTATTGATTGTTCCAAAATATTTGAGGATAATAATTTAAAGTTATTATATTCACCCCCACAAGAAAGGATTGAGGCTATACGTGCAACTGAGCGAGCATTCCCTTGACCATTAGCAGCAGGGATTTCGGCATTACACCATTCCCTTGTTTTAGTTAGTTTAGGACTAATTATTGGATTCATCAATACTTTTATAGGTATAGAATTTGGATCTACATTTTCTAATTCTTTAAGGTCAAGAGGAGGGGGAGGAATTAACTCTGCTACACGACTATCATGTACTTCAGGCATTCCTATATGAAAATCCGCTTTAAGTGGTTCGGCCACCTCTTCTCTAAAAAAGGTTCCTAAAGATTTTCCTGTGACTCTTCTAACCAATTCTCCTAAGAGAAAACCATGAGTTAGAGAATGATATCCACTTTTGGTACCGGGTGTCCACCAAGGTTTTTGTGCAGAAAGTAAACTGATTATTTTATCCCAATCATATAAGGTTTTATAATGAATCTTTTCTTCAAAACCTGCTAATCCAGAAGTGTGACTTAATAGATGTTTAACGGTTATCCCCTCCTTACCATTTTGTGCAAATTCGGGCCAATATTTTGATACGGGATCGTCTAGATTCAGTAATCCTCTGTCTACACACATAAGAGTACAAAGTGCCGTCATTAACTTCGTAGTGGAATATACGTTTGCAATAGTATTCTTTTCCCATAATTTTGTCTTTTTAGCATCAGCATACCCTCCCCAGATATCAATGACATAATCTCCATTTAATGTAGCTGCAAAGGAAGCTCCCACATCCAAACCCTCCTTAAAATTACGTTCAAACGCTTTTTTTACTCGTTCGAACCGCTCTTTACAAAATCCTTCAATTTTAAATGCAGACATTTTTTATTATTCCAAAAAATCTTTATTTTTCTAATTTAAAAACGAAATAGGGTTTTTATACTTAATACAGTACCATGAAAAATAAAACTATGCTAATTCATTATCTTGTTAGTTCGATTAAAGTTTGCCACAGCATAGCTTATATTTTTTTCCACTACTGCAAGGACAAGAATCATTTCTACCCACTTTTCTTAATTTAAATGCAGTTGGGCTTTCTATTTTATTTCTTAATTTATAATTTTCGGCAATAGAGACAAATTGAGGGAGAGAGCGTGTATAAAAAATTTTCCATCCTTCACAGAGTATACTTATTTGCCTGCTTTTATTTGGCGACGCATAACGAAACTTTTGGCAATCTCCATGGCATAAAGACAAGTATGGACATTTATCACATTCTAAATTCCAATTTGCTTTTTGCGTCCCAAAATCTTCATAAATTTTAGATTTAGTTAATTTTTCCCAATTATGTGTTTTTATATTTCCTAATAATAAATCATCCTTTACAAAGAAATCACAAGGATATACCCCACCATCATATTCTACTACAAAATATTGTCTACAATCCTCCTGCATTCGACAAACGTTATATCTACCATAAACCAAATATTCCATGATGGAGTCGAATAATCGAATTGAAACCCGGTTAATATCTTCCTTTATCCATTCTTTAAATAGTTCAGTAAGAAATAATCCCCACTGTTTACCGGTTATAGAGAAGGGTTGAAGAGTTCCATTCTCACTAAATTCTACGCAAGGAATATACTGATGATAATAGAAATCGTTTTGAATAAAGTAGTGGTAAATTTCACTTGCTTTTTCGACATTTTGACTATTTATTAGAGATAATATATTGAACTCTACACTATTATTTCTTAAATGCTCAATTCCTCGCAGAACCATTTTATGAGTCGGTTTCATACCAATTGTTTTGCGATAATGATCATGAAGATAATCAGGTCCATCAAGACTTACTCCTAGAAGAAATCGATATTCCGCAAGAAATTTGGCCCAATCCTCAGTGATAAGCGTT
>Ga0180438_10011400_pt1 | contig 10746 bp, 9 predicted proteins | sample SS_ome_12_FD_132455 | JGI IMG/M metagenome (GOLD analysis project Ga0180438, IMG submission 132455) | Hypersaline lake sediment archaeal communities from the Salton Sea, California, USA - SS_3_D_2 metaG | ecosystem: Environmental > Aquatic > Non-marine Saline and Alkaline > Hypersaline >... | reverse complement strand
GCCCATACGTACCAACGCGTCGACAAGGAAGGCACGCTCCACAGCGACTGGATTCGTCTTCGAAAACAACCCGAGTAGCAAGCGTTGCCAAAGGAAATCATTGATGTCTGCCGAATACCTGCAGAATCTGTTCGGACTGGACGGTCAAACGGCCGTTGTGATCGGCGGCGCCGGCGTGCTCGGGGGCGCGTTGTGCCGGGGGCTGACTCAGGCCGGCGCCCAAGTGATCGTGGCCGACATGGCCGACGACCCTTGCCGGACCCGCGTCGAGGAACTCGAGGGGCTCGGCGGCCAGGCCGGCTACTGCCTGGTGGACGTCACCTCGCGCGACTCGATCGAGGGCCTGCTGAAAACGTCCTTGGAGCAAGCCGGCCGCGTCCACATCCTGGTGAACTGTGCGGGCGTGAATTTCGGCAGCCCGTTCCTCGAACATCCCGAGGAGCAATGGGATCGGATCCTTGCGATTAACCTCAAAGCCGTGTTCCAGGCGTGCCAGGTTTTCGGCCGGCACATGGTCGCGGCCGGCGGCGGCTCGATCCTGAACATCGGCAGCGTCACTTCGCACCTGCCGCTGTCCCGGGTGTTCGCCTATTCGGCCTCCAAGGCGGGAGTGCTGAACCTCACGCGAAACATCGCCCAGGAGTTGGCCACCAAGGGCGTGCGGGTCAACGCCATTTGCCCCGGGTTCTTCCCGGCCGAGCAGAACCGGCGGCTGTTGGATCAAGAGCGGATCGACAATATCATGGGCGGCACCCCGATGCGCCGCTTCGGCGAGCCCGAGGAACTCGTCGGCGCCATGCTGCTGCTGCTCTCGCCGACCGCCGGCAGTTTCATCACCGGGACGCACGTCAACGTCGACGGCGGGTTCACGGGGGCATGGTTCTAGGAGGCTGCATCGCCTCTTACCCGCGTCTTACGGGGCCAAACGCAGTGGGCTTGCCCGACCACGCCGGAGGGCTACACTTACTATATGTAAACGCGTTTCGGGTGATCCTGGGGAGCGACCATGGCGCACAGCATCGTGATCTTTGGCGCTTCGGGCGACCTGACCAGCCGCAAGCTGATTCCGGCCCTCTACGAGTTGCACCGCAAGAAGCGACTGCCCGAGCAAACACGGATCGTCGGCTTCTCGCGGACCAAGTTCTCCGACGGGGCCTGGCGCGAGAAGCTCTCCGAATCGACCGCCCATTTCGTGGGAAAGTCTTTCGATTCGGCGATCTGGGAGGAATTTGCGCCGTCCATTCACTATCACCCCGGCGACATCGAGAATCCGGAATCCTTCCAGTCGTTGAACCGGTACCTCGGCGAACTGGAGGGCGAAAGCGGGGCAACGCGGGTTTACTACTTGTCCACGGCGCCGCGGTTTTACGAACCGGCCATCGCCCAACTCGGTGCGGCCGGCATGGCGGAAGAAACGCAGCGGGAACGCCGTGTGGTGATTGAGAAACCGTTCGGTACCGATCTGCAGACGGCCCGGCAGCTGAACCATGCAACGCACGAGGTCTTCGCCGAGCACCAGGTCTACCGCATCGATCACTACCTGGGCAAGGAAACGGTGCAAAACGTGCTCGTGTTCCGCTTCGCCAACGGAATCTTCGAGCCGATCTGGAACCGCAACTACGTCGATCACGTGCAGATCACCGCGGCCGAGGAGGTGACCATCGGCCACCGGGCCGGATACTACGACGGCGTGGGAATCCTCCGCGACATGTTCCAGAACCACTTGCTGCAATTGCTCACGCTTACCGCCATGGAGGTCCCAGCCCGATTCGAGGCGGGGGCGGTCCGTGACGAGAAGGTCAAGGTGTTGCGGGCGATCAAGCCGTTGGGACGCGAAGACGTCGCCACCGATACCCTGCGCGGTCAGTATCGCAAATATCGCGACGAGCCGGGCGTGGCGGCGGAGAGTGCCACCGCCACGTTCGCCACCGTCAAGCTGTGCGTGCACAACTGGCGCTGGCAAGGCGTTCCGTTCTACTTGCGCAGCGGCAAAGCGATGTCGTGCCGGACGACCCAGATCGTGATCCAGTTTCGTCAGGCGCCCTACATGATGTTTGAGGGTGGGCCGCGGGCCGCCAGCCAGGCCAACCGCTTGGTGATCCAGGTTCAGCCGGCCGAGGGCATTCAACTGCACTTCCACACCAAGGTCCCCGACGTGGGAATGAAGCTGCGGATGACCGATCTGAGCTTCCAGTTCAAGGAGAAGTTTGCCAGCGAGATGCCCGAGGCGTATCAGCGGCTGTTGCTGGACGTGATGCAGGGCGACGCCAGCCTGTTCGCCCGCTCCGACGAAGTCGAACTGGCCTGGGGAATCATCGATCCGATTGCAGCCGCCTGGAAAGCTTCCGGGTTGCCGTCGCTGGCCCTCTACGAGGCCGGGGGCTGGGGCCCGCCCAACTCCACCGAGTGGATGCACGCCCAGGATCGCGAGTGGTTCGATAGTTGTCCGGTGTTGAAGCCCTGACGTCACCCCATGTCCCAACACCTTCCCCAATTGCACATCGGCCCGGTCGAAATCGATTTTCCGGTCGTTCAAGCCGCCCTGAGCGGCTACAGCGATTGGCCGATGCGCGTGATCGCCAGCCGCTTGGGCGCCCCGTATACCATCGGCGAAGTGTTGCTCGATCAGTTCGTGCTCAACGTGAGCAAGGGCCGCAAGGCCGGGCGGTATATTCAGGTAACCGACCAGCAGCATCCTTGCGGCGCACAACTGATGGGTGCGGCGCCGCAACAGTTCGTCGCCGCGGCAGGCACGATGGTCGAGGCCGGTTTCGACGTGATCGACCTGAACTTCGGCTGCCCGGTGAAGAAGGTTTTGGGGAAGTGCCGCGGCGGATATCTGCTCAGCCGGCCGGAGGTGGCCCTGGAAATCGTGGCCCGCGTGCGCGACGCCTTGCCGCCGAGGGTCCCGCTGACCGTCAAGATGCGCCGCGGAACGGATGACGGCGACCAAAGCCGCGAGAACTTCTTTGCGATCTTCGATGGGGCGTTCCGGCTGGGAGCGGCGGCAATCACCGTCCACGGCCGCACCGTAAGGCAACGGTACGAAGGCCCCAGTTCCTGGGAGTTTCTCCGCGAAGTGAAGCAACGTGCCGGTGATCGGACCGTACTGGGCAGCGGCGATTTGTTTTCCGCCCGGGCGTGTCTCGATATGATTGCCCAGACAGGAGTCGACGGCGTCACGGCCGCACGGGGCGCGATCGGCAATCCGTGGATCTTCCAGCAAGCCCGCGCATTGGCCGCCGGCGAGCCAATCTCACCCCCGAGCTTGTTTGAGCAGCGCGACGTGCTCGGCGAGCACTACCGGTTGGCCGAGGAGACCTACGGCCCGGCCCGGACGTGCCGCTTGATGCGGAAGTTCGGCATCAAGTATTCCCAGTTGCATCCCCGCAGGGAGGAGGTCCGGACGGCGTTCGTGCAGGTGAGCGGCCCAACGCAGTGGCAGGACGTACTGGAGAGATGGTACGCCGAAGACTTGCCCGGCCGGGATCCTTCGCAGAGCGAAGACGCGCAGCAAGTGCATTAACCCGGATCTTGCGGCCGCCTATAATCGGAGCCATCGCAGATACGCGGCGCGGACAAGGTCCGCATCGACCGCGCCGTCGAAGACCGCCACGCCGAAGCGAACCGATATCGTTTTCCCCAGTTCGAGTTTCAAGGGCTCGCTCCCCACGCCCAACGTGCCGGCCAGATAGGCGAACGGTGGTGTTTCGCCCATGGTAAACCATTCGGTCGGATGGCGGGGATTGGCCGGAGCATCGAACATGGCCACGGTCACCTTCCTTCCGGCCGCGACCCGGGCGGTATACGCGCTCCAGGGGGCCCTCTTGCCGTTGGTACCCGCCACCTTCACGCCGCCGGCAGCGTTGAAGTGCAGGCCATCCGCATCCATGGACTGCACAAATCGCATTCCCAGGCCATTGTATTTGGCCCCGTAAAACGTCAACGTATTGGCGGCGTCAGGGCCGCCTGTGAAGTCGGCCTGCCAGGTGAGTATCCGCGGTTGGGTGTCGACGGCGGCGGGAACGGTCAACGTGCGTCGCTCGCGGAGAAGACGATTCCCCTGGGGCGATTGCCAGACGAGTTGCTGTCGCAGAATCGCTTTCTCCGAGCCGCCGGAGCCCTCGATCCGCAGTTTCCACTGCTGGTGAGCCTGGGCACCACACGACGCGTTCTCCGACCAGAAGTCCACCCCGTCGACGCTCCAGGCAAACATCAGCCCGTGGTGGTGCAGATGGTCGGCGGGCGCGTCGCGCAGCACGTTCTCTCCGCCCGGCGCGGTCAGTTCGCAAACGTAAGGCTTCTTTGGCACGCCGGCGTAGCGATAACGCAGCAACACGCGGCCCGCTTGACTGACCCGCACACTCTGCCGGTCGCGGACGATGGTCAGCGTCTTTCCGGCCACGGTTTCGATGGCTTCTTCAGCCGCGGCCGAGGCAGGGTTTCCGAGGACCGTTCCCAAAGCAAGTGTAACCCAGGGAAGCAGGATCGTTGGCGTGGCGGTATGAAGTCGTTGCATGGCGGTTGCCCGGCGAAGTCGGTTGAAACGCGTCACTGATTGCTGACGTGCAAGAGAGTTGTCAGTTCTCTGTTTTCAGTGCTCAGTTGTATCTCTTTGCCGTGCTCAGATCTAGTGAGTGATGTCACCGACGTGATGTAACTATTTTTTCTTCAATATACAGGGATTTCTGGGCTCAAGGCGTCCACACATGGGGTCGAAGCAGATGTTGTGGGAACGGACAGTGCGAGGCACGCATGATAATTACGTGCAACACCGCACAAGATCCCTCCCGGAGGGCCATTACGTTAGGCCCGGTTGTCGGTCCGGCGGTCGATACGGGTTTTCGTGAGGCGAGGGGCCACTTGCGCGACATTGCCATCCGCATGGGGCCGAAGCTAAAATGAGACTTCCAAGTCAACAGCCGAAGTAGTAAGGGATGATTGCCATGACCAATACCATTCGCCGTCCGACGAGGCGCCGGTTTCTCGAGGCCGCCGGCGCAATGGCCGCTGCCCCGTACGTGATCACGTCGTCCGCGTTAGGTGCGGCGGGCCGTCCGTCCGCCAGCCAGCGGATCACCACGGCCCTGATCGGATCGGGAAGCCGCGGCCAGCAGATCATCGCCGGCGGCGACCAGGTGGTGGCCGTCTGCGACGTCGACGCCAAGAACTGTCAGCAGGCCAAGGCCAAGATCGACGCCCTAACCGGCAGCCAGGACTGCGAGATGTTCGGCGACTTTCGCGAAGTGCTGGCCCGCGACGACATCGACGCCGTGGTGGTGGCCACGCCCGACCACTGGCACGTTCCGATCGCGCTGGCCGCCGTGAAGGCCGGCAAGGCCGTCTACGTCGAGAAGCCCGTCTCGCGAACCATTCGTGAGGGACGGATCCTGGCCGACGCGGTCCAGCGTTACGGCACCGTATTGCAGGTGGGCAGCCAGCAGCGTTCGCCCGAGTATCCGAACTTCACCCGGGCCTGCGAGTTGGTTCACAACGGATATCTCGGCGATCTGAAGCGCATCCGCGTGGAGATCATCTCGCGCGGGGGCAACAACAATCCCTGGAGACCCCGCGCGGTGCCGCCGGAGTTGGATTACGAGATGTGGCTGGGTCCGGCGCCCTACTCACCGTATCACCCCGATCGCGTCCACTACAAGTTCCGTTTCGTGAGCGATTTCTCGGGCGGCGACCTGACCAACTGGGGCGCCCATCACCTGGACATCGCCCAGTGGAGCCTCGGGGCCGACGACTCGGGACCCGTGGAAGTCACGGGCTCGGGGAAGCGCAACCCCAGCGGAATCCACGATACCTTCTACGACCTGAACGTCGATTTCCACTATGCCAACGGCGTGACGGTCGAGCTGCGCAGCCTCAGCGGCTCGGGCAGCGGCGGACTGCGACTGCAGGGCACCGAAGGCTGGATCTCGGTCGGCCGGGAGGGCATGTCGGCCGAGCCGGCCTCGTTGATGACGACGCGAATCGGTCCCAACGAGATCCACCTGGCGCCGCCGGATCAAGCGGGCAGCCATATGGGCATCTGGCTGGATTGCGTCCGTCGTCGCAATCCCAAGGGACTCAACGTGCCGGTCGAAGTCGGACACCGCTCCGCCACCGTCTGCCACCTGGCCAATATCGCCATGGAGTTGCAGCGGCCGCTGAAGTGGGATCCGGCCGCCGAGCAATTCGTCGGCGACGACGAGGCGAACCGCATGACCGAGCGAACGATGCGTGAACCGTGGCGACTATAGACCCGTCTCCCAGGAGCACCAGTGATGAAACGGCCCAGCGACAGACGACTTCACCGCCGTCGATTTCTCCAGAAGATTGCCGCGGCGAGTGGAGGGGCTGTGGCGGCGCCGTACGTCATCACGTCGGCCGCCTTGGGCGCCGACGGGCGCCCGCCGGCCAGTGAACGCGTGGTGACCGGGTATCTGGGCACTGGACCGCGGGGGCTGCTGAACATCACCGAGCAGCTCACGTGTCCGGAAGCCCAGGTGGTGGCCGTCTGCGACGTCTGGAAGCCGGTCCGCGAACGGGCCAAGGGCGTGGTGGACGCACACTACAAGAACAGCGACTGCAAGACCTACGTCGATTTCCGCGACGTGCTGGCCCGCGACGACATCGACGCGGTGGGCATTGCCTCGCCCGACCATTGGCACGTGCCCATGACCATTGCGGCCGCTAAAGCCGGCAAGGACGTTTGCACCGAAAAGCCGCTGGGAGTGAGCGTTGCCCAGGATCTGCGCTGCCGCGAGGCGATCAAGCGTTACGATCGCGTCTTCCAGTACGGCACCGAGGCCCGGGCTCGGGCCAGTTGTCGGTTGGCCTGCGAGTTGATTCGCAGCGGGAAGATCGGCGAGATTCGCGAGATCCGCGTCAAGTCGCCCAACAGCAACCCCGGCGGCTCGCGCACGCCGAAGCCCGTGCCCAAAGAGCTGGAGTACGATTTGTGGCTGGGACCGGCGCCGTGGCGGCCGTACTCGGGCTGTCCGGACAACGGCAACCGTTGGTTTCACGTCTCCGATTACGCGTTGGGTTTCATTGCCGGGTGGGGCGCCCATCCGCTGGACCTGCTGCAATGGGCCTTCGACACCCACCTGGCCGGCACCTGGGAGGTGGAGGGAACGGGTGTGATCCACGCCACCGGATGCAACGACGCCGTGACCAACTGGGACGTCCGCATCCGGTTCTCCAGCGGCGTGAAGATGTCGTACTGGGCGGTCGGGGTGCCCAAGGACGAGCACCCGCGGCTTGCCCCACTTGGCAACTACACCCAACTGATCGGCACCGAAGGATGGATCGCCGTCTACTACGCCGACATGGTATGCGAGCCCGAGTCGCTGCGGACGGCCACGCTGAGTCCCGACGACGTGCATCTGCCGGTCAGCCGAGGCCAGGAGCGGAACTTCATCGAGTGCGTGCGGACCCGCCAGACGCCGGTCAGCCACATCGACGACGCGGTGCGAAGCGACATCATCAGCCATCTGTCCGATATCGCGATCCGCAGCGGGCGGAAGATCACCTGGGATCCGATCAAGGAAGAGATCCTCGGCGATGCCGACGCCTCGCGAATGTTGAGCCGGGCGATGCGCAAACCGTGGCAACTCTAGGCGGGCAAAGCGACATCGAACTGAAACGAGAGGCCCATTGGTGAGCTTTAGACCGGCAACACGGTTATGGGTGGGGTTTCTTTTCGGAGGCATCTTGGCGTACGCGCCGGCGACTCAGGCGGAAGGGCTGTCGCCGGAGGAGCGCGAGAGGATAAAACGGGCCGTGCCGAAGCAAGCGGCCGCTTCGCCGCTTAAGCCCCGGCGGCTGCTGGTGGTGAGCTTGCACGTCGTCGACGGGGTGCCGCGCCGGGGACACGCCTCGATTCCCTACGGCAACCTGGCGATCGAGCTGATGGGGCGCAAAACCGGGGCTTATACGGCCGTATTCAGCAACGATACGTCGATGTTCCGCGCGGAGAAGCTAGAACAGTTCGATGCGGTCTGCTTCAACAACACGGCCGGCGTGCTCTTCGAGGACGATCAGCGGAGAGAATCCCTGCTGCGTTTCGTCGCCGAGGGGAAGGGGTTCGTCGGAATCCACGCGGCCGCGGCCACGTTCGTCCAATGGCCGAAGTACGACCAGTGGCCGCAGTTCGGCGAACTGCTCGGCGGATATGAAAACGGCGGACATCCCTGGAAACCCCATGAGACGATCACGCTCATGCCGGAAGGCCCCAACCATCCGATCAATGCGGCGTTTCAGGGAAAGAGCTTCCGCATCTGCGACGAGGTGTTTCAGTTTCAGGCCCCCTATTCGCGAGACAGGTTGCGCGTGCTGCTGAGCATCGACACGGACAACACGGACATGAGCCCCTCGCGCCGGTTCTTGCCCGAGCGCCAAAAGGATCGGGATTTCGCGATCAGTTGGATTCGCCGGCATCGCCAGGGGCGGGTCTTCTACTCCTCGCTCGGCCACAATCCACACATCTTCTGGAATCCGCCCGTACTCGAGCATTTCCTCGCCGGAATCCAATACGCACTCGGCGATCTGCCGGCCGACGCGACGCCGGAGCGAAATTGACGGACACGTTCTTGCACCATGCACCAAGGAGAATACCGATGGATCAAGCAAAGCCGGGTCGTTGGAACCGACGGGAGTGGCTCAAGCGGGCGGCGACCGCCGCCGGGACGTTTGCCGCGCCGTGGGCGATTCGGTCGTCGGCGCTGGGAAAAGACGGCACGGTCGCGCCGAGCGAGCGCATCACCCTCGGATTCATCGGCATCGGCGCCATGGGCCGGGGCCACCTCAGACGCCTGCTGACATACGCCCAAGCCCAGGTCCTGGCCGTTTGTGACGTCGACCAATGGCGCCGTGAATACGCGAAGACCACGGTCCTCCAGCAATACGCCGCACGGAAGGAAAACAGGACGTATCGCGGCGTGCAAGCCTATCGCGACTTTCGGGATCTGCTGGCGCGCGACGACGTCGACGCGGTTGTGATCGCCACCGGAGACAACTGGCACGGGGTCGCCACGGTGATGGCGGCCAAGGCCGGCAAAGACATCTACTGTGAGAAGCCCATTTCCAAGACGATCCGCGAAGCGCGAGCCATGGTCGACGCGATCCGGCGCTACGGTCGCGTGGCGCAGATCGGTTTGCAGCAGCGAACCACGCCCGAGTTCATCAAGGCGACTCGGCTGGTGCGCGAGGGTCACATCGGACGGGTCAAGCTTGTCTACATCGCCTTCCCCGGCACCAGTACCGACGTGAACCTTCCCAGCGAGCCGGTGCCCGAAGGGCTCGACTGGAATCAGTGGTTGGGGCCGGCCCCGTGGCGGCCTTTCAACGGCCGCTTTCATCACTACGGCAGACCGCCCCGTGTCGTGCCGTGGGATTTCTGCCGGGATTTCGGCGGCGGCAATCTGACCAGCAACGCGGTCCACTCGTTCGACGTCGTCCAGTGGGCACTTGGGATGGACGAGAGCGGGCCTGTCGAAGTGATTCCGCCCGAGACCGGGCAGGTTCCTTCGCTGACGTACCGCTATGCCAACGGAGTGCAACTGCAAGTGGTGAACTGGAAACTCGACCCGCAGCGGCACTTTGTGCCCGAGGGCTGGGACGTCAACACGCGGCTGCAGAATTTCGGGGCCTTGTACGTGGGGGAAGCGGGTTGGATTCACGTGGGCCGGGAAGGCTACCTGAAGAGCTTTCCGGCGGAAATCCTCGAACAACTATCCGAGCGGCCGGAAGACCGGCATCCGGTGAACAACCATCTGCAGAATTGGCTCGATTGTATCAAGAGCCGCCGGACGCCGGCGTGCGACGTGGCCGTCGGTTGCCGCTCGACCACCGTCTCCCATTTGGGTTGCATCGCCCATTGGACCGGCCGGTCATTGAAGTGGGAACCGGTCAAAGAAGAGTTCGTCGGCAACGAAGAGGCAAACCGCTTGCGATGGCGAGCGATGCGCGAGCCGTGGCGCGTTTGACGACGAATACGAGGCGACTGCTGCCCCAGCGAAGCTCACTCACCCCCGACAGCCATAATACATCCGACTCTGTTGGGTGTGCAAAAAAATCCCCCAAAAACATGTCGTACGGGGAAGTCACACTCCAGAGCACGAATCACGGTGGGAACGGGCCATTTCGAAGCAGTTGGGACCAGCAACGACAGGTGAACCGCGACCGGAAAGAAATCTTCTGACAATAGGGCAACGGGCCCTGGGCAAGCTGGCAGGCGGCCGGCCCGAGAGGTACAATGTGCTTCGGCAAATGTGGACTGGGTCCGATCGGGCTTCATGCGCGGGCCGTGTTTACCTGAGTCGGCACCCGCAAGGCGCCGATTTCCCACGCCGAAGCCACCCACCGATCGATGACCACCTGTATCATCGCCAATATTTGCCTGATGTTGGCCGCGCGCTGCCGTGCCACCCGGCCCAGGACGCGTTTGTCGGCGATGACGTCGCAAATCAGTTGTGTAACCGGACCATGCGTGCCCCCTGCAGAATATGATACAATTCAGCGGCAGCCAAGCGGCCGCCGGTCCGTGGCCCGTTTTCCAGACAGTCAGCCAAGGGAGAACCTCCGATGCTCCATAACAGAATTTCGCGTCGCGGCTTCGTTCGCGGCGCCGGGGCCGCACTGGCGGCGCCCTACGTCATTTCTTCGACGGCCCTGGGAGCCGCAGGCAGGCCCGCTGCCAGCGAGCGGATTACCTTGGGCGCCATCGGCCTGGGTGGCCGAGGCACTAGCGATCTG
>Ga0180438_10011399_pt1 | contig 10746 bp, 9 predicted proteins | sample SS_ome_12_FD_132455 | JGI IMG/M metagenome (GOLD analysis project Ga0180438, IMG submission 132455) | Hypersaline lake sediment archaeal communities from the Salton Sea, California, USA - SS_3_D_2 metaG | ecosystem: Environmental > Aquatic > Non-marine Saline and Alkaline > Hypersaline >... | reverse complement strand
TTGACCGTTTCTTCCCCTCCACCAAAACCTGTTCGCGTTGCGGTCATCAGCGCACTATAAGTTTAGCCGAACGTACCTATGAGTGTCATCATTGCGGTTTGGTGAAAGACCGTGATTACAACAGCAGTTGTGTACTAGAACACGAAGGACATAGAATACTAGGTAGGGGACCTACCGAAGTCACGCTTGCGGAGACTAATACCTCTACCTTAGCGTTAGAGTATCTGAATCAGATAGCCTACGTTGAGGCAAGTATGGTCGGGGAAACAGGAAGCCTCACTGCTTTAGCGTGAGGTAGTTCACTTTGTATATCGTTACAGCATTATTCTTAAATGCAAATTCAAATAAATGAGGATGTTCATTGAATTTTTGCAGTTCTTCCATTGTGAATTTTTGGCGTTCTCTTGGAGATACGAGTACGTAGTTCACATTATATTTTTTTAAGAGATCAGAAACAAGGCTTACATTTTCTGAGGTGTAAATGGTAATTGTATCGTTATATCTCTGATCAAAGTATAAACGTTGGCTTTCTACGTGTATTTCACTCCCTACAACGACTCTCCTTGCTCCATACATGATAAGGGGACTTGGTGCTTCTATAGAAAGTGAAGGAGCAACTAAAAACACAGCATCTGAAGATGTATTTGCTCTTACCCAATTATATGCCTCCATCTCTTCGTCAGTGATGATATAATAAGGTGTCTCCAACCTAGCAGTAGTATACCACCTTTGCCAGAAAGGAACAAAAGCAATCATCATAATTATGATAAGAATTATAAGAGGCATTGAAGAGATTCGAATCCTTTTGTTCACAAGATTCATGGTTTCATTAATCCCAACTGCGCCTAAGAAGACTACTGGAATTGTTATGGAGTAATAATAGGTATAATTGCCGCCACGATACAAGTGCGTAAATACTATAAAGAGGACTGTACATAATATCCACGATCCAAGTAGTAGAGATAATTTATGCTCTTTTTTGATTTGCGTTAAAAACCCTATGCACCCGAATACAGAACAGACGCCAAAGTAGATGAGTATCGCTTGTATAGATTGCAAAGGAACAAAAAGTCCAACTAAAGGTCTTATTCGGAAATATCCACCAGGGTTTCCTCTCGCTAGATCTATAAGATATGGCGCGAATGTGACGGTGTATACTCCAAATGGTATCATTGATGCAATTGTTGAAAGTGTAAATATTATGCCTTCTTTATACTTCCTTAATGACAATAAGATTAGATAGAAGATTGCAAAAGTCCCTATAATTGTAAGGTGAAGAATTGGATGGTAAAATGGCAATGTTGCAAGAAGAGCGAATGCCATAATATAAAACCGTTTAGTTTTTTGTGTTAAATACGAATAGAGAAAAAAAGTAATTAATACTGCAACAATATATCCTGGTGCGCGTATGAAGCCAGAATAAAGGGATTCGATAGCTAAAGCTCTTACAAATACTTGTGGCCCTGGTGTCCTTTGATATAGTGCAAAGAATGGAAATGTGCCTGTCTCTATGGCAACAATGAGCCAATAAATAGCTATGCCAACCGCCATAAGATATGCAGCTATTAGCCCTGCCTTTTTACTCTTAAATGTATCGACAACAAAAATAAAACACAAAGCGATAAATATCGTATTCATTGTAGCGTTCTGAATTATCATAGTTAAAACTACATTGATTCCACTCATTTTCATTATAGCTGCATAGTGAAGCATGTATAACCATGGATAGGTAAGCACAACCCCTGCATATTCGGGGGTCTGAGGAGGAATACTGCGTACACATTCTTCTATAATTGCACAATACCAGAAATGATCAATAGGATCGAAATAGAAGAGAGTATTTCCCTGATCAACGCGAATCAACAGTGTGTAATAGACTATGTTGTTTGAAAATTGAAATAAGAGTAAAATTGCTAATATAACTAACGTTATTTTTTGAAATGGCACTCCAACGTAATTAATCGTTCTGTTTACATATTGAGAGAACAGAAGGCCAATAGCAAGGGCAATATCCAAAGAAGCAACAATTAGCCAAATACTAAGTTTTCCAAAAATACTTCCTAAAGGTAAGATGATTAACGGAGATGCAATTATGTTCAAAGCCGCAGAAAAAAGCAGCATACGTATTCTATCAGTTTGGATTTGTAAGAAAAATCTTAACAGAATATAACCCGGTAAAATATTTAGAAGAGAGATATACACTAGACTGCGAAATGGATTGATAAAGACGAACGATATATGAAGCAAGAACATTGAAATAATCAAAATTTTTTCTGAGTTCCATATGGGAAGCAACCTTGCTTTCGCTTCATCAAAGGTTTTCATTTTAGGACAATATCCTTTGTTTGTTCTATCAGTTTCTACAAAACATATCTGGATTTATAAAATATATTGAGGCAATGAGTCTGCAGCGTGAAGAATTTATAGAATTTGCGAATCTATCCTTTTTTCAATTAGGGTGGTTTTTCATGTTACTCGAAGAAATGAGTTGGAATATAGTTGAAGAAATACTAGAAACAGTTAAAACGATAATTTTGCCTTATGGATCATGTGAAGCACATGGTTTTCATGCTCCCCTCTTCACGGACACTAAGATTGCTTTTGAGATTGTAAATAAGGCAGCAGAAGAATTAAACATTTTTGTTGCGCCTGTTATTCCGTATGGAATTTGCAGAACGACAAGAGGATTTAGCGGAACTCTTAGCCTATCATTTGATTCGCTCAAAATCCTAACTTATGATCTTATTAAAGAACTTGCTGAAACTGGCTTCGAAGAGATTATTTTATTCACAGGACACTGTGGAAAAAGTCAGATGATAGCCTTAAGGGAAGCAGGATTCTCTTACACCAAAAATTCTACCAAATCTAAGGTTTTTCTTGTCTCTGCAGCTGATTTAGTTGATGAACGCGTAAAAAAGTTGACGGACTCTCCACTTTACCATGCAGATGAACTCGAAACTTCTTTAATGCTGTTTCTAACTCCTTCTTTGGTTAAAATGGATAAAGCAGTCAAGGAATTTCCTAAAGTCCCTAAATATCTTATTAAAACAACTGGAAGGCCCTGGATGAAGTCAAGTGTCTTAGGAGACGCAACAAAAGCCTCTTATGAGAAAGGTGAAAAAATCTTCAATTTATTAGTCGATAATCTCGTACAAATTGTAAAAGACTTCCAGACTCAATGATTTAAAAATACCCTCTTAGCACATCAATATCATTTCCTTTTTATAATGAAAAAGTATAAGATAAACGAAATACTATTTGTATTTACAGCAATTTAATTTCGTGATATAAGCGGGTAACACAAGCGGGTATAGCGACCTGTTAGGTTTTACTAACGCAGGTTACCCCCGCAGTTGCAAGCGAAACGGTGATAAACTATGTCAAAAGGTGCTGCTCTACTAGGCGGTATACTGATTGGAGCCGCCGTTTGGATCGAAGTGTTTGCACTCCTAGGTCTATCATATTATTGGTTGGTGGTGCCACTCATTCTCGGATTCCTAGCTGGCTTATTTATCGGAGGTTCAGGCGAAGCTAGTGGTGGTGTGTGGCTTGGAGGTATATTTCTGTCAGCAATGGTGGGATTTTTCGTTTATTTCCTATGGTTCGATGTAAATCTAACGCCGATGTCTAATGCTGCGTTACTTACTATACCTGCTAGTCTCTTAGCGTTTGCAGGCACATTCTTGATGGCGAAAAGCGCATCTTATTACTGATTCCTCTCCCTGATCATCCTCCGACATTTTCCTTTTTTCTGGTTTATTATCGCGAAGTTTTCTTGCTTATTCTTGTAGTTTATTTCACGTATGATTCTATGTACTAAAAAATTAAAGCCTGAAAAGAAAAGCATATCAACTAGAAGGACTTTTTTAATTCTAGGGAGGCAAACCATTGCTTAACAGTATTTGGATCATCGACAAAGACACGGGTAAATGTGTATTCCTGAAAAGGTATGGGTACGGTATACTAGATGTACTAGATGATCAAACATTAATTTCACGTTTCTTCTCTGCCCTTTGGAATTTTTTTCGAGAAATTGAAGGCAGGGGAATATCTACTTTAACTACAACTGAACTTGACTTTGCTCTAGCAGAATCAGAACGTCTTCTTTATATCGTTGCTACATCACGCGATTCAGTACATCAATTGAAAATGGTCAGTTGGGTCAAAAATTTAAAAGAAGAGTATTTGAAATCCTACGAAGAGGGCTCAAATTTTCAAGATTCAAGATTTATTGATGAATTAAATGAAAAACTAGATCAGATAGAAGAGGCTTGGCTTGACGAATATGTTGACGAATCGGAAGTTTTCTCTGCAGCGGATTTACGAATAGTATCACAATTAGGGACTAAACTCAATCAACTGTTGACAATGCGCTTTGGTCATCAAGGTCTTGAAATCCTTAAATCCTTGGATGGATTAAAAACGGTAAAAGATGTTCAGGAAGAGTTTGAGCTTACTAACAAAGAATTAAAAGAACTCTTTCGCATTAGTATTCAACACGGACTCATCGAACAATCACAAAGGGCCACAGATCTGCGTATACCCTATCGAACAACAAGCACACCTGACGTTTTCGCTTATGGAACTCCTCTGAGAAATAGAGTATGGAATAGATTTGGAAATAGAGGAATTGATGTCCTTGGAACGATCGATGGGATACGCCATGTAAGAGCTATTTCTACTTTTTTGGGGATTGATCTGGATATCGTGAAACAAATACTCGAATTAGCCCAAAAAGAGGGTTTAATCGAATGGTAGGTTATTAAGACTTAGTTTTGAATACCATGGGTAACTATAATTCTAAAGCTTCGACATCGTTAACAATCTGTTCTGTTAGTTGAGTGAAGGTATCTTCTACATGTAGTCCGTCTTTTGCAGATGTTTCAAAGAAGGGGATACCACGTTGTTCTGCAAAACTTTGTCCTTCATCAACTCCAACAACTCTTAACTCCTCAAGATCTTTTTTCGTACCTATTAAGATCGATGGGATATTTCCACAATGCTTTTCGATATCACCAAACCATTTTGGCAAATTTTGGAAACTCTTACGATTTGTGATATCATAACAACAGAGTGATCCTAGCGCTCCCCGATAATATAACGGACGGACATAAGAAAAGCGTTCTTGACCTCCTGTATCCCATATTTGCAGTTTTACAGTAGAAATTTTACTCTTGCTTTTTTGGTTTATTTTTAGTATCTTGATTGAGAAATCTACACCAATCGTCATTTTATATGATTCTCTAAACTGCCCTGTGGTAAATTTACGCGTAAGCGATGTTTTACCAACCGCTCCATCTCCAACAACGATCACTTTGAAAAGATAATCGAAAGTCATTAAATTCACTTCATTCATGTCATTTTACTACTTCTTAGAACGTATTTCTTCCCTTGTTAATTATAACTGCAGACAAGTAAAAAAGATTTTTCCATAGTATAAGTATTTCTTTCCTTTACTATACACATTTTTGTATTTTCTAACACCTTTTAAAACTTTGATTTTCTTTGAAAAAGCGTTCTTATATCTGTTTTGTGGTTGCGGAAAAAAGTCTTAAGAAATAAAATTATACAAAAGTTAAATATATTAGAGCGTATCAAGTTTTGTTGTTTAACACTTTCCATTCGAAGCTTTCGTTATTAAGCTTATAATTGAGGTGGACAAATGTCTGTTGAACCACGAGAGGATTTAATGGAAATATTAAGTGAAATTGAGAGTTCAACTGATTTAGAGGCATGTGCAATTGTGACGAAAGAAGGATTAAGGATAGCCCATGCAACTGGCACTAATACTGATGCTGATATTTTTTCAGCGCTTACTGCTGTTATACTCTCGATGGGTTATAAAGCTATAAATGAACTTGGTCACGGTGATTTCAAAGAAGTAATTATAAGAGGAACTGAGGGTTATACAATTGTAACCAGCATCGATAACGAGCACGTTTTGGTAGGTGCTGGTCGTAATCCGATTCGAATTGGTTATTCTGCACTTGTTTTAAGAAAATATGCGCTGAACATGGCTTCAGTACTTGAAAAGTAGTAGATTTAGCAAATAAAACTTCTGAAAAATCTAATTCAGTAAATCTCTCTTCTTTGGCTTCTTTTAAAAGGAAACCAATTATAAAAGGAGTTATGCTTTTGATTTCTTATTGTTTTGCCAAGAACCTTAAGTTAAAATGAAAATCGCAATGCCTTCTGTTTCGATAGTTAAATTAAAGGACTCAAACTCTTTGAGTTTTTCTATCAATAACGGATTTTCTTGCATTAATTCTACATTACCTTTATTTATTAGAACAAACCGGGCATTATATTTGTTCATTATAGCAAGAATCTCATTTTCTTCTGTATTCAATTCAAGCGCTTTTTTCACGTCTCCCTCTCTCTCAATTTGGTTTGTGTCTTCCCAATTAAGCAAGTGTCCTCTATCTAAGGCAATGGGGTACACCGAACACCAGAAAGGTAAGATATTACCTGTTTTAAGGTCTGTTAGAACTATGTTTCCCTCTGGAATTATCGCTCGGATCGTTTCTATATCTTGGCCCGAGAGATAAAAAGAGTCTATATCAGCGATGTCTCCCGTAAACGGTTTGTAAATTAAAAGACCTCCAAAAACTGATAATGGAGCAATGGCAATTGCACTCAGAACAAGAACGGTTATTGCATTTTTAGGAAGTCTTATTCGACCAGTTCCAACTGAAATATTGGTAATTTCTTTAATACCATATATCCCTATAGTAGCCAAATTAAAATCAAGAAGAAGTTTAACAAACCTATATTTGTATATAGCGATTCCACGAATCACAGGAATAAAATCTTCAAGTAAAACAGCTACAAAAATAATTATAATTACTCCAATTAAAGTATAAAGTAACAGGCGAATTTCTTGTTTTTCAAATGCTCCTCTATGCCAAATTATTATCCATCCAAGTCCTATTATTATCAGATAGAAAATGATGCTAATTGATTTGTAAAAGAAGAATCCCGAGAAATATTCTAGTGCGAAAATTCCTTCATTTAAGAATAAACTGTCGTAAATCGCCCCAAAACTGTTTTTTGTGAATTCTTCTGTGGGGTACCAACTTATCACGCCTAGTATAAAAAATACAACTAAACTAATGCCAAAAACAATTTCATTAATTTTAACAGATCTTTTAATGAGTGAATTAAAGAAGATGTAACTTATCGCTCCAATTAAGAAAAAAGTAGGCATCTGTACATGAATAAGCATCCCTATTAATGCTAAAGGTATCGTGAAAAAAAGATGTCTTTGATCATCATTTTTTAAGTAGCGAGCAAAGTAATAAAATGCAAATAATGTGAGGAAATTTGAACCGTTGAAGTGTATTGCAGGATAAAAAACACATGAGTAGACTGCAAAGAGTAATGCCGAATAAATTCCCGTTTTTTCATCAAAAATCTCTTTTGAAAGTTTATAAAATGCTAAAGTCGTCAAAACTGCACCAAGAGGACCGAAAGCTGATGCAAAGAGGTAAATCTGTAATGGATGTTTAAGATTGAGCAATTGGCAGAGCGATCCTATAATTACTTGTGTAAGTGATGTCGGTTTCGTCCAATATTCTGTTCCATAATGCACATCTCTTGCTGGATAATTTCCCATGACAATTTCTTTAATCTTAGTGTAATAATCCCACTCAAATTCAGGGTGCATATTTGCACCAGTGGCATATGTAGATATAGTTGTAATTACAATGACAAGAAAGATGATTCCGAAGAACTGTAATTTTTCTTTCTGTAGAGAAAAAAACCAAAGGGCAACTATCGTACCGATTATTATGCCAAATATGGCGAAATACGCTGTCGTTCTTGAAAAAATAAACAAAAGTGAGAATACAAATTGTAAAATTATTGCACAAAGAATACATCCTACTAATAGGAACGACTGCCGTTCCATCAATTTTCTCAAGTTCTCCTTATAGTATCTTCTTAGATTATTTGTAGAATATCTTCATTCAGACTTTCAAAAATTTCCAACAAGATTTATATTCATCTCTGTATTAAACGCTCTTTATAAATGCATGGAATTTTGTCTATGTAGAGTTGGACGCAACAATGGAATCATTATCCACTGAGCAATTTAAAGCTAAAATTAAGGAGCATAAGGAACTTTTACTCATTCTAATCCTCTCAATCATTATTCGATTTTTATTTTTAAATCGTCCAGAATTACAGTCCAGGGATGAAGGTGTTCACGCTGTAGTTGCCCAAAGCCTTCTTATTAATCCATTAAAGCCAGTTCTTATAGCAAATCCTATTCCAGGTTTAGAAAATATCAGAGAATTCCCTCATATTTTTTTGGAAAAGCCGCCGCTAATCTTCTGGCTAATGACAGTTTCCTATAAAATTTTCGGAGTGAATGAATTTGCAGTGCGATGTATTCCGGCTGTATTTGGCATTATCTCAATTCTGCTTACTTATGTGTTAGCAAAGCAATTTTTTGAAAAAAGGGTTGCTTTACTTTCTGCTCTTCTTTTATCGCTTTGCCAGTTTCATGTAAAATATAGTCGTCAAGGAATGTTAGATGTTCCATTAACGTTTTTTACTCTTCTAACTCTTTTTCTTTTCATCAAAGGGTATAATTCAAAATCATCAACATCAACTTTATTCGTATTAGCAGGCATCTCTCAGGGGTTAGGGATACTTACAAAATGGCATGCTGCAATATTTCCTACTGCTACAATTCTACTGTTTGTCTGTTTACAAAAAAAATGGGGACTCCTTTTTTCTAGGAAAATTGCATTTTATTTTATTTCTGTTGTGCTTTCTACGTTGCCTTGGCTTGTTTATATGTATGTGAGTTTTCCAGAGGCCACTAGAGCCTTAATTTTATTTGAGTTAGGTGGTCGCCCTTCTTATTTAAGTTCACGAGGTCCATTTTGGTATTTTGGCATGTTGATGTGGGGGCTTTCGCCATGGGCACCAATTGTTCTTATTTCTGTCTTCTATTCTGCTTTGAAACGCAGCTCTGGAGACTTTTTCCTTCTGTTAATCAGTGGGACAACATTTTTTACTTTTGAAATAAGTACCTATAAACTATATTTTTACATCCTTCCAATAATTCCATTTCTCCTCATTCTGACTGCTCAATTTATTTATAACATTGTCAAGTTAAGGGAAAAAACCATACTTTTGTTTGCCGTTTCTTTAATCGGATCAATCGTATATGTCTTCTCAAAAGGAGTATTTCCAAATGCTTTGTTTGGTATTAATCAACTATGGTTTCTATTCGTAGTCAATGCTGTTGTAGGGCTTTATTACATAGCTATCTGGTTTTATAGTAATAAAATTTTTTTTTCTTATCCAATAAAATCTACATTATTTCTCCTCCTTATCCCACTTTTTATCTTTAATCTTGCGTTTACTGGAGTAGATATATACACAGATGTTTCATATGGTGATATGGGTATAAAGGAAATAGGTGCTCATATTAATAATCATTCTTTAGAGGACGATTTTGTCTTTAGCACGCCTGGTCTCGGTTGGTCAATAATGTTTTATGCAGAACGGTCAACCTATGAATTCCATGTTCTCCCGCGAGAGGTTTTTGAAAACTATATTTTAACGAAACAGGTGAAGTTTGTTGTCATTTCTGAGGAATTTCTTTCTTCTACCAATCAAAAGGTAAACTTTGTTTTGACGCATTCAGTAGAAGTGAATATTACTGGTGTCTCGCCTAGTCTACATGTTTATTCTATAATCTGAGTTATTCTTGTTATCTTCGCAATCCTTTTACTAAAAATCTCAGTCCTAAGAGCAGAAGAAAAAATGCAAGTCCATAGGATAAAATAGGTATCAATAGTGAATATGGATATACCTGTATCCATACCATTTGACTCAAAATTATTATGAGTAAAATGCCCACAATAATGTAACTTAAACCTACTATTATAAAACTTAGCTGCTTCATGTCCTCCCCTTTAGTATTCTCTTAGATATCATTAATCAATAAGAAACATTGTAATTATTCATTTTCGCTGGAAGGCTCACTATGCCCAATTTGTGCACGTTTTAGTGCGACATTTATTTTTCGTTTGTCAGTCCCAATGGTTTTTATGATTTTTTCAATTAATCTCCGAGTTTTCGCACCTTTAAGACCTCTCTCTTTCATAATCTCCTTTGCAAATTCCTTTGCAAAGTCTTCACTATTGCTCATATTGTCACCTTTTCTTTTTTCATTTCACATCAGACAGTTCCAAGACTCGCATTTTACATTTCAAAGAGTCATCGTATTCTCCTAGGAGCCTGTACAATTCTGCTAGATTTTCCCATGTATGTATATCTGTGTCATCCATTTCTAAGATCTTCAAAAAGCAATCGATTGCGTCTTTTACTTTTCCTGTGCGCGTATGCAATATGCCGAGGTTGTTTAGGACATCTTTATTTTTGTCATCAATCGATAGCGAATTTTTCAAGTATTCCTCAGCTTTTGAATACTCCCCTAATTGGAAATATGCAACAGCTAAAGCGTTTTGAAGCTTCAATTTCTTCAAAATGTTTCCTTCTTCTTGTTCGGAGGCGATAATATTCAATGCTGTGTTCAAATATTCAAGTGATTTATCATAATTTCTAGTTTGAATTAAAACTATTCCTAATCCGATCCATGCTTCCGCATCTGCAGGGTTCTGAGAGACCAATTTGCGATATTTTTCTATTTTTGCTTTATTCTCTTTAGAAAGGAAGGTTGTTATATCTTCCAAGTCAGTTGTTTCATCAGTTTTTTCCAATTTTAGT
>Ga0180438_10011396_pt1 | contig 10747 bp, 8 predicted proteins | sample SS_ome_12_FD_132455 | JGI IMG/M metagenome (GOLD analysis project Ga0180438, IMG submission 132455) | Hypersaline lake sediment archaeal communities from the Salton Sea, California, USA - SS_3_D_2 metaG | ecosystem: Environmental > Aquatic > Non-marine Saline and Alkaline > Hypersaline >... | reverse complement strand
TATTTTGTGACCATCACCTACCAGGTGGAAGAGTCGCCCTATGTGGATAACGGGCGGTATCAGCCCATAGACTTGGGGGTTACCCACATCGTTACTGCAGTAAACTCCCAGGGAAAGTTCTTAATGGTGAACAACCAGCGACCAGACAAATACTGGAATCCCAAAATCGCCAGGATACAAGCACGGCGGGACAGGTGCAAGAAATACAGTGGACGGTGGAAACAATTCAACCGTATCAAACACAAGTACCAGCGGAAACGTGATGCTCAACTCAAGGATTTCCAGCACAAACTCAGCAGGAAGTTAGTGGAGAACACCAAGGCAAATACCCTTATTGTGGGCGAGCTTGAGGTCAAAGCGATGGCACAGTCAACGAAGGTGCCGAACTTTATGAAGTCGGGGTTAAACCGCGCCACACAGAACACGGGTACGCTGGGGCGGTTCGTCCAATTTCTAACCTACAAATCGAAACGAGTAGGTAAAAGATTAATAGAATTTGACGAGCGCAATACCTCCCGAGAGTGTTATGCGTGTGGTAAACTCCATTACATGCCGATATGGCAACGAGTTATGAATTGTGAGTGTGGTAACGTGATCGCCAGAGATAAAAATAGTTGTGTGGTGCTCATGAAACGTTACCTATCACAGAATGCCAAGTGGACGGGCTATCAAGTGTTTCTTGATAATCTGCGACACACAGCCAAAGGTAAAACGAAAGTACCCAGTCCCAGTTATGGATATGGTTCGGAGGACTCGCAGGAAGCCCCATCCGTCAGGGTGGGGTAGTTCACTGATTGTGATTTTTCCTGATAGTTATAATAAAGAGCCTACATATATCCTAAGCCTTTTAATCGTTCCATGATTTCTAATTCTTCCTCTTTAGTAAGTATTTCTCGTTCATCTTCTTCTATTTCTTCATTCTTTCTTGTTTCTTCTTCGATTTTTTCTAATCTGTTGTAAAGAACTGAATTAGTATCAAATATGTTTCTAAGAACGTTTCCATCCATCATTTGAGGAATTGGTATATCCAATATGTGCAAAATTGTTGGTGCGATATCCATAACATTTGCCTCTACTTGGACAGGGTGTATATCTTTTCCAAATGACATGAAAACTCCGTTAATATCATGTGCAGCCTTCCAAATATGTCCATTTGGTCCATTCGTTGATTTTTGCGCCAGATCTTTTTTATTGCTAAATATATCATTTCCGAAACCACCAAACATGGCAAATCCATCATTTAATTGAATTAATAGATCTGGTGCATCCTTTAAATATGGGCCAGCATAGATGTCTTCACGTTTGTAGATTTTTGATACTATTTTTCTGCCCGTTTCTGGTTCAGTGAGTTTAGAGAGTTTAAATGCAATCGAATCTCGCAAATCATTATATTCTTCTGGATTAACTATTCCATTCTGTTCTCTGCCCTTTAAATTAATTCTTAAACCTTGACCAGTAAAAGAGTAAGAAAAAGCTTTAGTTTTCTGCCAATCACAATATTTACGAATATTACTTAAATTTAGTGCAAAAAATGAAATGAGACGTTTTGGAATCACCTTATGAATTATCTTGTACCATTTCGAGTGAGCATGTCTCATTAGTACAGCATTACTACTTTCGGTAGTAAAACCATGCTTAATTAACCATGCTGAGAAGGAGCCTTGGCTTTTAAGATGAAGCAATCCTATGCTTTTTAGCCAGTTGTTAATATAGAAGTCTCGTTTTACTTGTTGAAACCCGTGATCCGATACAATAAAATTAATTGTGTTCTCATCAAGTTTTTGAAGAATTTCACTAATAATCGAATCTATCAACTCATAATATTTGAGAATGACATTATATCTTATTGCTCCTTTTGATGTGTTCATCTGAAGATGAGTGTCCCAAAGAAAGTGTTGTAGACGGTCTGAACCGACAAATATAACCATAAAAAAGTCCCAATCTTTTTCGTTCATTAAATATAAAACTGCGCGTTTTCTTGCTTCTGTTAGCTGGTAAATGTCATTTACAAAGACTGATTTATGATTTAAATAAAATTCTTCTACATCCACATCTATACGATAATCAGGCACGTTGTCAAGTAATTCCTGCTTTAAAGAATTTGGATAGGTAAAATTACTTTCCATTCCAGGTGATCCCAATCCTGAGATCATTAATCCATTAACCTTTTCAGGTGGATAGGTAAACGGAAAATTCACTATGACTGTCTTTTTACCATTTTCATTCAATATATGCCATATTGCTTTACTCTTCCGCTTTTTTAAGTAACTTAATTTGAGATCATAACCATCAGAAGTTTCTGCAAAGAAATCAAAAATCCCATGTCTTCCAGGATTCGTTCCTGTGACAATTGAGGTCCACGCCGCCGGACTAAGCGGTGGAATTGTGCTCTTAAGAAATCCGCTTGCGCCTTGTTTAACTAGTTTAGAAAAGGTAGGAAGCTTATGTAAATTAGGTTTAATTATTTCAAAAGTTCCACCATCAATTCCTATTACAAAAACCTTCTTTTCAGTCATATGTTTCACCGATTATCATCATCAGGGCAGGGACTGTCCATCGAGTCTGTTTGACATATCCCGCTGGGAATGGATGATTCAGGAAGCCCCCTACAAGTAGGGGTGGTAGTTCACGTTTCGAGTATTTTAGAGTTTCCTGAAGGCAGAATCCTTGTAATTTCATCCACCGACATTCTTTTAATCTTATTTTTGTCTTCATCCTTTGCATGTCTTAAAAGAATTTCCTTAATGTGTCGTGCCAATTTGCCGCTAGAAATCTCTCCTGGAACTACAGTGATATAGTTTTCCGTTTGATTTGATATTGCAGGAAGGGGGCCGCTAAGTGGTAGTGCAAAATCATTCTCTATTTTAACACCTATAGCTATTTTTAGTGGATTATTTTTTATAAATGTCCTCTCACCACGAACTATAACGCCTCCTTTTGGAATATATTCACCAGAAGGTGCGGTTTCCGAGACTTGAGTTGCTTTGACATAATAAACATCTCCTGCTCCTAATCCACTTTTCCATGCTCTTGAATATGAAACAGCAAATTGTGCAGCTTCTCGTAACGTAGTTTCTGGTACATCGTTTCCTTCAGTTTTTATTACTACATATGGAGCGCCTGCCATTTCAGCGTGCATAAAGAAATCCTCGGTATCCATATATCGTTTGAAGAGGCTCTTATTAGACGTTATATCACGCCCGCCTAGAACTAAGAAATCATCTGACGAAATAAAGAAACGAAGTTTTTCATACCATTTTCTTTTTCGTTTCTTTTTTAGAGAAACGTCTTCTTCGATCTTGTCATGTCCTTTTTCCTTTAATTTCTCGATTTTTTGTGACGTTTTTTTCAATGCTTTCTTCGCGCCTTCAATTTTTGATGCGGTCTTCTTGGCAGAGTCGTACCAGTTAGAGGCTACTTCTTCAATGGACTGATGAAGACGAAAAACTATTTCTTTTTCATTTAAAGCGATTATAATTGCTTTATTTGCAGTATCTATATTTTTAATCATTTCTGCTGATTTTATCCCCTTCGTTTTTCCTTCTTCTATCCTTTTTTGTATTTCATCCCATGTAACTCTCCTTTCATACGCAGAAGTGATTGTATGTAAGATTTCACGAAGATCAGCACTGTACAAATAGATTTCTTCAGCAATTTGTTTCATTTCGATTTCTGATTTTTGCAGTTCTTCAATTGTCTTTGCTTGTTGATCACGTATTCTTTCCAGTTTTGCTAGTTTGTCTTCAGCTGGGCTAGTAATTGCTTCCACTTTTTCTGATTTTTCAATCTCACCGAAGTAGAAATCCAGTCCTTCGTTGAAAGATGATATTTTTTTAGTTACAAAATTTGAATACGTCATTAAATGAATAGGTATGACATCAAAAGGAGTAGAGTTTTCGTAAATTATTTCAGGGCTAAGATGTCCTTCTTTTAAGGGTTGAAAGATTGACTTAATCGCTTCTATTATGGCAAGGACATCCTCATCATCGATGCTCGAAGATGGTGTAGTCTTTTCAATTTCTGCTCTGAGACAAATCTCTTCTGCAAAAATCTTCTTGATATTGAAAAAATGTGTTAGTGTACGAGCAATATTCCCTGTAGATGATTCTATAATTTCCTTCAACTCATTCTCAGTAATTTGGAATATGTCAATTCCTCGGCTTGGTGGGTATTGATAATTTCTTTTTGGGAGAACATCTCGGTCTTTCATTTTCCTATAATACCGAGCGATTAGAATTTGTTCATTAGGATCAAGAAGCAATATATTCCCATGACCAAAAAGTTCAAATACAACTTTATATTCATCCGTCAGTTGCCCTACTTCGAGTAGTATTATTCGATCTAAATTATATTGCCGAATGTCAATTACACGTTTATTCCTCAAATATTTCCGTAACGTGTGACAAAAATTAGGTGGTATCTTTGGTGGAGTTCTCACATATTCAGTGAGATGAAACCTTTGAAGGGGTGAAGTCTGAACTAGGACATTAAAACTGCCCTCATCGGTCTTTCGAAATTTCCAAATAAACATAGAATCAATTTGATAAATATTATCAATCCATGAATCTTTGATTCTATCTTTGCATTCCATCAAAACTGCAAGTAAATCAACATTCGACATGTCTTTCTTCATTATCTCTTACCTCAACTCAACTTGGAGGGATATTATGTGCTAGACGATATTTCAAGTAGAATTTATTGGATGAAGGTTCTCTTAGGTGTAGTAATAGGTCTTATAAACGGTTTAACCGGCGTGATCCACTGGCCAGGAGTTGTGATAGGTGTAGCCGCCCTTTTTGGCACATATCCACTTTCTCTATTATTGATACGTTACACTGGAAGTCAATCTCCTGAGGCAGCTCAGTTGACACCATTCAAAATCTTGACAAATGGCTTACCAGCATTTTTATTTGTATTCGTCGTTGTCTGGACTGTAGTTTTCAATTTATTAAATCCAGGTGCTTTTTTCTAAAAGAAGCACCCTTCAATTCAATCTATTAGATAATGTCAAATGCTTTACATCTTAAAAGATATTTGTCAAGTTAAACTTTTCAATTATCCTCTTTTATTTTCAATAAGTGAATAACAATGACGCGAAAACTCTTCCCAATCTCAAGAAGTTTTGAGATTTCGCAATGTAGTATTCCTAGAAAAATGCTTTATTGAAAGAAATGTCAAATTTCCATAGAATATTTTCTTCGTTATCTGTTAAATAAACGCATTAACTATAAATAAAGACTATAAAAACAAAGATAAGATTAATAGACCTATCTTACGTAAACTATGGCTTTGTTAGACTTGTTAAGACTCTTTTAATTCGTAAAAATTTTATCTCAAATTTTAGACAAAATTTGAGAATTTCGCAAAACGTTTAAATAGTGGAACGTCTCTATGTAAGAGAATGTGACCCATTCAAATAAGATTGAGAAATGTCAACTACCCCACCCTGAAGGGTAGGGGCTTGTTCACACAAGTCTCTTAGTTGATTAGAGGGCGTCTCATGTAGGTGAGATGCAGCAGTTGTTTAGGTCATGACACCCTGGGGTGTTCCACTAGCCCCCTGCTCTGTCGTCGGTGGTTAAAAGTTCTGAGGGGTAGGAACGGTGCTGCCGATGTAAAAAGCCTTTACAACAGTCTCGAAGTGGACCTACTCCCTTGGTGTTGGGAGCGACGGGACTTGCGAGTACCCGTCATTAAAACACCACCCGAATTGAGGTATTTCTACGAACAATCCAAATATAATTGAGTTGAGTGAGGGAAAGATTTGGAGAGTGATTGGGAACTCGATGATTTAGATAAACAAATTCTGTCAATATTGCAAGGTAATGCCCGCATTGCTTTTACTGATATTGCCAGACAACTAGATTCACCAGATACCACTATCCATTTCAGAGTTCGCCGAATGAAAGATAAGGGGATTATTAAGAACTTCACAGTCCTAATTTCTCCTGAAAGTCTAGGATTAAATCAATATGCATTTTTCCGCCTGAACGTTTCTGGGCACATACTTCCAGATATTTCTAAGGAACGTGCCCAACAAATTGCTGAGAAGCAGAAACAAAGACCAGAAATACGTTTTGTTGGCATTGAAGATGATGAAACTACTATCATTGGTCTGGCATTAGTCCATGATTTTAAAGAACTTGAAGAACTGCGCAACTTATTCGAAAAAAATACAGATATTACTGAGATTCAAATATGGCCTTTAACAAAAGTTCTAAAAGGCGAAGATTATACAGATCAACTTGTATAATGAGGGGACATAATGGCAACTACATCTAAATTAATTGAAAGGGTAAAAACAGGCATCCCTGGACTTGATGGAATCTTACACGGGGGTTTCATAAGAGGTACAAATATTGTTATTTCAGGGGGCGTTGGTACAGGAAAATCAATTTTTAGCATGCAGTTCCTTGTTGCAGGCGCAGAAAAATATAATGAATCTGGAGTCCTTGTAACTCTAGAAGAAAAACCCGCAGAACTTAGAAGAGAGGCTGCTCAGTTTGGATGGAATCTTGAACAACTAGAGAATGAAAAAAAACTCATTATTATTGATGCCGCTTCAAGTAAGGCAGGTCTCCCATCCAGTGAAGAATGGGCACTGCGAAGAGGCTTTGATTTAAATACGTTAGCACAAGAGATCTATAAAGCTACAAAAACTATTGCAGCTCAAAGAATAGCCGTCGATTCTCTTTCAGGACTTGGCCTTAGGATAGAATCGTCTGCCGAAGTGCGGGGGTCTATTTTTAAACTAAGTGCACTGCTACGGGAACTTGGAGTGACGAGTATAATGACCTCGGAGATACTAAGTAACAGCCCAGGACTAAGCCGCTATGGTGTTGAAGAATTTGTCGCACAAGGTCTCATTATCCTTTCCTTGGAAGAAGAACAAAGCGAATTGAGACGAAGTATGGTTATCAGAAAAATGCGTGCTACAGCACATAGCTTAAAACGTTTTCCGTTCGAAATCTCTACTAAAGGAATTGTTGTCATGCCAAGCGGAGAGATGTAGAACACCTTTTGTGTCAGTAAACATAATTCCTATTTCTTTATCTTTTTAAACCAAAGACCTATTTTTTAAATATTCTACAATACCTCCGTTATCTAAAATCTCAACTAAGAATTCTGGCAATGGTTCGATGTCTATTCTTTCTCCATTAGTAAGATTCTTTACCTCACCAGTTGAAGGGATAATAATCAATTCGTCAAGATTCTTTCCAAATTCTGATACGCTTGGTGCTATAAATACGGGGAGGCCAATATTAACTGCATTTCTAAAGAAAATCCGAGCAAAACTCTCCGCTAGTATCGCTTTTACACCCGAGTACTTTAATACATAAGGCGCCTGTTCTCTTGAACTACCTGATCCGAAATTACGACCTGCTACAATGATTGTCTGACCATTTTCGACTTTTTCCAAAAACTGTGGATCAAAATTTTCAAATGTATATTTTACTAACTTCTCATAGTCTGAACCTAAAGTAAGTCTATGAGCTGCTATTATCAAGTCTGTATCGATATTATCCCCAAATTTTATGATTTTTCCTCTAATTTCATTCATTTACATCCCTCGGATCAGTAATTTTACCTAGCAATGCAGAAGCGGCAACTGTGGCGCTAGATGCTAAGAAAACCTCACTTGTTCGGTCTCCCATCCTGCCAATGAAGTTGCGATTAGTTGTCGAAATGCACTTTTCTCCGGGACCCAGTACGCCCATATGTCCTCCTAGGCATGGTCCGCATGTTGGTGTAGAAACAACACCACCTGCTTCTGCAAAGATCTCTAGAAGTCCTTCTCTTAAAGCCTGTAACCAAATTTGCTGCGTACCAGGAATCACAATCAGCCTGATATTTGGTTTAACTTGGTTTCCTTTCAGTATTTTTGCCGCTACTCTCAAATCTGTAAGCCTTCCACCAGTACATGAACCAATAAATGCTTGATTAATTTCCTGTCCTTCTAATTCCCTAGCAGTAGCAATATTTGATGGTAAATGAGGTTTTGCGACCACAGGTTCAAGATTGTCTGCTTCTATTTCGATTTTTTCTAAGTATTCGGCATCTTTATCGCTAGTTAATAGCGTAAGTGCTTTCTTAGTTCTTTGCCCAATATATTCTGCTGTTTTTTCGTCTGGACAGATTATTCCTGTCTTAGCACCTGCTTCTATGCTCATGTTACAAATCGTAAAACGTTCATCAAATGGAAGTGCTCGTAATGCATCTCCATCAAATTCCATTGCTCTATAAGTAGCGCCATCTACACCAATATCTCCTATAATCGATAAAATAACATCTTTGCCCGATATATATCCATGTTCAGGCAAACTTCCTGAAATATTAAAATGCATAGTTTCAGGAACTCTAAACCATAATTCGCCTGTAGCAAACACTACTGCCATTTCTGTTGTACCAATTCCAACTGCAAAGGCTCCTACGGCTCCTGAGGTGCATGTATGTGAGTCGGTTCCGACAACTAGGTCCCCTGGAACTACATGCCCTTCTTGTGAGATCATAATATGACAAATCCCGTGGCGACCAATCGGGTAATAGTTTTCGATGTTTTGCTCCTTAACGAACTCTTCCATCGCCAAACATAGCTTCGCGGAAGCGACATCTTTGTTTGGTACAAAATGGTCTGGCGTGACAACTATCCGCGAGGGATCCCAGACTTTTCCACCCAATTGTTCCAAGATTTCAGCTGCAGGTCCACATAGAACGTCGTGGGTAAGCGCAAGATCTATTTTTGCAGTCACTATTTGACCGCTTGTCACATCTTTTTCTCCAGATACTCTCGCCAATATCTTTTCTGAAATAGTATAGCCCATTTTCATCACTATTAAAATTGCGTTTTTCCTCAAAATCTCACAGATTTATTTAATCTTTCTGGAGAAAAAAAGTTGCCCATCTTTAATTGGATATAATTGCATACCGACAAGATCGTTCACAAAAAGCTTTTATTAAAGAGGTTTAGAACTGAAAAATGTAGAACAATGCGATATTTAACAAAACTCTGGCATATTTGGAATTATGGTTTTTTTCGCGTCATAGTTCTAGGGAACGGAATTGCATCTTTAATATTATCTAATCCACATATCCAAGAAACTACTCTTTCTACACCTAACCCGTAGCCTGAGTGTTCAACACTGCCAAATCGTCTTAAATCAAAATACCATTCATATTTCTTGGGATTTTCACCTTCTGCTTCTAATCTTTCTATCATGTCCTCAACTAACAAACTTCTTTCTGACCCGCCAATGATTTCACAATATCCCTCTGGTGCTAACATGTCAAAACATAGCGCTTCCTCAGGAGTATCTTCACTCGGAGGTTTGTAAAACCCCATGATTTTAGTGGGATAATGTGTAACAACTACAGGTACGTTAAAGTATTCGCCAATCTTTTCTTCTTCGATGGTTCTTAAATCCTTACCCCAGGGGATATCCATCTTGTATTCATTTCTTAGGATATCTAAAGCTTCTGCGTATTTAATTATAGGATAGTCTTCTTTTGCATAATGTTCTAACAAGTTAATGTCTCTCTTTAAAATTTCAAGTTCTTTCCTATTATGCTTTAAAACTTCTTGTATGATGAATCGGACTTCATCTTTTGCAACTTCTGTGACCTCATCAAGTTTCATCCATGCTGCTTCCATTTCTGCCATCCAAAATTCTGCCAAATGTCTTGAAGATTTTGATTTTTCTGCTCTAAATGTTGGTCCCATGTTGTAGATTTTGCCTAATGAAAAAATCGCCGCTTCAGCATACAATTGCCATGTTTGGCTTAAATAAGTAGTATCTCCAAAATATTTCACTTCAAATAATGTGGAACCTCCTTCAGATTGGATAGGTTGGAAAATCGGCGCGTCAAATTCATAATAGCCACGGATTCTAAAAAATTCATGGATAGCTCCAACAATTGTGTGTCGAACCTTTAAAACTGCGGTTAATTTTCTTGATCTTAACCATAAATGTCTATTGTCATATAAAAGTTCAGGGGACTGTTCAGCAGTAATTGGAAACGGTTCGGCAATTTGTATAATCTCCAAATCAGATACGGAAATCTCATAGCCAGTGGGTGCCCTATCATCCTTCTTTAAGGTACCCGACACTTTGATAGAAGACTCGATTGTTAATTTTTTGGCCTCTTCAAAAATTTCTGGATTTTTTTCCTTTGATATAACACATTGTATTACATTAGATTCATCTCTCAGGACAATGAATATCACTTTTTTCGATTTTCTTTCTCTATAAACCCATCCTCTCAAATGTACTGTTCCAGAATCCCTATTCAACGCCTCATCAATGGTTAAATATTCAGATTCCTTCATAATAAAAACACCTCAAAAAAACTTACTCTTTTAAGGAGGCTTGTAATCAACCTTCATTTCTAATAGTGAACTACCTCACGCTAAAGCTGTGAGGCTTCCTGTTTCATAGACCGAACTTGCTTTAACATAAGGAATAGTGTTTAAGTATTCCAAAGATGTGAAAGTAGAGGATTCAATCTCCGCAGGCTTAACATCGGTACGTACCATACCTACTTGTTTTACACCTTCAATCTCTAGATTAACACTTGCATTAAAGTCTCTATCCATTACATTTCCACACACAGCACACACATATATTCGTTCATCGAGTCCTATTTCTCGGATATGACCGCATTGTGAACAGGTCTTAGTGGAAGGAAACCACCTATCGACTGCAATCGGAGTCTGCACCTTGTCTTCAAGTGTGCTAATTATCCCTCCAAT
>Ga0180438_10011395_pt1 | contig 10748 bp, 9 predicted proteins | sample SS_ome_12_FD_132455 | JGI IMG/M metagenome (GOLD analysis project Ga0180438, IMG submission 132455) | Hypersaline lake sediment archaeal communities from the Salton Sea, California, USA - SS_3_D_2 metaG | ecosystem: Environmental > Aquatic > Non-marine Saline and Alkaline > Hypersaline >... | reverse complement strand
GCTGCGATATGCTTTAACGTAGTTAGCGATAGTGCCGGAACAAGCACCGAACTCCTGTTTTTTAGCGAGGTATCGTTTTATGTCAATTTCCGCAGGTCTCGCATACTCTCCTAGCAGCGCTTCCACTTTTTGTCGATAGTTGTATATCGTTGTTTCGACGAGACCTTTTAGCTTCTGTTCGCTATACCATTCATTGATATAATCGCTAATATTTGCTCGGTCTCCAATCCTGATAAGACTGAGGTCTGTGGTTCGAGACCACAATGGCCCACCATCTTTTAGAGCGCTATTCCGCCCTACCCGATTGGTTCCAGCGAGTTCCATTGATTTCCGCTTTGCTCCTCTTCATGTTAAGCAGCCACACGCCTTTATCTTCTTATTAATATACCAGGTGTGACCGCATTTCGAGCAGACCGCTTTCATGCCTACGCCTTTTGTCTTAACAGGCTCTAAAAGCGATGCGTTATCGTGAAGACATACGCCTGCCGCAACCATTTGAAAATTGGTGCGTTTTCCTATCGACTCAGATGGTTCAGCATTTAACCGCTGCGGTTCAGCTGCCTTTTTCGATTTGGTCGGTTGCCTCTTTTGTATCGTCTTGTTCATCTCGTCACCTCTCGTTTTTACACTATCATCGGATGGCCTTAGTCGCGGAAGCAAGTTCGTTGCCTTGCGCAGCCAACGAAAGGCGTGGTGCGGTATAACGAGGGCAGCGATGGAGTCGGTGGAACAGCCATTGCCCAGTAAGAGTTTGTTTACTTGGCACTAAAAAGATGCGCTTGATTTCACGCCTGAGGATTAGGTGTGAGACTAACATGTAAAAAAAGGACCGATATTTGGGCTGATTAAATTAACCAGAACACAGCACCTTAACAATTAAGTAGTAATTATCTAAAAGAAGCTACGAATCACGACTCTGCTTTCTGGCTATAGGCGGTACCGACGTCGCTAGCTCAATTAGAGCAGAGCAATATTTGCAGCGACTTTCTTGCCTTGTAATAAGCCAGTGATGCGCGCCCGTGGGTGACTTCTGGCAGTACCATGATTTCCCTTTATTGGGATTAGGAACGAAACGTCCATCATTACCCCGGTATCTGGTACCACCATGCCTTCCTAGATTTGAGTCAAAGGATATTTTCATTATTGAAGCTCATTCTCAGAGTGGTTAAGTCAAATCGATAGAAAAGGTGGTTTTTAGGAAGATGATTTGAATTTATATGTATTGCCCTTCACGATTAGGAAAAACGTTTTCAATAAGTATACCTGGCCGTCCTGAATTAGGGCACGCGATAAATGGAAGGCTTGGCCAATATTCTGTACCTTGCCGATGTCTCGGTACGTTTGCTCTAAATGTGTCTAATATGAACGTTTTATCGCATTGCGTGCATCTTATCCTGTATTTCATGAGTTGTTTAGGTAACATCTTAAGGCCTCACTTAACTATACCACAAATACAGGAAAATAAGGAGTAATAAAAAGTATCGCTTTTATAGTATACGATTGCCTGCTTTGCTCAAAGTTTACTACTATCAAATCTACACGATACAACGATGCAACACACACGGAAGCCGGCAATGCACTGAACTCGAATCCTTGCTTAAGCCACGTAGGGTATTATAATGGTGGGCGAATGAGTCGTAGTATGTGTCGAGGGTGGGGTGGTGGGCGGTGTCGTATCTCGCTATAGCGTTAAAGACGCTGACGCGCCACAACGCCCGCGAAAGTAGAAAGAAAGTCGAGCAAAATAGTCGAAGTTGCGCTGACCACGAGTGAAAATCCGACTACCGCGGAGTCGAATCATAGTCGAGCCATAGCTAACGTCGAGTCTGCGCCTATATATAGAGAAATAAAGAAGGTATATTCGTCTACCGACTCGTCTAAAAACTCGTCTATCCCGACGGAGTCATGTACGAGCTAAGTACGAGCGGAGTCGAGCCTAAAAACGATAAGAATGAGAACTCGTACTTGCAGAGTATGAATTTAGTACGAGCCACGTCTGACGCCGCGTCTGCTATAAAGGGAAAAGAAAGTAAAGAACTGCGTACTATCGTCGTAGACGCTTCTGGCGTTGTCTCGACAATCGAAAAAGCGCCAGAGGGTAATTACGAAGGTGCGTACGTCAAAAGTACGCGCCAAGTACGCACCACGCGTGACGATGAGCGTACTATAAAAGAAATAAAGAATAAAGAGTTGTCGGGCGCTGATGACGTAGTACGTATTAACGCTATTACGTTTAACGTCGTTAAGCTTAATTTCTTAACTACGCTCTAGCGCTATTACGCTCTAGCGCTACTACGCTATAGAGAAATTGAGCTTTAAGACTCTATTACGCTTAATCGTATATAGATATATACTATTCGACCTCTACCATTATAATACCCTTCATGGCTTAAAGAGTTAACCGCACACCGCGCTGTTGCCAACCGCGCTAGGATTGGTAAAGGCGTGGTGGCGATGCAAACGAATATCACAGCACTTGTGGATTAGGTTTAGCGCCTACCGTGGTGTGGTCGAAAAAGGCGCTGATGACGCGGAAGCGCGTTTATATAAGCCGACAAAGAATACTCCGAACAGTTCGTGGTGCGAAACTGAGCAGTTCCACATAATAGCTATAAGACGGCTCGCGAGCGTGGACCGGCGGGTATACGGTATAGGTTTTAAATGACATCACGTGTCCGTGGATGTATGCCTCGTTTAAACATGGATAGTGAAATGGTTAGTTTGAGGCAATAAGTCAAATGGATTGATAGAGTAGTGCCAAGGTAGTACAATCAGGTACGAGCACATAACTCATTCGATTAGGGTTTTATTTTCAATTTATCCCGAAATATTTCCGGCTTTATAGAAAAAAGGAGGCGGTTACGGCTATGGATATTTACCAAATTATGCTCCCACGCAAAATTCGCTTTGGGGTTGGTTGCCTTGATGGCATTGGTGAAGAAGCAAAAGAACTAGCCGCCAAGCATGCTATTATTATTACCGACCCCGGGGTTTTTCAAGCTGGACTGGTATACCCGGTTAAGGAACAGTTATCTCGAATTAATCTTTCGGTGGATGTTTTTTCTGAAGCAGAGCCAGAACCAACTTTACCCAAGTTAAATGCCATAGCTGAAGATCTTAGCAAAGAGGATTATGATCTCGTGGTGGGCGTCGGTGGTGGCTCGAGTATAGACACCGCCAAGGGACTCTCCGTCCTTTTAGCACATGGTGGAAAAGGCCAAGATTATTTGGGTGTTAATAGAGTGCCCAAACCAGGCCTCCCTATTTTTGCTTTGCCAACGACCGCTGGGACAGGGAGCGAAGTAACCATGATCGCCGTTTTTAGCGACCCGGATAGTAAGATTAAATCAGCAATCGTAAGTCCGTACTTACTGGCACAACTGGCTCTTGTTGACCCGTCACTAACCTATAGTTGTCCATCAAAAGTTACTGCAGCTAGCGGAATGGACGCTCTGGTGCATGCTATTGAATGCTATACCAGCGTTAAGGCCAATGACTTCACTGACGCTTTAGCTCTCGAGGCGATGAGGCTCATTATAGGTAACCTGAGAACTGCAGTTAATAATGGCTCAGATAAAGAAGCTCGCAAGTATATGTCTGAAGGAGCTCTTATTGCTGGAATTGCCTTCGGGAACGCTAGTGTTACCGCTGTTCATGCTCTTGCGTATCCCCTTGGAATGCGCTTTCATGTGCCACATGGTGTGGCCAATGGACTTCTATTACCATATGTGATGGAGTGTAACCTTTCCGCCAACCTTACAAAATTTGCGGTCATCGCAAAGATGCTGGGTGTAGAAACGAGTGAGATATCTCTCCAAAAGGCGGCTAAAAAAGGTGTATTAGCGGTTAAAGCACTTGCTGCCGATATCGGGATCCCAACACGACTGCGGAACCTCGGCGTACCCTGTGAAGCATTAGAAGAAATGGCGGTAGCAACTATGGATATAGAGAGAATCCTGGTCAATAACCCGAAGCCACTCACTTTGGACGATGTCAGACGTATTTGGCAAAATGCTTGGTAAGTCCGTGCTCTATTTTAAACGACATCACATCTTAAGTGATATATCTATCGTTTCAACGCGGATAGCGGGATGGTTAGTTTCAGGGACAAAGTACTGACTATGGGCCGTAGTCTACCTGTTACTGAAGCTACTATGCTAGTGAGGATAACTCTTAAAGCGTTGATTTAATATTAGCATGTCAACCAAGCATTAAAGAATAGGGTTTTAAAGGAACAAACAATAATTCTATTGACACAAAAAAGGTCGTCATGTATAGTGGGGCAATATTTGCTGGAGGTACAGGCATGACTAAATACAAACGGATCAGTATTGCTATTGCACTAACCATAAGCATTCTTGTGCTTGTTAATGGGTGTATTCCAAGAATTGGCCCAACTATAACTGGCTCAGGTAAACTGGCGAGTTGGGACTTCGATTACCGTGACTTCACCAAGATCGAAGTTGGATATGCATTTGGAGTTGAAGTTATCAGAGGGGATTCTTACTTGGTTCGCATCACCGTTGACGATAACCTCTACGAGTATCTTGATGTCACGAAAAACGGTGATACTTTGTATATAAAATTGAAACCGACCTACATGTACACGAACGTAACACGGAAAGCTACTATCAATTTACCGGATCTGGAAAGTCTGGGACTATCTGGAGCCTCGAAGGCAAAAGTTAGCGGTGGGTTCAGTTCCTCACACGCCGTTGATTTTGACCTATCGGGAGCAAGTTATCTGGATGTTGACAGTATGAAAGCTGGTAACACCAATTTTAATCTTTCCGGTGCCAGTAGAGCCTTAGGCAGCATTGAATTGGCTGATGGTAGATTCAGTTTATCGGGAGCTAGTTCTCTTGAGCTGCAAGGCTCAGCTGGTGATGTTGATATCGATGCATCGGGAGCCAGTCACTTGGAATTGTCCGATTTTTCTGTGGTGGATGCAGATATGAATCTAAGTGGTGCCAGCAGTATTACCATTGATGCCAGCGGTAGACTTAATGGTAACCTGAGCGGCGGCTCCAGATTAACCTACATGGGTAATCCCACAATGGGCAGCATAAGTGCTAGTGGGGGCTCCACGATAAGTCAGAAATAAAGCATCCTGTTCCTTAATGATTTTCGACTTTGCTCTCATTGTGATGAGGTTGAGGAAGGGATGGCATTAGCAGAAACCGTTATCAAACTCAGCGAAGAATATAAATAACCGTCAGCTGGTGGATTCGAACTTCCGACCTAGGGCTTATTGTTCCACAACTCAATCACCGATTTTATGTCAAACGCCCTACCTTGCCCATTTTTAACGACATCACGTCTAGCTGGATATATTTGGCATATAAGCGCGGATAGCGGGATGGTTAGTTTGATCATCGATGCACACGTATTGACATCTATATGTATAGGACTATAATTATCTCATCGCGTAATTCAGAATAGCCGAATCGGAAGCAGGGATGTGGAATATGAGTAAAGAATGGCTATGGTGGTTAGGTGAGTTTGGATTAGCAGCAGTAGTTGCTGTTGTGGCAGGGTTTGTGACTAGAGATGTACCGATTTCCGTTTTGTATGGTCTCTTTGTTGGGACTGTGTTTTTTGTTTTGCGCCATTTCAGTCTAGTCGCTGCAAGATTTCAAAAAGAAGTCGAAGAATTAGAAGACAAAGCCTTAAACCTGCCAACTTCAAGCCATAAAGAAGATATAGACCCCTTCTTTAAGCAAGTTGCTCGTAATTCGAGGGATGAAGCAATACGCTTAGGGAGAGAAGTTGCGGATGGGAAATTGTATATACAATCGAGGTCTATAGCAAATATAATACTTGAATACTTTAGGCAGGCAAGACCAGGAGAAAGGATATTTGCAACTAACTACGGGGGTGTGATGTTCGATTCACCACAAGGGGAAATAGTGCGTCAAATGAACTTCGACTTAGCAAAGGAAGGCGCTGATATTACTAGGGTCTTTATCGAGACCAGCACCGCTAAACCTGAAGAAAAGAAACGTATTAGAGAGGAGATGGAACGTCAGAAAGGGCATCTTAATGTAAGATATACCAAAGAAACACGCCTTCCATCAGAAGCAAGGCGTAACATAGTTTTGATAGGTGATAGATATGTTGCATATGGAAATTACGTGAAATCAATCATCCCTAATAGACAAATCGTTGATGAAGTTTGGTTTTATACCAACCGTGATGAAATTGAAAAAGGCAAGCAATTAGCAGAGACCATTATCAGACTCAGCGAAGAATATAAGTAGTAAGAGTTTGTGTAGATAAGGAGGTGAAATATGGGTAAAGAATGGCTATGGCGGCTGGTTTTCCAACGCATTCGCGCTGGCGGGGCAGGGGGGAAGGGTGTAATTTTCCCCAATCTGGGAAGGTTCCGTTTCTCAACATGGCACTCCGCCCAATAGGGAAGCCAACAAGGAGTGAGCCATAAGTATACGGCACTCGCTTGAGCGGTGCGACTGGACAACGGGTTTGAGGCTATCAGGTGCCCAACGTCATGCTCGACCACATATACAAGTAGATGGCAGTAATATTAGTTGAATTGCGTAATGTAGGCATCTGACAATAGGCTTCCCTTTGTTGCCCTAGCCAATGGTTTCCCTCCTACTCAGTGTCGTTTATCAGTCACCCCTCTCGCCAAACATCTCAGCTGGGACATACCTCACCAGCTGCCAGTTCCCCAAACTGAGGCTTGCCTCTACCGCGAAGTGGTATAGCATTTCCTCCTCGTTCTTAGGGCGAATGAAGTCACAGGCGGGGAAGTACCGCCCTATTGTGACAGGCAGCGCACCGCGGGAGGTATGGTGCCAGAGCAGTATCTCAGGAAATGCCTGAGTTATAGTACGCGTTATGCCTTCCATCAGGCGGTAGTTGTTGCCTCTCCATTCTTCTGGCACGTCTTTCATCTTAACGTCAAGCGACGCCAGTATGAGTACCGCAGTCTGCTTCTCCACGCTGCCCCTGTTGGCGAACAACAGCTCGGCGGTGTAAAGTGTGCCTTTTTAGTGTCCCAGTAGATGCCGCTCCCATTCTTCAGGTCATCGAGGTACCTTGACCTCTCAGACTTAGGCCACCAGTCAACCTTAAGCGGGAGTACCCTGGCGTTGAGCTGTACTAAATCAAAGGGGGCTAAATTGTCAACTTGGGAATCTAGGTGCGTCATGTAATCAAGCCAGCTGGAATAGATACGTTGCCAATCCATCGTTTTGCCTCCTGCCACCAGCTAATTGAAGCCAATGTCCTCATACACTGATGAGCTTAACCACTGACCATCATTTTACACTAGTATCTCTGACAGCTAAAGCCTCTGCCCTCTACTGTTGTAATACCCCATACAGCCCAACTCAGATCGCCCTTGTGCTAAGCAGGCACGAAACGGAGCCTATCGGCGGAAAACCTTAATTCAGCCTGCAAAAAGCGAGTCTCCTGACCTGCTCCACCCGCCCGCTGCTAGGCCGGCCAGCGCCGGCAAACGGCCAGAAGCGCCACAGCGAGAATGCGGGCTCGCCGGGGAAAGAAAGAGTACCATAGGCCTCGTGGGATGGGCACGCGTAAATTCTCTATTCTGCAAAACTACCAGACGCAAAATGGGGCTTATTGATAACAATTCCACTTGCTAACTTGTGGTAGAATTAGGTGTATTATTCCCGAATTTAAAGAGGTAAGTATATACGGAGGTGATAGCAAAATGGCTGGTCCCTTAGAAGGAGTAAAGTGCGTGTGTCTTATCATGTTTCAGCAGACACCGGTGGCGTTCAGCATGATGGCCGACCTTGGAGCGGAGGTAATCAAGATAGAACCCCCTGAAGGCGAATTGGGTAGACATCTTGGAGTCGCACCCGGTTTTCCACTTAGCCCCTACTTTGAGAGCAACAACCGCGGCTTCAAGTGCATAACGCTGGATCTCAAGCAAGGGAAGGCCAGGGAAATACTCTACAAGCTAGTTAAAGATGCCGATGTCTTTGCTCAGAACTTCCGTCCCGGTGTCGCCGAGCGCCTCGGCTGTGGCTATGAGGACTTGGCCAAAATAAATCCCGGCATCGTTTATCTTAGCGCCTCAGCCTATGGACCGGATGGCCCGAATGCCAAGCTGCCGGGAACGGATGGCATAGCCCAAGCGATGGGCGGCATTTGCTTCAGTTATGGGGAGGAGGGCAGCCGGGTGACGACGGGCCAGATTGCTATAGGGGACGAAACAGCGGCTTTTCATAATTTTCAAGCGGTTATAGTCGCTCTGTACCATAAGCTGAAGACCGGCGAGGGCCAGTTGATTGAGACTTCATTGCTTGGCAGCCAGATTCGCCTGATGGGCCATTCCATGTCACGTGTTCTTATGACTGGTGAACAGGCGTCACGTAGCAGGATGCGTTTCTGGGCAGGCCATACACCTAATGTGACAGTTACCTTCACCGACAAGAATGGTAAGCCCTTTATAATACAGGTGGTCGGCGAAGAACGCTGGAGGAAAGGCCTGGAAAATACCGGACTTGCTGAGGAGTTGGACAAAGTCGGTTGTTCCAGGTTGGGAGATATCGCTGCCTATCCCGAGAAGAGAAAGATTTTTACAGATACTATGGACAGACTGTTTGCTACTAATACCAGGGAGCACTGGCTGAAGTTACTCCGTGAAGCCGATGTAGTAAGCGCTCCGATTAACACCTTGGCTGAAGCCGCAGTCGACCCAGATGTTATCGCCAATAAATACATAATTGAGGTTGACCATCCTATGGTAGGCAAAATAAAAGAGGTCGGCTTTCCCTGGAAATTCCATAAGACCCCGGCCAAAGCCGGTATTGCCCCAGAATTAGGTGAACACAACAACGAGATATTGAAGGGACTGGGCTATTCTGATGCGGATATCAAACAATTCAGGGAGGAAAAGATAATTTAAATTCTCCGACTAACTTGTCGAGTCCAATTCTGTTACACCTTTTCATTCATCTACATTTAATATTCAATTATTAAGGGGCTCTCAGCTGTTCAAAGAGCAGCTGGAACAATTGTTCCTTTTTAATCAGTAAACCCCTTATTCGCCCCCAAAAACCTCAGTACAGTCCATAAAAAACCAGTCCGATGCAGATGATGGGGGCCACGCGGCCCCGTGATTTCGCGCGGGTTAGCCACCGAATAGGAAGCACGAACTCATAACTACTGAGTTATGTACTCTACTAACCCCTTTTCCCAGAACGTCCGCTCCGGCGGCTCAGGGAGGGGCGGAGTAACCGCTTCCTATTCGCTGAGGCCCGGATTCGCAACATGGTGCTCCGCCCTACAGGGAAAACCGCGAGAGGTCAGCTGTGAGGCATACGGGCACTCGTATGAGGTTTGACAAGCCCCGTTTCGCGGCGTGGGGCTTGTAGAGATAGCCCAGACCTGAGCAACTTAGTAGCCAGGCGAGCGAGGTATGGGTCTGCTTCATCGCCGTAGTAATGGCATGCCTAAGGATTTGTGATGGAACAAGCTGACGCCAGTTAACAAGTTAAATGGAAGCCCATTTTGTAAAATTATGAGGAAGCTAACACGATCATTTTATTGGACTGCGTTTGCACTACTTTAATGCCTTCCAGTATAGAGCTTATCATTCTGATTGAAGGCTGGAGGAGCATGCTATAATTTATAATAATAAAGTATGAAGCACCTTTTCTGAGGCGATGGCAAATGAGTCGCATCAATAAAACAAAAGGGCAACTTACACAGGAACTAGAAAAGCTACGTCTCCGTATTGCCAACCTTCTAAAAATTAAGGTCGAGCACAGACAGGTAAAAAAGCATTTGAAGCTGGAACTCATAGAGCACAGAAAGGCTGAGAGGGCGTTACATGAAAGTGAAGAAAAATACCGCAATTTGGTAGAGCGGGCCAATGATGGCATTGTCATTATTCAGGACGGCATAATGAAATACCTCAATCCGCGTCTGGCGGAAATGGGTGGCTATACTGTTCAAGAGAGTACTGGCACCCCGTTTACTCATTACCTTCATCCTGCTGAACGTCCGGTGGTTATTGACCGTTACAATCGGCGCTTGTCAGGCGATGATGTCGAGCCAATCTACGAGACAGTCCTGATGTGCAAAGATGGCAGTGTTATTAACGTTGAGATCAATGCGAGTATAATCTCATATGAAGGAAGACCCGCTGACCTTGTATTAGTCAGAGACATTACCGAACGTAAACAGACCGAGGAACAACTGAGAGCTTCACGGCAACAGTTGCGTAGCCTTTCCGCCCATCTACAATCGGTGAGGGAAGATGAAAGGACTAACCTGGCCCGTGATATTCACGACGAACTAGGGCAGTTGCTGACCGCTCTGAAAATTGACCTGTCTCGGCTGGTAAAAGAATTTCCCCCAGACCAGGAATCATTGCTGGAGAAGACAACGTCAATGTCTAAACTCGTTGACATGACAATCCAAAAGGTGAAGAGCATCTCTACAGAATTGAGACCCGGATTACTAGATGACTTTGGCCTGGTAGCTGCCATTGAATGGCAGGCTGGCGAATTTCAAAAATTGACCGGGATAAATATTGAAATAAGTACCAGACCTGAAGATATTGTCCTGGATAGAGACCGCTCTACAGTGCTTTTCCGCATCTTTCAGGAGTTGCTGACCAACGTTACTCGCCATGCCGATGCCAACAAGGTCAAGGCCAGCCTGGCGGAAGAAGCTGGCAAGATAGTGTTAACGCTCAAGGATAATGGTAGAGGAATCACCAAGGAACAGATTTCCGATCCGAGATC
>Ga0180438_10011394_pt1 | contig 10749 bp, 6 predicted proteins | sample SS_ome_12_FD_132455 | JGI IMG/M metagenome (GOLD analysis project Ga0180438, IMG submission 132455) | Hypersaline lake sediment archaeal communities from the Salton Sea, California, USA - SS_3_D_2 metaG | ecosystem: Environmental > Aquatic > Non-marine Saline and Alkaline > Hypersaline >... | reverse complement strand
TCATCCACGGCTTTCAATTGATAGATCAATTTTAGATTTAGGTACTATCAACTCAAAATTTGACACGACATTTTTTGTTTATAATACAGGTGGTAAAGCAGATTCTGTTCTTTCATCAATAAAATATTCCGGAGTAGCCGACTCTAATGCTTTTTCAACTTCCCCTTCTTCATTTGTGCTCGCTCCAGGTGATTCACAGGCTTTAGCTTTTTGTATCAACCCAGAATTACTTGCGCCCAAAAAATACGCAATAAGGTTACATATAGATTCAAAATTCAGCCCTTTCACGACAAGCCTTATAAAACCAATAAAGTTTAATGTTACCTCCACATCTATTGACAACACCGATAAGGATGTACCAGCCCTTTTTACATTGAATCAAAATTATCCCAATCCCTTTAATCCGATCACAACTATTACCTATCAATTAACCAAATCTGCTAATGTATCTCTTTTTATATACAATCTTAATGGTCAAATAGTTGATATTCTTGTGAACCAACACCAAAATGCTGGAGACCATTATATTGAATGGAATCCGCAAGGATTAAGCTCTGGTATTTACATATATAAATTGAAAGCTGGAAATTACACAAAAGAAAAAAAGTGTATATTGCTGAGATAGTCTCTTATAGTAATGCTTAATAAACTATTCACTTGCCACTGACACCCTTAAACAGTTTTTTCGTTTTTAGGTATGCAGACAATTACCATTCTTTACCGCTTTATATTGCGTTTCTTGTCTAGCTCGTTCATCAAGATGGCCCTGCAATAGTAAGCGCATTAACTCATGACCTTCTTTATTGATAAGTTGTTCTACTTTTCCATTTTTAGTGTGTAGCAATTGTTGACTGAGCAAGGTGGTAATCAAGTTCTCAAAGACATTTTTTGCTGCATCAAAGCATTCTACATTGTTTAAATTTATAGCTTTCATGGTTAAAGAAGCCTCCGTTTTATAGCACTTATGGTTTCAATATGTTCATAAGTGATAAATTTTTGCCTCTAAATCAAGACATTTCTTTATAACTTGCGAATTTTCAATTTAATTAAGTTGTAATAAAAGATCTGCACCCTATTGTTTTTGCAGTACGATGAAACTCTGATGTTATAATTTGATACGCTTATGTTAGTAATTAATAAAAAATGTTGCAATATTTAAATTATAGATAAATCATGTACAAATATAATGATTGGATCAAGCTATATGACGGGAGCACGAAAATAACTGGCTTGAGTTGACTGTAATCTGGCGATAAAAAAAATCCCGGGAAATGGCAAATTCCCATTAGTCACATGATATCACCACTATTCAACCTGAAAGTCATATAACCTTGAGTAAAATCATTTCAATCCAGCCACTACGATTGAATTTATATTAAAAATACCTGATTGAGTCATAGTCAAATTTCGATATTATGGAAAAGAGGTCATGTAATTATCTTCTAATATATAATTAATAATTTTTCCAGACAATTAATTCATTTATTGAAAGGAAGGATTATGAACCGACTTGCAATTATCCTTCTGGGGATTCTGTTTCTAATTATTAGTAGTAATAGCGGACTTTTAGCGCAGACTACTGGTAAAATATCCGGAACGATTACGGATCAAAAAACAGGAGAACCATTAGGCGGGACAAATGTAATTGTTGAAGGTACATCCATGGGCGCTGCGGCCGGATTGGATGGCAGATTTTTTATACTAAATGTACCTCCAGGTACTTACGATCTCAAAATTCAGTTGATAGGCTACAAACACCATAAAATTGATGGTGTTCGGGTTTCAGTCAACAGAACAACAGATTTAGACATCAAACTTGAGGAAACGACTATCTCGGGTGAAGAAGTCGTTGTAATTGCAGACCGGCTCTCCATAAAAAAAGATCAAACAAGTTCTATCAGAAATGTATCGGCTGAAGAAATCGACCTTCTTCCTGTCGAGAGTACCGGATCGGTTATTGATATGCAAGCCGGTGTTGTGCAGGGACACTTTCGTGGCGGCAGATCGGGTGAAGTCTCTTATCTGATCGATGGTATGCCGGTAGATAACGCATTGGATAGAAGCAAAAGTATCAATCTGGACGTTGAAGCGGTCCAGGATTTGGAAGTGATTACCGGCACTTTCAATGCTGAATATGGCCGTGCGATGAGCGGCATTGTCAACCTGATTTCAAGAGAAGGATCCAATTCATTCCACGGATATGTATCAGGATACATCGGTAATTACTACACGCCTCATACTGATATTTTCAAAAACCTCGATCGCACCGAGATTGATAGAAACAAAGATTTTAAATTTTCTCTTGATGGGCCAATCATAAAAAATCATCTTGTCTTTGCGATTAACTGCCGTTACCAGAAAAATCTGAATTATCTGACTGCAATCCGGCGTTTTAAAATGGATGATTATAGTGATTTCTCAAATTATCCTGATGACTATGTGACTGAAGCGACCGGAGATAGCGCAATTGTGGATTACGATCGGGATAAGAGCATTAATCTTTCCGGTAAACTCACCTGGAAGATGAAAAACAATAAAGTGTCTGTTCTTTACATTTTTAACGATGCTGAATATCTGAATGCAAACCGAATCTTTATGTTTGCGCCGGATGGAGCAGCACGGTCTTATCCCCGGTCGCATCTCGGTACATTTCAATGGAACCAGATGTTGACCAGTTCGGCATTTTATGAATTGAAATTTTCCTATTTAGACCAATATTCCGGGTATTATCTTTATGAAAATCCTTATGATCCCGGTTATATAGAGGATATCTATCTTGCCAATGCTGCCCAAACCGGTTTTTATACAGGCGGGCAGAGTAAAGCTCATAACATTACGAAAACGAATCGCTATGATGGGAAATTGGATGTTACCTGGCAGGTATCAAAAAACCATTGTCTTAAAAGCGGTGTATTGTATACTCAGCACCAGTTCGATCGAAAGAACAGAACGATTCAAAATAAATATCTTGGCACAAGATGGGAATATGAATTTTATAAACCTGATGTAAAACCGGATACTACCATTTATTCTGACATATATTACAAGGAGCCTGTCGAAATTGCCTGCTATATCCAGGATAAAATGGAATTTAATGAGATGGTTATCAATTTGGGAGTACGGTTTGAATATTTTGATCCGAACACCGTATATCCGACTCAATATCGAAATCCGGGGAATTTGCTGGATTTTACTGACAATCCGGAACGAATGTCAACATACCCGAAAGCAAAGACAAGAACATATCTAAATCCCAGAATCGGACTTTCATACCAGCTTGGTGAAACTGCTCTGCTGCGCTTCAGCTACGGACATTTTATGCAATTGCCGCCATTTTCCAGCATGTACCAGAACAATTCTTATGTATTGGGACCAACATCTTATTCAACGACGATCGGGAATCCAAATGTAAATCCTGAAAAAACGGTAAACTGCGAAATTGGTTACTGGCAGAAAGTAACCAATTTTCTGGATGCTGAAGTGGCTTTGTTTTACAAGGACATCTACAATCTGTCTACGGTTAATCTTTTCAATACATATAACAATGTATGGTATGGCGTTTATGGCAACAAGGACTATGGGAATGCTCGTGGACTGGAAGTAAAAGTAAACATGGATTGGCATTCTATTTATTGCAGTGTGAATTATACGCTGCAGTACACTCGCGGAAAAGCTGACAATCCCACGTTCACTTTTAATCGTGCGGGCAACAGCCAGGATCCCATTCCCACGCTTATTCCGCTCGGTTGGGATCAGCGTCACACAGCAAATCTTACATTGGGATATCACAAGGCTGATTACGGAGTTAGCACGACAGCATATTACACCTCCGGCGGGATCTATACCTGGTCACCACTATCATACACTCCGTTGGCAAAAGTCAATTTATATCCCAATAATGACTACAAGCCATCCACACTAACGCTGAATATGAGAGCACATTATGACCTGTCCGCACTCTTTGGTCTAAAAGTGCGAGCTATCTTGCAAGTATATAACTTGCTTGACAGGCTAAATGAATATGGTGTGAATAGCAACACAGGGCGTGCGAATCAGGCGATCATTCTGCCATCGGATCGGAGTGCGCATCGGGCAGATTGGATCACCTATGAGGAACGTATTTTTAATCCGGCCGCGTATGAAGCACCCCGTCTTGTGAAATGTGGCCTGGAATTTAGATTCTGAGTCACCTGATCAATAAATCATACTGAAAGGATAGGTTGTTATGCGAATAATCAATTTTCTTTTGATAACCATAATGCTAATTTCTTCTATTAGTTTTGCGGAAAATGGCAAAAGGTATGAAGGTCCGGATGATAGCGCCGGCGATCCCAATCTGGAGCGCCTCGGCAGAATGAACGGAAATCGAGTGTTGATCGGCTTTAAAAATAATACCGAGCTTGGTGACTGGCCCCGGCCGGATTTATCCCGCTGGCCCAATAATAATGAAGGAACAAAACAAAATGACGGAATCGGACTCCTTATCGGAGCGATGGTTGTCTTGCAAAAAGATACGATTCCTGTAGATACTCCAGCGGACATTCAGGCATTACAAAATGCAGGAGTGCCATTGGATACGTTGTATTTCTGCCAAACCAATTATCGTGAGCTGATGGATGCAAATCCTGAAGGAACTGTTGAGTGGGGATTTCACCCTGTCGCAGGGTATTTCAATATTCTGAGCGAAATTCCCGCGATGAGCAACGATTCACTTTCATGGCCTACACATGGCTGGCCTTCAACCGGCAGAGAGTTGAAATGGCCTGGTGAATGGAACGGACGTTTTGGGCGCGGTGTCATTTATGCGAATTTGGAATGCTATTTTGTTGCAAATGATGCTCAGGATCTGGAGTATCTTGGTAGTGATGACAGAGTGAAATATTATCCCAGAGGTAAAAGCAATGTTCATATCGGCGATATTGATCCATCGATTACAACTCAACGAGGTGAACCCTGGGGTGGTGCTGGCGTTCGCGTTGAAATGCGCGGTTTCCAATGGAGAAATGTGATGGTGCAAGATGCTGTTTTCTGGGAATATTCTGTTTCCAATATCTCTGATTATGATCTGCCTTATATGACATTTGGTTATTGGGTGGATAATCAAATCGGAGGAGATGGCATCGACGACGAGGCTTTTTTCGCACCAGCGCCATTAAACATGTGCTATGCCTGGGATATCGATGAAAGGGGGACTGAAGGCAAAAGACCCGGTATTCAGGCATTTGCCTATCTTGAAAGTCCTGGCGATATTACGGATGATATTGATAATGATCGGGACGGCCTTCTTAATGAATCACGAAGTAATCCTGCCGGAACGATCATCGGTCCGACAGACGGAATATATAATCTTGCTGACTTTAAGAGTTATTACCGGTTAGATGATGATGAATTGAAAGAACATTGGTCAGGCGATGAAGATCAGGACTGGGTCGACTGGGATGATGCGAATGATAATGGTAAATATGATGACGGTGAATTTGTCGGAAATGATGTGGGAACTGACGGCGTTGGCCCGGGTGAATTAAATTGGTACGGACCTGATAATAACGGTACAGAATGTAATCATAAGCCGGATTATATTCCAGGAATTGGATGTGAGCCGAATTTTGCCGTTGTCGATGTGACTGAATCAGATATGCTTGGCTTAACAATGTTCCGACTGTTTCCGATTCCTCCTCATGTGCCGCCATACACAAATTGGTTTATCAATGATGAATCGATGTGGGAAATGACAAGCAGTGATTCTTTTTCTGCATTCATTGCCAATCAGAATATTGCCGAAGTTTTTGCAACCGGTGTATTTCCTTTGGTACAAGGTGAAACTGAGCGTATTTCAATGGCAGAACTTCATGCCTACGAAGATTTGGCGGGATTGCGATCCGATTTGCATTCAGCACCCACACTGATGGCGCTTAAACGGATTGTACAGGTTATATACGAGAAGGATTATCGCTTTGCCCAGCCACCATTGATGCCGATTCTGAAAGCGTATCCGAGTGATGGTAAGGTCATTCTTACGTGGGATAACTTTTCCGATATAAACACGAGAGAACGATTATTAAATGGAATTAACGATTTTGAGGGATATAAACTTTATAGGTCGACTGATAAATTTTTTGCTGACGCTGAAAAAATTACGGATGGTTTTGGCACATTTGCATTCAAAAAACCTATATTCCAATGCGACAAGATCGATGGTAAAAGAGGTTTTACTGATTTCGGATTATATAACGGTTGTGGATATTATCTCGGTGAAGAAACAGGATTAACCCACACGTTTGTCGATGAAACGGTTGAAAATGGCAGAACTTATTATTATGCCATCGTTGCCTATGATTATGGTATTTCACCCGAAAATTTACGTGACATCAGCGCATCTCTCTTTGCCGATGAAAAGCTTGGTATCGCTCCTTCAGAGACGGATGCAAATATTGATATTGACCAGGCAGAAGATGTTACTTTTATCGGACAAAACGTTGCGATTGTCACTCCGGGCGTTAATGCTGCCGGTGAACTTAATGAGGTTGTATTTGAGGTGAATGATAAAGGGATTCAATTGGGGACCGGGAGTATTGTTCCTGAAGTTGCCTTTCCCCAGGTGCTGAAAAATAAACATACTTATAAAGTAAAGTTTAAATCTTCAATTCTTCCTAAAACGACATCGCCTGACAAAGATGATGTTCTGCCCAAATATGAAGAACGTGGTTTGATTTACACGGCTGACGGTCTTGTCGTTTATGATGTAACGGATGGAGCTGAAAATAAAGTGTTCGAGGATGTATTAATTACAGATCAAGATGGTGTCGTAAAATCGGCTTTATACAAATCGATACTTGATGGATCGGAAACAGTGCTTGACGATGGCCGAAATTTTTTTCATATTCCCACCAAAACCAGTACAACAGATATTTTTGATGGTCTGGTACTGAATGTAAGAATGGATGTCCCAGTGGCACAATATGATCCGGAGAACAGTTACTGGATTAAAGGTGATGCGAACATCACGATTTTCCCCAATACGGATGAACCCGTACCGTATACGCCTTGGGATTTTTATATCATATTTTCTGATGAACCCCAGATTTCTGATGTTTCAACCATCGGTGTTTCTGATGAGAATGGTGTGAGAGTGAGAAACATCCTCAAAAATATATCGATGAATTTTTATGTTGAAAATAGATCTTTCCCTCCTGATTCGACTGGCCAATACGAGAGATATGGCGTAATTGTTCAGGATGTAAATGAAAATGGTTTATTGGATTTATTGCACGATAAATTCCTTGTAGGGCCGATAACATCCCTAGGTAGGCTTGGTATTACCACTTTTGCTTTTGATTTTATGTTAGCCACTACAGAAGAAGATTCTCTTGCTGTTGAGCAACTTAAATACGATAATGCCTGTTATAAAGTATCATACAAGCGTCCATTCTGGCAAACGGATTCACTGCTTTTTACTGTGAATTATGAGGAGAGTTTTAGCCAGGATATGCTCAAGACGGATATGGATAAAATTAAAGTTGTACCGAATCCTTATGTAACAACCAATATGATGGAAGGCGCTGTCGCCAATACATCATTGAATCAAAGACGACGAATTGTGTTCACCCATATCCCGGAAGAATGTACCATTCAAATATTTACCGCCAGTGGTGTGCTGATCGATGTCATTCATGCACCTGAAGATGGTCTGGTAAAATTTACCAATAGTAAAGGAATTGAAATGGGTGATTACAATACCGGATCAATTCACTGGGACCTCCTCACAGATGAAGGACTTGAAATTGCCTCTGGTATGTATTTTTTTCACGTAAAAGATAAAAGAACAGGAAAAGAAAAAGTCGGTAAATTTGCAGTAATTAAATAGAGGGTGATAAAAATGAAAACAAAAATTATTATCCCAGGCTGTCTGATATCCATATTGATAATCGGATTATTAAATCCATGCTTTGCTCAGAGTCGCAGGGGGACAACAACTGCGAATTTTCTGGAAATCAGCATGGGAACAGGAAGCGCGATGGGCGATGCGAATGTCGCGATTACAAACGATCTGATGTCGATTTATTGGAATCCTGCCGGATTGGCTTTTATGAATAAAAGTGAAGCAAAATTCAGTAATCAACCCTATTTCCTGGATAGCGGAATTCAATTTGTCGGCGTTGGCATTGTCGTACGCCGTGTCGCCACATTTGCTTTAGGTATAACTCACATGGGATTTGGGGAGACAGAAGTAACCACCCTTACTGATCCGGAGGGTACCGGTGAAAAATATACAGCGAATGATTACGCAATCAGTTTTTCTATCGGAAGAAGGCTTACGAACTGGTTTGCGTTTGGTGCGACCGGGAAATATATTGCTTCCCAGATTTGGCACATGAACGCCAGTGGAGCAGCTCTCGATCTTGGCGTTTTGATCAATACGGACTTTTTTTCATCGAAAGGGCGCGGCACTGATGGCCTGAATATCGGCATGAGTATTTCAAATTATGGGGGTGGTTTTTCTTATGACGGAATCGATTTGTATCGACCGATCGATATCGATGTAAACGCAGGCGGCAATTATGCAGGTGCATCCGGAAAATTCCATACCAAAAAATGGGAATTCCCCTTTATCTTCCGAATCGGATTTTCAATTAAGCGATATATAACTTCTGTGCAAGATCTAATCATCGCTGTTGATGCGCTTCACCCGAATAATAACAGCGAATCAATTAATATTGGCGGCCAATATCATATTGATATTCCCGGAGTCGGAGACTTTTATTTACGCGGAGGATATAAAGGAATTGGGGATCCTAAAAGTATTTTTGGTTTTACATACGGCGCTGGAATCTTATATAATATTGGTCCATACATCACAACAAAAATCGATGTGGGATATAAAACTATCAGTGATCTTGGCAATGTGCTGATCTATGAATTTAGTGTTCTTTTTTGACCCTGACTCCATCCTGCCGATGACAAACTTAAAAGTGAGATCATATTGTAAAGGGCAAATCTGATGGTGAAACATCTATAAACATTAGGAGGTAAATATGAAACAACTCGTCGTATTTGCTTCAATTACATTCATTTTAATCATCATCACTGGATGTTTTGAAAGAAATTCATCTGGCATTGAACCCCGAGGAGCCGAAATGTTTATCAATCCGGATGAATATAATCCGGTAGGTATCGACTCATTAAATGTTGGACCTGGTGATAGTGCGACAGTTTATGTCGGATATTTAGAAAAACCAGAATATGTTCCGGAAATTAAATGGACAGTTGGTGATGAAAAAATTATTAAAATTGAAGACTTAGAATTCTCTGAAAAATTGATAGGTGCTGCACGTGTCATTGCAATTGGTGACAGTGGTCAAGTATCAACCATTACGGCAATTGATGTTGAGAATAATAGCCGAAAGACTATTACTGTTCGAGTCCTTAAATGGGTAAAAAACAGCTCAATGTTCACCTATATCGGTACACATCAGAATAATCTATATTTTGTATCTAAAATTCCTGCAGCATGGTTTTCTGCAGACGAAATAAGCAAAGAACAGGGCGGTCATCTTGTTACCATCAGGGATAAGGCGGAGAATGATTTCGTCGCTGCTGTACCCGCGATGTTAGATACGGCAATCTGGATGGATGTTTTTATCCCGTTTCTACCATCCGGTGAAGCCAGAAATTTCGCTCCCACCACATGGGGAACCGGAGAACCATTTGATTATCAAAACTGGGAGAGCGGTTATCCTGAAGGGGTCGCAGTTGGCTGGCGAAAAGAAGCCCTGGCAATGAACAGATATGGTAAATGGGAAAATATCGTGAATGTGCCGAATTACTATGTAGTAGAACTCGAATACAACAATGATAAATAAACGATGATTATTTATCGATAGCTTTGTTTGTAAAAATAAGTGGAGTGAAATCCCTTTTATGGATTTCATAAATGATCACATAAACAGGGTGTTCGATAATTCCTAAAAATGTCATTCTGAGACGTTTTTTGTCGAAGAATCTATCTCCCCCTTCTCTTCGTAAGAGAAGGGGGCTGGGGAGATGAGTTCCAGATAATATTTCTTCCTTTGTTTGAACACCCTACTTATCACTTCGCGTCCGGTCAAATCATAAAGTGACAACCTCACCATTCCATCTTTGTCGATTTCATAGGAAATTGAGGTTTGCGGATTAAATGGATTGGGAAAATTTTGATGTAAGGCGATGGCCTCAGGTGGTTCTGCTGCTTGTACTGCATCAGCCGTTTCTTCTGTTGCCGAGCGTTTCGCAACCCCCGACACTTTCGTTAAACTACAATCATCAGCATAGTAATCATTGCTGGCACCATCTTCCCAAATATAGAAATAGGCCTGGGTCAGGTTCGTCCATGACAGGGTGACGGTTCCTGATATTTCGGTCCAGCTATCGGAGGCTGAATTGATTACATTTTCATTTGTCCAGCTACCGTCACGATTATAATTGATCTGCACCATTCCAGTACCTGATGGAACGGTCAATTTTATCCATCCACTCACATCATACTCTCCCGGCCCATTATTTAATAATACTGACGTGATATCCTGGCGTACGCAATTCCAGTAAGAACTCCTGTCAGTGACTTTTACGGCCTGGCTGCCGGTATGTACCGGACTCGTTACAATGGAAATGGTGGCACTTTTTCCGGACCAACCGGTTGTTCCATCTTCAAATCCTGGATTGGTTAGTAACTCTCCACCTGTTTCCACGGTGATATTAACCTGATCCGTTGCG
>Ga0180438_10011392_pt1 | contig 10751 bp, 5 predicted proteins | sample SS_ome_12_FD_132455 | JGI IMG/M metagenome (GOLD analysis project Ga0180438, IMG submission 132455) | Hypersaline lake sediment archaeal communities from the Salton Sea, California, USA - SS_3_D_2 metaG | ecosystem: Environmental > Aquatic > Non-marine Saline and Alkaline > Hypersaline >... | reverse complement strand
GGTTACGTTGCAAGGTCCCTAATCCTAGTTCGACCTCTCGCAGCTCCGGAACAGTCAGGGGCGGAAGAGCACCAACCCAACTCCCATCCGTTCCAGGGCGAGTTCGGCGTAATGGCTGACCATGGCGCTGGGATCGTCGAGGGCCGCACAGAGAGCGGGGACGGCCTCCTCGGGTTGAATGATGCTCAAGGCACGGGCAGCACCCGCTCTGACAGGGCTCTCTTTGGCCTCCAGCGCGACAAGGAGCGCCGGGACGGCGGGGGACCCGATGCGAGCCAAGCTGTCAGCCGCGATGCGAGCGACCAGGGGACTGGAATCGGCCAGGCAGCGGACCAGGTCGGACACAGATTCCGCGGCCCGCAGGGCCCCCAATCCCTGCGCAGCGCAGGCGCGCACGTAGGGGTCGGAATCAGCCAGGACGGCGACAAGCCGTTCCTGGGCAGCCTGCGTGCCGATAGCGGCCAGGGCGCGGGCCGCCCACCAGCGCTGGTCGGGATCGGCGTCGCTCAGCAGATCGCAGAGCGCGGGCAGAACCGCGTCACCCTCGTGGCCCAGGGCCAGCGCGGCTTCCTCGGTGCGAGCGTCATCTCCGACGGCGATGCGATCCAGGAACATCGCGAGCACGTCAGACATCCAGTCTCTCCTGCAACACGACGTCGTCCACAGCACGGGCAAAGGCCCCCATATCCGGCAACGCAGCAAAGTGGACCATGTGAGCCAGGCAGCGGCAGTCGGAAGCGCCAAAGCGGGGGACCGGAATGAGCGCACCGGGGAGACCAGCCAGCGCCCGGGCCCAGACGCACTCCCGCTCCTGGGCCCCAAGTGCGTACCAGATCTCAACGGGTTCGGCAGCGACCCGCAGGTAGTCCACGTGCCAGTGCAGGGGTTTGGGGGAGCGCAGGTGGCGGGAGATTCGGGTGTCCAGCCCGCCCGGCCCACGGGCGCTGCCCGCGTAGGCATACCAACCGGACGGGAAATGGAACGTGCCCAATTGCCCGACAGCGATGGCCGCGGGACGCGGCAGCCTCAGAACCAGCACGTAGGTGGCCGCGAGACGTGGCAGTCTCACCGTCGGTAGACGGGATCCGGCCCAGTTACCGTCAGGGCCCATACATCCGGCGCTGCCACAGGGCACCAGCACTCCAGGACACGGCGCATCCCAGGGTCAGCAAAACCAGTCCCAGGGCATCGAGAGCGCGGAGCGCGTGTGCCTCGTCAAAGTTGTAGAACTCGGGGCCCTCGTAGGAATCGGGCAGGATCAGGATCACTAGCCCGGCGACCAAAAGCAGCACGGCCAACGCTGCCAGAAGAATCACCTGCCACTGAAGCATCGTCTGGTATCCTCTGCAGGAGCGCGCCCGTGGCGACCGCCGCTAGGCCGCTGGGTCCGAGCCGTTCGCTCCCTGCATCAAGGCTACTTGGAAGGCGGCGGAACCGGCAGATCGGCGACCTCCACGCCGACCCACTTGTCTCCCTCTTCGATGAGCATCACCGGGATGTCGTCGCGGATGGGATACTTGCGGCCGCAATCAGGCTCCTGACACACGAGCCAATAACCCTCGACCAGTTCCAACCGGCCCGGATCGTCGCCGGGCTTGCGGGTCTCACCACTGACGCAATACGGACAGCGCAGGATCTCCAGCAGGTCTTCACGCACCATCGTCTCGATCTCCTTGGGCGGTTTCGTTCTGTGGTATCAGAGCACCACTGCATACAATAGACAAAAGCGGATTGTCTTGAATGCCGCTTGGCGGCGCACAAATCGCGGCAAGATTGTACCCCATCCTGCCCCAGCGCGCAAGTCCCTGCCGCCCTCGCCCGCCGTAGCCCGGGCCAGCACTGGCAGTGGTATGAGGAGTGGTTGGGATGGCTTTTCCCTTTGCGTAATGGCAGGACGGCGGGCAAGCTTTTCAAATCCGGCCCCCATGGCCTCCCATGCACAAATTCACCTCACTTTGGAGCCTGTTTTGGAGCCTGCTATGTAGTATAATGATGGTCGCTCTCTCTAGGAGTTGGCCGGTTGACTGCATGAATGGCTGCAAGTGCAGAAGCGTACACATCCTGCTCAGCCTGCGGAAGCTCACCGCTGTAGCAAAAGCCTCATACAACATCGCCACCGGGACTGAACTGCTCCAACCGAGTTTCTCGGAGACCGAATACAACGTCCGAAACAACCTCGCAATACTTTGACAACATAATCGCTTGTACCTTAGAAGGAGTCGATCATGCATACTTGGCATTCCCGCCTGACCAAGGGACCGTACGCCGTTGCTGCGGCGTTGCTCCTGTCACTCATCTTTCTGCAAATCCCCATCCTGGTGTTTGCGATGACGAGCCCACCTGCCAATGCCAAGCCCGCTCCTCTCGACCACGACCTCAACAATCGTGACCTGAGTGGAATGGCATCGTCGGAGGCAGAGGGGGACATCGCCACCACCCGGAGATCAGGGCAGCGCAGTATCAGAGCGGCGAGGGTGCATCCGGCCCCTCTGCTCCAGGGAGCTGCTGTGCTTACCGTCTGTCCGGCGATCGTCGGCACCTGTCCCTACACCAACGTACAGAGTGCCGTCGGTGCCGCCGAAGCGGGCGATATCATCAAGGTGAGCCAGGGCGTATACACGAGTACTGACGACCCTGTGGTCCTTATCGCAGAGAGCCTGACGCTTCAGGGCGGCTACACCGTCACCAACTGGAGTTCACCCGACCCGGATGCCTGTCCTGCCGTTCTGGATGGTGAGGGTGCCCGGCGAGTGATCCACGTTGGCGGGGCGGCGGCGACGGTTGAGGGCTTTGATATCCGCAATGGCTACGCCTCGACCACTACCACTGGGGCTGGGGGTGGCGGCATACGCGTGAGCGGCGATGCGGTGATCCGGAACAACCGGATCTACAGCAATACCGCATCAGGCGAGAGCGGTGGCGGCATATACCTCGCTAGCGGCAGTCCGACGGTGGAAGGCAACCATGTCTATCTCAACGTCTCGAGCAGCGACGACAAAGGTGGAGGAGGCATCTTCATCGGAGGTAGCAGCCCGGCGGTACGGAGCAACTACATCTACTCCAACACCAGCGCCGCTAAGAACGGGGGAGGTATCTACGTATCGTCGGGGGGTGCAGTGGTGGAGAAGAATCAGGTCTACCACAATAGCGCTGCTGACGCGGGCGGCGGCATCTTTATCAACTCAAGCGGTATGGTGCAGTACAACGAGATCTACACCAACACAGGCAGCCGTGGTGGAGGGATCGGCATTGTCGGAGGTTCCAGCACGATACGGGCCAATAGCGTCTACAGCAATGCCGCCCTGTCGAGGGGAGGGGGAATCTACATTACAGGTAATCAAGATGATAGCCCGACGGTGGAGGAGAGTCAGATCTACGGAAACCGGGCTTACGGAGGCGGGGGAGGCATCTATATTTCCGGTTCGGGCTCTCCCGTGATTCGGCGCAACACTGTCCGCGGCAACGATGCTGTCGGAACTGGTCAAGGCGGTGGAATCCGCATTCTCACTTATAACGGCCTCAACGTGACTATTGAGAGCAACGCTATCTACGGCAACAGCGCTGCTTCGGGAGGCGGTATCCGGGCTTACATCCACACCGGTCAGTCTGCTTCTGCCTACATACGCAACAACCTGATCTACAGCAACACGGCCTCCACTGGCGATGGCGGTGGCATCCACATGTCGGATCGCCCCTGGTTTGTTGTAGAGAACAACACGATCTATGGCAACCAGGCCAGTGGTGATGGTGGTGGAATCTACGATACAGAGGCTGCAGATGGATCGAACGTCATCAGCAACACCATCATCGTCGGCAACGAGGCTTCATCTGGGGGTGGCTACTATCGAGGAGGGGGCGACCCCGTGTTGGGTTATAACGACGTGTGGGGCAACACCGGCGGGAACTATGGCAACATGGGGACCGTGGTCACCCCGACCGATATTTCTGAGAACCCGCTCTTTGTGGATCCATCCGTGGCGAACTTCCGCCTCCAGGCGGGCTCGCCGTGCATCGGCGCGGCCGATCCGGACAACTACCCTGAGTACGACTTTGATGGCTACGCCCGTCCCCTCGGCGTCCGCGCCGACATAGGCGCCCACGAGCATTATCCCGGCACCTGTTTCGCACGGGTTGGCAACAGCCAGGTCTACACCGTGGTGCAGGAAGCGGTGGACGTGGCGGGTGCTGGAGACGAGGTGCGGGTGACGGGACTGTGCGAGGGAAGCCAGGGGACAGTCACCATCGATCAGTCACTCGTGTTGCGCGGTGGCTTCACCAAGACGAACTGGCTTACCCCGACCAGTCCCACCGTTCTGGACGCTCAAGGACAGAACCGGGTAGTCACGATCACCGGTGCCAGCAACCTGACGGTCACCCTGGGAGAGTTGATCATCAGAAACGGTAGCCAGGCAGGTATCTACGTCGCCGCGTCTCTCAGCCCCACGATTCGGAACGTTGTCGCCTACAACAACGGCGATGGCCTGACTTTGGCCGCTGGGGGCAGTCCGCGCCTGGTCAACAACACTTTCGTCAGCAACACCGACGACGGGATCGAGGTGATTGGCAGCGGCTCCCCCGTCGTCAGCAACACCATCGTGGTGAGCAACGCCGACAACGGTATCGTCGGCGGTTCACCAGTCCTGGCCTACAACGACGTGTGGGGAAACGGGACGGATTACGGCGGTGGGCTATCTCCGGGCGCGGACGACTTCTCCGAGAATCCGCGCTTCGTCGACCCGGCGAATGGCGACTTTCGGCTGCAAGTCGATTCCCTTTGCATCAACGCTGGGGATCCGGACACGGCGCTGGCGTGGGACTTTGAGGGAGACGACCGCCCTCTGGGCGAAGGATACGACGTTGGGGCCGACGAGAGCACGGCCATGGCAGATGTGATTGTGTCAAAATCGGGGCCAGGCGCAGCTCTAGCCGGTGCTATCTTCACGTACACTCTCAACGTGGCGAACGTGGGCAATTCAACTGCAGAGGGAGTCGTATTGACCGACACGCTGCCGGAAGGGATGACCTTTGTGACGCACACCGCTTCCTACACGTTCGAGCAGGCAGGCCAGACATTGACCTGGCAGGTGGGAGACCTGGTGGCGGATGGGCAAGCGAGTTTTGACCTGGCGACGACGACGCCTCCGACACTGTCTCAACCCACCCAGATGCCTAACCAGGTGTTGGCCACCACGGCCAACTCGTACGAGTATGACACTTCCAACAATACGGCCACGCTGACGACGACGGTCTACCCGCCGACACCTGAACTGCAGGTGACTCCTTCGTATTCCGAGTTGACGCTGCCGCGTGGGACGGCGGCCACGCTGGTGCTGGAGGTGGAGAACGTGGGCACGGCCGTTGTCACCGGCCTGATTCCCTCACCTCCGGTGAACCTGGCCTGGGCGAGCGTGACCCCGACGACGCAACTGCCCGACCTGTGGCCTGAGCAGAGCGTCGCAGTAACGGTCACGCTGACCCCGACGGCGAGCGTGAAAGTGGGCATCTACCGCGACCTGGTGACAGTGAAGAAAGACGGCGAGACCCTGGTGGACGCAGCGTTCTCGGCGCGCGTCGTCGGCGTGACGCGTACGCTGGCCGTCTCGGTGACCAGGGTCGTGACCGATCCGGTCCCGGTGGTCGGTGCCACCGTATACCTGGTGCGGCAGGAAGGTAGCGTGCTGTGGATGGAGGGCGTGACGAGGACGATCCACGAGTGGACGCAGGGGCAGACAGGTGCGGACGGCGTGGCCACGCTGGAGGGGCTGGAGGTCGGCGCCTACGACTACACGATTGCGGCCACGGGCCACGGAGCCGCCCAGGGAGTGGTGACGGTGACGGAGGAAATCACCGGGACACAGCTATTGACGGTGGAGCTGAGTGCAGAGCCATTCCTGATGCCCGATCCGTACTACCCGGAGATCCACGTGCAGCCGGGGGAGAGCGGCTACGTCGAAGCAGCGGTACACAACGTGGGCCTGGGGGCAGCGACGAACGTGCAGGTGGCGCCCGTGGACGCGCCGGACTGGATCTATGTGGGCGTGATCGGCCTGGCGGACGAGTTGACGGCCGGACAATCGCTTTCGGTGACGTTCTTCGCCAGCCCTCCGGCCACGCTGACTAAACAGACTGTCCAGGAGTACGTGGACGTGACGGCGGACGGTGCACCTGCAACCCGCTTTGCCCTCACCGTGCACGTGGGCGATTGGGAGACGGGGACGCTGCAACTGCGCATCACCGATCCGGATGGAGTGCCGCTCGAGGGAGCGTACGTGACGTTAGTGAGCCAGGAGGGCACACTGCTGATCACCGAAGGGGTCACCCGGACCTACTACGAGAGCTTTGTGGGGACGACCGCCGCCGGGGGTGTGGTCTCTTTCGAGGGCATCCCGGCGGGCGAATACAACTACTACATCAGCGCCGCTAGCTACGACTCGTCCGCCACAGGCGTCGTCGTGGGGCCGGGTGAGATCTGCGTGGAAGAGGCACAGCTGCAACCGTTGCCCTTCGAAGCGTCGTGGCACGTGGAGGAGACCACGATCACCGACGTCTACTCGATCACGGTGAACCTCACTTTTGAAGCGGACCGGCTGCAGGTGCTGCCGCTGGACCTGGTGGCTCCGTGCGAAGGCGGGGTCGTCACCGGCGTGATCGCGGTACGCAATACCTCCCAGTTCACGGCCACCAACGTGCAGGTGTGGGGCCAGGCCCAGGGGACCGATTTCCAGGTTTCAGGCACGGGAGTGAGCATCGGTGCAGGCCAGGTGGTCTCGTTCCCCTTCACCGTCGATGTGAGCGCCTGGGCCAGGGGCCGTGGCTGGATCGCGGCGTCCGCCGACGAGGTGGACGGCAACTGGGCTCCGGTGAAGGCGAGCACGGAGTGCACGTGGGACGGTAATTGGAATTGGGGGTGGGGCAGCGGTGGCTGCGTCAAGGGAACCTATTGGGGAACACGTCCCTCCTTTCCCGACCTGGATCCGCCTCCCTTCCAGGAGCCGACGGTTGTGCGGCTGAGGCTGAACCAGCGTGCCTTGCTGGAGCGGCAGGCCTTCCTGGCGTACCTGGGTCTTGCCAATCCTCAGGTAGAGATGGACAATTTGAGTATAGGCATCGTCGCCCGCGACGCGAGTGGTGCACCACAGCCTACCGATTTCACCATCACGCCGACGGTTCCCACCGAGTTGCCCGACCTGACGCCGGGCGGTACACCGGTGGAACAGCAGTGGACCATCGTGCCGGCCTACCTGGACATCACCGAACCAAAGACCTACACGCTGCAGGCCATCATCACCTACACGGCAGATGAGATCACGCACACGATACCCAGCCCACCAGAGTTGATCGTGGTGCAGCCGCAGCCGGAGGTACACATCGAGTACTTTGTGCCGGAGCACGTGCGGGCCGGGGAGCCGGTGCTGTTGGGGGTGAAGGCCGAGAATCGAGGGTACGGGATGGCGCGGAACCTGCGCATCGAGAGCGCCTACCCAGAGGTCGTCAGCCAACAGGGACGGCCAGTGGGGTTCGAGATGCTAGGGACCTTCGAAGGCGGCGAACTCCAGGAGGGCGGCCTGCTGTTGGACTTTGGGGACATATCGGCAGGCAGCACGGTGACGGGTGGCTGGAAGCTGGCGTTCTCCTACCACGGGCGGTTCACCGAGTTGGGAGTGCGATGCGAGCACCTGGATTATCAGGGGATGGCGCTCTCCAACCTGCTGTATTGCGATGGTGGGGAGAACATCTTTGACAACGATCTCCAAAACCTGAACGGAGACGAGTGTCCGCTCATCTCGGCCGCCGACAAGGTGGGCTTGTTCGGGGGGCCGATCAACACCCGTAGCGGCAACTACAGGTACGCGGTTACGGACCTCTCCATCCCGACGGCGGGGGACCCGCTGCGGATGGAGCGGAGCTACAACAGCGCCAACACCTCCGGCGTGCTGAGCGACACAGACACGCTCGGCCCTGGATGGACGCACCGGTACGCGATGCGGTTAGAGTTCCCCGACCTCTCGGGTGGCACCTTGTTCACCGCCACTACAGGTGATGCAACGGTGGACCGCTCGACGGTCTACTACCGGCCCTACGTGGTGGCGCGGCTGCCGGGTGGAAGCCGCGTTCGCTTCGCGGACGACGGTGGAGGGACGTATACCACCTACCCCGGCGCGCAGGCGACGTTGGAGGCACAGGAGGCGGGCGGGGTGACCACCTACACGCTCACCGCCGCCGACCAGACGGTGTACATCTTCGACGGCGATGGGCGGCTGCGGGTGATCCGCGACCGGCGGGGGAAAGAGACGCAGTTGAGCTACACCGGCGACCGGCTGACGCGGGTCACCGGCCCCACGGGGCTGCGTTGGTTGGACTTTGAATACGACGGGCAGGACCGGCTGGTCGAGGTGCGCGACCCCATCAGCCGCACGGTGCAGTACGGGTACGACGGGAACGGCGATCTGACGGTCGTGACCGACACCCTCACGCAGGCCTGGACCTACGTATACACCGGTACGCATCTGCTGTACGAAGTGTACGACCCGATGGAGAATCTGGTCGAGCGCACCGATTACGTCTCGGCCACCGTGGGGGAGGAGACGGCCTGGCGGGCGTTCTACCAGGAGGATGGTGCGGGGATCACGTTCACGCTCTCGTACGGTGAGAACGAAACGACCATCGCCGAGGCGGGGAGGGAGCGGGTCCATCGCTACGACTTTTTCGGCACGCTCACCGGAGAGGTGGACCCGGCGGACAACGTGCAGGAGAACAGCTATAACTGGGATTTCCGTCGCGACAGCACGACTGACGCGCTGGGCCGCACGACAAAGATGGCGTGGAACGCCTGCTGCGGCCAGCTTTCGGCCATCACCGACACGCTGGGGAACGTGACGCACATGACGTACGATAGCTACAACAACCTGACCCAGATGACCGACGCGGGGGGCAGCACCACGCACTACGAGTACGAAGGCAACCTGCTGATCACGATCACCGATGCATTGAGCGGGACGGTGATCAACGCCTATGATGAGCAGGGTCTGTTGATCCAGACGGTGGATCACGGCGTCACGACCACGTACGGCTACGATGTCTACGGCCAGCGCACCGTCGTCACCGACGCGATGGGACTGGTCACGCACTACGATTACGACGGCGCGGGCCGGCTCATTACCACCACCGCGCCCACCGGGCTGGTGACGGTGAACGAGTACGACGAGGGAGACAACCTCGTCCGCGTCACGCGCAACTATACCACGGCGGGCGGGCAGAACTACCTGGGTATGTACAACCTGGTCACTGCGTACGAGTACGACGAGGTAGGACGGCGGATAGCGACGACCGATACGCTTTCGCACGTCACCCGTCTCTGGTACGACGCCGCAGGTCGGCTGATCAGCACGAGCGTCAACTACTCTCCCACGATCTTTCCCGACCACGGGCCTGGCAATGCGTGGAACCTCACCACCTGGTACGGCTACGACGAGCTAGGTCGCCAGGCCTGGGTCAGCGACACACTGGAAAACGTGACCTACACAGAGTACGACGAGCTGGACCGCGTCGTGCGCACGTGGCGCAACTACTTGCAGGGCTACTCGCAGAACTACCTCGGCACCTACAACCTGGTCACCGGGTACGATTACGACGCCGTGGGCAACCAGATCCTGGTGACGGATACGCTGGGCACAGTCACCCGTTCGTGGTATGACCCCCTCAACCGCCTCGTCAGCACAAGCGTCAACTACTCTCCCACGATCTTTCCCGACCACGGGCCCGGCAATCAGTGGAACCTCACCACCTGGTACGGCTACGACGCGGTGGGCAACCAGGTGTGGGTGACCGATACACTCTTCCACGCGACCCATACCGAGTATGACGAGCTCAACCGGCCCGTCACAGTCACCACCAATTACGTGGACGGCGTGTTCGACCCGGCTCACCCCGACGAGGACCTGGTGCGCGTGACGACCTACGATGCAGCGGGGCGCGTGCTGGAGGTGACGGATCACGTGTCACGGGTTACGCACTACGGGTACGACGCGCTGGGTCGCCCGGTGACGGTGACCGCCAACTACACGGGCACCGGCGCTTACGACCCCAGTCATCCTGACCAGAACCTGACCTCGCTGACGATCTACGACACCCTGGGCCAGGTGACGGCGCGGGTGCAGGTGGCCGAAGCGTCTATCGCCACCAACTACGCGTACGATGCGATCGGGCGGCTGGTGACGACGACGGATGCCCTCTCCGGTACCACCGTGACGCACTACGACGCGTTGGGTCGCCGTTTCGAGACGATCGACGCCGAGGGGCAGGTCACCCGCTACGGGTACGATGCGGCCGGGCGAATGACAGGTGTCAGCGTCAACTATTCCTCCTCTGTCCCCACCAACTACCAGAACCAGTGGAACGTGACCACTCACTACGGATACGACGCGCTGGGACGGCGGATAGCGGTGACGGATGCCCTCACCCAGACTGCCGTCTACACGTACGACGTAGCCGGTCGGCTGGTAGTGCAGGCCGATCCGCTGGGGAACGTCATTCGCTACGGACACGACGCGCTGGGCCGCCGCACGGTGGTGACCGACGCCGACGGCGTCGCCGTCTACTCGGCCCACGACGCCCTCGGAAGGCTGATCGAGACGCGAGATGCGCTGGACAACGCCACGCAGTACGCCTACGACGCCCTGGGCAACCGGGTGGTGGTGACGGACGCCAACTCCATCGCCACGCACTACGGGTACGACGGCCTCGGAAGGCTG
>Ga0180438_10011391_pt1 | contig 10751 bp, 16 predicted proteins | sample SS_ome_12_FD_132455 | JGI IMG/M metagenome (GOLD analysis project Ga0180438, IMG submission 132455) | Hypersaline lake sediment archaeal communities from the Salton Sea, California, USA - SS_3_D_2 metaG | ecosystem: Environmental > Aquatic > Non-marine Saline and Alkaline > Hypersaline >... | reverse complement strand
TTTGGGTTAGGTACGATATTATATAATGCAAATAATTATTGGAAGATTAAGAGGCTTACAAATGGCTAGGAAAATCAAAAAACCTCCGAAGATGACTTTCTTCCAAGCGTATGGAAGGTATTTCCTAGCTGCAGGCGCTGTAGTAGTAGGAGCAATGTTATATGGTGTAGGCAGAGATTTGTATGCATGGATAAAGGAACAAGGCAAAGAACCGGAAACCGAAAATCTGGTTAATATGAATATCCCTAAAAATATTTTTGAATAAACTCCCTGGCTAAACCAGTTTAGCCTGAGTGAAAGGAAAAGGCAAGTAAAAATGGATATAAAACAAGTAGCAAGATTAGTGGGCGCTACGGTATTGACAGCAATACCAGTTGCAGGTGGATTTGCAGCGTATGGTAGCATGAAGGATAAAAAAGTTGGTAATTTGGGATCAGGCGTTGCTGCAGGGTTTGCAACGTTGGGTCTTGGTTTAGGTGTTGGCCTACTTAACTATTACATTTTGGGTTTAGATGACGTTGTAAGCCAACTACAAACGGTAATGCCTGAAAAATCTAGTAACGTAGGTTTGTTGAGTGTTAATCGGTCGCTAGGCCTCTTGAATGTGCAGAGAAAACCTAGCCATTTAGGTTTAGTGAATATTTCTAGGGATGTAGCTGGATGTTACGGTTGTGCACCTAGATTCAGCTAGGAGTTAATCATGACACTAACGGATTTTGTAGGAACACTTGTTAAGAAAATCCCCGCAGGAGCTGCTGCAGGTGTAACAGCTTATTGGGTGCATAAGAAAGCTTCCAATGTAGCTATTACTAGTTTAGCTAGTGTTGGTAGTTTTGCAATAGTGGATAAAATGTGTCAGTATGCCTGGAGATTTGTTGACCCTCCAGTTAGGCTGCCCGATAAGCAAATATCATCATTGCCCGGTGAAAATAGTAGTAATGAGATAGTTCCTACGCCGACTTTAACAAGTCAAGAGAATGTGAAACCTACTACGACAAATGAAGTAGGTAATAACGTTATAAATATACCGAATAACAAAAAGAATGAGGGGTCTTCCCCATTCGGCAGCGTAGGAGCAATATAAAATGACCAATAAAGACAAAATAAAACTGATACAGCAAGCTCTCAATGACAATTACGATTGGCATGAATACTACCCGTTAGTAGTAGACGGTATTTTTGGGCCTAAAACCTGTAGGGCTTTGTACGGATTTCAGCAAGAATTTCTGAGCGATACAGGTGTTGGAATAAAAGCAGCTACTTTTGCTGCGCTCTACCTAGAAGATTCTGAGGAATTAGCACGACTTTTCGGCAATTCGTGTGCTTCCTGGTACTCGAAAATAGAGGAGCCTGCCCCAGTCATCAAAGAAACTGGTGGAGGTAAAGGATCTTCGACAGTTAGTGATCCAATAGAACAGCCGATAGTACCTACTAGTGAATTTCCTGTAGGGTCTACCCTGTTAGGTGGCTTGGCTGGTGTATTAGTAGGGTTGGCAGCCAATAAAAGTAAGAAAGTTCCGCTATCTAAACCATTAACGTTAGCTATTAGCAGCGTTTTGGGTTCTGTAAGTGGTTTTTTATATGGTAAAATGAAATGACAACCTTATCCGATTTAGCTCAGAATTTAGTAGATAAATTCATGAGCGGAGAAGATAGTGCAACAGGTTACTACTATGATATAAGTCAGGTAATGCAGCCTACTAATTATCATAGAGTTATTTTTTCTTACGATGCTAACTCAATTGTTCCCATAAGTTCCACCTGTGAATCCTTAGCACGCAAGGGAGGCTGGCGGTTATTGAAGGTTACGAACATAGAACCTATAGTAACTAGCATGGAAGGTAGGATTAATTACGCTGCTTACGCTAGACCTGACATAATACCGCTAACACTAGGATCCTTGAAGAAATCTGTTAAAGCAGAGCTGATCGTGATGAGTAAAAGTTCAGTAGGGATGGCAGAATCAGCTGCGCTTGATGCATTATGGGTTTCTAAGGGCTCTTTAAGTGACGTTACAGATCCGATGGTAGAAGAGATTGAGAAGCTACAGGGTGGCGTAAAAGTTAAATTGCCGGTAGTCGAGGTTGTTGCTGGAGGGTTGATTCTGCTTACGGGAGCATATTTATTGTTCGGAAAGAAGAAAAAACGTAAAAAATGACATTTTAGGTCTTTACAGTTGATAATTAAAGATGTATACTAATATCGCAGGGGCGTGTAAGCCCTAGAAGGGTAAAAGACAATGGCAAAAGCAAGAAAAACCGTACGTAGGTGCTTGAAACGGGCTAAGACATCAAAAGGTCGTTGCCTAAAATGGGCTAAGACTCCTACTACTGCACGAAAAGCTATTAAACGAAGAGCCACTAAAGCTAGGAGAGGTTCAAAATGCTTGGGCGCTCCGTTTAGGATGAAGACTTCTGCAGGTATTAAATGTGCTTGTGTAGCCCGTTCCAAAAGGGGGACCTTGGTTCCGAAGTTCGTCAAGATGACTAAGTGTAACCCTAGAGGTACTAAGGTTATGACGTATAAAGAAGCTAGACGTCAATATACTCCTATGGTTAGGGTGTAGTCGATATGACTGCGCGTAGATGCTTAGCAAGGGCCAAACCTAAAGGTAATAGAAAAAAGGGACGTTGCCTTAAGTGGGCAAGGCCGTCCCATGCCAAGAAATCTGCGGTACCTAAAACGCTAAAAGGCGTGAATAAGCAGTTAAGGAAAAAAGCCAAGAAGGATCCTAGCTGCCTTAAATATTCAAAAGCTGGTAAATGCCTCAAAAGGGTTAAAAAAGTGAGTAAAAAATAATTTTTATTCATAATGAAAGGGAAAGACAATGGCAAAAGCAAGAAAAACGACTACAAAACGTAGATGCTTGAAAAGAGCAAAAACTGGCACGAAGAAATGCCTGAAATGGTCGAAAGCAAGCAAAGCTACGACTAGACGTAAAAAGAGAACAACCTCAACGGCTAAAAAAGGTCGTTGTTTGAAATGGTCGAAAAAAGGTGTATCTGGTAAGCGACGCTGCTTGAAAAGAGCTGCGTAAGCATAGCTGTAACACCACCTAACAAGACGCCTGCAGTAATCCTAAAACTGTGGGCGTTTTTTATTGCATTTCTTTTGAATTTATATTATGTTGCCCAACATGAAAATAACGTTGATAAATCCACCTCATCCTCATTTAGTAAAACCAGATAGTCAAGCCCCGTTAAGTCTGATGTATTTAGTATCAATTTTACGTTCTTATGGTTATGAAGTAGAATTGCTCAATTTGTCATCTAAGACGCTTGAGGAAAGCGTTAAGTTGATACCTACTGATTCTGATTTATATGGCATTACGGCTACTTCAGTGGATTATCCTATTTGTGAGGACCTAGTTAGATTATTCCGTGAAGTAAAACCTGAGGCGCAGGTAATTTTAGGTGGGGCACATCCCACTTTAGCACCTACACTAGTTAATTTTGCAGTATTTACGTCAATATGCATGGGAGAATCAGAGTTAATTATAAACGATATTGTTAGGGATGCTATTAACAATAAGCTTAAAGCAGTGTATAGAGGGAGTAGACTTACTAAAAACGACTTGGAATTTCTCCCATACCCAGCAAGGGATTCAATAGATGTGTTAGGAGGTCCCATATTTGCTTATGATAAGCATTTTGGAACTAGTATTTCTACTGTAATTATTGCTAGTAGAGGTTGCCCGTTTAAGTGTAGTTTTTGTGCAGCTAGAAAGGTGTGGTCTGGTGGTATGGTTGTTAGGCGTAGCCCTCAAAACGTGGTAGATGAAATGGAACATGTCAAAGCTAGGTATGGTGTAACCGAATTTAGATTTTCGGATGATATGATGAATAATTCTAGGAAGTGGCTTAGAGAATTCTGCGAAAAAGTATCTGATCTAAATATATACTGGAGGTGTTCGGTAAGGGCTGGAGTTAATAACGAAGAAGATTTCAAAATAATGTATGATAGTGGTTGCCGTGAAGTATCGGCTGGCATTGAAACAGGTGACCAGCGAGTTTTAGATGCCTTAAATAAAGGTACTACAGTGCAAGATAACGAAGAATTATTGATTAGTGCTAGTGATGCTGGCCTTAATGTTAGGATTTTATTAATGACTGGTACACCTGGAGAGCATCCAGACACGCCTGAACTTACAAGGGATTTTCTAGCTAGGGTTCCATTTTATTTTGTGGCTCAAACTATGTTTAGACCCTTGCCTGGGTCTGATATTTGGATTAATCCAAATAAATATGGCTGTACTATATTGACTAGGGATTTGAGATTAGCAAATTTTTATTCCTGGATTAAGGGGCCTAGTGGAAATTCAATTAAAACACCTATAAAGGCTTCCATTAGTACGAGCATTATGTCTATAGATGCTATGGAAGATAATATGCGTAGGTCTCATGAATATGTAATGGCAACTGGAAAGTGTAATCAGGGATGAGCAAAGATGCATTATTATATATTAGTGATAAATATGGTTGGAATACCTACGGCATAAAACGTTATATGTATGAACTTATCCAGGATAGATGTGAAAAGTGGCTTGATGTTATTTGGCTTACGATAACCTCAGATCTAACTGAGGATGTAGCGCGTATATATCATGAACGAAAGTTCAAAACAGTGTTTTTGGCTTCGTCAGGTTTGGTTTTGGATTTAGAATTAACTAAAATGTTGAAGCGCAACAATGTAACCATAGTTGGATTCGGTTTTAGTGATCCTAGAAGTACGTTTAACTTGGCCGCTAAATACGATTGTTATTTTTCTGCAGATAGGGAAACCTGGAAAGAAGCCAAAAGGAGAGGTATTAGGGCTTATTTGTTGGATGTTAGTGTTAAAAAAGATTTTTATCGACCAGCCGAAGTAGATCAAACAAAAGAATCTAAATATGATGTAGCTTTTCTAGGTAATGTTGATGGTCATCCTGACGAAGATTTGCGTAGAGAATGGATAGAAAAGGTAAAAGATAAGGGCATGTCAGTAAAAATAATAAGTGGTCTAGATGCTAGAGAGATGCTCAATGCTTTGGCGGAATGTCGATATGGATTGCATGTTTATAAAGCAGGTTCACCTATACCTAAACATATTTTAGAGTATGCATCAAGTTACTTAGCCATAATTGCCAATGATACGTATTGCTGCGAAAAATTCTTTAAATTTTTAAAAGGGCATGAAAAATGTTGGTTCACATTAGATGAAGTTCCTGCACCTGAAGATATCAGAATAGCTTATACTAGTGATGCCAATATAAAGGTTTCATTTTATCACGATACTTGTTATAGGCTAGGTAGAATATTAAATTACAGTAGATTACGTGCACCTAAGGAAAAATATTCATGACTGTTAATCTAAGTGATGTAAAAGCCTATTGGTGTAAATCGAATAATTTTGGAGATGCTTTGACCCCGTGGATACTTGCCAAACTGACCGGAAAGCCTGTTGAATATACTGAGCCTTCGAATAGAGAAACCGTTTATATGATAACAGGAAGTATTCTTAATTGGAAATTGACGAATGCAGTAGTGTGGGGTTGCGGTTTGGCCAATATGACTGACATGGTTAACAAGGATTATAAGGAAATAAGAGCGGTAAGAGGCCCTTTCACTGCCAGGATAGCTAAGGAAAACAGCGACGTAATGGTTCCCGATGTTTATGGTGATCCAGCTTTGCTGTTACCTAGATGGTATAATCCTCCTATCTCTAAGAAATATCGCTTGGGAATAATACCTCACTGTATTGAATATCATAATGTTGTCAATAGATTGGATTATTTGCCGGAAGATGTTATTATAATAGACTTACTTTCACAGATAACTGCAGTCATTGATGTGATATTATCCTGTGAAGTGTGCATTTCAAGCTCTTTGCATGGCATTATTGCATCCCACGCTTACGGAATTCCTTGTAGACACATTATTTTCACGAACAAGGTTTTGGGTGATGGGGTTAAGTTCTTTGATTATTACAGATCCGTAGGTATTCCGTATCAAAAACCCTTGAATCTATCCGGTAAAGCTTCTTTGGAAATAGGGCAATTGCTTAATTATATGTATAAATGCGACACAATAAATCTAGATATTGATTTGGATAGGCTGTATAGAGCAAATCCTTTTCATCGGTAAGGATTATTTTATGGATTATGCCGAAAACTCCGCTGGAGAAAAAGATCTTTTCAAGCAAACACTTTCCGATTATCTCGATTCAGTAAACGGTAATATAAAAGGCGTTGAGATAGGTGTGCTTAATGGTAGTACTTCCAGTTATCTATTAGGTATTAGCCCTAGAATATACTTGACCGGAATAGACCCCATAATTCCAGACAGTATGGATATTCTATTGTTAGGTGATTTGGATAAGATACTTGAAAATACTAAGCCATATCGAGGAAGGTTTTTATTTATAAATGAATATTCATATAACGTAAGCAGTAGATTCGACGATAATGTTCTGGATTTCATATTCATTGACGGATCACACGTCTATGAGGATGTTAAAATGGATTGGAATACCTACATTCCTAAAATAAAACCCAATGGGTTACTGTATTTGCATGACAGTAGAATGAATCGTAATGGTGCTCCATTTCATGCAGGACCTTCTAGGTTGGCCGATGAAATAATAGAATATGACAATAGAGTAGAGATTATTGATGAAGCATTTAGTTTGATTTGTTTCAGAAAGTTGAATGTGTAATGAAACCTCCTGTAATAGTCAATGTGGCCGTCGGTGGAAGATATTATTTGGGGCAGGAACGTTTGAAGCGTAGTATAACGGTGAATAGCGAAATTCCAGTATCATTTTTTCCTTGGTGCGAAGAGTATCCTAATGGGTGTCCATTACACCAGGATACTCCATATGCATTCAAAGCTTATGCAATAAGGATAGCTAAGGATTTGGGGTACAAAAAAATACTATGGATGGATGCTTCCGCCTGGTTGGATAAGCCTTGGGGTGATTTTTGGGACGTTTTCGATAGCCGTTCAATGATGGTTTGGAGTGCTGGTTGTCCTGCTCTTGGAACGTGGTGTGCTGATAGTTCTTTACCTTTATTGGGCATTACCCGTGAAGAATCCTTCGAAATGCAAATGTTCGAGGGATTGGTGTGTGGTTTCAACTTCGAGCATCCTGAAGCGGAAGACATATGGAATTATTATTGGGAGCAGGCCAATAACGGATCATTCAAGGGCTTTTGGCGTAAAGAACACGGTTTCGTATCTGATGATATAAGAGTTTTGGGGCATAGACATGACATGCCCGCTTTATCAGTGGCATGTAATAGGTATGGAATAGATCCTCTACGGCCTCCTAAGTATTTTGCCAGAGTCAATGACACTTTTAGGCCAGAGGAAGCATGTATTTTTGCTAGAGGTATATAAAAATGAAAATTTTAATAGCTTATGGAATTTGGAACAAACAGGATATGATGGAATGGATTGTGGACGGTCTTACTGAGCATGTTCCTGCGGAAGTTGACGTACTCTTCATGTTTGATGATTGCAAGGATGATTCTATAGTTAATTTTGAGAATGCTATTGCTAAACGTGAGGATAGGAATTGGATTTGCCAAGCATTTAACTACGAAGTCCATGAAATATACATGCATAATTTTGCTATAGATTACATGTTGAAGCATGGCTATGATTGTGTAATAGCTTTTCAGGATGATATGAAATTAACTGGATCTATTATAGATCACACCGAAAAGGTTCTTAAGGACTATGCGAATCGTATAGGTATTTTCGGTGGACGCGATGGTTATGATTTCAATTTCAAGGGCATGCAAAGCTCGGAATGGTCTGAATCAGTGCAACCCGGTCAGCAAAGACATCCCCATGGTACCTTTGTGCAATGTAAATATTGCAATCCAGGTCCGATGTTTTTTCCTCGAACCGCTATAGAAAAAGTAGGTAAATTGGATGTGAATTTTAGGCATTTCTTTGTTTGGGACGATTTATGTTGTCGATGTTTGGATGTGGGATTAATAAATGGTTTATTATCAACTAGACTAGAGCATAAGAAATTCGGTAAAGTCTTACCGTCTACTTACTATAATGACGATTCAGGAGCCCATGATAGAGCGCTATTAAGTTCCAAAAATCCTAATCACTGGCCCTTATAAGGAGATCTGTTTATGAGCAGAACTACGAGTGAGTATGTAAAGTTATTTCCAGAAAATTTGCAGATGGATCCTAATGTATTAGCTAAATTTTATGTTAAGTACCTGCCTGATATGGGAACATTTGTGGAGGTAGGTGCTTTTGATGGCGTGTCATGGAGTCATTCGTCATGTTTGGCAATGTTAGGGTGGAAAGGTATGTACATTGAGCCTTATCCAGCATACGCAGGCATTTGTGCTGATAATCATATTGGACACCCTAAAGTAACTGTAGTCAATAAAGCCTGCAGCCATACTAAAGGCAGGGGAACTTTATATGTAAAAGATGCTACGTCAACGTTAATTTTGGATAAAGCATCCAGAACTTACGGCGTAAGTGAAAATGATACTTATAAGGTGAATATAGATACCCTTAATAATATATTGGAAGATTACGATTACGGGCCTTTCGATTTGCTGGTAATAGACGTGGAGGGGGCAGAGGCTGATGTATTGGAGGGATTCGATATCGATATCTATAAACCTAGATTAGCTATAGTGGAAACTCATGAGTTATCAGGTTATCCTTATCTTAACGATCAAGGTGTAAACGAGGTTTTAGCAGCTTGCGATGCGTATTTTTCTAAGGCTAGTTATACTAAACTTCATAGTGATCCGCTAAACACATTTTACTTGGCTAACGATTTTTACAAGGACCGCTGATGCTAACTCTGCATAAATATCAAAATACTAATAAGTTAAAAAAAGTTATCTCATTAGCATGGTTTGAGCATGATCCTAGTAGGGTGGATGTTTATGGTAGCTATATTCCAGCAATATTAATCGGTTATTGGACGGCCTTCCCTGGATATCAAGTTAGGTTGCATACTAACCTAGATTTAAATGAAGTAGTGCATGGTGATTTACTACGTGCGGCTAATATATTAACACCTAATCAAGAATTGTTTAAGCTGGTCATAGTTGACCGCGACGATCCTTTATGCAAGGCTATGTTGTGGCGGTTACTGCCTTTATTTGACGATGATGTTGATTACGTATTCTGCCGTGAAATGGACGCAGTTCCAAGAATTAAAGAGAGGGAAGCTTGTGAGGATTTTATAAAAACCGGATTTGCATTACATAGTATAAATGACAATAAAGCTCATATCGGAATGATGGGAGGCCTTTGCGGATTTCAAGTCAAAGGTTTTAGAGAGCATATACCCTATGAAACTTGGGATGATATGATCATCGATGCTCCAGACGATTTGGATTGGTCAAAACATTTAGCTGATCAAAGCTTTCTAAACGCTAGAATATGGTGGTCTTTGCAGGATTCTACTTTGTTGCATAGATTCGCTGGTAGTGATTTTACACTCGCTACTCAAGTGATGGAGCACACCAAAACAGTTGTGAATGATATCCCTAAAGATTTTGCGGATTATCTGAGACAACTTCCAGGATGTTTAGGATCTTGTATTCCAATAAAACCCGTGTTAGAAGGTTTAGACACATTGGGGTATAGAGTAGGAGTTAAGTCATCTAGCCTATTTTGTACGGATGATTTAATAATCGCAATTAAAAAAGGTTTAGCGAAAATGGAGTGTGAAAAATGCTGAAAGTTCATTTGTCTTTATATCCTATACTTAATCAGGACATGTTAAAAGCTAATGGTTGTGTGTTAGTTGAAGATCCTACACAAGCTGACTTCGTTATTTATTTTTCGACTGAGCAGTACGAAGACCAAGTTGATCGATCTAGTGCAATGATGATTCAAGTCGAACCTCCACTGTCATCTTATCGTCGTATGGCATATAGTAGAGACTTTTTAGACACTTTCCATAGTGTATTCACTTTTAATCCTGATGTAGCAGCTAAAAATCAGTTTCCCATTACAAAAAATCCTATGGTATTTCCTTATTATCCTAGATCCAGCTTAAGGGTTACCCGAGATTACTCCGATATTCAAAAAGCGCGAAAATTTTATTATGCTGGAGATCGCTATCAGCAAATCGATTCACCTAGTGAGCACGGTAACGTTAATTTATATACAGTACGTAAAGGTTTGGTTGAATATTTAGCTCAAAAAACCACTTTGAATAACTATATCACTGGTCCTGGCTGGGATAATGGTAATGACACCCGTTATTGTGATGATTGGAGAGCAGAAAAATTACTTGAAATTGAGCGTGAGAATTGCGATTTTGTGTTATGCCTAGAAAATAGTAGATACCCTAATTATATTTCGGAGAAAATTCATGACGGTTTTAACAGTGATCGAGTTGTACTTTATTTGGGTGAACCTAGCATAGATTGTAGGATCCCTGATAACGCATTTATTAATCTAGGAGTTCCACCGTTCTACAAGCCTTTGAACAGTCCTGCTAAATGTTTCATTAACTATAATTTGGTTGGCGATTTGCTTCTTAATATGACTCAAAGTGATTACAATAGTATTATTAACGCCGCTAGGAAATTCAGGGATACTTTTCTTACCGAGGAAGCTTATCGCAAACAACAAGATATTTTAACTGAAGCGGTACTTAAACGAATGTTTAGAGATTAGGGTCAGTAGAATATTTAGGATATTCCCGTTTCAATTTAGGTAATACTTTATTATGCCAATTTATTGCATTGCAAATGGATGTGCTTCTAG
>Ga0180438_10011390_pt1 | contig 10751 bp, 5 predicted proteins | sample SS_ome_12_FD_132455 | JGI IMG/M metagenome (GOLD analysis project Ga0180438, IMG submission 132455) | Hypersaline lake sediment archaeal communities from the Salton Sea, California, USA - SS_3_D_2 metaG | ecosystem: Environmental > Aquatic > Non-marine Saline and Alkaline > Hypersaline >... | reverse complement strand
ACGTCGTCGCACGCGTCGAACTTCTCCACGATGTACGCCGCCTACGCGATCGCGTCGATCCCCCTGTTGATCTTGTTCATCTACGCGACCAAGCCCTTCATCCGCGGGATGACCAGCGGGGCGCTGAAGGCGTAGGCGCCCCGGCCTGATGGCCTGCCCCGAGCAGCTCGGTCCGGACAGGTCGCGCTGGCGGTCGCGCCGTGAGGGGGGCTCCGCTGTCGAGTCTGGGGAGGCAGTGATCTGCGCTCAATGGGCCCTGTTGGGTTCGAACCAACGACCAATGGATTATGAGTCCACTGCTCTAACCGCTGAGCTAAGGGCCCGCAGACCTTTGACTGTACACGTTTTCCCTTTGTTTTCAAGGGTCTCGTGCCACTCTCAGCACCGAGCGGCTTGCGATGGGCGCTGGGAGAATTCCCGGCCACGCGGGGGCATTCGACGTGACGTCAGACCGGGGCCCCTTCGCCAGCCGCCACTTGTCAACGAATCAACGGACCAAGCTCCAGCGGCTGAATCGCTCTGAGCACGTCGACCTCGAGGTCGGGCCAAGTGGCCTGAGCTTCGTTGGCTTCCGCGATGGCAGACCTATCGATCCACCTCCTGAGCGGACGCAACTCTGTTAACCTCCCGAGCGGAAGACGGCGGTGCCCGGCCTCCGCGAGCCGCAGGGCAGGCGACGGTCCCGCCGGTTCTGCCGCGCTGTTCTGGGGAGTCGGGTCGCCGACGCTGCCAGAAGGCACTGCCACCTCGCCGCTCGCCGCCGCGGCGGCCAGCACGGAATCGACTGCCTGGCCGAGGTGCGCCGACGGCGGGGGTGCCGGCTCGTCGGCCGGCAATTCCGTGTTGCTCAGCCGCCGGACCTTGATCGTGTCGCTGCTGCGGATCTCGCCGGAGCCGTCGACGTCGTAGAGGATCAAATAATCCGGATCCCCCGGCCCCGTGTTCGACTTCCGCCGCACTTTGATCGTGTCGCTGCTGCGCACCTCGCCGCTGCCGTCGACATCCCCCGGCAAGACGTTCAGCCGGAACCGGAACTCCCCCTCCGCCGCCCCATCCCCCGACGGCCACGAGCCGCCCGCATCTGTCCACTCCCCGTCCAATGCATTCCCCGCCAGATCCGTCACCTCATCCGACAGCACCAGCAGCAGCTTGTCGGCTGCGAAGGCAGCGGCAAAGGTCCAGGTGCCCGTGAACGTGTTGCTGTCGTAGCTGAAGCCGCTCGATGCGTACTGTGCGACGTTGACGCCGTAGACCGACAAGTGGCTCTGGGCGACGCTGACGTTCTCGCTGAAGACGATCTTGACCCGGTCGAGGTTGACCCACGGCAGTTCGGCCAGTTGCTCGACCGAACCGACGGGAATCGAGTAGCCGCCGGTCCCCAGCCCTTCGGTGACCAAGTGATCCAGATAGGCTTGATCCCAACCCGTGCCGACAACCTGCACATCCACAACGGCAGGAGGGGCGATCGCAAAGCTGTCCCAATCCCATGTCTCCAGAAGATCACCGGGTCCGTTGTTCGTCTCGTCGACCTCCTGGATGTCTTCGTTCGCATCCGTCTGCATCCCGATGTAGAACGGCCCGGTCCCCTCATAGCCGGCCGGCGCGGTGCCCGGGAGTGTCAGCGAAACGTCGAAGTCCGGACCGTCTCCGTTGGCTGGCACGTCGGCTGTGTGCGTATACGAACCCAGGTATCGGTCGTCGGCGTCGCCCCAGGTCAGGTTGTTTGACAAATAGAAATCCTGCGTGAAGGTCGGCGTTACGACCAACGTGCCGAGGTTCCTTACCTGCCCTTGCACAGTGAATAGCCGACCCCACGTCAGCGCGCCGGGCACGTTGCAGTCAAGGCCGTGGAGGTCGTGGGTCAACGGGTCGCTGCGGATGAACATCTCATCGACGTAGAGGCTGTCGAGCGACCTGGCCCTGGCGGTCTGGTCGGTGTCTGTGACGCGGACGTACACCGTGCCGGCCTGGCCGTCCGGCAGCGCCTCGGACTGGGCGAGGTCGTCATCGGCGGTCTTCGTCACCGTCAGCAGCGGCGCCCACGTCTGGCCGTCGGCGGACCACTCGAAGGCGAAATCGTCGCCCTCCGAGTTGGCCGTGTGGTGGGCCTCCGCATAGAACGTCACCGCCCGGGCCTCGGGCAGGTCGAACGTCCACGTGTGCGACAGCGCGCTATGGCCTCTGCCGGGGTTGCCGACGATGGCTTCCTCCAGTTCCTCGTAGACATCGTCGGCGGCAAATGTGTCGGCCAGGCCGGACCCGACAATAGTGCCTGTGGTGATCCCTTCCGAGATCGCGTAGCTGTCGATGCTGACTGCCGGATCGTTGTCCTCGATTGCGGCCTCGGCTTGTGCCGGCGAGCCCACGGCATAGGTGCCGTGGGAATCGAGCGTCAGCCGGACCGTCTCCGAACCTTCATAGTCGGGATCGTCGATCGGGGTGACGGTGACGTCGGCCCACGCGGCGCCGGCGGGAATCACCGTGGATGTGCCAATGGCCTCGTAGTCCACGCCATCGTCGGCGGACCCGGAGACCGTGTAGTAGACCTCCAGCGACGCGTCGGTGTCGCCCGTTCGCGAGATCCGCAGGACGGCGGGGTCCGGGCCTTGTTCGGCCGCCGCGGCGTCGATGGCCTCGATCTTGACTTCCGGCAGCAGTTCGGCCACCACCGTGCCGGAAATGGAGTAGTAGCCCAGGCTGGCGTAATCGCTGTAGCCGTTTCCCAGAGGATCGCCCTCACCCGTGCCGTCGATCGCCAGGTAATAGGTTCCCGCCGACAGGCTCAGGCTGAAGCTCGCGTCGAGCGCGCCGATGGGATTGCTCGTGTCGACCACCGCGCCCACTTCGTCGTACAGCGTGGCCAGGATGTCAAGGTTGGGCCCGCGGGCGGCGGGGCTGACCGAAAGCGTCACCGTTCCCGATCCGGTGTAGAAGCTGAAGAAGTCCAGATCCGTGTTGCGCTCGATGATCCCCTCGCCCGAGACGTTCGCGCCGTCGGCCACCAGCGCGCTGGCCGAAGTGGACGCGTCGCCGTGGTCGTCCGCTCGGTAGCCGAGCCGGCCGGAACCGTTCGACTTCTCGGCGATGATGAACAGATCGTCCTCGGTGTTGTTGGCGTCGGCGTATTCCCCCTTGCTCCACTGCACAAGCTCCTCGTAGTACCCGACGCCCATGATCGGCGCCCAGCCGGTCGCTCCGGATCCATGTCCCGCGTAATACTCGACACCGCCGGTCGTGCCGTCATGATACAGGTCGAGGGTATGCCCGGCCTCGTGGGTGATGGCCTCTGCCACGTACTTCTCGTTGTTGCCGAGATTCGACGGGAACACGAAGGCAGGCGCGTCATAGTTCCAGTCGAACGAGCCGACGTACGCGACGCCGCCGATCTGCTCGCCGAACCAGTTGGAGTTGCCGCCAATGCACATGCGGACGCCGTAGGCCGTGTCGTTGAGGTTCGACTTGCTCAGCGCCGACTCGCCGGGGTACTCCGTCGTCACGTCCACGTTGAACGGCAAGTAGTCTTCCGCTACGCGCTGCCAGATGTACTGAATCCGAGAAAGCTCGCTGTCGGAGAAGCTGCTGTCGCCCTCGAAGCTGAACGCCGGCGTCGTGATCGGGTCGCCGTACTGGACGTTCCAGTCCGTGCCGGTCGTCGCGTGCCCGTCGAAATCAAGGTAGATTACCTTGCTCGCCCCCGGATTGCTGTGGAGCAGAAACGTCTGGTCCGGCGAATAGGGGGAAGCGGCGACGGTCTCGATGGCGGGTGCCGCCTGGCTGCCGCCGGCCCGGACGGACGGATCGACAGCCGGCGAAATCCCCACCGGTTCCCACAGCCCGGCCGGCCCGGCACCGTCCAGCAGACATCGCGGCTCGATCGACTCAAGCACGGGACTGGCAGTCACTTGCGGCCTTGAGGGGCGGAACTTGCCAACGAAGAAAACCAAGCCTCGTACGCAGACCTTCACAAATCACCTCGTCTGTCACAGAGCGCCGAAGCACATGCGCCGGTCCAGGTGCATCCTCCAAAGAGCCAACCGACATGAATTGCTCTACAGGCGGACCTCTGCAATTTCCTCATAATCACAGTGCCTACTTCCCATTTTACACCCAGGCGTCCGGATCTGGGCTGTCAATTACCGGTGGGCCGATGGCGGCGTGACGAACGGGACGGGCGTCGGCTTCCTTGGCGGGGCCAACGTGCTTGTGGCCGTCCCGGAACCACTGGTGCGAGGCATGCTCGAGCCGCCTCGGCCGGCCTCGCCGACAAACCTCATGACAAACCCCCGCCGCCGAGCAGCGCCTCTGGGTGGGCGGACCTGGCGCTGCCCGGCCGGCGTAAGGAGGGCCAACACCGGACACATGCGGCGGGGGCAATTCCATCCTATGCGGTATTGGCTCGGGAATACCAACAACTCTACCATCGCATTCGCCGGCCACGGATCTCGTCCACCACGGCGATCAGCCAGACGCTGTTCATGACGAAGGCGTGGTAGAGGTCGTAGATCAGGCAGTACCTGAGGATTCTCGGATCGTCTCGGTGCATGGCCACGAAGAACGACGCGGCGGCTGCGTTCAGCACGATCAGAGGAATCAGGCTGACCAGGATCAGCAGCGGGTCACCTCCACCGAGCAGCGCTCCGGCCAGCAGCCCGACGCCGGCAAGGAAAAGGAACGGCTGGAGCAGCAGGTCGTAGGCATACGTGCCGCTCAGCCAGGCGATCAGTCGGGGGGATCGGCCAACCTCGGACCGGCGGCAGCGAATCGCGAACTTCCGCAGCACCTGGATGGTCCCGCGGCACCAGCGATACCGCTGGTTGACCAGGCCGAACAGACCGTCCGGTCCCTTCGTGTCGGAGATGGCCGTTGGCTCGTAGACGACCTTCCCCCCCAGGCCGAGCACCGTCAGAGACAGGTCGAAGTCTTCCGCGAAGGTGTCATGCTCGAACGGCCCGGCTACGGCCCCCTCCTCGTGCTCGCCCAACTGTCCGAAGCGGCGGAAGACTTCCTCCAGCGCCTCCCTCCGAAACAGCCCGATCGGGCCGGGCACGACCAGCACCGTGCCCGTATACCCCTGGGCCATGCGGATCGATCCGTTGCCGACGACGTACTCCAGGCCCTGGAGGCCTGTGACGGCGTTGATGCGGTTCCGCACACGGACCTGCCCGGCCACGGCGGTCACGCCGGGCTCGCGGATGCGAGCCACCATGCGGCCGAGGGCATCGGGCGCCAGACGGGAATCAGCGTCGAGGCAGAGAATCAGCTCGCCTCGGGCATGCCGGAACGCCAGGTTGTGCGCGCTCCACTTTCCGCCGTTGGGCTTGGCCAGGACACGAATGACGCAGTTGGGTTGTCGGCTTTCGAATCGTCGGGCGCGCGCCAGCGTGTCGTCGGTCGAGCCGTCGTCGATCACAAGCACCTCGTACCGGGGATAGTCCAGACGCAGCAGGGACTCCAGTGCCGGGCCGATCGTCTCCGATTCGTTGTATGCCGGCACGAACACCGAGACGAACGGAACGTCGCTGCTTGGGCCGGGTTGCCGGCGGCAGCGGCGCCGGAACTCGAGATACGCCAGCACGAACAGGATCGCCCAGCGACAGCCGCTGACGATCGACAGGACCGCGAGGAACAGTGCCCCCCCGACCACCCCGCCGGACCGGCCCGAGGCCAGCAGAGAACGCGTCCAGCCGAAGAACCGGTAGGGAACATAGGTAAACACCGCGGCCGCGAGGACGATACCCGAGACGAAGAGAACGTTGACATACCAGGACGGGCTGCCCGTTTGCGCCGCGCGACGGCCAACCGTGCCCGAGGTCCGGTCGGTGACATCCGGGTCGGCGTCCCTGACCGGCACAGCCGTAGATTGTGCGGCCGCCCCGTTGACGGGTACACCGCAATGGACCGAGTTGTTCGCACCACGAGCGACCACGGAAGCTCGCCTCCTTGCACCCGGTGCCGACAGGCGTGCCTCAGCCAAGGGCGGACCGTTCGGGCAATACGTCGGCAGTGACAGTTCGGAGAATGTGCAGAAGGCGAAGCTCGTCGGGTCCCGTCATTCGGCCGGCGGACTCGTCGATCTGCCGAATCCGCTCATGGACGGCAGGATCGCCGTTGAGCCCCTCCCGAATGCTGGTGACGTCATGCTCTGACGCGTGTTCCAGCACCCACTCCAATGCCCGCAACAGCGCCTCGTCTCGACGGCCTTCGGCGAGCATGCGTCGCAGTTGCTCACCCAGGATGTGCATCAGCCTCGCCGGGGCGCTGCGGGCCCCCGGTCGGGGGATCGTGCCGCGCCCCGGATCGAGCCCGATCCCGGAAGACACCGCCTCCCTTTCCGGCTCGGGTTCCGTGAGCCTCGCTGCTGTGCCTTCACGCGCGGGGCAGGCGACCGGCTTCCGCGGAGCAGCCTGGCCCTCCCGGGTCTCCGCCTTCCTCCCCAACCAACCGACAGCGACCCGCCCCGAGGCGCCGAGGCCCACGAGCGCCACGCCGACCCAGAACAGCGGATAGACCGTCAGCGGCGGGCGCCACGCCAGTCGGGCGAGGACTCTCGGGTTGTCGACCAACTCCCTGACGACCGGGCGAGGAGGGCGGCATGCGACTTCCGCAGCCACATAGCCCGGCTCGGCAGGAAGGGGCTCGCCGCTCAATGGAATGCCGACGAAACGCTGCCGCACGCCGGGCTCGGCCAGGGACAGCAGGACCTCTTGCTCCTTCGCGAGGGCCTCCGCCTCGGAGGCGGACAGGCGCAATCGCAGCCGCAGGGCGTTCTCGCCCGCCAGGACAACCAGCGGCGCCTGCCTGCCTGCCGTGCGAGGAGACGACTCCCGGTAGACGATTGTCCCCGCGAAGGGGGCCTCGACGACCAGGCTCTCCTTCAGCCCGTCTCGTTCAGCCGTGACCTGAGCGATCTCCGCGTCCAGCTGGTCGGCTTCCTTTCGGCGCAGCCGCCGTGCGCGCTCGGCGTCACGGTCAAGCAGGCGAAGCAGGTGCTCCGCCTGTTGCCCGGCTTGAGTCATTCCACGCTCGGCCGTCTCGACGTCCGCGGACAGGCCCCTGGCCTGGTTGACGGCAACCGCCTCGTATTCGCCAAGCGTCTGCTGAAGCTCCGCCCGTTCGGCCCTCAGCGCGTCGAGCTTCGCGCGGACCTTGGCGACTTCCTCCTGCAGGACCTGGACGTCGGTTTCCTCTCCCTGGACTTCATCGGTGCTTGCCGCGCCGCTGTCGGCGGCCTGTTGCTTCCGCTGCAACGCCTTGCGGAGGTAGGAGAGCTTCGCGCCGGCCTGCTCGAGTTCCCTGTCGGCCTGCTCGACCTCTCCGGCCAGCACGTGCAGCCGCCGGCGATTGTCCAGTCGCTGCCGCAGCTTCTCCCGCATCACCAGATCACGGGCCGGGGCCAACTGGTCCAGCGACGCACGCATCTGGCGCCGATCCGTGACCGCGTTCTGGTAGCGGCGCACGAGTTCCGGGTCCGGCTCCAACGGCTCGTCGGCCAGCATGGCCTTCTTTGCCTCCAAGGCCTCCCGGCGCAGTTGCAGCACGCGGATCTCCGATTCCTGCTTTGGGCAAGAGAACCGCGCCAACGCCTCCCCCTTCGCCACTTGATCCAGGGGCGTGGTCTCCGCGACCTTCCGATCGTCCGGGACCCGCACGGTCAGAAGCCCCTCGCCGGTGAGGTGGCCTTCCCGCGGCACCAACTCGCGCCAACCGGCGACCGCGCCGATCAGCAGCAGGCCCACCAGCAAGAGGCCCGTACACCAAGGTGCCAACCGCCGCCCCGGGCTTGACGCGTCGGCCGGCTTGGCCGAGCCGTTCCGTTTCCGCCAGACGTGGGCCGCACATGCAAAGATATACCCGCCCACGCCGGCCAGCAGGCCGATCAGCCCTGCGTTGGCAAGGTCCGAACCATACGGTGACATTGGTTCCTTCTCCTCGACGATGCGTTACAGGGACCGAGAGCCGAACCTCCGTGTTCTCCCTGATCCCTGCCGGTCAAGTATGGACGCCGCGAAGGCCCGAACGGGGCGCTTGGCAGGCCTGCGCCGCCCACACTGCCGGACTGAAGTGCCGCCCTGCCGACTACGAAGGACCGACGCGAACTGCGTGATTCGATCCGCCTTCGGCCTGACGTTCGGTCAGAGGCCCATCAATCCTCGCTTCCAGTGCTCTGTCACGGATCATTTGATGAATCGCATGCCCTGCTCCGCGCCGGATGCAAACAGGAACGTGGCAACGGCACTCGCGATATGACGTGCTTCCTCCGACGCGCTTGGTTAGCCGCGCCATCCATCGCATCACGTGCAGACAATATATACAACAGTATATAACGGCCGAGGGCCTAATTCAAGCAAAAACGGCAGCCCAAGGAACTCAATGTGCTTCGCCACAGGCCGGCCGGCCGAGAGATGGCCCTGTTTGCTTGCTCAGCGTTGCTCTGTTGGAGCGGGGGAACTGGGCGAGTGCCTGCGCTTGGCCTCAGTGGTTCTTGCTGAACAGCCCCCCGCAAATCCCCCCGCCCACCCGAGTGCGCAGATGTGCGACATACGGCGCCAGCGAACGAAACCGCCCCGTCCGTCCGATGATGCGCAGCCCGGCCCCACAGGAGGGCCGGGAAGCTCGCCAAAGGCCACGTAGCTGCCCTCTGGCGCACTTTCTCGGCGCCGAGGTACTCTGACCCGTCCAGCACCACTTTGATGAGCAGACCCCCTCCTGGCGGCCAGTTTTTGCCGATGGCGATTTTCTCTCGAAGAGGGATATAGAAGGGAGCGACCGGCCCCCCTGGGGGCATCATGCCCCCCGCCGGGTCCGGGCAGGGGCTTGGGCGCCTCGCACGTGTTGCCAGGGCGCCGGACCCCGCGGGCCGGTGGGGGGACGAGCCGCGGCGGGGCCGATCCGCGCCGCCCAAGTGTCCACTCGCCCCGCCCTTGGCCCGCCCCCCCCTGTTGTCTATCCGGTCAACACTCACTGCCTGTTGCCTTCCGTGTATGTCTGCCCCGCCGGCCGCGGGCTTCCATGCCTCTGGCCGATGGTGGGACACTTGGTCTGGTTGTCGTCTCCCAGCCGGGACCGGACCCGGCGCAGGACGGGTGCCGACGCCGGCCGATCCTGCGCGGAGAAGGTCCTGTCGGACTGCGGGGTGAGACGTGCGGCCCGGCGAGGAGAACTTGGGCACGTTTTGGGTAGCGCGCTACCCACGAACCGGCGCGCCGTCGCTCGCGACGACTCACAGACGACGGGCGTTTCGGCTCGTGTTTATGGGGCCTTGGCGCTTCCCGGCTCGCGGTGACTCTCAATTGCACGAATACGGTTGGACGATTATGAGTCCACCGCTCTAACCTCTGAGCTAAGGGCCCGCAAGCCTCCCGTGTAGCACGTTTTCCCTTTGTTTGCAAGGGGTTCGTGCCACTCTCCCCCCCCCGCCCGAGCCAGGCGCATGTTCTTGCATGGTATCGCCTGTTGGCGCCTCTGCGCGCTGCGCACAGACGCCCCGACTCGGAAAGCTCGGCCGCTCTGGCGTCGTCGGTCCCTGTCGCCCTGGCCGTCTGGGCCTCCGGCTCGTCAGCGCCGACCCGAGGCCGGCCGTGATGTCCGGAACATACAGATCGCTGTGCACGTTCGTCGTCAGCTTCGGCTCGCTGTACCGCGCGAGCCGTTGGCGACCATCGGGGTCGCGACGCCTCTCACGATCGCCGTGATGTACTGGCCGCGAACCCCATGGAGACCAAACACGCGGCCCGATGCATCCTCGGAACGGTATGCCCGCCGAGGATGCCCCTGTTGGCGCACGCCGTCCCCGCCCCGGCCTGCCGCTTACCCCAACCCCGCCGCGTTCTGACTGTCTTGGCTCGCCGTTCAAGTGGAATCGCCTGACTCGATTCTGTGTTAGGCTTCCCTCTCGCCCGCCCTGAACACCTCTTCCCTTTCTTCCCCGCGCCGGGTCCATCACGCCACCTGCGCCATCATCTCGTCCGGCTTCGCCGTCGCAGACGTCGTCGACCCGTCGGCGAAACGTCCCTCGACCACCTGCCACGCGCCGTTGTAGCAGTCCGTCCGGTCCCAGACCTTCGACTCGCACGGATCGCTGGTCAGCACCAGCTTGACCGTCCGCCGCCCCAGCCCGTCGTACTGACACTGCGCCACCGGCGTGTCGCCCGCGTCGTCCCTCTGCCCACCGTCGCCGAGGGAGCGCCACCACCGCGCCCCGCGTCCCGTCAGCTTGACAGGCATCTCCACCATGGCCTGAGCCTACTTGAGACCGCCCGAATACGCAACCTCCTGTCTATGCGCCCGCCGACGGCACGCCGGAACCGAATGAAGTGTTCGGCCGCCGATTCCATGGATTCCGTGGCTATGCTGGCGGGACTAGTTCGGCGAAGAGATCGTGCAGAGGTTCTCCGGCCGGATCGTTGAGCAGAACTGACAGGCCCTCTGTCTTGTCGCGCAGTTCCAGGATGCCCTTCTCTCCGCCCTCCCGGATAGACGTCACGCCATCAAGGACAGTCAGCATGCCGAACACGGCTTGCCCGGCCGACAACTCAATGATCTTCCCGACACGAGCTTTGTCATCGGGTGAAAGCTGGGTAAACCACTGAGACAGAGCAACGTGAACCTGCGATGGCCGCCGGCCAGGTGGTTTCTCTAGTAACGAGAGGACACCCTCGACCGCAGAGTCGTAAACCGCCATCCGAACGCATCTGATGAATTGCGCGCTTGTCATCTTCCGAACGCTCCTGGATACGCCCGCTTGTTGAGGT
>Ga0180438_10011389_pt1 | contig 10755 bp, 5 predicted proteins | sample SS_ome_12_FD_132455 | JGI IMG/M metagenome (GOLD analysis project Ga0180438, IMG submission 132455) | Hypersaline lake sediment archaeal communities from the Salton Sea, California, USA - SS_3_D_2 metaG | ecosystem: Environmental > Aquatic > Non-marine Saline and Alkaline > Hypersaline >... | reverse complement strand
CTCTTCGCGGGTCTCCGCATCCTTGGCGGCCTCTCTGGCAGCCGCGCGAAGCGAGTCGATCTTCGCCTGCTGCTCTTCAGTCAGGTCAAGCTGCTTAAGGCAGTCGAAGCCCAGAGGACCCCCATGGCGGCCTCTATGTTGCTCGCGACATTCCTTAAGTTCGGCAAGCTGTGCTTCGGTCAGTACGCCCTCGATGGCGTTGCGCATACGCTTGAAAATCTGCTGACGTTCTTCGCGGGTTTCCGCATCCTTGGCGGCCTCTCTGGCAGCCGCTCGAAGCGAGTCGATCTTCGCCTGCTGCTCTTCAGTCAGGTCAAGCTGCCTAAAGCAGTCGAAGCCCTGAGGACCCCCAGGTCCGACGCCATGCGGACCACCACGGCGGCCTCTATGTTGCTCGCGACATTCCTTAAGTTCGGCAAGTTGTTCTTCGGTTAATACGCCCTCGATGGCGTTGCGCATACGCCTGAAAATCCGCTGACGCTCTTCGCGGGTCTCCGCATCCTTGGCGGCCTCCTTGGCAGCCGCTCGAAGCGAGTCGATCTTCGCCTGCTGCTCTTCAGTCAGGTCAAGCTTCTTAAAGCAGTCCACGCGCTGAGGACCCATCCCGCGCATTCTGCCGATCTTACCTCTTCCAGCCCTGCCCCTGCCGGCCATGGCCGATCCGACCAGCACCACTGTTGTCAACAACACTACTAGTAAAATTCCATACTTTTTCATAATCACGGTCTCCTTATATCTTAGAAAGACCCTAATCTTATTTGAGCCGCACGCACGGCTCGTCCACTATATTAGTGGCCGAAAAACCCTTTTGGTAACGGCAAAAAAAATTCCCAGTTCATCTACTGAAAATTCAGCGTCCCTGCTGCAATCGAAACTACGGCGAAACCCGCCCTCCGTATTTCGCAAAGAATCGCCGAATCCGTTCGATACACCCGCCGCAGCGCCCTTTACACCTGCGTGTTCAAGATGGAAGGATCAACCTTAAGCGAGAAGGCCGCCGCAAGATTCTGCAACTGCTTATCGCTGAGCTTGTTTCTGACACCCCCAGCGCCCACCGATTTCAGGTAAATCTGGGCGGCCGACTCGGCGGTGTCGATCAGTCCGAATGCCTTATCCAAAGTCGGGCCTGCGGCAACGATGCCATGATACTGCCACAAAATCAGGCGACGTTTTTCCAGGCCCTTGGCCGTTGCTTCTCCGAGTTCCACCGAACCGGGAAGAATCCACGGCACAAACTCGATTCCCTCCGGAAAATTGATTATACACTCAGTGTGCATCTGCCAAAGAAGCTTCGAAATGCGGACCGTATCAAGCTCCGCCGCCAGCGTCATAGCAGTAATGTTCGGACAGTGCGTGTGAAGAACAGCACGATCGCTGTCGTTGCTGACCCGTTTTCTTACTGAGTGGGCTCTTAAGTGCGTCGGCAATTCGGAGGTCGGCCTGTCTCCGGACGCATACCCCCACAGGATTCTGTATTTGCCGCCGGAGGCGTCGATTTCAATCACACCGAGATTATCCTCCGGACTAAGCTCGACGTTGTGCATATAAGTGCCCGTGCCCGTGATCAGGATGCGCTCAATGGCGAGGTTTGGAAATTGTGTGTCCAGCAGGATCCAGTCGCAGCGAGGTTCGAGACCCTCTTGTCCTTCGCAGGTTCCGGGCGCGAGTCTTACGCTTATGTTGCCGGCGTTTGCCTCAGCCCAGCCTTTCTGCCACAAATCGATGGTTGTTCTGACAACTCCCGAGATTACGCTCTGAAACGAATTCTGCATAACTTTAGATATCTCTATTCAGCACCACATATCGTTATTGCGTTCGAAAACCCTGTATAATATCAACGTAAATCAACGTTCTGTCAAGCATTACCCTGCCGCCAGAGATTTCTGCATTCGTTACGAGTCTCTTGCAACCCTGACACGAAACTTCTCGCCTTCCCAGTTGTTAACGAAATCTCGCTGACGTTTGTTGAGCGGATTTATCCCCCCCATGTCCTGGGCGCGGCTGCGTACATAAAGTGAGCTGACAATTACTTCCTTCAGAATCGAGGTAAACCCGGCCTCGCGGACAAGAAAAAGCCCAACGTCTTTCGCCAAAAACGCAACCGGTGGTTTCCCATGTTTGGCTATGACCGCACGGATTCTTTCGATTGCTCTCTTGCGGTCATAGCTGCCAAGCCACACTACTGGAGTGCTCGCAAATCCCATCTCGTCCGGGGTTAATGCGGGCACTCTCAGCAATTTGCAAGTATCCTTTCTTGCTGAAAATTCCGCCACCGTTTTGTTCGTGAAATGTTCAACCGGCATCTCGCCTCCGGTCACTTCCCTCAACGCGTCTCTTATCACCTCTCTTACTGAATCAACCTCACGGCGACTGCTTGCCTGTGGCTCTGTAATCTCAGGTCCTTTCAGACCCTGCTTACAACGCCCCACAACCGTTTCGACCCGCTGCAAAACTGCTTGCGGACCCCGCTCAGCCGCCAAAAGTCCGTGCTTTGCCAGAATCATTATCACCGGACCTCTGCCGTACTCACCAGTATACTTTCGCACATATCGCAAGACCTTCTTGCTCAGTGAAAATCCGGGGTCGCCATACGGCATCCATAAAGGAGGATATTCTTCATCTTCAAAGAGCCTGAGAAACTCGCGTTTGCCGTTCTTCGCGCTCGCATAAGCCAATACCGGTGATGCATGAAGGTGAACAACACACTTGTCCAGAACAACGTGTAAAAGCGATTCAACCGAGGGCCGTGCGCCATTCGTAAACTTGTCGTCGCAGGTCATCTGCAAACGCTTTATCATTTCAACTTCTCTTTCGATAGCCTCCATTCCGGCCAAGTGCTTATCCTCGAATATCTCACGTACACCGTCTGTTCTTAACCTGCGCCAGCCATATTCTTCATTCATATCTTTCAACTCTGTTCCGCTGGCCTTGATGTACATGTGTTTGCCGTCTTCTGTCTTTACCGACGTGTTACCCCCCGTGCCTACCACAAGCGAACTGTCCTTCCCGATCCTGTTTGATATTTCGATAAGCTGTGATAACGCTTCTTCCATTCGTCCCTTGCTGTCTGCACTTTATCGCGGCGTTGCGTCGGGCAGACCTCCGTCGACCGGTATGGTCGCCCCTGTCGTTGGGGTCTGATGTGTCACAAAAAACAGGACCGCGTTGGCCACATGTCTGCCCGTAACTTTCGCCTTAAGAAGATTTCGGCTGCGGTAGTATTCATGCAGCCCCTTTTCGTCCAGACCACGCACCTTCATTCGATCGAGGCCCACTGTCTCCCACAAACCCGATTTGTACCTGCCTTCTGAAAACACGGCGTCGGGCGCGACCATGTTCACCCGAACTCCGTACTGAGCAAGCTCAAGACTTGCTATCCTTCCCAATTGATGGCATGCCGCTTTCGTCGCGCTGTAGGCCCCGAATCCGGCGCCCGGACAGGGAACATTCTTGGTCGACATCACCACAATGTCGCCGCCCGTGCCCTGCGCCGCAAAGTATTGTGCACATTCGCGCAGGGTAAGCAACGTACCCTCCACGTTTACCTTCTCAAGCCTGCGAAATGCCTCCAGGTCCATCTCTTCCAGACGCGAAACAAGGGCGATGCCGGCATTTATCACAACAATATCCATCCCCCCCCACGTCTGAACTACACGCCCAAAGCCTTTTTTTACGGAAGTCTGGTCCGTTACATCAATGCCGATACCGATCACCCTGCCTGCCGCACCCTCTTCAAGGTCGGCTGCAAAATCATCCAACCTCGCGCCGGGCAGGTCACTGGCTGCAAGCAAACAGCCGTTATCGAGCAAGGCCCGGCAAACCCCGTAACCGATTGCCCCAGCCGCGCCGGTAACAAGCGCAACCTTGTTTTCCAGCGGCAAAACCGGCTCAGCGGTCGGCTCGACAACGTTTACCGTACCGATGTTCTTTATGCTTACGACCTTCGGTCGCGAACCATGTTTTCTCACGTAACCTTCAACAGCAAGCTTTACTTTGTCTCTGATTTGTTCACTACTGTCCGCCGGTTCAAGAGTATCTACTTCCAAGGCCTCTTTCGATTCTTCGCCGGAAGGTTTCAAAATCACCGGTCGATAGGGCATCTCTTCGCTGTCGGTTGGCTGCGCCAAAACACCTCGAACCGCTGGCATTATCTTCCACAACTGTTCGTCTTCATCCGGTTCCATTTGCCGCCTCAGACTTTTCACGCCTCAGCCGCCCGCTGCAGCTCTCTTAGAAGGACCGTACCTGACATTTCAACCCCGGGCTTTCTCTTGCTCGTTCTTCAGCGTTTCATACAGGTTGAGGGCCTCTTTGGGCTTCATGTTTTCGTGCACAACCTTTCTCACTGCTTGAATCATCGCCTTCGGAGCTTCGCTCTGGAATATGTTCCTGCCCATGTCTACGCCGGAAGCGCCTTGCTGTATTGCGTTATAAGCCATTGTCAATGCATCCAGTTCCGCAATCTTTTTGCCGCCTGCCATTACGATAGGAACCGGACATGAGGAAGTGACTGTACGGAATCCTTCATCGACGTAATAACATTTGATGAATTGCGCCCCCAGTTCGGCACAAATCCTGCACGCAAGTCGAAAGTACCTTGCATCACGAACCATGTCTTTTCCGACTGCCGTAACAGCCATAACCGGGATCCCGTAACGCAGCCCCATATCTACCAGGCGCGTCATATTGCGCACGGACCGGCTCTCAAATTCGCCGCCTATGAAAACCTGCAGCGTAATCGCCGAGACGTTCATTCGTATCGCGTCCTCAATATCCACGGCCAAATGCTCGTTAGAAAGCTCCTTCAATATGCTGGGGCCTCCGCTGCAGCGCATAACAATGGGCTTGGTCAGCGACGCAGGCACCATTGTTCGCAGCACCCCGCGTGTCAGCATCAAAGCGTCGGCATAGGGCATCAGCGGCACGATACTCAGGTCGATTCGCTCAAGACCGGTCGTAGGTCCCTGGAAATAACCGTGGTCGATTGCCAGCATTACGGTCCGACCGGTTTCCGGATTGAATATCCGCGACAGGCGGTTCTTCATCCCCCAGTCAACATTACCCGCGCCTTTCAAAAAGAAACCCGGCGCCTCCTGAGGAACATCCTCGTAATATTCCTTTTCTTTTTTCGAACTATCAACTTCCGGCATGACATTGTTCCTTTCCAGACAAACTCGTTAACTCCACCAACAACCACTTCTCGAATAATATTCTTTGAAAACAAGGCTGTCAACCGGCCGTGCGATGCCCCCAGAACATCGGATACCGCTCAGAATGATCAGATTTATGGTTGTGCATTGCTTCAGCAAGCCGGGGAACTGATAGAAGCCGCCGCAGTAGTATCGGCGAATGGATTCCAGCTTCCACGGCAATTGCGGCCTGTGCTAAGCTGCTGCTGAATCTGAATTTACGTCAATATTCCTTCCGAAATCCGTCCGTCTGAGATGCTCTGCGGCTCAGGGTTGTATCAACCGGAACACGAAAAACAAACCCCGCCGGTTCCTTCACCGGCTTTCAGAAAAAAAAGCTTGACAGGAGACGTCCGGAAATGTATAGTGAAAAGCCACTTTAACAGTTCAGACCACCATGCGACCGAATCCTGTGGAGGAATTGTGTAGTAGGCTGAAAACAACTCAAATTGAGTGGAGGGTGTCTTGATGCGCAAAGAACACTGCTTGCTATTGCTTTGTCAGTGTTATAACCTCCGGCTCATGGTCCAGACGCAAAAAAAATCCTAATGAAGATTTCTGCTGAAATAAGGAGAATAGCGATGTATAAGAAATCCGTAATTTTGCTGACTTGTGCTTTGGTGCTGGCCTCAGCCGCCGGCACAAGCGCACTGCCCCCCAAAAAGCATCACTGGCAGCTCGAAGAAACCTCTGGCACTACCGCATACGACAGCCTCGGTAGTCACGATGGAAACGTTCTCAACGGTACGGTAATCAACCAGGCTGGCCCGGGCGCGCCTGACTCCAAGGCGTATTCCTTTGACGGAAACGACGACCGCATTGACTTGGGCAGCGGTTGGGTTCCCGCCTCGGGTAGTTTCGCTTTTAGTGTAAAGTTCAAAACGGACGACGGCCAGGGTGTAAGCTGCGACCAGGGTCAAATCCTCGCTTGGAACGATGTTATAGGTAGTGGATGGGGGTCGGTATATATGACTGGCGGGAAGATCGGTTTATGGGTGAAAGACGGCCCCAGTATTAGCCCGTTTGGTTCCTGGGCCGACAACAACTGGCATACTCTGGAGTTGGTCCGTGACGGCAACACATGGACGGTTACCGTCGATACTTCAAGTAATTCAACCAGCCATAGTATTGACTTCCCACAGGCTAAGAAAGTCACTTTCGGAGGCGCCGACACCACATGCTACGGCTTTCACGGTATGATCAGCGATGTTGTCTATCGCGAGGGCGCCGCCGCGGACGACACCGACGGCGATGACATCCACGACGATGTTGACAATTGTCCTTATGCGGCAAATCCGGACCAGCTGGACACCGACCAGAATGGTGTAGGTGACGTGTGTGAAGGCGATATGGACGGCGACGGTGTCCCGGACGACCAGGACAACTGCCCGATGGATCCAAATAAGAGCGAACCCGGTATCTGCGGTTGTGGCCGGGACGATGACCCGACCGACAGCGACAGTGACGGCGTGGCCGACTGCGTCGACAATTGTCCGGAAGATGCAAATCCGGACCAGGCTGACGAGGATGGCGACGGCAAGGGCGACGTGTGTGACCACGGCTGGGTCGCCTACAACGATTGCGTCTATGACCAGGCGCAGTATAAGGCACCCAATGTCAATACGTACAGTATAGGCGAAGGCAGCCCGCCCCCGGCATCGGGACCGTTGCTCGACATCGATGGGATAGACACCGGCGTCACGGTGGCTCTGACACAGAGCGGAGACGTTGAATGGCTGCCCGCACGCGACCTCGGCGGATATGACACAAAGCCCGGAACCGACGCCCATAATATATTCAGCGACATCGTTGACATGACTGGAACTGTCCACTATGGTGAATCGGGCTGGTGGATGGATGTGACGTTTACGGGTCTTGATAACACCAGGGAGTATGTCTTTACCGGCACCGCCGCGAGGTGCAAGAGCAGTTATCAGGACCGCGCATCGTTATACACTATAATCGGAGCCGATACCTATACCCCGGCCCACAGCGACGGCACAAGCGACAATGGCGGCGACCAGGTCTGGTTCAACACCGGAGACAACTTCAACGAAGGTTACGTCGCAAGGTGGACCGCCATCGCCGTCGTTGACGGCTCGTTCACCGTCAGGGCCGAGGCCCATCCGAGTGCGCCGGAGGCGAAAAAGGCGTATGGCTTCGATGCGTTCAAGCTCGAGATGATCGGCGACACCGATGATGACGGCGTGCTGGATAACAGGGACAACTGCCCGAAAGTTTACAATGATGACCAGGCCAACAGTGACAACGACAGCTTTGGCGACGCATGCGACAACTGCCCGTACCTCGACAATGAAGACCAGGCCGATTGCGAGGATGACGGAATTGGCAATGCATGTGACGACGACGACGACAACGACGGCACGCCGGACGAGCAGGATCAATGCGACTGCGACCCGAATAAAACCAGCCCCGGCTTGTGCGGGTGTGGCCGGGTCGATGACCCGACTGATAGCGACGGCGACGGCGTTGCCGATTGCGCTGACAACTGCCCCGAAGTCCAAAACGCCGACCAGAGCGACAGTGACGGTGACGGTATCGGAGACATCTGTGACCCGGAAGTGCTGCTGAAATTGGATATCGGCGCGGACGACCAGCCTCTGAAGGAAGGCTGGGAAGAATTCAGTGCCGGCGCAGTAGTTGATACTCCCACCACCAAAAGCTATGGAGGCATCGACGTGACCATAAGCATCGGCAACAATCATGCGGCAGGCTATCGAAATTACCAGTACTGCGGGGGGGGCGATCTGGGAGGAGACTTCGTCTATCCGGATGACAAAACTTATAACGGTCCGGTTGACGGCAGCGTTATACTCACACTCGCCAACCTTTCCGCTGGAGATTATACGCTTCTCTCATACCATAACGACAGCAAGGTAAACTGCCCCGAGGCTCACGACCCGCACGGTACTATCGACGTGACCGTTTCCGGGTCCGTTACGGACCCGACGAACGATACGGCTGTCGAGCAAACTCAAAGCACCGCTGCCGACGATACGGGCTTGGCTCAAAGCACCGTCAAGTTCACCGCCGACGGCGCCGGCGGTGGTGTGATAATAACGTACGCTCCAACGACCGCTTCCACCGGCGGGATAGATGCAAGGGCCGTGCTCAATGGCTTCGAACTGTCTGTTATCCATGGACAACAGCAGTGTCCGTGCCTGGGCGACCTTAACGGCGATGGCTGGATGTCGCCGGCCGACTTAAGTGCAATCGTAAACCAACTGCTTCCGCATGCAAGCAATGCTTTCTGGACACCCGCCGAACCCGCTTCCTGCGCCGATATAACCGCTGATGGCTGGTTGTCGCCGATAGATTTGAGTGCACTTGTAAACCAACTGCTTCCGCATGCAAGCAATTCCTACTGGGTGCGATGTCCCTGACGGCAGCCGAAGCGGCTAATTTTGAGAGCAGAATTTTTGCAAGAAAGGAGGTTTAACCGGGCGCGGAGAGGCGGTTTTGTCCGACAAATGCAGCGGCTTGCGCATTGTTGGAATAAACTCACGAGCTTCTTCAATGATTACATAAACAGCAAGAAGGTAATTTTGTCCTGGTGTGTTGCCAGGATAAGAGAGATGAGAGTAACAGTTTTATTGCGAGAAAGGAGAGTGGCGATGTTTGAGAAATCGATAATTTTGGTGACTTGTGTTTTAGTGCTGGCCCTGGCAGCGAGCACACAAGCACTGCCTCCCAAAAAGCATCACTGGCAGCTCGAAGAAACCTCTGGCACTACCGCATACGACAGCCTCGGTAGTCACGATGGAAACGTTCTCAACGGTACGGTAATCAACCAGGCTGGCCCGGGCGCACCGGACTCCAAGGCGTATTCCTTTGACGGAAACGACGACCGCATTGACTTGGGCAGCGGTTGGGTTCCCGCCTCGGGTAGTTTCGCTTTTAGTGTAAAGTTCAAAACGGACGACGGCCAGGGTATAAGCTGCGACCAGGGTCATTTGCTCAGCTGGAACGATGGCAGCGACAATTATCGCGGGTCCGTATACATGACAAACGGCGCGATAGGTTTATGGATGAAAAACGGCCCGTCTATTGGCACATTTGGCTCCTGGGCCGACAACAACTGGCACACTATGGAGTTGGTGCGTGACGGCAACACATGGACGCTTACTATTGATGCTACAAGCAATTCAACCAGTAATAGTGCGAACTTCCCGCAGAATCTGAAAGTTACTATCGGAGGCGCCGACACCACGTGCTACGGCTGGCACGGTACGATCAGTGATGTCCTCTATCGTGAGGGTACCGTCGCCGCCAATGACACAGACGGCGATGATGTCCACGACGACGTTGACAATTGCCCCGGCGTCAGCAATCCGGACCAGGCCGACAGCAACGGAAACGGCATAGGGGATGCATGCGATGATCTGGACACCGATGACGACGGGATACCGGATGACGGTGACGGTGACGGCATACCCGGCACCGAGCCGTGCTGTGGCGGCGCGATAGAGGCCTGTGATGACAACTGCATTGACATTCCAAATGCCGACCAGGCCGATATGGACAACGACTGTGTCGGCGATGTCTGCGACGACGACGCAGATGGTGACGGCTGCGAGGCGGACCCCGGCTATGACGACTGCCCGATGGACCCGGCCAAGTGCGCCGAAGGCATCTGCGGTTGTGGTGTCCCCGACATCGACACCGACGATGACGACGGCGACGGGGTTCCCAACTGCAAGGACGTCTGTCCCGGAGAAAACGACAATGACGACTACGACGAGGATGGTGTTCCGGACGCGTGTGACAATTGCCCCTGTGACGCCAATCCCGACCAGACGCCGAGCGAAAACCCCGACTGCGGAGCCGCTTGCTACCAGCCGGGCACTTTGATTGAGATTACCGGCGAAACCGCCGACTCCGATCAGCCGGGACGCGGAGACGAGAATGCCTGGGAGATATGGTTGATATCCGACAATACCGGGATGCACGAAGATGGAGTCACCCACGACCAGTGCGACGGAGAAAATGCGTGGCTGACGTGGGCTATGCCTTCATATCTTACGTTTGACCTGCAACAGGTTTACAGCCTCTCAAAGATGCGTGTCTGGAACAACCACTACAGCCCGCCGCGCGGTGTCTGCCACGCTAAGATATGGCATTCCGAGAATGGGTCTGACTGGACCGAGTTGGGTACTTATGACTGGGATCAACCCCCCACCGGTGGTCCCTTCCAATATGACGACGAAGTGGACCTCGGCAATGTCAGCGCACGGTACGTCAAGTGGACCGACATCCAACCCTGTGATAGCGGCAGGACGCAGGTTGGTTTGGGCGAGGTCATATTCTACACGAGCGAGGCCGGCGGTTGCACTGATGATGCCGACGGTGACGGCTCGGAAACCTGCTTAGACTGCGACGACGACCCGGAAGCCTGCGGCGCGGCCTGCGGCCCCGATCTTACAGAGGACACCGCGAACGCCAATTGCACGGACGGCTATGATAACGACTGCGACGGGCTGGTTGACCACGATGATCCGGGCTGTGGTTGTGCGTGCCCGGGTGACGTTGACGGTGACGGCTGGAT
>Ga0180438_10011388_pt1 | contig 10755 bp, 13 predicted proteins | sample SS_ome_12_FD_132455 | JGI IMG/M metagenome (GOLD analysis project Ga0180438, IMG submission 132455) | Hypersaline lake sediment archaeal communities from the Salton Sea, California, USA - SS_3_D_2 metaG | ecosystem: Environmental > Aquatic > Non-marine Saline and Alkaline > Hypersaline >... | reverse complement strand
TCGGGATTGGCCGCAAAGCGCTAAACCTTCGCGGCGGATGCCGCGACCAACCCGGCAGGATGCCCTCCACCACTGACGAACGCCAGCCAAGACAAATTCCAATTGCGGGTGAACCAGGACACGGCCCCGGTGGAATCCTCTTACAAGTACAAAAACGGCTGCCTCACGTATGCCGACGGGATGTTCTATCTTTACGCCGACAACGGCAACATGGCGCTCGTCAAACCGGGGGAGACCGGGTTTGAACTCACCGGCAAGCTGAAGATCGAAGACCCGGGAGAACGCCCGACGTGGGCGCATCCCGTTGTGTTTGGCGGAAGGCTGTATGTGCGGTATGGTGACAATCTGGGTGTCTACGATGTCGCCGGACGTTCCGAACGGGAGAGGTAACCGGGTTATCTCGAAACTCGCCCATGACCTTTCGAGTGTCGCAATACGGGAGTGACCGGCATGCGTGAAAAGAACGATCAATTGAATCGGCGCGGCTTCATGCAGAAAGGGATGCAAGCGAGCGCTGCCGCAGCTGCGGCTGTGCTAAGCGCGACTGCCTCGCACGGATCCGCACCGGTAGACAAACACATCACGCCGTCGGATACGATGCCAACGCGGGTGCTGGGCAAGACCAAAGTGGAACTGCCGATGCTGGGCTACGGTGGGGCCGCCCTTCCGAAGAAATGGGGAAACACGCTTTCGACCGAAGACCGCGTAAAACTGGTGCGACACGCCTACGACAGCGGAATCCGCTATTTCGATACGGCCATCAGTTACACCTACAGCGACAGCCAGGCGATTATCGGCGAAGCCTTGAAGGACGTGCGAGACGACGTCTTCATCACCACCAAGGTGGATTTCTGGGACCGGTCCAAGCCGGATGGTCGGATCACGAAGGTCGATAAGAAGGAAGTTACCCGGCAAATCGACAAAAACCTGAAGGAACTGCAATCGGATTACATCGACGCAATTTTGATCCACGGCACGCCGGGCGTGGAGCAGATGACCGTCGAGCAGAACATGGAGGTCCACGGGGAATTCGTCAAAGCGCGTGACAAGGGCCAGGTCCGTTTCGTGGGCTTCTCGGCCCACCATTACTTCGACAAAGCGCTGGCCCTGATCTCCACGGGAGAATTTGACCTGTGCATGCTGGCCTACGGATACCTGCCGCGCGGACACAGCCGGCTCTTTTCCCCGCGCACCACGGAGCTGCGCAACGCATGCCTGGCCAAAGCGCATGAACTCAAGATGGGCATCGTTGCGATGAAGGTTCTGGGGGCCGGCATGCTTGGAGGCTTCGGGCGGAAGGACCTGGAGAAACTGCCCGGCGCGGCATGCCGGTACGTGCTCCAGGACGAGCGCGTCCATATCCTTACCATCGGTATGCGTTTCCCTGCCGAGATCGACGCCAACATCGAGACTCTCGCCGGCGACACCACTTACACCAACGAAGACCGCGCCCTGCTCGCCGGCGTCAGCAGCGCGGTCCTGAGCGACGACAACGTCAGGAAAATGGGTGTGGAGTGAGGGATCCCGGGTCAGGCGGCCGCCTACGAGGCCGGTCGCGAAGATGCGAGGTAACCCCTGTTTCCCTTTTTCCCAAGGAGCGATGCGATGAAGAAGAATGAAGTGAAGATCGGCCAGTGTTACATGGCCAAGGTTACGAACAACGACGTTCCCGTGCGGATCGAGGCGGAGAACCGCAACGGCGGTTGGAACGCGAAGAATGTCGCTACCGGGCGGAACGTCCGCATCAAGACGGCACAGCGGCTTCGACGCAAATGCACGCAGGCCGACCTCGCGGGCCTGGAGCGATCGACGTCCCAACGACGGAAGAAAACCGCCACGTCCGCCACCACGTCGCCCACGGCGGCCACTGGCGCGAAGTCGGCCGAGAAGGCTAAGGCGATCGGCAGATACGAATTTACCATCCCTCACCCTGCCCTCTCCCCTGCTATTCCGCTGCGCAGGCACGGGAGAGGGGACAGCTGAATCTGCCGATCGCCTAACAAGAAGGCTGCCGGGGGCAAGGGTCGCGACACGGGCCAAACGGGCGCGAAGTCGGCGAAGCCCGCCAAGCCGAAACGAATCTCGGGGTTGACGGCCGCTTTCATGGTCCTGGTCGACGCCGATACGGAAATGGGCGTGAAGGAGATCGTTGAGAAGGCGGCCGAAAAGGGATGGTGGAAGTCCGACGCCGCCACGCCGGCGGCCACGGTCAGCGCCGCGATCATTCGGGAGATCGGCACCAAGGGCGACGAGTCCCGTTTTCAGCGCGGCGAGAAGCGCGGCACCTTTCGGGCCATCTGCACGCCGGCGCAGAAGCGCGAACTCCTCAGCAAGAAGGCGTGAGTGATTTCCCATCGAACGATTGTTCCTTCCGAAGCCCGGCTTGTTCGGGCTTCTCTTACGGCCGGTACCCGGAGTGCATTGCGACTGACGGATGCAGGCATTCGTCGCAACAGCGGACCGATCCTCGTTCGCGCCGGGTATGTATACAGTAGGGGACCGGCTTTCTTGTTACTTTCTGTGCGAAGGTTGCGCCTCCTACGCAAAAACATAGAAGTAGGAGACCGCCGTTTCGCTGAGAGAAATCGGCCCTGCGTACCACATGTGGTACGAATTGCCGAAATCTCGATTTCGGACGGCGAGAATTGTCCGTCGGCGGCCCCTTACTTTGTAGAGAGGCGTGATTTCTCGTTCTTCGGTTGTCCAACGGCGGTGAAGGCGGCAGACGCCTTTCTTTCTTTGCTCGGCCTTGCTCGATTTCCTACGTTCGAAGTCCGATTCTCCAAAGCCCCGACTCATAGGCCACCATGATGAGTACCGCAACACCCGACTTGCTGACGATCACGGAAATCGCCCGTCGTCTCAATGTGGCGCCGCACGCCGTGACGTACGTCGTAAAGACGCGCGGCATTGAGCCGGCTCGCTGGGTTGGACACGCCCGCCTGTTCGATGAGGTGGCTGTCGGCCGCATTGCCAGCGAATTGGCCCGCATCGCGAGGGGCTGAGGCCGCCCGATGCCCCATAGTCCGGCGGAATCGGCGCTCGATCCGGGGGTACCGCCATCCATCGCCACATGAGGACCACATGCCAGAGGTATGGGAGAAACTGAAAGACTTCGCCGAGCAGTCGGGCGACTTGCCTTCCCTGGTCGACGCGCGACGGTACTTGGAGGAGGAGCCGCCGCAGATTGAGCCGGTCATCCCCGGGATTCTGGACATGGCCGACAAGTCGTTTGTCGTCGGTCCAAGCAAGTGCCGCAAGTCGTTCTTCGTGCTGCAGACGGCCCTCTGCATCGCCGCCGGAAAGAGGCTGTTTTCGTGGGAGATACCTGATCCGAAGCGGGTAGCGATCGTGCAGTACGAGCTCAAGGAGCCCCATTACTGGCGTCGCGTCCGGCGCATGGCGGAGGGACTGGGGATCACCGCGCAGGACCTTAGCGGTCGCCTTCAGGTGCTCAACGCCCGGGGATTTCGGCCGTCGATCAACGACATGCGGATCGCCGACGCCGACGTGGTGATCATCGATCCCTTCTACAAGCTGCTCTCGGCGGACGGCCGCGACGAGAACGCGGCGGTGGACGTCGGCGCCATCCTGGGCGAAGTCGATTCCACCATCAAAGAGACCGGGGCCTCGGGAATCATCGTCCACCACACGACCAAGGGCCGCGCCGGGGACAAGTCGGCCATCGATCGGGCGGCCGGCTCGGGTACCATCGCTCGCGACTTCGACGGCTGCTTCACGCTCGTCCCGCACCGCTTTGAACCCGACGCCGTCGTGGTAGAGACCGTGTTGAGAAACTATCCTTCGCCCGAGCCGTTCACCGTCCAGTGGGAATGGGACGCCTTCGTCGTCCGCCCCGATCTGGAGCCGGAGGTGGAGACGAGTCTGTCGGTGGCTCACCAGCGGCAGGCCGGGGCATCGGTGGAGGATATTGTTGAGTGGGCCGGATCCCTTCTGGGGGAGCCGCTACCGAAGACCGAACTCCACCAGCGGATTACCGAGAACTTCCGGTGCGGCAAGAAGAAAGCGGACGAGGCGATCTCCGCGCTCGCCCGCTCCGAGAGGTTCGTCCGCTGGAAAAGCAAGGGTGACGGGGTTTTCATGATTGGCCGGCAACATCACCTCCCCGAGGGTTGTAGACCTCATGGCATCAAGTCGGCCGCCTGAGTGCCCACCGCCATACCACAGCAACACCTCCCCCGTCTCTCTCTTAGAGACGGGGGAGGTGTTGTTGTTGGAGGTGGGCGGACGGGTGACATCATGTTTGAAGAGGTTTCTTGAGGGTGTTGTTGTTGGGTTCGGCCGGGCAAGGGGAGCGAATATGGTCCGAATTGACAGGCAGTGGTTACAGCCCGTTCCGGTGGGTGTCGAGCGTTATCGCGACGCCCTGGCTGCGATCCCACCGCCGGGGCAAGGTTGCCATCCGGCACTGCTGAGAGTGGCCAACCTGGGCATTGCGGCGGGCGTCGGCGCGGAGACCGTCGTGACGGAGATCCGGTCGGCGATCCCCAAGGGGACAAGGCGGGTGCCGGATCGGGAGATCCGGGCGACGGTCGACAAGGCGGCCAGGGAGGCAGGTTCGGAGACATCGTTGCGGACGACCAGATCCGCGCCGTCCAAGCCCCGGATCGACGGCATGAAGATCCGTAACAAGATCATCGCTGGTGGCTCCGAGGACGAGGCGGATCTTTGGGAGGCGTCGCCCGTTCGCCTTGACGGGGCACCTGAGCGCGACGCCCAACTGCTCCTCGATACGCTCTACGCGGATGGGGACTATCTGTTCATCGGCGGCCTTTTCGACCGCCCGGTTCGGCGGGTCGCCGATTGGTGTCGGATATTGGATCAGCACGGCCCGCGGTGGCCCCATATCATGCCAAACCCCGTCGACGGGCGGGCTCATGAGGCGTCGACCTGCGCGCCCTCGTGGCGATGCGACGCGGCCGTCTGCGACTTTCGTTTCGCGGTGGCCGAGTTCGACGGCCTGCCCAGGGCGGAACAACTGGCCTTCTGGTCGGGCGTCGTGTTTCTGGGGCTTTTCGACGTGGCGGCGCTGATCGACTCGGGCGGAAAGTCCGTTCATGCCTGGCTGCGCGTGGATTGTCCCGACCGCGAAACTTGGGAGCGGGACATTGAGCAGGGTCTGTTTGGCCAATGGCTGGCGCCGATGGGCGTGGACCCGGCGTGTCGAAACGAATCCCGCTTGTCAAGGCTGCCGGGGCACTGTCGCCAGGATTCGGGGAACCGGCAACGATTGTTGTACTTGGCGGGGTGATCTTCTGTTGATGCTTTCGTGTTGTCTGGAGGGACTGTTCTGATGCCGAACAAGGTGTGTGCGACATGTGCATTCTTTCGACCGACGGATGACGAACTGGGCGAATGTCGGAGGCATGCGCCGAGAACGGATGCGTTTCCAACGGTAGCTCGCCTGACATGGTGCGGCGACTGGGCGTCAAACGACCTGGAGTACGACAGCAAGCGCGATTTCGGGACAGCCGTGGAGCGGGATTGGCGGCAGTCGTTTTCGGATCGAGAGGCCTCCCGGTGATGGCCACCACGTACGCCACGTGCCCGCGTGTGGCGCCCTTACGGTCCGTTCGCCTTGTCCGTTCCGTGGCGCCACCAACGCGTCACGGGGCCAAACTGGGCGTTACAGAGGCATGCCAATACGGCAGGTGGTGAGCGTCAAATATCCGATACAGGCGTGACCAGAAACCTCAAAAACAACGTGAAAAGTGATGAGTCGAATCGAAAGAGCTTGTGCGCAATTAGCGATGACTGCCAACGTGGCAGACCGGATTGAATCTGGGCGATATAGTGAACATGCGAATAGGTACTTCCCGCGATCCGACTGCCAAGATGGCACGCGATCGGGGCGCGTTCTTAGAGAGAGTTTGTTGCAGGGGTGACGTTTTTTTGAAGGGAGAATCCTCGATGCTCGACCGCATGGAATTGGCCAAGCAATCGGCCAAAACACCAACGTACCGGCTTGCCGCAATCGCGGTCCTTCTGGCTCAGGCCGTCATTGCACGGCGGATTCGCCCAACTCGCCCCACTTTCGCGATTCCCCCGGCGAAAAGACCGTTCGAATCGGCCGCCGGAGGCCTTGAGGTTTGTCGGAAAACGAGGCTCAGTGTCCACCAGGGTTAACCGCTTCGAGATACCGGACACAAGGAGCATCGTATGACATTGAATGTTGGACAAGAGGTCGCCGCGCTGCAGCAGTTGACGGCCGGCCAACTCCGCGAGCGGTACGCGGAACTGTTCGCCGAGACCACGCAGGCCCGCAACCGCACTTGGCTGATTCGGCGGATCATTTGGCGGATGCAGTCGCTTGAACAGGGCGGGCTGTCCGAACGAGCCCTTCGCCAAGCGCATGAACTGGCCAACGGCGCGGACCTACGTGTTACCGCCCCGCGGGAAGCGAGACCATCTGCCGGCGCCGCGGAGCGGACGAAGCAACTCGACTGCCGGATCGCGGCCGACACGCGAGTCCCCCTGCCGGGCACCGTGATCACCCGCCGCTACAAAGGCCGACTAATCCAGGTCCGGGTCCTTCAGGACGGCTTTGAGTTCGAAGGCGACTTGTACAGGTCGCTCAGCGCAGTGGCCAAGAAGGTCACCGGCTCGCACTGGAACGGCTACAAGTTCTTCAATCTGCCAACGAAGGGAGGTGCCCGATGATGCGCCGCAAGCAGCAATCGGAGATTCCGGCGGTGCGGTGCGCCGTCTACACCCGCAAGAGCACCGACGAGGGCCTTGAACAGGAATTCAACTCTCTCGACGCCCAGCGCGAGGCGGGTGAGGCCTTTATCACCTCCCAACGACACGAGGGCTGGCAGTGCCTGCCGGATCAATACAACGACGGCGGGTTCACCGGCGGCAACATGGATCGACCTGCGCTGCGCCGCCTTTTGGACGACATCGCGGCCGGCAAGATCGACTGCGTCGTGGTTTACAAGGTCGATCGCCTCAGCCGTAGCCTGCTCGACTTCGCCCGCATGATGGAGGTCTTCGAGCAGCACCGCGTCTCATTCGTGAGCGTCACCCAGCAATTCAACACGGCAACCTCCATGGGGCGGCTCGTCCTGAATGTGCTGCTCTCGTTCGCCCAATTTGAGCGCGAGATGATCAGCGAGCGGGTCCGCGACAAGATCGCCGCCTCCCGCCGCAAGGGCAAGTGGTCGGGCGGCATGCCAATCTTGGGCTATACGGTCAAGGACACCAAGTTAGTCATTGACGAAGTAGAAGCGGAGCGGGTGAGGCAGATCTTCACGATGTATCTCGAATACCAGTCCTTGTTGGCCACGGTCACCGAATTGAACCGCCGCGGCTGGACCACGAAGCGCTGGACGACCAAGAAGGGGATGCAGCGTGGCGGGAAGCTGTTCACCAAAAACAGCCTCTACTCGCTGCTCACAAATGTCACCTACATCGGCAAGATCAAGTACAAGGAGGAGGTCCACGAGGGCGAGCACCAAGGCGTCGTGCCCGATGAGTTGTTTCGCCGAGCTCAAACGCTGCTCCAACATAACGGCCACACCGGGGGCCGCGCCGTACGCAACAAGCACGGCGCTTTGCTCCGGGGCCTGTTGCGGTGCGCCCCCTGCGGGTGTGCAATGTCCCACACCTACACGTCGAAGGGCAACCGACGCTATCGCTACTACGTTTGCGGCACGGCCCAGCAGCGGGGGTGGTCCGAATGTCCCTCGCCCTCGGTTCCCGCCGGCGAGATCGAGCGGTTCGTCGTCGAGCAGATCAAGTGCATTGGCCGCGACCCGGCAGTGGTCGCGGAAACGACGAAGCAGGTCCGTCGGCAGGCGGATGAAGACATCGAACGGTTGGGCCACGAGCGGGAGGCCCTCCAGCAGCAGTTGCGGGACGACCACGCCGAGCTGCAGGCGGCCGCAGCCATGGCGAGCCACGTGGACCGTGTTTCTCGTCTGGCAGATATTCAAGAACGCAGCCGCCGCGCCGAGCGGCGGTTGACCGAAATCGACAACGAGTTGATCACACGGCAAAACGAACTGGTCGACGATGCCGAGGTTGCCGCCGCCCTGGGCGAATTCGATCAGGTCTGGGACGCCTTGGCGCCGCGCGAACAGGCCCGCCTGCTGGAACTGCTGATCGAGCGAGTCGAATACGACGGCCAACAAGGCCGCGTCTCGCTTACGTTCCATCCCTGCGGCATCCAAGCGCTCAATGCGGAACTCGCCAACCATCGAAAGGACGCGGCATGAATGAGCGAATGACGATCACCCGCGAATTCCACGTGGCGCGTCGGAACCATGGCCGCAAACAACTCCGCGACGGCGCCGACCCTGACGTGCCGACCGGTCGTGTTCCCCGAATCGCCCGTCTGATGGCGTTGGCCATTCGCTGCGACCAGTTGATCCGCGACGGCCTGGTAGCCGACCAGTCTGAACTGGCCCGCTTCGGCCACATCACGACCGCCCGCATGACGCAGATCATGAAGCTGCTGAACCTGGCCCCCGACATTCAGGAGCAGGTACTGTTCCTGGCGCGGACCGAACGCGGCCGTGATGCCATCAAGGAAACCGACGTCCGCCCCATCGCCCGCATACTCGACTGGCGAAAACAGCGCCGGATGTGGGCGGCACTCCAGCGACGTGTTGACCGCGAAACCCCGGATTCACCGTGAGTCGCCGTGGGTACCGAACCCAACCAGGTTGCTAACAAGCAAGGGGTTCCTAAACCGAGAGCGCGAGAGTTCGCGGGCGATATCTCGGACAGACGGAGGCAACCCTCGCCACCGGGGCTTCTCGCGAGAACTCCGAGAGCGCCGGCCGAAGGCGACGATCGGCGCAACTTCTTCCGCAGACTGCGGATAAGTCGGCCTCTTCAAGGGCAGCCGCGAACCGGCTCAGAGCGAACTCCCGTGTCGCTTTGGTTTCGCGGATGTGAAAAAGTACCCCCGGCAGGATTCGAACCTGCGGCACTCGGTTTAGGAAACCGATGCTCTATCCCCTGAGCTACGGGGGCCTGGTGCAATCTTCCCCTTGTTTTTCGACCTTTCTTGGCGGCTAATTGGGCGCCGACAGTAAATTTGCCAGTAGTGAATTTGCCAGTAAATGGCCGTTTCCGTGGTTTCTCGGGCACGCATCCAACGCCATTTTACCAAAGAGGGACACCGGCGATAGCTTTCGCCGCATTGCCTTGGCGGCGATGCGAGTTGGTCCAGAATCGTTTCTGATCGATTCAAGTGGATCGTCTGGCGGCACGGCGGCGCAGTGGGCTGAAGAAAACGCCGCGTCCGCTGAAACCCCGGCAGGTCCGGCGGGGTAATGGTGTTTACGGGGCGCGGCGCGCAGGAAACCCGACGCGTCAGCGAGAAATTCGGCGGGCGAACGCGCCGGGGGCTCGAGTACCCGCGGCATCCGTGAGGGCAAGCAGTATCCCTGGGGCAAGCAGGGCAACCCCCATTTTCACCAAGGAGCAAAGCGATGCGACGATGGCTTAGTGGCATGACAGCGGTGGCGGTTTTGTTAACCACCCAGGTGGCGCTCGCGGGCGGACTCCGTCCCGCTCAGGTGGCGAAGGACGCCAAGTGGGTGATTCACCTGAATATCGAGGCGATTCACGCGTTGCCGCCCGTCAAGATGATGTGCGACAAGGTGACATCGAGCGAAAAGGGGAAGGCCAAGCTCGAAGAAATGGTCAAGAAGACGGGCGTCAACCCCGCGAAGGACCTGCTCGACATCACGGCGTACGCCACGCAGTACGAGGGCGAAATCGGCGTTGCGGTCATCCACGTCGCCAAGTACGACGGCGACGCGATCTACGCCGGATTCAAGAAGAAGCATCCGGATCACAAGAAGGCCAAGCACGGCGAGAGAGAAGTCGTTTCCTGGACCGCCAATTGCCACGGCAAGGAGATTCCGATATCGGCGGCTTACGCCAGCGACAAGCTGATCGTTATCGGCTCGGACCTGGATCAAGTGAAGCTCGCGCTGGACGTGATCGACGGCAAGAAGCCGGGCCTGGCAAAGGGCAGCGAACTGGCGCAAGGCCTTGGGAAGAACGTGCTGTTCGGCGCCAATTGCATCGACGTGCCCAAGTCGTACATGAAGACGACCAGGTGCCCCGTGCTGCGGCACGTCAGTGAGGCCCACGTCGCCTGGAGCGAGCAGGGGGGCAAGTTGTCCGGCAAGTATCGGCTGACCGCCGAGGACGCCGAGACGGCGGAGAACTTCAAGAACGCGGTGCTCGGCGTCAAGGCGCTGGTCTCGCTGAAAACGAGCGGCACGCCGGAAGTGACGAAACTGCTGGAAGGCGTGAACGTCTCATCCAAGGGCGCCGTCTTTTCGGCCGACATCGACGTTGCCCTTACGGACATCACCGCCGCCGCGCACGTGCTGATGAAGAAGAAGGCGGAGATGAAAAAGAACTGGAAAGGGCGGCACGCCAAAAAGCAGTGCGGCAAAAAAAAGGGCGGCGATGACGACGATGATGATGACGACGACGATGACGACTAGAGTCGGTCGTCACTGATTGCGAACGCAACGAACGCGGGGAGCCGCACGGCTCCCCGCGTTTTTGTATGGGGGAACCACCTTGTCGAGGCTCGCCGCGGTTCCCGTTCTGCTGGTTGCGGCGTGCCTCTGTGCCGGCGCCGTAGCTGTCCATTCTGTGAAACTCGCGCTGCGTGACTTGGTGAAATTTGTTACATGGAGGACATGGACGTTGACCAATTCAAGGACGATGTTCGCGAAGGGCGAATCGAGGTCGATCGGCTGG
>Ga0180438_10011387_pt1 | contig 10756 bp, 7 predicted proteins | sample SS_ome_12_FD_132455 | JGI IMG/M metagenome (GOLD analysis project Ga0180438, IMG submission 132455) | Hypersaline lake sediment archaeal communities from the Salton Sea, California, USA - SS_3_D_2 metaG | ecosystem: Environmental > Aquatic > Non-marine Saline and Alkaline > Hypersaline >... | reverse complement strand
TTCCCTAGTTCCGAGAAAACAGCGGGAATATTATTAGATTAGACCGCCGTTTCGATTTTCCCCCAAAACGTTTCATTACCTTTTTGGATGATTTGCCTTATGGCACACACCCAATCAGGGATCACACCGATACGATGACTGCCAAAAGCCGCAGCCAAGGGGCAAATGGTGCATTCAAGGAAATCCAAACATTCAATACACGGTCGCATTCGAGATCGACATTTATCCAATCCAATTTGGGAATAATTGAACACAATCTCAGGGTAGATGGATTCGTAGTGTTCGATGAAGTGGTCCAGCTTTCCGAAGCTGTATTTTTTAGCAACGGACTGATCTCCTGATGCCTTTGCAAAATCATATGTGAGAATACAGCCCCAAAGACTTTCATCGGGAGCCAGACAGATGTTATGCTGGCCTCCGAAACAGGATGTAATCCCGAGTCTCTGCGATTTGTGAAAAATCGAAATCGGGATTGAGGATGATTGACGGTATATTCCTGCATAGAACAATGCGACCTTTTCCATCTCGCTGCGAAAGCGATCCAATGCCCGGTCCGTCCAGGGGAGTCCATAGGACAGGTTGAATCCGGCGGACTCGATTCCCAGATCATAGATGAGCTTCATGGATTCGGATATAGTGTCCACGGTCTCCGGCGTGAACACGCTGTGTGTCCGGAGCACAATCCGGTCGAAATCATGAATTTTGCGTATGAGCCGAAGCATGTGATCGAAGCTTCCCGGCTGCCGCGAAATGTCCTGTGCGAATCCGTCAAAGCTCAAAACCACCGTGAAATTGAATTCGTTCAGAATTTTCAGGATTTCGTGGTTGAAAAGGCTGCCGTTTGTCGTGATCGAATAGACTGCCTTCGACTCTATTTCCGGCAGAGATCGTAGGTGGAACAAAGTCTGACGGATAGAGTCAAACGCCAACAGGGGTTCTCCCCCGTAAAAATTGATATGGACCGAATCTGCGAAAAAAGGCCTGATAAAATCGATAGCCGTTCGAATTGTCGCTGGATTGAGGCAGCGGTTTCGTTTTTTTTGATAACAGTAGATACATCTGTAGTTGCAGTCGTCTGAAACATAAAATGTGAAACTTTTAATTTCCAATGGTTCTGTATTAGGCTAAACTTGGGCAGTACATCAAGCTGCACTGATTAAATTGTAATTCGAGATCTCTTAAATACAGCGCCTACGATTATTAAATGCCGTCTTTCTTTAAGGAGCGGGGAAAAAAGGTATAATATCAGGACACCAGGGCGGTACTCGGTTAAGCAATCCCAAATCTGCCAGGATTCCCACCATTTCATTGAAGTCTTTTATGAATTTTTTCCTCTCCATGTCCCAGGGTGGAGGCAAATCTTCGGGCACCTCTTTAAGAGTTTTTGCCATATCGTAGACGACTTTTTTCAGTTTTTTATTTTCTGCCATTATTCCCTCCTAAATAAGAAATTAATCGCTCATCCCTTTGTTTTGGGATATTCCCAGTTTGCAGACGCATTTTGATATTTATCAGAAAAGATGTTGTTTATCAAGCAAATTATATAGATTCCTATCGGATAGAGCCCCAAAACAGACTACGAAGAAATTCCGTTATCAAATGCCTTAATTACAGCTATCAAGATTTCTCTGAGCTTAAAGACGGGGAGGTAGGCAAAGTATTTAAAAAGGAGAGCCAAAAATATAGACACGACTTGGAAGTTATGGCTATAATTTTTTTATGAAGGAGAATATGCCATGAAACGTCGATCTTTCGTAATGGTCTGCATGACCCTGCTGCTGGCCGGATTTGCGCCGCAGGCAGGATCCATGAATCGCGAGGCTGTCACTTCCTCTCAGGACACGATGTTCGATTCGGCCAAGGTCAGGCCCAAGGTCGAAATCAAGGCCTATCCGTTCCGCCTCAAGCAGGTCCGTCTTTTGGCCGGCCCATTTCGAGACGCCATGGAGCGCGACCTTAAATACCTGCTGAGCCTCGATCCGGACCGCCTGCTCCACTCGTTCCGCTTGACAGCCGGGCTTCCCTCTTCGGCCGAGCCGTACGGCTTTTGGGAGCTTCCCGACGGCGAGCTGCGCGGCCACACCACCGGTCACTACCTCTCGGCCTGTGCCTTCATGTTCGCTTCAACCGGAGACGCCAAGATCAAGGCCAAGGCCGACACCATCGTGGCCGAGCTGGCCAAGTTTCAGCGGGCACTGGGCTCAAGCGGCTACTTGTTTGCCTCCCCCGAGGAATTTTTCGACCGTGTCTTCAACTTGAGGCAGGTCTGGGCCCCTTTCTACACGCTTCACAAGATTATGGCCGGCCTCCTGGACTGGTACGATTACGGAGGCAATCCTCAGGCGCTCGAGATTGCAGAGAACATGGCCCGCTGGCTCAAGACGCGGACCGACCGGGTCAACGACCGTCTCATGGAGATCATCCTCAACCACACCGAACAGGGGGGGATGAATGATGTGTTGTCCAATCTCTACTCCCTGACCGGGAAGCCCGAACACCTGGAGCTCGCCAGGCGGTTCGACGAGAGGCACTACACCATTCCTTTATCCAATTACCAGGACGCACTCCGAGGCGAGCATGCCAATTCCTTTATCCCCAACATCGTGGGTATGGCCCGCGAATATGAGCTGACAGGAGATCCTATACTCTACAACTCGGCCAAATTCTTCTGGACCCAGGTCACATCCGCCCGCACATACGCCACCGGAGGGACATCGAATGACGAGCGCTGGAGGACCGATCCCTACGTCATGTCCACCGAACTCGGCGATGACAGCCACGAATCCTGCTGCACCTACAACATGCTCAAGCTCACCCGGCATCTCTTCACCTGGGACGCCGATCCCGACACCGCGGACTATTATGAACGTGCGCTTTTCAACGGCATCCTTGCGACCCAAAATCCTGAAAACGGCATGATGATGTACTCAGTGGCCATGATGCCCGGAATGTACAAGACCTTTATGACGCCTTATAATTCCTTCTGGTGCTGCACGGGAACGGGTATGGAAAATCATGCCAAGTACGGGGACAGCATCTATTTCCACTCGGACGACGCGCTCTTCGTGAATCTCTTCATCGCCTCCGAGCTCGACTGGGCTGAGAAAGGGATTAAACTCCGGCAGGAGACCGGCTTTCCCGAGGAGCAGGGGACGACACTCGTGTTCGATGCGGCCAAACCAGTGGAATTTACGCTCAACCTCCGCATACCCGCCTGGGCGGCCGAAGGCGGCTCGGTCAGCATCAACGGCAAAAAACTCGAAACCTTCGGAAGCCCGAGAAGTTTCCTGAAAGTCAGACGGATCTGGAAGGCGGGCGACAGAGTCGAGCTCTCGCTGCCCATGAGCCTCCGCCTCGAGCCCCTGCCGGATGACACGAAGATCGCCGCGATCATGTACGGGCCGATTGTGCTGGCGGCTGATCTCGGGCCCTTGAGCGAGACGCACGAGCGCTACGCCAGCTCCGAGCTTACGGTCAGGGGCCATCACGGCCCGGTCGGAGATCCGGTGCCGGTTCCTAAGTTCAAGGTCCCGGGAGATGACCCGAACGCCTGGATAAAGCCTGTGGCAGGCAAACCCCTAACTTTTCAGACGGCCGGAGTCGGGGATCCCGATGACGTCACCCTGATTCCTTTTCACAAACTCTTCGGCAGGTATTATTCGGTCTACTTCACCGTCCTGCTTCCTGGACAGCAAGAAACGCCTCCGCCTCGGCGCAGGCGATGAGAAAAGGCCGGTCCCATTCCGGGAATGTTATAATGACGGCGGGGAGGTCGGATCCATGTCGAACAACTACAAAATCGCCCCTTCGGATATTACGTTTTTGTATCAAGGTTGCAAACACTGTTTCTTCAACAAGGTGAAATACGGGATATCCCAGCCTTCCATTCCTTTACCCGGAATATTCAGTGTCATCGCCTCTCTACAGAAGGAATATTTTTCCGAAAAAAGAACTGAAGTCTTCTGTCCTGAACTACCGCCCGGACAGGTGCTTTACGGAGAAAAGTGGGTTCAATCCCGCCCCATTTCTTTTTCAGGAACCGGGAGCACCTGCTTTGTGAAGGGCCGATTCGATATCGTCATTAAACTCGATGATGGGACGTTCGTGGTCGGCGATTTTAAAACCGGAAATCCGAATGAGGAAAAGTCACTGATGTACGGAAGACAGCTCCATTCCTATGCCTATGCTCTCGAAAATCCGGATGAGGGTGCCATATCTCTGGGGCCGATATCTAGATTGGGATTGATATATTTCTCGCCGGATAAATGCGATCTGCCGAGCGTGACAAGGCAGATTCTGGAAGGCAGCCTGACCTGGATTGAGATAGAGCGAAATGATGATGATTTCTTACGGTTTCTGAATGATGTGGTCGTCCTCTTGGACGGCAATAGCCCCCCGCCCGATCCGGATAACTGTGATTGGTGCAACTACAGGAAACTCACGGAGGAAACGTGCGGCCGAACGGAGAGCCAAACCGCTGCACCGGACTGCCCCACCTGTGGAAGTTCCATGTAGCTAAAAACAGGAAGGTATGGCGATTTTTGGTCCTGCACGAAATTTCCGGCCTGCCGGGGGACTCGAAGAGCGTAATTTATTTTGTATCTCTGGTTAAAATCATTTGATAGAATGAGAAGCGAAAAAAAATGACGGGGGTAGAAATATGAATCCTGATGAGCCCATACTCTCGGAAGAGGAGTTTGTCAAACGAGCCATCCTAAAATTAAGGGGGAAATACAGAGGAATTCAAAGCATTTACAGCGGATTCAATCGGGCTTTTCAGCAATATTTCGGATCCAATCCTGTGGCGACCACGCAAAGACTGGCGAAAGAAGGCAAGATCGTAATAAGACCCGTAAAAGGAGGGGTCATGCTCTACCTCCCCGACGATGCCCCGCATCCCGCAGATGATGTTCTAAAGAAGATTTTGAGTGACTAGCTTGTGGGCTCCGAAAGATGAAAAACACCAATGAGCCTGGTAAGCTCCTGAAAAAGAAACTCTCCCGCCGCAGCGCCCTAAAGAGTTTCGGTGCGTTGGGAGTCGCTCCCTTTTTGCTGGAAGAGGCCGCCCCCAAAGCCGCAAAGGATGAGAGCGTCTCGAGCCCTTTCACCGGCCAAATTCGCCGTAGGTTTTCCGAAAAACCCGATCTCCACCGTCTTTCTGCAGGAGAAATGGTCGTCGATTTCGACAAGGATACCGGGACCATCCACTCGATCACAAGGAATAAGGATCCTTTCGGCACCAACTTTGTGGGCAACCGGATCAATTCGCGGAGTGTTACGCTTAACGACATGCATTGGTCGGGCGATGTCGTCGCTACGGTGTGGGATTTAGATACACCCGACTGGATCCGCGAGCAGTCCCCCGATTCCGGTGCGGAATTTTTCCGATCCGGAAGATGGCGGCGGGAGTCGACCTTGGAGTCCGACGATAGCCGGATGATCTCCTTTGACCAGAACTCGTTCCGCGTTAGCTACCAGGACCCGTCTCAGAATGAAAACGGCATCCGACACTTCAAACTTGACATGAGCTACCGCTTCGCCGATGACGGATCCCTGCTGTGGGATATCGAGATCGCGAACGTGAGCGACCGGACCTTGGAATTGGGCGAGCTGGCCATTCCCTTGCGCGTCAACGACGACTATGCCGGGCCCTATGACGGCATGCGGCCGAGGAATGCCGTGGTCGAGGGGAAGATGCCGGTATTCCAGAAAATCATCCACGAGCAAAAGGTATTCGCCCATGCCTTCGTCGCCGGCCACAGTTCCTATGTTCTGATCCAGCGACCGCGCGGCGACGGGCCTTTCTTGATGTTCCACTGCGAGCGGGATACTCCGTTGGAATGCCTCTATAAAGTCGCAGGATCATCCTCCCGCTTGGGGATTACCACCGACCTGCTGGCGATCCATTCTTGGGCCGCGTATCGTCGGCGGGGCTGGAATCCATGGGTGAACGGCCACACGTCGCTGATCCTCGAACCGGGCCAGAAACGCTCCTTCCGGTTTCGTTTTGTATTTATTGAGGCTTACCCCGAAATCAGAGATCAGCTCGTCAACAGCGGCAATCTCGGCATCCGGATCCTGCCCTCCATGGTGGTACAGGAAAACACCGATGTCCACGTCGAAGTGAGGTGTCTCTCCGACCTGGATGACATCGAGGTCCATTCCGACGGCGTTCTGTTAAAGGAAAGAAGGAGAGCGGGAGATGCCGCTCTCTTGACGCTTTCGTTCGAGGGGAGGGGTCAGAAGAGCCTCAATCTCAAATACGGGGGAAGGTGGACCTACCTGCACTTTTACTGTGTGGAAGATGCCGAGCTCCTGATCAAAGCCAGGGCGCGCTTCATGGCCCGGCGTCAGTTCTATGAGAATCCCAAAGATCCCTATAACCGGAATCACGTCTTTCTCCCATTCGATTACCAGCTGGGAAGGATTATCGATGATTATCCGGACGTGTGGGAAGTCGGGGGCACCGGAGATCCGGGCTTCGGGGATCCGCTCTTCCTCGCCGAAAAGAATGTGTTCTACCCGTCGCGCGAGGAGATCGAAAAGCTCGAGATCTATGTCGACGATTGCCTTTTCCGGCACATCCAGAATCCCGAAACCTATGAGATAAGGGCTTCCCTCTACTGGAAGGTCCGCTACCCGTCGAGCCCTTCGTCCAGCTATTCCAAGGAACGGAGTGAAGCCACCTGGAGAACGTACAGCTACGCCTTTGTCGCCAATATCTACCACTCCCTTTATCGCGTCGGGCGGAGATACGGCCTGTTGACGAAGAGAGAGCCGGCCGACTATCTGCGAATGGCCTACCGGACATGTCTCAAGTGGTTCACGACCGGCCCCTACAGGCATGCCGGGCTCATGACGGGATCCAATGCCGTGGAAATTCTGGCCGATTTGAAAAATGAAGGCTGGAATCAGGAACACGCCCGGCTGCTGGCGCTGATGAGAGAGTGCAACGATGAATTCATCCGCGATCCTTATCCCTACTGTTCCGAGATCGAGATCGATGAGACGGGGCAGCATCAGGTCTATTTCTTTACCAAATATTTCGCCGGCCTCGGAGACAGGGAAAGCCGGGAGAAGAATGCGGATGTCGTGCGTGTCCTGAAAGCCCTGCGGGGCGGAGACCAACCGGTATGGTTCGGCTACGGGAACGACCTCTTCGCCCACCCGGACCTGCGCAATCAGCTGTCCTGCTGGCACTCCGAGGTCTTGAACGGACTGGCGCTGCTGACGCATTTTGAGGAAAGCGTCGACCCGGTGGCGCTCATGAAGGCGTATCCCGGTGTCATGAGCGTGCTGCGCTGCGTGCAGCCGGACGGAATGGGCTTCGCCTGGTTCGTGTACGACCCTGAGGTCTTCGGATTCGAACCTCCGCGTACGTTCGAAGGGGGCATCGCCCTGTGGGGTTTTCTGAAAGCGGCCAGGGCCTATGTCGTGGAGGATCGGTCCTTCGGCCTGGTCGGATACGGATGCCGGCTCGAGACGACCGCGAGTGAAATACGGGTATTCCCTCAGGATGGCGTTAAGAAACGGGTGAGATTCGTATCCGACCGGATCGATCTGGATGTTTTATCAGGGGAAATCACATTCGTCGCCCTAAATCGGATGGACGGTAGTATATCGCTTCGGCTTTACGATTCGACCGGCTTGGTAGAGAAGGCCCGCCTTGCTGTCAGTGGGCTTCAAGCCGGCGAATACGAAGTCAAGCTGACCGACGGTGCTTCAGAACGTCACACCGTGGAGGACGCCCTGATTCTTGCCTGTCCGCTCGACCAGGCCAAAGCGATCAGCATCCGAAAGGTTTAATCGGCGTTATTTATCAATGATTTATATCAGTCGGAGCGCATAGATCTATTCGTATCGCAAGGCTTCGACCGGATCCCGCGAGGCCGCCCGCCAAGTCTGCCAACTCACGGTCATCAGCGCGATGCCCAAGGCGATCGCTCCCGTAAGAGCAAAGATCCACCAGTCGAGCGTGGTTCGATAAGCAAAATGTGCCAGCCATTTGTTCATGAAATACCATGCCAGCGGGCAGGCCAGCATGAATGCGACAGCAACCCATTTCATATAATCACGGCTGAGCATGACCATCAGATCTCCGGCTTTGGCGCCGATGACTTTGCGAATGCCTATTTCCTTGGTCCTTGATTTGGCTGCGAACAATGACATGGAGAACAGTCCCATACACGAAATCAGGATGGAAAACAACGCCATCAAGAATATGATTTTGGATATCCGAGTCTCCTGGTCATAGAGCGCGGCGATGTGCCGGTCCAGAAAATTAATGTCGGCGATGGCGGTGCTATCGATCGCATCGATGGTCTGTTTCATTTTATTTATTACGGAGGGCAGTGAGCCTATATTCGCGGAAGCCAGGCGGACGACCATCCTGGATTGGTATGAAGGATCATACCTCAATGCCATCGGAGCAATAATTTTGCGCAGGGAGTTGAAATGGATGTCTTTGATCACGCCGATTATGGGAGAGCCGTTCAACTCCACTTCCGACAGATCTTCGAACCGATACGTGTTCATAAAGGTCTCATTCACCAAATAGGCCCCATTGTCTGATTGGATGGCGGGATTGAACGACCGGCCCGCTACAATCTCATATCCCATCACTTCGGGATATCCGCCGTCGACCATGTTGTGGTTGACCTGAATCTCTTCTCCTTCTTCCCCTCGGAAGCGCAGGTTCACTCCCAATCCGGAATAGCGCTCATCACCGGGCAGATGCAGACTGGTGCTGGCCTCGTCGACTTCGGGCAGAGATTTCAGTGCGGTCTGTATGGTGTAAATCTTTTGGCTTTTGGTGGGAGTGCGATGGGAGAGAGGCATATACAGGACCAGATTTTCATCGATACTGGTCCCGCTCAGCCGCATGGTGTAATCCATTTGCTTGTAGATGACAAATAATGAGATGATGAGCACTATGGATGCTGCGAACTGAACGACCGACAGAGTGCCGATGAATAAAAGCGAGCCTTTTCCCTGGGCTTTTTTCCCCTTCAGGGAATCGGTGATGCCAGCGCGTGTTAAGCGCAGGGCCGGATAGGCGCTGGACAGAGCGCCCAGGATCAAGCCTCCGGCAATGATCATGAAGATGTGTATGGCCGTGAACCCGACCAATGGGACGTTCAGAAGGGGATTGATGAGAGGCTCGAGCCAGCTGCCGAAAAAAAGTGCCAGCGCCAAAGCGATAAGGCATTTAAGGGATGATTCATGGATCAATAAGCGGACATTATCCAGGACCGAGGCACCGGATATCGACCTGACGGCTATCTCTCTGGTTCGCTCGGAGGCCCTGACCATGGAGGCGTTGACATAATTGATCATGGCGATCAGCAAGACAATAACGGCAATGCTGAAGAGCAAAAAGGTGAGTTTGCGGTTCCCGCCGATGCATATAAAGTCGGAACCATCATCGGAATAATAGATTTCACCCATCGGATTAAGCTTGTACCGCCAGGGATCGACATGGTCGAAATAGCCGAGCGGTTTTAATGCCGAGATCACACCGTTTTGAATCTTGTCCTGAAGTGCAGTGGGCGATACGTCGTCGGCGGCCAGGATAAATACCTGGAGCGTCCGGTTGGTCCAGTGGGTGTCATTCGCGTAATCGGGGAGGTTGGCGATGGGAAGCAGGATGTCAAACTTCAATGAGGAGTTGGACGGAGGAGTCTTGATCACCGCCTTTACGGTATAAGGCTCGTTCTTGTAGCCTATGGTCTGCCCGACCGGATTCACACCGCCGAAGATTTTTTGTGCCAGAGATTCATTCAAAACCAGAGAAGACCTGTCATCCTGAAATGAACCGGTTTCCCCCTTTAAAATCTGGAATGAAAATATAGAAAAAAAATCCGCGTCGATGACCAGCGGCCGGTCGATGTTGTATTTTATGTTGTTGAACACGACGTTTCGAAGCATGCCGGATCCCCCGTCGTTGAGGATTCTGGTGGCGCGCTTCACTTCCGGGATGTTGTCTTTGAGCCAGGAGACCAGGATATTGGGGCTGGCATTGGTGTGTCCGTGGTCGGCCGTCTCCGATTCCACGCGATATATGGAACGATAGTTGCGATGGAATCGATTGAATGTCATTTCCGTATAGACGTATCTACCTGCGAGGATCACGAACGTAAAGCCGGCGGCCAGGCCGAGAATATTGATGGATGAAACCAACCTGTCGTCCTTCAGTCTGCGCAAGACCGACTTTATTTCGTGCTTAAACAAGCTGCCGACAACTCCTTATTCGTGCGTTACTTCTGGTGATAATTGAATTCCTCGTGCTCTCCATGATGTTCTGCATTAAGTCTATCGCCTGTATATCCAAATCTCAATCGATTTTTTCGCTTGGGTGCTATTCTTGTTGGGAGGACGAGACACAAGTTTTGAGGCCATATAATGGGGCGGGTCTCGGAATAAATATATATTTATCATTGATTTACATCGGTTGGAGTGGATATAATCAGAACAAACCCTTAATGATGTTAAAGGGGAATCTTTCCATTAGGAGGTAGAACTATGAAAAAGACCGCAATCCTCATCCTCTCGTTTTTCATCTGCGGTCTGCTCGCTTTCACGGCGGCCTCGACCGCCGGCCAGGAAAAAATCCTCAGGGGCAGCGACGTCCCCGAGGGCTGGAACGGTACCTGGCCGGAGAAGTTTCAGACCGTGCCCGAGAAAACCGACTTCACCATGACCACCTCATCCTACCAGATCCAGGAGTTCATCAATGTCCTCAAGTGGAACAGCGAGA
>Ga0180438_10011386_pt1 | contig 10758 bp, 15 predicted proteins | sample SS_ome_12_FD_132455 | JGI IMG/M metagenome (GOLD analysis project Ga0180438, IMG submission 132455) | Hypersaline lake sediment archaeal communities from the Salton Sea, California, USA - SS_3_D_2 metaG | ecosystem: Environmental > Aquatic > Non-marine Saline and Alkaline > Hypersaline >... | reverse complement strand
TAGGCGATATGGACTTTAAAGTTGCAGGAACATTACAAGGTGTTACTGCCTTACAAATGGACATCAAGATTGATGGCATCACAAAAGAAATTATGAAAGAGGCTCTAGATCAAGCTAAAGATGGCCGCTTACATATTTTAGGTATTATGAACAAAGCATTACCAAATGCTCGTGGTGAAATGTCAGCTTATGCTCCTAGAATTTTAACTATAAAAATTCCAACCGATAAAGTTCGTGATGTTATTGGTAAAGGTGGCGCAACAATAAGATCTTTAACTGAAGAAACTGGTACAGTTATAGATATTAATGATGATGGTGAAATTCGAGTTGCAGCTGCTGACTTATCAGCTTGTGAAAATGCTTTAGCCCGTATTAAAGATATAACAGCTGATGCTGAAATTGGCACAATATATGATGGTACAGTTGTTAAGCTAATGGACTTTGGCGCTATCGTAAGCTTTTTACCTGGCAAACAAGGTTTAGTACATATTTCACAAATTGCAAAAGAACGCATTGATAAGGTTAGTGACAAGCTTTCTGAAGGCCAAGAAGTCAAAGTCAAAGTTATTGAAATTGATAGACAAGGCAAAATTCGTTTGAGCATGAAAGAAGTAGAAGTTAATAGCTCAAGTACTTCTTCTTAAAAATAAGTAGAGTACAAGTTTTTTTGATTTAAAGTGTGCCGGGTTATGCGTAAAGCTAATCCGGCTTTTTTTTATAAAAAGGAAATAACTATGAGAAGTCGCGAAGAACTTTTAAAAGAAAAGAATAACCTAATTCAGGAAGTTACATTCGGTATAAAAAAAGCTAAGTTTAATGGCAAATCAGTTGAAGAATTAGATGTTGTTGCAGGAAGATGTTTAACCTTAATGGCAGCTTTTAATAAAGTTGGCGAAATTGCAGATGTACTTGAGGTTGAGTACAAAGCTTACTACCCTGTTTGTAATATTATAAATCAGCACAATTTGGCTAAAAAACGAGATAAAAACTTTGACCAATTCAACTTTTTTAGTAAGCACAAAGAGCAATCTTTGTCTGATTCAGTTTTTAAAGATTTAAGCCCTATTAACAACTCAAGCCAGCCGTAGAGAATTGATAAATATAGATCTTACATCACTGCGATTAAATGCATTATTTATTGCAGTGATGCTATTTCCCCAAGCTTCTTTGCCTTTTGTTTCTACAGACTACAATTTAGAATACAAAGCAGCTATAAATAATGTTGTAACAAATAAGCATCCTAGTGTAAAAAACTTAGCAACTATTGATGGTAAAAAAGTCAGAGTTGTAGTTTACACTGCAAATAACAATTATAAAGTTGGCACACAAAAGCTTAATCAAAATATCTTTGTTACGATTGCTCCAGAGTTGAAAACCCATTGTCAAAAGTATGTGGCTAAAAATCAAAAAAATCTTTCAGCTAAAAAATTAAATTTATGGATCGCAAAGCTTTTAGGTTTACCCGAAGCTGGAGCTTATAAAAGAAAACTTGTAGAAATTGAAGTTCCTGTAGTTCAAGCATTTTACGGTAAGAGTGCCGGCACCGAGGGTATTTTTAGGCCTTGTGCAGACCCTAGGATTTATTTACATAATGACGGATCAGAAATTTGTCCTGTAAGTATTGATTTTCTCGACGACAACATTCCAAAAGAATATAGAGAATGGTTTGCTGCAAACAATAAAGGCCTCACAAAAAATAATGTAAAATATCCTTTTACTGGTAAAGGATATACATATAATTGGAATAAAGATGCAGGTAGCCCCATTGGACTTTCAGAATTTGTCGTACTGCAAAATACTCTTGTTAATTTTATAGCAAATTCTTCTGATAAAAAAAGTCCATATATTTCACCAATAGAATATTGCACATAGCATAAAACATTAAAAGACCTAGTTTTTATATACCTTGAGTAGTATCATCATCTCCAATGTTGATATATAAAATGAATTTTTTAATGGAACTAAATAAAAAACAACAAGAAATGTGCTCTACTAGTCAGTGGGATTTTTCAGATCTTAAAGCAGTTTTTATAAATACCACACTAAAGCGTTCACCAGAAGCATCTCACACAGAAGGTCTGTGGCAAATTAGCAAAACTATTTTAGAAAAAAACAAAGTCAAAATTGAAGAAATAAGACTTGTTGATTACAAGATTGCTTTTGGCGTTTGGGGTGACATGACAGAGCATGGTTGGGATGTTGATGACTGGCCAATGATTTACAACAAAGTTAAAGAAGCTGATATCTTAATTATTGGCACAGCTATTTGGTTAGGGGAAAAAACTTCAGTTTGCACGCAATTAATCGAAAGGTTATATGCTAATTCACATCTTTTAAATGAACAAGGGCAGTATGCTGATTATGGTAAGGTAGGCGGCTGCTTAGTAACTGGAAATGAAGATGGCGCTAAGCATTGCGCTATGAATATTTTATATTCTTTGCAACACTTAGGTTATGTTATCCCCCCCCAAGCCGATGCTGGCTGGCTCGGTGAAGCAGGCCCTGGGCCATCTTATTTAGATGAAGGTTCAGGAGGTCCAGAAAATGATTTCACAAATAGAAATACAACATTCATGACATGGAATCTTATGCATATGGCAAGAATGTTAAAAGATGCAGGTGGAATCCCAGCTCATGGTAATCAACGTGCAAAATGGGATGCAGGTTGTCGTTTTGATTTTGATAATCCTGCTTATAGATAAAACTTGAGAGATATAATAATGATAAGTACAAAAAACAAAAAAAATATTTTAGGCACCATTCTCATAGTAGGTACAGCAGTTGGAGCTGTTTCTTTAGCTATACTATTAAAATCTCTGGGGTTTCTTATTGGCGGGCCTGTAGGTGGGCTTGTGGGTGTTGGTATTAGTGCTGGAATTACATATAAATGGTGTAAATTTATTGAAAGGAAACGGTGGGTTGTGATGCTAAATGGCCAGGAAAGTCAATGCTTTCCTGATTGGTTTCAAGAGCCACCATCAGCAGAAATAGAGATGTCACCATTGTCTACAAATAAAATCCATCAGAGCCTTGGTGTTGAAAGCATTAATTCTAATGATTCAGTTATTGAAATAGTTTTAAATAATGATGAGACCTTAGTTACATGTGAGTTACTTGAGCAAAGTAAAGAACAAGAAAACACTATGCCGAGGTTATCTTTATAGTTAAAATTTTTTTTAGGAAATAAAGGATGTCACGCTTTTTAAAAGACCTGCGAGAGATGTTGCTTATAAGTGTTGGAGTTGGTATTTTAGGCATGACTTTTGGCGGTTCAGCACATCTTGGAGCTTTAATTGGAACAGCCATTTTCCCAGGACCTGGGAGTTTAATTGGGGCCTTTGTTGGCAGCACAATAGGGTTATTTATTTACTTTAAAGCTGTTGATAAGTTTGTAACTAGATTTTCTAATTATCTTCCAAGTTTGTTTGCTGATGAAAAACCAAAGGTTAAGCCTAAAGAAAAAATAGAAATTGAGATGGCTACACTTTCGACAACAAAGATTAATCAAGATTTAGAAGTATCAAATCATAAAACTATAACATTAGAGAGCAAAGAGATCCCTTTAGTTACACGGGATAGCGATAATGCTCCGGATATGGAAACACAAAATGCGGTCATTTATAAAAAAAGCTTTAAGTAATTTCCTAGTAGCTACATTTGCTCCAATTTCTTTATCTATGCCTTTTTTATTAGGTTTCGCAGGCAATGCAATTTTTCCAGGGTTGGGGGCTCTTTTCGGGGCTTCGCTTGGCGCTATTATTGGGGCTGTATATGTTATTGTTGTTGATGTGATGCTGGACTATCTGTCTGATGGAAAAGAAATTACAAATAGATATGGAATTGCAAAAGCTTGTCCTATGCTTGAAATGGAACCTACTAGAGGTTCAACTAGGAGGGTTCAAAGAGATCTTAGTTTTGATGTAAGTGAAGAAGAAGTCAAATCTTGCAACATATCACCAAGACTTGACAGTGATTTTATTTTGCCTAGTGAGGAATGTTCGTCAACGTTATCACTAAATAAATCCTCGGTAATAGCGAAGCCTATATTTAATCACTAATAATATTCCAATTGTAGCGCTCCAAGATCAGCCATCCTTGGCTTTACAAATGGCGTTCTGCCATTTGAGTCGCGCTACAATTGGAATATTATTAGTGATTAAATATAGGCTTCGCTATTACGATCCCCGCATGCGTATGTGCGGGGATGATATTATTTTATTAAACTAAAGATGGCTCTTTAGTTTCTTTGTCAAATCTTTCAACGCTTGAAAGTATTTCAGCTTTGGCAGTTTTAGAGTCAGCCCAGCCTTCGGTTTTAACCCATTTGCCTTTTTCTAAGTCTTTGTAATGAGTAAAGAAGTGCTCTATTTTTTGTAAAAATTCATCACCAAAATCTTGCGGCTCTTTGATATCTTTATATTTTGGAGTTAGTTTTTCATGAGGCACTGCAAGAATTTTAGCATCTATTCCAGATTCGTCTGTCATACGGAGCATGCCGATTGGGCGACAACGAATTACAGATCCTGGTTTTAAAGAAAAAGGTGATACAACTAAAACATCAGCAGGGTCGCCATCTTCAGAAAGAGTATTTGGTATAAAACCATATTCGCAAGGATAATACATGCTAGTTGCAACAAATCTATCAACCATTAACATGCCAGTAGCTTTATCAACTTCGTATTTAATTGGGTCACTATTAGAAGAAATCTCAATGACAACGTTTATATCATTTGGTACATCTTTGCCTGCAGTAAGGTTTTTCATGCTCATAAATAATTCCTTTAGTTAGTTATACAGCTTGGACATGTATGCTCGTTAGAGCTTTTAGGGTTTAATATTGGGCCAAAGCAAGTTTCACATTGCTGAGTACCATTTGATTTTAATTTAGCATCAAGAGCGACTCTTGCATCAAATACAAAGCACTCGCCTTCATAGTGGTCGCCACCGACTTCTTTGAAATAATTTAAAATTCCGCCATCTAATTGTTTTACTTCATTAAACCCATTATTTAATAAATTTAATGCCGCCTTTTCACAGCGGATGCCTCCAGTGCAAAACATAACAACTGGTTTTTCTTTGGGTAGTTTATCAAGATGCGAAGGAAGTTCAGAAAAGTCTTGGATATCCAGTCCTACAGCTTTTTTGAATGTGCCAAACTGCATTTCATAATCATTTCTGGTGTCTAAAAGTGTAAAATCACGGTTTTCATCTAGCCATTGCTTCATTTCTTTTGGAGAAATATCTGGGGCGCGATTACCTTTAGGCGTGCTGTCTTTTTGTTTGAAGGTGATAATTTCAGATTTGATCTTAACTTTTAGCTTTCTAAATGGTTTAGATTCAGAGTAGCTTTCACGGAAAGTCATGTCATTGAATTGATCTAGACTTAAGAGAAGGTCTTTAAATTTGCTTATATTTTGTTCTTCTCCGGCAAGATTTAAGTTGATACCCTCTTCGCTTAATAAAATGGTGCCAATCACATCGAGATTTTGGCATATTTTTTCAAGGTGAGCTTTTAAGTCGATTAAGTTTGTTAAAGGCGTAAACTTGTAGCCTGCTATGTTTAAAATTTGCATACTATATTCGTGTATTCTAGTTTAGAAAAAAGACTGTAAACTTTACTTTAGATGGCAGAATCGGTCAAGTTAAAGCGGTTAATGCTTGACCTCTTTTAAACTAATTTTGTATCCTGGTGCCAGGTTTTAATATGGAGGTATGTTATGGACTGTTTATTTTGCAAAGTGGTGCAAGGTGAAGTGCCAGCGAAGATTATTTATAAGGACGATTTAGTAATAGGTTTTGATGATATTAATCCTCAGGCTCCTATTCATAAGCTAATCATTCCTCAAAAGCATATTAGCACGCTGAATGATCTAACGCCTGAAGATAATGCTTTAGTGGGGCATATGGCACAAACTGCCAAGAAGCTCGCTAAGGAATTAAAAATAGATGAAGACGGTTATAGATTGGTAATAAATTGCAACAAAGGGGCTGGTCAAACAGTGTTCCATATTCACGCTCATTTGCTGGGTGGAAGAAGTATGGCATGGCCTCCAGGCTAAAGGTAAAACGATGGAAAAACATTTTAAAAATATAATTGAAAGTGTTGGGGAAGATACAAATAGAGAAGGCTTACTAGATACTCCTAAAAGAGCTGCTAAGGCGATGGAGTTTTTAACGCAAGGTTATAAGCAATCTCCTGAGACAGTGGTAAACGGTGCGCTATTTGAGTCTGATAATGATGAAATGATCATTGTTAAAGACATCGAGCTATATTCACTTTGCGAACATCACATGTTGCCATTTATTGGCAAGTGTCATGTGGCATATATTCCAAATGGTAAAATTATTGGCTTATCGAAAATTGCTAGGTTGGTTGATGTTTTTGCAAGGCGTTTGCAGGTTCAAGAAAGGCTTACAAAGGAAATCGCTGAAACCATGCTAAGCATCACAGGCGCGCAAGGCGTAGGTGTCGTGGTTGAAGCAAAACATTTATGTATGATGATGCGTGGAGTTGAAAAACAAAATTCCTCAATGAAGACTTCTGTGATGCTTGGTACCTTTAGATCTGATACCAGAACCAGGGCTGAGTTTTTGCAGCTTATAAGCTAAGTTTCTAATATTATTGATCATTTTAGGGGCTTTATTTTCAAAAAAGCCCCAATTCTTAATCATTTCTTAATATAAAGTCTATATAATGCACATATACTTTATTATATTAATCATTTTTAGGGCTTTATGGGGTGTTATGAGCAAAAATAACTACATAGATTTATTAGGAATTGCGATAATGTGCTTGATCACTCTTGTGATTTGCAACGTCTTGCTTTTTGAGACGACTTTACCCTCTTTATCTATAACTTCTGTAAATACCTATATGTCTAAATGGCACACTAGATATCATATCTTCTTTGCGGGTCTCATGCCTGTTTATGTTGCCGCAGTATTTTTTGGAGCAACTATGGTGGGTTCTTTAATAGCAAATTACTGTAAAAACATAGCGTTAAAGATTATCGATAGGGAATAATCTAATCTTTTACCCATCCTCTTTGTAGGATATCCCCCCGTATGTTCCCAGGTTATTATATGTTTGCTTGCCGCTCTTTAGGTTAGTATCATGACTAACTTGTTGATTTTAATAAACTATCCTATATTTCCCTTTCTTTGATCTGTTTGTGCCTATATATCCTTTAATTGTAGGGCAAGGATAGTTTGATATGATTAAGTTCATCAGGGATGATTAAAACTTGCCATTAAGGATTAAAGGTAAGTTTCAGGGATTGGCTTGTAATGGATTTTCAAGCTGGGCCGGATGCCCGAAGGTGTAAAGGATGGGGGTCGCTATTGCGATCCCCATTTTTGTTTTAATATAAATTTCCTATCACGCTACCCATTTGGACAGTTGAATCCGCTCTTAAGTGGTTGCTCCAGGTGACGGTATTTTTTGGTGAAAGCAATATTACAGTAGAGCCCATCTTAAAGTGACCTAGTTCTTCACCTTTTTCTATAGTGATCTCTTCATTGTATTTTTTGCTGGAAATTTCTGTAGTTGGTAATTTTAATGGCCAGGTTGTTTCTATGCCACTAACTAACATGGCGCCAACTAAAATTACTGCAAGTGGGCCACTCTCAGTTTCAAAAATACAAACCAGTCTTTCATTTAAAGCAAAAAGGTTCGGAAGATTGCCAGCGGTTTCTTGGTTAACTGAAAAAAGCTTACCTGGAATATATATGGTTTCTTTTAAAGTGCCAGTTATAGGCATGTGAACTCTATGGTAGTCTCTAGGAGCAAGATACAAAGTTGTAAAGCTGCCATGTAAGAAGTTTTTAGCTAGGTCCTCTCTGCCTCCTAGCAGATCTTGTAAGCTATAATCGTGGTTTTTGGCTTGAATTATCCGGTCGTCATTAATTTTACCAATCTGGCTAACTGTACCATCAACAGGGCTAGTGAATTTTTTATTACCAGCAATAATGGGTCTTGCGGCATTCTTTAACTTTCTGGTGAAAAAACTATTGAAGTCAGGGTAGCTTTCAATATTTTCATCCTTAGCAATGCTAAGATCCACTTTATAGCGCTTTACAAAATCCTTAATAAGAAAATTCTTGAGCCATTTGGTGCGCTGGCTTGCCATCCATCCGGCAAATCTTGATAAGCCATGTTGTGGCAATAATTTTTGTAATAATATATATAATTTGACATTGAGCTGCATAATAATGCGTCTTCTTCGACTAAAACAGCTGATTATAGCTTAATTTTCATCAATATCTATAACTATTAACGAAAAGAGTCTGCTGGTGGCCTATGTAGGTGGGTTAATAGAGAAATTAAGACAAAAAGTATCGATATAGATATCGCATCATAGCTTAAAATAAACCAGATAGAATTGATAAAATTAGGCCTTATTATTTCCGTGATAAGCACAAACCCTGCCAGTGTGAGCAAGAAAAACCCTAATGTGCTCAATTGGCGGTTCAATAATAAAAACATGCTTAAAAGGGTTAAGTACGTCAAAGCTATAATTGAGCTAATTTCGCTAATAGCTTCTAGTTTTGCAAGGCCGACTGTATCTAGTGGCGCTACAAATATAGCTTTTAAGCTGAATCCAGATTTTAAAGTATTAAAGCAGTGACCAAGGTCTGCACATAGAAACTCAGCATTATTAACAGCAGCAATTGCATTTATAGATGCTTGAAAGGCAAATAGTAAAAACCCAAGCCAAGCCCAAATTAAATATTTATTTTCAGAAAGCTCATTTAATGAGTATTTTTTTGGTTTGGTAATAGATCTTATTGACCAGATAGCTGCTAGCATCGCAAGATAAATTAAACTTTTTGCATAAGTTGCAAAAATAAATTTACCAAAGGTTTCAGGTCTAAGGTTAAGATTTATTAAGTTTGTTAATAAGATAATCAGAATTAAGCTTATTATAAATGGTTTAGCACTTAATGAATTTTTTAAAAAGGCTGAGCTAACTGCAAGAAAAACTATTAGGCCGGCAAATAAATAGAAAAGAGAGTTTTGTATTAATTCTAACTTACTTTCCACGGCGGTTTCTGTGATAAAGTTATAATGTGCAATAACCAAGACAGATAGTAAGACTAGACTAGATAAAAAGCTTAAATGAGAAAACCAGATGTGTTTAGTGCCTGAAAACATGTTCCTTGCCAATTTATTTTACTCCATGTAATGCCAATTTGGTTAAGTAACTTTATTATAAACTAAATCAAAAAGAAATTGACTTCAGAGTCAAAGTTATTTATTCCTAGGTAATGTTAAAAAGATATCGAGAGAAAAAATCCCTTTATAAGTGCCTAATGCTTTTGAAAAGCTATGTAGATAAGCTGTTCGCGAGTTTGTTGCTTGGTGAAATAGACACATTGAATGTTTTTAATTTGAAAAACAATTTTTTCAAGGAAATGTTTGCTGCGCGAAAGTTAATTTATAACGATGAAGCGTATTATGATGCATTACTGAATATTGAGAAGCTTTACGAGATACTTTGTGCAGTAAATTTCAAATTATACGAAGAGTCAGTAATAGAGCTATCGCGTCAAGAATTGTTAGCTATAAAGCAAAGTTTAGAACAAATTATATCCAGCAAGGCGAAAGCTATTTTAAATGGTAAAGAAATTAAAGAGAATGACTTTTTAAGTAAAATAAATGATCTCGAAGCGCTTTATGAAAATACTTTAAAAGTTGTATTAAAAAACCCTAGCGACTTCAAATTTTTTATAAATGACTTGCTGGAAATCAACACTTTAATTACTTCTTAAATAAAACTAATTGAGAAAATTATGCCCTTAACTTTAAGCTCAAATACTGCTAGATTTTTCTTACGTATTAGTTTTGCAATGCTATTGGTTTTTGCTATCGGGGTTTTTTTAAAATTTCAAAGTGTTTGGTTAATGTTGCTTGCAACTTTTTTTGTAATGCTAACACTTACTGGCAGTTCGGTTTATCAAGGTATTTTAAGGTTTATATTTTTAGTAGCGGCAATTACTATTTTAGCTTATGCCTATAGTTTCAGCTTAGAAGATTTTCGTCATGATTTTATTTCAGTCTTAGTTGGATCATTGATAGGGGTAACAACAAATGTATTATTTTTGCCCGAGCGTATCGATATAAAATTTCAAGAAGATGTTACCCCTTTTTTGAAAATTTCTTCTGAGTATTTTCATAGCATTATAAAGTTATTACTTTATAGAGATTTTGAGGAAGCATATCTTGAAAAACAAAACTTGGAAGCTAAATTTCATGATCTCCCAGTTTGGGTTTTTGAGCGTGGTTTTGATATTACAATGAAAGAAGGCCATACTTTTTATTTTAAAAAGCTTGTTGATGTGGCTGATATTCTTTTTGCAATGCATTATATCGCAAGATTTGAGTTTGATAAGCAAGTCTTGCAAAAAATTGGGCCAGATTTAAGTAGGTGCTCTGAAATTTCAAGCAGTTGGGTGGATAGCATTGCAACCTTAATTAGTCAGCATAAACCTAAAGAAGGTGTAGTAGACTTTTGTGAAGATATTGATAAGATTGCAAATATCTTAAATGACGAGTTGGCTGATGATATTAATCTTGAAAAAGAAAATTCTTTACGGTTGTTAGAGTTTTTAGATCTTATGAGGCAATATAGAAGTTCACTGTTGTTGTTGGCTAAGGCTTTGAGATAGAGCAGCATCCCGGAGCACCAGTCATCCTGCTGAGCGCAGCCGAAGGATCTCCATAGCATAGCAGTGCTTCTATTAAGATCTCTCACATGC
>Ga0180438_10011385_pt1 | contig 10758 bp, 10 predicted proteins | sample SS_ome_12_FD_132455 | JGI IMG/M metagenome (GOLD analysis project Ga0180438, IMG submission 132455) | Hypersaline lake sediment archaeal communities from the Salton Sea, California, USA - SS_3_D_2 metaG | ecosystem: Environmental > Aquatic > Non-marine Saline and Alkaline > Hypersaline >... | reverse complement strand
CGGCAGGTTCTGATTCAGCGTTGTCGGTTGCACAAGGAACGAAACATTCAGAAATATTTGCCAAAGAAGTATCACAAGTTGCTGGCGATGAAGCTTCGGGCCGCTTGGGGTATGACTGATTACCAGGAGGCGAGAAAGCAATTGTACAAGGTGCATGACTGGCTGGCCTCGATAAATCAGGCGGCGGCCAGGAGTCTGGATGAAGGCTTTGAGGAGACACTGACGGTTAATCGACTGGGCTTGCCTGAACAACTGAGCAGATTGTTTAGCTCTACCAATATCATTGAGAGCTGTTTTTCTCTGGCTGATGATCTGTGTCGCAATGTCGAGCGTTGGCGTGATGCGAATATGGCTTGGCGTTGGGCAGGGACCGTGCTGCTGGAGGTGGAGAACCGTTTTCATCGGATTAAGGGTTATCGTGACCTGCCGATTTTAGTTGAGAAATTAAAGGAAGCGGTTGACCACAAGGAGGCTGTAGCGTAAATTATGAAACCGTTCCGACCGTATGGTGAATTTCAACGGAAACTGGGACAACCTCGTTCAGCCCTAGCCACAATCGTTAGCGGCACCGTGACCAAAATCGCCCCACCACCCAATGTCGGAAATGACAACCATCAGATATACGAATTGTTAGGATTTGACGAGTTGCAGAACGTGGTTCTGACCAGCCCATTGGCCATCGATTTGCCCGGCGGTTCGATTCCGGCTGGAACAAGGGTTAAAAGTCACTACGTATTTTTTGACCCTTCAGCGTCCTCGACTATTGGCGGGACGGCTATCTTCGATGATGACATATTGGGAATCATGACAAGCACCAACACGCTGCAGACCAGCGACTTTCTCGGCGCGCCGGGCACCAACTATCTGAGCCCGTCAATGCGAGGTCTGGAAAGTAATGATTCTGCTGTCATAACCGATGCCAGAACCGTGACGGTTAGCTTCTTTGCCAGCAGCCCGGGCGACTACATACGCGTTATCACAGCTCCGGAGCCGACTACGCTGTCGATGCTTGCCCTGGCCGGATTTATCTTGAGAAAAAGACGCTGAGCAAGCCGCTTGCCTCGCTTAAGATTTCGACCGCGCATCCTCTTCGAACCAGAATACTCTCCCTCAGGGTGGGTGTGCACCGGGAAAGCGCTCCGTCATATCTGAAGTTGACCTCGAACACATTAGTTCCGGTGCTTCTTCAGTCTAATCGCCGATTGACAGTTGCCGCAGCCTCTCAGAGCGTACGGTTGACTGTTTCGCACACCATCGTTCGTCCTTCACGAACCACTAAAACCACGACAAACGGTGCTGAAAACAAAATAACACGATCATCTGCGAGATTATACGCCGCCCGGTCTTGACATTTGAGCGGAGAACCGGTAACATATGTATTTCGCGACGTGCACGTGTCTTCTGTGACCGGAACGTGAGTTATGGATCCTTGGCTTGGAGTACTATGTGTTGTTTTGCTGGCCGTTTCGGGCGCGGCTTTGGGCAGAGTTTCCTCACGTCTTGGCGGGCGCCTCTGGTCAGCGGGTTTCGTCCTGTCTTTGCTGGCGATTGCAGCGCTCATCTCCATCAGACACATCCACCTGCCGGATTGGGCGGGATTTGTTTCGTGGTTTGCAACGGACTGGCCGAGATTCCTTGTCTTGGCGCCTGCTATCACGACGGGGATGACAACAACGATTTCGCGCGTTCGCCGCAGAAGCATCAAAGTTTCAACCTCCGCCGCAATGATGATATTCGTGATTTGCTTTACGGTCTCACCGTTTCTTATTCCAGCTCTGCTCAAAGCAGAACTTTCAGAGCTTCGAACGAAGATTGATTCCAACGGCATCTGTCTACAGACAACCGATTATACATGCGGTCCGGCTGCGGCGGTAACGGCGCTTGGAAGACTGGGTCTGCATGGCGACGAGGGTGAAATTGCCGTCCTCTCAAACACAAGTCCCACCGGCGGGACCCTCCCGCTGAGCCTCTGCACCGCTCTCGAGCGGCGCTACGGCGAAAACGGCCTCAAATGCCGCTACCGCAGATTCGATGCGATCAAAGAACTCGAACGTGCCGGTCCGGCCCTTGTCGTCGTCAAAGGGGCGTTCATGATCGACCACTGGGTGGCCGTCCTGAATGTCTCCGACCGCATGATAGTCCTCGCCGATCCGAGTATCGGCAAAAGACTTATGCTGCCCGAGCAGTTCAGGAAGGTCTGGCGCTTCTACGGCATCGTGCTCGAGCGTCCCGTTGCGCGAAGACTCGTCACACAGAGTACCTTCTTCAAAAGAGATTCGGAAGGTTGACTGCGTCGTCGGGAATGTTCGAGCTTTTGTGAGTCAGAGGGCACTTCTCACTGAGGCGTCAGCCTCTTGTTACCTGGTTAGGTTCCGGCTGCGCCGGGCCGGGATACGGATTCCTGTTTTCACAGGAATGAAGGACTTGATTTAGCCTGTCAAAAAATGCCACGCGTCAATCATTCCGACGGAGCATGGTGTAAGGGCCTTCGGGGATAATTGCGACACCTGCACCCTTGTGGCTGGAAACATACTCATCGATAGCACGCTGGGCGCGCTGCTGTGCGGCTGAGGCTCCGAGGACGGGCGTTACGGAAATTTGCTGCTGCATCTGTTCGCCAATTCCGTCACTCACGAACCACAGCCGCTCCAGCCCAATGCGCTCAAGGACTCGGGTCTGCATCTGGAATTCCCACTGGTCCAGACGGGTCGTATCGGCATCGGCTTCGATGTCGGCAAGAAATCGCTGCCAGTCGTTGTTGTAGCTGAGCATCATCTCCGTGTATTCCTTCGAGCCGACCTGCTCACCGCAATGACTGACCACAAGAAGCGTCGAATCGCGGCCCAGTGCCGGAAGCGCGCCGCACATGCACTTGACCGTCTGATAGAAGGTCTCATCGAGTGGATAGCCGCCGCCGTTGGTAATCACCATATCGAAAGGTCCGTCAATCTCCGCCGAGGTCCACTCTGCAACCTGCTTACAACCAGCGGAATGGGCTTCCTCAAGGTCGCCGCAGTAGATGCCTGCTATTTGCCGGTTGCGAGTGATGGCGACGTTGAAAAGAAAATCGACGCCGACCGTCCGGGCCACCTTGAGCGCGATTTCGTGACACGGATTGCCTTCGAGCACACCGTTGTCAGCCAAGGGACTGGACAGTGTCTCGAAGCCGTGAAAACGCTGTATGGTCTGCAGATCGACCAGTGCCGGGCAGACGCCCTTGCGCCCACCGGAAAAGCCCGCCATAAAATGCGGCTCGATATACCCGGTCACAATCCGAAAATCGGCCTCGGCAAATCGTCGACAAACACGCACAGGCGGCTCGTCGCTTGCCTTTACCAGGCTATCGGCCCTGTCGGCTTTATGGTCGATGACTTCTATGCGCTCGAGTATCTCCCGACCAACCAGCGATTCACACTCCTTTCGGCTGCTCGGCCTGTGCATCCCCGTGCCGATGATTATTACGATTTGTGAGTCATTCACGCCCGCCTTATTGAGCAAATCGACCATCGGCGGAAGAAACTCGCTATTGGGCACCGGTCTGGTCATATCCGAAATTGTGATGGCGACGCTTTTTGGTTTTTTCGAGGCCAGCAAATCCATAAGGCCTGGGCTCCCGATGGGTTTGTTCATGGCATGGACGACGGCCTTTTCCGCGTCATTTATTGGCCGGACGTCCTGCCCTTGCAGAACGCGCGTCGAGGCGGGAACGCGAAGCTCCATCCCTTCGCTGCCGTACAGCATCCTTACAATTTTACCATCGGGCATATGTCACCTCGAATTTACCGGCGTCGTTAAATGTCGAATATCTTGCCCGGATTTAGAATATTATTCGGATCGAGCGATCGCTTGATGGCCCTCGCCATCTGAATGTAATCATCCGAGACAACAAGGCCCATGTATCCCTTGCGCTTGTGGCCGATTCCGTGCTCGCCCGAGATCGTACCACCGAGGGAAGATGTGAGCTTGTAAATGTCGGTAAGTATTTCCGGAAGCAGTTTGTGCCATTTTTCGACGCCCCATGCCGGATTCATAACAGCGGTCGCGTGAAGGTTGCCATCGCCTGCGTGTCCGTAGCACGGTATCGGAACGTCGTACTTGCTCGATACTTCCACCAGTCCTGCCACCATTTTAGGGATTTCTGCAATCGGAACCACCACGTCCTCGAGGCTCTGGTGGGGTGAGAGGACTTTGAACGCCTCGGCGATATTCCTTCGGACACGCCAGATGCGTTCGGAGGTGGTATGATTGTCCGCCACGTAGACCTCGATGGCACCTTCCGCCAGACAGAGCTCTCCGATCGCTTCGTATTCACAGGTCACCCGTTGCTCGTCCGGGCCGTCGACAGTAACGAGCAGCATCGCGCCGGCCTCTTTGTAGGGTATGTTCTCGTTGAGATACTCACACGAGGCCTGAACGGAAGTCTGGTCCATGAATTCGACCGCCGTAGGAATGACGCCTGCGGCGCTCATCATCTTGGGGACAACCGCAATTGCTTCTTCGGCTGTCTTGAACAAGACCAGCAAATCGACCGATGCCTTCGGCAGCGGCATCAGTTTAAGCGTGATTTTTGTAAAGACCCCTAATGTTCCCTCCGAGCCAACCATCAACTGGATGAGATTGTAGCCAGTGACATCCTTGACAAGCTTTCCGCCTAATTGCACGATCCGGCCGGTGGGCGTGACAATTTCCAGCCCCATGACGTATCGACCCGTCACACCATACTTAACCGCTTTTCCGCCGCCGGCGTTCTCCGCCACGTTGCCGCCGATGCAGCAGGTCTCAAGGCTCATCGGGTAACCTGCGTAAAACAGGCCGTCATCGGCGACAAGGGCGTTAATATCGTTCGTCACTACACCCGGCTCGACAACTATCATCATGTTCTCACGGTCGATCTCCAGAACCCTGTTCATGCGGTCAAACAAAAGCACGATTCCGCCATGAATTGGAACCGCCCCGCCCGAAAGACCGCTGCCGGCCCCGCGCGGAGTAACAGGTATTCTCTCGCGGTTGGCAAGTTTCATTATTACCGAAATCTCTTCGGCGTTCGCAGGTCGCACAGCCGCTTCGGGCATGTGGGCGTACCCGGCCTCGGCGATTTCATCATGCGAATAGGCCTCCAGCTTCTCACGGTCACCATAAATCACGTATTTATCGCCGACAATCTTTTCGAGCTCACCTACAATCTGCTCGCTCACAGGGTTGTATTTGTTTCGCGATGCGCCCATCATTTGCTCCGCACCTGTTTTATCCTGTCACAGAGAACCGGCAGTATCTCAAAAATGTCACCGACAATCCCGAAATCAGCCACCGAAAAAATCTGCGCGTCCGGGTCGCTGTTGACTGCAACTATAGTCTCGGAAGTTTGCATTCCGGCAAGGTGCTGAATCGCACCTGAAATTCCGCACGCAATATACAGCTTCGGGCTTATTGTCTTGCCGCTCAGGCCCACCTGATACGGGTAGCCAAGCCACCCGCGATCCACAACATCCCGCGACGCCCCCAATGCCGCGCCAAGCTCTTTGGCCAGCTTCTCCACAAGCGGCAGGTTCTCGCCTTTCTTGATACCTCGTCCGACAGAGACAACCAGGTCCGAATCCTGCAGGCTGTGCTCGGATTCGTTCGGCGCAAAGTTTACGTGCCTGATTCTGCTCGTGAGCCATTCCTCAGCGGCCTTCTGTCGGATGATTTCGCCGCTTCTACCTCGCTGCCTTGGCGCAGGTCTCGTCGAATGCGGGCGAACTGTCGCCATCTGCGGACGATGCTTCGGCGTCTTGATCGTTGCGAGAATATTGCCGCCGATGGCGGGCCGCGTCTGCAGCAGGTTGCCAGTATCGGCCTCAATGTCGAGCACTGTGCAGTCGGCTGTCAGACCTGCGTTGGCCCTTACAGCAACGTACGGCATAAGCGTCCTGCCGGTCGAGGTGGCGCCCGCGATTATTATCTCCGGCTTATACTCGGCAATCAAATTGAGCATACAGACGGAGTACGGTTCGGGAAGGAACTTTGCCAACTGCGGCGCTTCGGTCGCAATAACTCGGTCGGCTCCGCGGTCAATCAATTCCTGTAAATCACCGGCGTCGATGTTATACCCGAATACCATCGCCGTCACATTACAGCCCCTCTTGTCCGCAAGCTGACGCGCCCGCGTCAGCAGTTCAAAGCTTATACGCTGCACCTTCCCAGCCGATTGCTCTGCCAGTATCCACACGCCTCTGTACTCCATCAAATTCTCCAACTCAAACTTGCAAATAATTCGAGCACGAAATCTATATCAAATTCCTTCGGCGAAGAAACGTCACCAGTTTGTCGACTGCTTCGCCGACAGCGTGTTCATCGCCAGCCACGTATTTTTCGCACTGTCGTGCCACCCTCGGACGAAATATCCTTACCACCCGTGTCGGCGAGCCGTTCAGCCCGACCTCACTCTGTTCAACCTTCAGATCCGTAGCGGTCCATACGGGAAGATCCATTTTCCTGGCCTTTTGCTTGCCGCGAAGTGTGGGAAGCCGCGGGTCTGCAATTTCTTTCACAACAGTCAGAACAGCCGGCAGCTCCACGTCGAGAATTTCGTGCCCATCCTCGACAAGTCGGTGGATGCGGCAGCTTTGGTTGTTCACATGCTCGATTTTCCCGACGTAACTGGCCACGGGCAGATCGAGAAACGAGGCGATTCCCGGCCCGACCTGACCCGTATCGCCGTCCGTGGCCCGCTCACCGCAGATTATCAGGTCATAAACACCGAGCTTCCGAATAGCCCCAGCCACGACACACGCCGTCGCCCAGGTATCCGAGCCGGCAAAGGCCTTGTCGGAAATCAGGACAGCCGAGTCACAGCCCATCGCTACCGCCTCGCGCAGGGCCGTTTCCGCCTTCGGCGGCCCCATCGAGACGGCCACTACTTCCCCACCGTACTGTTCACAAAAGCGTATCGCAATCTCGATCGCGTAAAGGTCCAGCGGGTTGATAATCGCCTCGACCCCTTCGCGGATCATCGTGCCGGTCTGCTCGTCCATCTTGACGGCGTTGGTTTCCGGCACCTGCTTGATTGGAACAACAATTCGCATAGTACTGCTATGTGATAACGCAAGAAAAGTAGAATCTTGAGACATCCGGACCACCGCTCTGCCCCCTGCTCCCGCAGGGATGACAACGCAGATTAAAGCCTGCAGTCGAGAACTTGCGCGAAAGTATACCCCCCTAAGACCGCCTTGTCAATAAGTCCGGCCGTCAACCGCCGCCATCTCATCGCACTTATCCCGTGATATTGGTCCGGCACCACGGACACCAGTTCCAGAAACTCGTGTCCACCGACCAGCCGCATTTGCTGCAAACTTCCGGAAACGGGTTGACATCCCAACGGCGATGAATCTTACGGCGGCACCAAGGGCAGTATCGCATGAATCTCATGATTCTGCCGTGGCAATTCCTGCACGTGGCGTGATAAGCTATCCCTCTTGACCTGGTCGCACTTGGGCTGGCAAAACCCGTACCGTAGCACCAGGGGCAATAACGCCACTCAGGCAGAACCCCCTTGTGGCAACGCGGACAGATATAGTTGAATCGGCTTCGCGTCTCGAAGCGGTTGCGCTCGCTGCCGCACCACGGACAAAGCAACATGCTCTCATCAATCGGCTCATCGCATTCGACACAAGCAAAAAGAACCGGAAAAATCTTCCTGTACCGATTAATAAAAGTCTCTCGCCGCACGCTTCGCCAATCGCTTTCCTTTTTTTCCCGTCTCAGGCCCAGGACCCTTCTTTGTTTTGCGGGAAGGCTTTCCATCATGGTCTTGTGCATGGCGGCGGCATTGGCGAAGCGTGTTTCAGGAGCAACGGCAAGCGATTTCTTCAAAAACCTCACGAAGGCCGGACCGGTCTTTTTGCGTAGCCGGTCGCGGCCGGCAAAAGGCCACTGGAACGGCCAGCGAGGTAGAACCGCTGTGATATACTCATATAGTATAAGGCCCACGGCAAAACAATCGCTGCGATACGTAGGCCGCCCGTAAGCCTGCTCGGGGGCAACATATCCCGGCGTGCCATAGTCCTCAGCCGTTTTTGCGCGCCCTTTAACTTTCAGGGATATTCCGAAATCGCCCAGCGCCGCACGTCCGTCAGGAAAAAGGAAGATATTTGCCGGCGTCACGTCACAGTGAACTATACGTTGACTGTGCGCATAGGAAAGACCTTCAAGGACCTGGCTTATAATCAACACAATGCGCCTGACAGACATCGGCTTGTAGCAGTCGGCCAAAGTGCCTGTCGACAACTCGGTGGCCAGGACAGCGTGCCCGGAAATAATATCGGCGTTTTTCACCGAGAGAATGTTCGGATGGCGAAGCTGAGAGACTGAACGGATTTCCCTCAGGACTGCCTGGTTGTCGGGGCGACCGTCCGTACCGAGCAGCGGTATTTTAAGGGCCACCCATATCCCCTCTATCCGGTCTCTGGCCTGCCAGACCTCCCCCGTCGCGCCGACATCGATACGCCTTTTTAGCCTGTATTTTCCAAGTAGCGCGCCCCGCTTAAGGTCGAGAGCAGACTCCCCCCGACTCGAATACGTTTTCATTCTCGTCAGCCCCGGATACTTGCATTCTGAATAATCTTTCGAGCTTTTTGTGTAGGATCATAATTACTAAGTTTTCAAAAATCAAGTTTTTTATTGACTGACCGGTCGAAACTGACTAAATAGTCACCGCATGACGGTCAAGAAATGCAAAACTCGCAAGTCAAGGGCCGAAAAAAGGGCCAAGAATACACGCAACAAGCTCAAAGAGTCCGCACCGGACATCTTTAGCGCGAAGAGCGTCGATTCGGCAACGGTTGAAGAGATAACCGAAAAGGCCGACCTTGGAAAAGGTACACTCTACCGGCATTTCTCCGACAAGGACGACGTTGTGATCACCCTCGTTCAGGACGCCGTCGAACACCTTATCAAGACCATACGCTCCTCTGCTCATAGACCCGCGACACTCGACGAGATGCTCAAACATCTTTTCCGGGCGCACTATGAGTTCTATCTCAATGCCAGAGAAGAATTCCTGCTTCTGGTTCAGGGCAAGCTTCTGTTGAAGCTGCGCTCGGCAACATGGAATGAACTTGAGCAGCCATACCTGCTTTATATCACAGAGATCGAGAACCAGATATCACCCTATGTTTCACCGCTGAACGCCCGGGAAAAAATCCGGGTGCTGGTGTGCGCATTGACCGGTTTTGTCTTTGGTTATTTATCATTCGCCATGATAGGCATGGACTCGACGGAGATTGAAAAAACCATCGAACCTCTTGCGGGCGTTCTTATGGAAGACCTTCATAGGCTGCTTGATAAATAATTTTAGCCCGGTGGTGCAAACATGAAACTAACAACTTGCGTAAACAGACTTGTCTTTTAGGGTAAACCATTCATATGGAAAAGAAGAAAAAAACTACAATAAGACTTACGAGCCTGGACTTGAGAAAGTTCGAAGAAATGCTGCTCGCCAAGCGAAGGGAAATACTGGGCGATGTCAGCCGGATGGAGGATGAAACGCTCAGAAAGGAGAAAACCGACCTGTCCAACATCCCGTTCCATATGGCTGATGTTGGAAGCGACAGTTATGAAACCGAAAACTCCATCGGACTTATGGACAGCGAGAGAAGGATACTCATGCAAATTGACGAAGCCCTGGGACGTATTGCAGACGGTAGTTACGGGATTTGCGACCTCAATGGTGAGCCCATCCCGAAAGCGCGGTTGCAGGCGATACCTTGGGCACGGTATTGTGTTGTGTGCGCCAACCTCGTTGAAAAGGGACTCGTGACTTTGAGTGAACCGGAGGAGGACTGATCGCACGAGCAGGACGGCGTTGGCTGAGGGAAGAAGGTACATTTAGGCTGTCAGGGGAGCGCGGGGGGTGAGATTGGGGTTGAGTGGGTTTGTTTTGGCGGGGTGCGCGCGGTGGGTTGTTTTCATAACTGTTTGTCTTAGTAGGAGTTAGGTTCATTAGGGCATCCAAGAAATTGGGTTTGTTTTGCATAAAACGGGCTGATTTGTAGAGGGTTCTCGACAGGTGTAGTGGGCGCCAGCGGCGGCTGGCGCGTGAAGCGTGAAGCGTGAAGCGGGTATGTTTTCGGCCCGCATTAGAGTCCAGAAGGAAAAAGACTGTAACGGGGCAAGGGTGAAGGGGGTGCGGGGGTTGAGGGTGGGTTTTATTGGGTTTGTTTTGGCGGGGTGCGCGCGGTGGGTTGTTTTCATATCTGTTTGTCTTAGGAGGAGTTAGGTTCATTTGACAAGGGTGGAAATTGGGTTTGTTTTGCATAAAAGGAGCTGATTTGTAGGGCGCTTGCGCGGGGGAAGCGCGTGAAGCGTGAAGCGTGAAGCGTGAAGCGGGCGCGGAATCCCGGTAAGGCCGGGATGGCGTTTTTTGACGGATTTCGCTGCGGTGGTTGGTGAGGATTTGAAGCTGGGTAGCCATTGGAAACCCCTCCGGATTTATGATTTATGATTCAATTCTTATTCTGATTCTAATCCATTAGTTAGGCAGGGATTATACATTATGGAAAGTTAGATGTCAAGTTAATTTTTTATTGGCTGGCGGGTGAAGATTGAAGGGTGAAGCGTGAAGCGTTTTTTGGGGGGTGTCTGCTCGGGCAGGGACGAGGGAGGAGGATTGGGAGGCGCGGGGTTGGGGGGATTGATTGGCGGGTTCGGGAATTATGTTTTTTTTGAATTGTCCGATTTTTTTCTTGACTTTTTCGGGGTCGTGGATGTATTATTATATCG
>Ga0180438_10011383_pt1 | contig 10759 bp, 10 predicted proteins | sample SS_ome_12_FD_132455 | JGI IMG/M metagenome (GOLD analysis project Ga0180438, IMG submission 132455) | Hypersaline lake sediment archaeal communities from the Salton Sea, California, USA - SS_3_D_2 metaG | ecosystem: Environmental > Aquatic > Non-marine Saline and Alkaline > Hypersaline >... | reverse complement strand
GAAAGAGTATCTTGAATTTTTTATGAAGCTCAAATATCCCGGTTTCCTCCCTCCTGTGGAACCGGCCACTCCTGATTCGAATACAATACCTTCACCCATGAGTTCATTTGTGATGGTTATGACCGTGGGCAGGCTGACGTTTATCTTTTTCGCTATCTGCCGTCTTGTAAGCTTCTGGTTGCTGCTAAGAGCCTCTATGATCTTTTTCCTGTTGTGCTCCCTGATTTTTTCCTGTTTTATATCGTTTTTTTCTTTCATAATGCAATAAAAGACAATTTTTAAACATTTATACCACAGCCCCCATACTTTGTCAATAGGCTTAATAAAGTCATTTAGTAATTATAAAGTTGCTTCTCCCTTCTCCAGGGACAGCTTTTTTCCGGGCACAGGGGGCAAGGAGATGATAAAAGCATTTTTTCAGAGACAAGGCATATTGCTGAAATCGTCTTTGATGGTAACATTATATTATATTGGTCCAGGCAGACACCAATTCGTGCTGCATCTAGTACATCAAATATCAGTCTCTGCCCGTCAAGCGGCCAGTCACAATAACCGGGACTGAAACCCCGGCTGATATCCCTGCCCCCAAAGCCAGGGGAATTTTTCAGATGGCCCATAAGAATTTCTGCTGCCAGTTCGATCATTTCAGACCCAGCAGCATCGACTATGAACTTGCTGCACATTGTGCTTTGCATACTATCAATAGATCTGAAACTATCACCTAGTGTAATGATCATGAATAAGACTTCCGGATCGCTGGTGCATATCCTGGTAAACTGGGCCAGCTTCCTGCTTGATGCCGGCCCGGCAGCAGTCGTGACACTGCTTTTTGAGGTCCCTGTTACCGGTAGTGTTCTATATATGGCATCTGCAGACCTTATTTTTTTGATATGGCAAACCGCTTCGTCGACCATCCTGATGATAGTCCTGTCTTGGTCAGGTTTTTTTCCATAACCTATTTTTTTATATATACCTTCCCTCAGCCTGGAGGTATTAATATTATCTGTAATTATCCGTTGAAACTGCATTAAGTGTCCTTTGTCCGTGCCTGATTTTGCAGTGCTTTTTGGGTCTCTTCAAGCACAGTAACAGCTGATTCTGCAAAACCATCTGCGCCGTAATTTTCTGATAAAGCCCTATCCAGGCAGGCCCCGCCTGCTAATACAACGGTATGGGGGCTTTTGATGTTTATTTCTACAATTATATCTTTGATGGCTGGAGCAGTTGTAGACATCATAGCTGACAGGGCAAGTATTTTTGCATCATTATTTATTACTTCCCGTACAAATAAATCACTGGCAACCTGGCGGCCAAGATCGAGTACATCATACCCCGCTGCCCTGTAGACTGCTGCTATTATGTTTTTTCCAAGGTCATGCGGCTCTCCGTCAACAGTCCCTATAACAAGTCTGATACCCTTGTCAGTACTGCTGTAGTCCTTCATACCGGAGATTTCATTCAAGCCTGAAGTGACTGTATCTACACATAGAAGGAATTCGGGAATAGAGAAGTCATTTGACATAAGCCTGGCTTTTACTCCTTCCAGGCCCGAGATCATGGCTGATTTTATGTCATTTAGACCGGCCCCCTCCTCAAATGCTGCTCTTAAACAGAATTGTAAGTATTGCCTGTCATGAGAAGAAACAGCCTTCTTCAGGCCGATAATCGTCTTATTTCCACTCTTCATGCCGGGCCTCCATCAATCCGATAGAGTTTCTGGGCAGTACCGGGCTGCCTTGACCATGGCAATAGCATTTTCAAGCGGAGCATCTGGTGGAAACTCGCATTGGGGGGCTAAAACGAAGTTTCCACCATGAGCCAGCTCCTTGATAATCCTGTTGCATTCTCTTGTAACATCGAAAGGTGTGCCGTGCATAAGCAATGCTGTGCTGACATAACCTGTCAGTGTGACTTTATGCCCGTATTTCCTTTTTAACTCTGAGGGGCTACTGCAGTCATCTGGCAAATATGCAAAGCTGATATTATCGGGTTTCATATATTTTATCTGTGAGTCAAAATAGGCACCCTGGCCGCAATTATGGACACCTACCATCCTGCCCTTTGACCTTATAATCCCCGATAGCTTCTTTACAAAAGGACCTTCGATCTCTTCCCATAGTCTTTTGCTGAGACCGGCCCATGAAGCATAGAGAGTATCCAGGGTGATCATACATGCTCCGTTATCGCACTGGGCTGCCACGTATTCTGCCAATACATCGCTGATAATATCCAGCCCGGTTTTGACTTTATCAGGATACCTTAAGCAGTCCCTGAAAAGATGTTCCGTTCCCCTCATCATCCCCAGCACGCCCAGGGGGCCGAAACAAAAACCCCCGATCATGGGACCTCTAGCTTTTTGTTTCAGTATGCGCTGCATCTCCAGGACACCTTGCATCCTTTCAGCTTTTTTGATATCGATCCTTTTTACCTTACTGTAACCAATAACATCTGCTATCAGAGGTTTACTGTAGTCAGGATGGGGGGTGGACTCCTCAGGATATATTATCTTCTGCCCAAAATCTGACGCTTCAACAGAAAGGTCAGTCCATCCTGAAAAAATCCCATCCTTCCGTCCCAGGAAATCTGCCGCTGCTATCTGCGCATCTGCAGCTACTTCCGGGTCAAGGGCAAACTTCCTGTAAGTCGAACCTATCAGCCTCCTGGCCGCTGCAAAAACCATGGGTTCACATTGTATCGGATATTTATCTTCCATAATGCCTTTGACTTCTCTTTACGCTGACAGCAAACATCTACAGGCCCCAGCTTTCATGGAGCTTGGGTACATCATCAAGCAATTTTTTGGTATCAGGGTGCCTGGGTCCTGTAATGATTGACTCGGCTTTTCCGCTTTCTATTATCCGGCCGTGCTGCATTATATAGATAGTATCGCTTATATAGTATGCCAGGCCAATGTCATGGGTTATAAAAAGTATAGCCATGTTGTTATCGTTTTTTAGTTTTAACAGCATATCCATTACGGTGGAGCGGGAACATGCATCTATCATAGTGGTGGGCTCGTCTGCGATCAAAAATGCCGGGTTCAACAAGAAGATCCTGGCTATCATAAGCCTCTGCATCTGTCCTCCTGAAAGCTCAAAGGGATACTTATTGTAAAGTTCATCAAAATCCATATTTACAAACCTGCATGCTTCTTTCATCTTGCCCAGGTTTTCGTCCCTGCTCGCCTTGACACCCTTAAGGCTGAGGCAGTCCCTCAGAACTTTCTCTACCTTATAGAACTGGTTGAATGAAGAAAAAGGATCCTGGAATATGGCCTGGACATCCTGCCAGTATGCCTTTCTTTTTTTAAATGAGCTCATATCTACTTCTTTTCCCCTGAATGAAAAATTACCGCTTGAAGGTCTTAAAAGGCCCAGAAGAATTTTTGCAAGGGTCGTCTTCCCGCTTCCGCTTTCTCCAATTACAGATGCTATTTCACCTTCAAAAAATTTGAAACTCACTTCTTCAACTGCCGTTACTTTGCCGCTACCGTGTCCAAAGACTTTTGCAAGCTTATCACCCTGCATTATTACTTTTTTGTCATTCATTTCCATATTCACCCTCAAGGGTCCTGCGATCAAGGATACATCTATATTTCCGTCCGTTCCATTCCCTGTCAGGTATATCAGACAACCGGCAGTCTGCAGTATCATACCTGCACCTGTCTGCGAATCTGCACCCGGTAATACGGTTTTTCAGGTTGGGGGGCGCTCCCGGAATGGAGGGAAATGATATGCTCTTTATGCCTTTTTCAGGTACGATGATTGAGCTTACCAGTGCCTTTGAGTAGGGATGTATCGGATTAAAGATTATGTCACTCATGGTACCTGTCTCCATTATCTTTCCTGCATACATCACCATGATATTATCTGCTACATGCCTGAGAAGGGGCAATTCATGCGTTATAAAGATCATCGAACCCACGTAACCTTCTTTTATCAGTCTGAGCAGCATGTTTATGGCTGCCCTCTGGCTGCTAACATCAAGAGCAGATGTCGGTTCATCGGCTATCAGGATATCAGGGTCAAGGATAGTCGAAATAGCGATTATGATCCTCTGTTTCATACCCCCGGATAATTCATTGGGATAGCAGTTAAGGGCCCTTCTGGGGAGCCTGAGCATCTCAAACCTTTCTTCTACTATCCTGCGGACCTGTTTCCTACCAGTATTTTTCCTGTGCTCGGTAAGTATATCTTCGAAAAACCCTATTACCCTGCCGGTGGGATTGAGCGCATTCATGGCCGATTGTGGTATATATGCAATTTTTTTTCCCAGATAGTCCTTTCTGAGCCTTACATAGGGGAGCGTCATTATATCAGTGTCTTCTATGATGATGCTGCCGCTGATAAATCTAAGTGGCGGGAAGTAAAAACCCATAAGGCTCAGCGCCAGGGTGGATTTACCGCAGCCAGATTCTCCCGCTATTCCCAGTACCTCCCCTTTATTAAGGGCCAGGGATATGCCATCCACAGGATGTACCGTCTCTCCCAGGCGGGTCCTGTAACAGGTATGAAGATCTCTGACATCAAGGATGGTCTCTTCCAACTTATTAACTCCTTATCTTCGGATTAAAGATCTCGTCCATGCCTGAATTCATTAGATACAGGGAGAAAGTTATAAATGCTACCGATAAACAGACTGGAATAAATGCCCACCAGGCACCGGCAGCAGGTGCTTCAAACAGTATCGACCACTGCAGCATTATCCCAAGTGTTATAGTATTGTAGGGGCCCAGGCCGAGCATCGATAGAGTGGCTTCAATAATTATCCCGCTTCCTATCTGTAGTATGAAAGCCATTGCTATATAGGAAGCTATATAGGGCAGTATCTCGGACACTATTATTTTTGATGTATTGTATCCGCTTATCTTTGCTATGTTAACATGTTCCCTGTTGCGGAGTGAGGAAGTCTGGGCGCGCACGGAGCGCGCTGTCCAGGGCCATGTTGTTAGGCCTATTATAACAGCGGATATTACCAGGCTCCTTTGCTTAAGACTTACAGTTATCAGGATCAATATGACGATCTGGGGGATGACCAGGAATATATTGGTAAGTGCTGTCAGCAGGTCATCCGTGATGCCTCCCGCATAACCGGCCAGGAGGCCTATTATTATACCTATGGCCGTGGCTATTACTCCTGCCAGTATCCCGACCAGGAGTGAGTTCCTTGTCCCGTAAACCAGCTCCAGCAAGACATCCCGCCCAAAATTATCGGATCCCAGTACCATATCTTTTGACGGCGGCTGATAGGCTAGGGCCTTCATCTCGGTCGGGTTTCCTGTATTTATGAGGGGATAGATGATTATGGTAAGGATAATTGCAATAATTATGAAAATGCCCACCATGAATTTGGAAGATCTTAATAATATCCTTGCAGTATTTCCCATCTCAGTCACACTCCATCTGTACAGCCCTGATACGCGGGTCAAGAAAACCATATAGTATCTCTATTACAAAATTTGCCAGCAGGACTCCAATGGTTATTATCAGGGTGCAGCCAGAGATGAGGGGATAATCAAGCTGCCTGATAGCCCTGAAAAGCCATGTGCCTATACCCGGATAGTTAAATACTATCTCGGTTATCAGTGACCCGCCCATCATCATACCGATCATTAGAGCAAGGCCGGTTATCTGGGGCAGCATGGCATTCCTGAAAACATACTTTATGATTTTACTTTCCCTTATCCCCATCAATTTACTGTAAAGGACATAATCTGCATTAAGCTCATAGATTGCCATTGAGCGCATCCCTATGGCCTGGCCGCCCACCATAAAAAGCACAATGGAAATGAAGGGCAGCGTATGGTGACGGATTACTGAAAAAACGAAATCAAGGTCCAGGGAAGGGGTAAGCTGATAAGAGTATCCGCCGCCGATGGGAAACCAGTTAAGGTATATGGCCAGCAGGTACAGGAGGATTATTGAAAGGGCAAAAACAGGTATAGAGTTTATGAAAAGTGCGGTTGGAAATATTAATATATCAAAGAATCTCTTTTTATAGGCGGCCAGGACACCCAGGATATTGCCCAGGAACCATCCGATTATGATAGCAGGTAATTGCAGTGCTATAGTCCACGGTATGGCTGAAGCAAGGATGCTGCTTACAGTCCTGGGATAATTAAGGAACGAAACTCCGAGGTCGCCCCTAAGCAGGTTTTTTAGATATATAAGGAACTGCATGACAATCGGCCTGTCCAGACCAAATTGCTGGATGAATATGCTGTATATCCTTTTCATGGTATTGGTGTCACTCATGCCCTGGGAGAACTGCTGCACTATGAGGTCCACCGGGTTTCCGCTTATCAGCCGCGGGAGGATGAAATTCAGGCCTATGGCTATGATAAATGTAAGGAAATACCATAAGGATTTTCGCAGAATATATTTTCTATAACCGGCCATTCTTAATCTGTTCCATTAAATAATTTCTTTTGCTGTTTTGGAAAGGCACAGGCATAGCCCTGGTCATAACAGCTGTATTATCATATCAGGACCCCCGGCAGATAATACTTACCGGGGATCCTGTCCTCTATGTAAGTTATTTATTTTTAATATTATATAATCCGTATATGCCCGAACCGCTTAAGGGGAATACCGGTGCTATACCAGTACCGTCCCCCTGTTTAGCAAATCCTGTCCATATGCTTTCATTAACAGTATAGAAATCTGCAGGCCTGTACATAAGGGGAATGGTAGGAAGGTCCTTAAGGTATATTATATCCAGTTCAGTATACAGGTCCTTCAGGATTTCCTCATCACTTACCATCGGAATGGTATTCAATATTTCATCTACCCTTGTATTCGAATACCTGCCAAAATTCCAATATGCAGCCTCACCCTGAGGCGCCACCCCCATGGAAAAGAGCATTTCATAAGCCCGCCACCATGGTTGTTCCGTGGAAAGCATTATTGAAGGTGCGTTTATCATCATATCAAAATCCCCTACGGCACGCTTATTTATCCACACTGCAAGTTCCGGGAAATTAGTCCTGACCTCTATACCGATCCCCTGGGCACATATTGCTACTATCTGGGCGGCTGCATTCCAGTCTGACCAGCCATAGGGGCATATGATCTCGTAAGGTCCGAGCCTGGTTCCATCAGGAAGGACCCTTATGCCGTCAGCACCCTTCTCTGCACCTATGCTGTCAAGGAGTGCATTTGCCGCATCTACATCTGTACCATATTCATATGGAGAGGTCGCCTGGGTATCTATATATTTCAATTCCTGGTCAAGCTGAAGGGCAATGCCGGGGACCATTATGTCTGAGTATCCGCTTACAGCTGCCTGCGCGATCTGGCTGTAATCTATACACAGGGCAATAGCTTTCCGCACTTCTGGAATATCAAGACCTGCCCTAGACAGGTTGACCACGATATTGGGGATGGCCGCCGGCAGGTAATAGGGAGGTTCATCCAGATATGTGCTTATGGGAGTGCCGTCTTCCCACATTTTCCAGACTTCCGGTATGAATTGATGGGATACATCTATCTCTCCGGCCTTGAATGCCGCATTCCCGGCAGCATTATCAGTAAAATAAGGGTGGACTATATATTGGGGTTCGGCCAGCTTTCCGAAAACAGCTGTCCCCCAGTAATTATCATCCCGCACCAGTGTTATTTTTGTATCATCATAGGAATCCACCTTATAGGGACCGGAACCTATTGGATCATCGTTGAATACGGCCCATATCCTGGATATTTCGTAATCATTATCAGCCTCTACCTGCTCCCATATATGCTTTGGTATGATCCTTACAATAAACAGGCTGTCCTTGATGAATACTGGGTTGTAATAATCTTCCTTGAGTTTAAAGATAACTGTATACTCGGATTCTGCTGAAACCGCGTCCAGGTACATCCAGTACTGGCTCCAGGGTAAGGAATATCTTGAAGCAAGCTCATAGGTATAGACCACATCTTCTGCAGTCAGCTGGTGGCCATCGCTGAATCTTGCATCCTCATTGATAGATATCTTAAGTGTATACCGGTCGACCCACTCATATTCGGTACCCAGAAGGGGGTCCAGCTGGCCTGTTAAGGTATTAAACACAAATAGGGTCTCGTATACCGCAACTATCCCTACATCTCCGGCAGTGACCGGAAAAGATGGATTGATTGAAAGGGGGTTAAAGCTCTGTGGAGCTGCCGACAGGAAACCATTTACATAAAGTGTCTTTTTCCTGAGGACTTCTTCTTCACTTAAAACTTCATCCCCGTTTTTTTCTTCATCAGGTACTGCATCTTCGATAACTTCCTCTTGATCAGCATTTTCTTCCTTTTCCTCCGATGGTATTGTTTCAGTCTTGCATCCTGTAAATAAAAGTACCACCGTAATAGCTGCAATAGCTATAAAGCATAGTGTTTTTAATAGACCTTTCTTCACTCCGAAATCCTCCTCTCATTAATCTTAATTTTTACTTATTGCCTGCCTTCAAAACATATATGTTGCAGACCTGTATCTGGGGGCAGGCCCATTACCTGTTATTTTTCCCGACCTCCTTTCTCCCTTTATATGGAATTGACCTCTATCCGGAAATAGATAATTATGCGCTCGTTTATTTTATTCCCTTGATTTATAAGAATGGTTTTCTTATAAATATTTTGGTATTTTTTTTAATTGACCTAGATTCCATTTATTTATAGCATATATAGATTACATTGTCAATAGGCTTTATTAAGTCTATTTATTATCTACTAATGCCTTTATGTTAATCATTTTAAAGGATCTAATAACCTCGAAACCCGGCATGGGTTTCCCAGGGCGACTACATCAGGCGGTATATCCCGGGTCACAATACTCCCGGCACCGATAACAGTGTTGCTACCGATATTAACGCCGGGGAGCACTATAGCTCCGGACCCTATCCAGACATTATCCCCTATTTTAACCGGCCGCGCCTGTTCAAGACCCATCCTTCTGTGGCAGGGATCGGTGGGATGTATTACAGTGCATATCTGGACACATGTTCCCAGAAATACATCATTTCCCATTTTGACAGGATTCTCATCGAGGATTATACAGTTGTGGTTGGCATAAAAATTCCTGCCGAACTTAATATTATATCCATAGTCACAATAGAACTGCGGTTCTATATAAAAGAGTTCCTGGTCTGTCCTGAACAATCTCTGCAATATCCTCATCCTCGCCCTGAACTTCACGGGGTCAGTATTATTGGACCTGTGGCATAATCTTTTTGCATGCAGCCTTTCCATTACAAGCTGCCGGTCCATGGCAGAATACAATTGTCCGGATAGCATCTTTTCTTTCTCTGTCATATCCTAATAAGGAATCATCTCAAAACCCTGCTTCTTATGAGGTCGCTGTACCAGTATGCGCTGTCCTTTAATATCCGCTCCTGGGTTTTATAGTCCACATACATAATGCCAAACCTTTTTGAATATCCGTGTTCCCATTCAAAGTTATCCATAATAGACCATAAAAAGTATCCCCTTATATCCACACCCTCACGGCATAGCTTTGCTACTTCAAGCAAATGATCTCTGAGATAGTTTATGCGCATCTCATCATGCACCCTGCCGTCTCTTGATTTCCTGTCTGCAAATGCTGCTCCATTCTCTGTAATATAAAAAGGAATCCCTGTATAATCATCCCTCAACCTGTGGACAAGCCGGTACAATGCCCCGGGGACTATTTCCCAATCCATCTCTGTCCTCGGATTATCGCCCCTGGCTCTCTCAAAATCAAAGTCATGGGAATATTTAATGAGCTCTCTAGTATAATAATTTATACCCAGGAAATCATTGGTTGCCGAAATATCCTCAAGGTCACCTCTTTTTATAAAACTCAGGTCATCTATCCTGCTCCTGTACATTCCCAGCATGTCTTCAGGATAGGAGGCCCTGAATATAGGGTCTAAAAACCACCGGTTGAGGTGCCCGTCTGCTATGCGTGCCGCAAACCTGTCATCCGCTGAACCGGTTGCCGGATATACAGGTATGACATTTAAGGTGATCCCGATTTTCGAATCTTCGATATCAAGGTTCCTGAATGCTTTTACTGTCCTTCCATGTGACAGTAATATATGATGAGCAGCAGTCAGGGCTTCCCTGATGTCAGTATGGCCGGGAGCATGGCTCCCCCGATAGTAGCCCAGTAAGGAAGAGCACATAGGTTCACAATGGGTGATCCAGGTTTTTACATCCTCAGAAAGTGTTTCAAATATGATTAATGCATATTCTGTAAACCATTTGACCGAATCCCTGTTCAGCCAGCCGCCAAGTCTGTGCGCCCACAGGGGAAGATCCCAGTGAAAGAGGGTTGCCACCGGCCGGATATTCCTGGAGACAAGTTCTTTTACCAGGTCGATATAGAACTGCATCCCTTTGCTGTTATACTTTCCCTTTTTCGGGAAGATCCTTGGCCAGGAGATGGAGAAGCTGTATGCCTCAATGCCTATTTTTTGCATCAATGATATATCCTGTATATACCTGTGGTAATGATCGCAGGCGGTGTCACCAGTATCACCTCCCCGCACTTTACCGGGAGTTCTGGAGAATTCATCCCATATGGACGGAGTCCTTCCGTCTTCTTCTACAGCACCCTCTATTTGATAGGAAGATGCTGCAACTCCAAAAATAAAATCATCTCTAAACTTTATTCCCATCTCTAAAAACTCCTGTTTAAAATAACATCTTTTAGCTTAAAAAATCCTGTAATCATAGCTGCCTGCCTACTCCGTAAGCCAGCCGATAACATTGTGCCAGAACCTGCCATAGTCTTCCCAATCAACGAAATCAGT
>Ga0180438_10011382_pt1 | contig 10760 bp, 9 predicted proteins | sample SS_ome_12_FD_132455 | JGI IMG/M metagenome (GOLD analysis project Ga0180438, IMG submission 132455) | Hypersaline lake sediment archaeal communities from the Salton Sea, California, USA - SS_3_D_2 metaG | ecosystem: Environmental > Aquatic > Non-marine Saline and Alkaline > Hypersaline >... | reverse complement strand
GGTAAATGGATACAACGAGTCGTTCAACGGAAAATTAAGAGATAAAGTGCTCAACCAGGAAATTTTCTAAACTCTTAAGGAGGCTCAGGTGATTATCGAAAGGTGGCGGAAAGAATATAACACTTTCAGGCCTCATAGCTCGTTGCGATACCGCCCGCCTGCACCCGAGACCATATTGACATCCCAATATGAAATCTTAAAACCCTGGATGATACAAAATGGACTGGACAGGCAATTTCATAAAATACTAACTTAAAAAGCGGATTCACTTTTGGGTGCGGGTCATCTGCTCAAATTCCTTTAAGCATATATAAAATACTTGAAAAATAAACTACCCCGCCGCAAGCGGACGGGGTATTAGAAGAGCGACAATTGGTAATCTTCATGCAGTTTATGATACTCCATTCCTTGGCTTTTGACATACTTGGCGATGTTATCCTCGTTGCCATGTTTTCCGACAGTTCCTCCAAAGTAGCCGTCGGTCCAAAATTCGCCTCCCCACAGTTGCTTTTTCACTTCCGGACAACGCCTGAACACCTCTCGTGCGGTAAGGCTTTTGATCATCGTTACGATTTTGGTCACGCTATAGGTTGGAACGGACTGCACCAAAAAATGCACATGATCCTTATCGGTACCAATCTCCAAGAATTTCAGCTGGTATCGCTTCTCTATGTCCAGACAGACTTCCTTCACCACATCATCCACATGATCATCAAATACTGCACGCCTATATTTGGCCGGAAATACCAAATGGTATATCAATACCGTTACGTTATGACTCTTATGTATGTATTCGCTCACATAGGCATTTTACGCCGCAAGCGGCGGGGAATACAACCCCAAGGGATTAAAACGCCCCTTTCCCATTTCATGACAGGTCATTCTCCATCGGGAGCTTTGGCTCAGTTCCTGCAAATCGCGTGTACCGAGTCACGGTGATAGACTCCTAAAGTCGGGGTTTTCTCATGTGCCAAGCACTCAGTTTAGGCCTCACGACCAGGCGGAGAGGCCATCCTGAAGCGCTGAGGCAGCGCTCCAATGTGAAGAGGCCTTCCCCGTCTCTTTCGATGACAGGGCTTAGTAAAAAAAGGAAATCCGTCAAGGGCTGTGAATATGCTTAGAGGATTTCACGCTCACAGAATGGTTCAAGCGCCATTGGGAAAATCAGTGCATTTAGGGCGAACAACCGCCAACAGGATCATCAGAACATGGTTCAAAGGCGTGATTCTCCTCGTCCTGTGCTCTATAGGAGGCGTTGCGGCAGCCCAAGATAGGCTTCTGACAGCTGAGAGGATAGGTCCTGCTGAATATTCCCTCTATAACATCGGCGAAAAGATGGGGAACAATGAGTTCCAGGTCCGACAAATCGGCAGCAGGATTGTGTACTTCTACCAGAGAGAGATAGCTCATGCCATTGTGGAAAAGGACTTCTTAAACTATCAATTCGCAAGCAGAACAGGACAGCTTCTAACGAAGAAGGCCCTTTGGCGCGACGACCTCGCCGAAGACTTGCCGTGCAATCTTCTTTCTAAAGAAGAGGCAGAGTCCTTGTTCGCATCAAGCATCCAAGGCGAAGTCCTGTTTAGCAAGCTTTACATCATATCCCCCGAATCCGATGTCTTTCCCCTTGATCCGACGCCAAGAAATCCATGCTGGGTTGTCCGAAGTCTCGCAGAAGGAGCCATACTCGTCACCATCATTGATGCCTTGACTGGCGAGTTCTTGGGCCACGGCGTTCCGCCGCCGCATAAGGGGTTTTCCTTGTCAGGTGCCTGGTATTGGGACCCCTGTGTCGGTGCTTGGACTTCGTGGTACCAAAGCGCATCCGATTGGTTCAACACCATGGGATTTCCCACCGATGCGGTGCAATGGCCAACAGAGGAAGAAATGAAGAACCACATCGAAAGCCCATCAACGCGGGTCTTCTATGAGTTGGCCCACGGCGGTAGTACGAGTTTTTGCGGCGGATGCGCCGATGGTGACTCTTGCGAGGCAACAACAGCAAATGAAATCGAAATGTGGATTTCCCCATATCCAAAAGTCTCCTTTGCGTTCATAGGAAGCTGTCAGGGGATGTGTTCCACGGGTGATGGCACGCTTTCCTACGAATTCAGAAAGGGCTCCATTGAGGATACGGTCACCGTAGGGTATTGTGGCATGGGGGAAGAACACTGTAGTAGCTGTTGGGAGTACTCAGTTGGCTGGCAAAACGCCTTGTTCAACTACATGGATCAAGGTTATGTGGTAAAAGAGGCTTTTGACCGGGCAATGGCCGATTACCCGATGTGTGCCAGTGACCCCAGTTGTATGAGGTTTGCTGGCGATGAGAACTTCACTCCTGTTCCGGTAAAGGCTGCATTCGTCGGCAGCCCAATCAGGGGCGAGAAGCCACTTCCTGTCCAGTTCATGGACAAATCGGGAGGCGGTCCCACAACGTGGCTCTGGCAATTCGGAGACGGAGAGACGAGCAACGAGCAGAACCCTTCACACACTTACGGGGATGCGGGTAAGTACACGGTGACCCTTGAAGTGTCTAACAATACCACCTCTGACACCGAGACTATATCAGAATACATCCTCGTATTGGAAAACTTGGCCATGCCCTGGCTGCTGCTGCTGAGGTGACAGGCCCCCATTGCCGATCAGAAATCAGTTCAAGTTCATCTCTCCGCCATTCTATCCAAGCAGTTCTCGAGTTCCATGACCCTGCACCACACTATGTTGTAAGACTTTCCACTTGACACACAACCCCATCTATCCCATACTGCCGTATCATAAAGCACGTGCTTTTCACCTCACTATGATCCACCGCCTCACATCGATAATTGACTCAACGACCAAACCCCTTTCTACAGTAATTCTCTTCATCATCCTGGGCTTCAGCCTTTACTCCAACAGCCTTGAGGCGCCCTTTGTCCTTGATGACGAGAAAAGGATAAAGGACAATCCCCACATCCGCTTAACCAGTCTGACCTTCCAGGGTCTCAAGAAGGCAGCGATGAATGAGGACTCTTCCCGTTCTCGCCCCGTTGGCAACGTCACATTTGCCCTAAACTACTATTTTCACCAGTCCAGGCTCAGGGGCTACCATGTGGTGAACACCCTTATTCATGTAATCAACACTATACTGGTCTATGCTCTGGTGACCATGACACTCACCCTCTTGGGATACGGCCTTAAATACGGCTTAGGCAAGAAGCAGTGCGCAGGAGCCGGTAGCGGACATCCAATGGGCCAGCACACATCCCTCAACCCATCGGTCATCGCCTTTTTTGCCGCCTTGCTCTGGTTGGTGAACCCCCTTCATATCCAATCGGTCACGTACATTGTACAAAGGCAAAACAGCATGGCCACCCTGTTCTATCTTCTCTCCCTCCTGTTGTATATACAGGGGCGCCTTATTCAACGGGCAGGACCAGTCGGCCCTGAACCAACGAAACGGGAAAAGGGCGGACGACCAAGCAAGGAGCAGGGAGCACAGCCGCTCGGTAGGGGCAAGCCCTTGCCTTGGGTTGGGTTTATCCTATTTGCCGCTGCGGCCCTTTGTTGGACACTGGCCTTGGGGTGCAAGCAGACCGCTGCCTCGCTGCCCATTTTTGTTCTTCTCTACGAGTGGTACTTCTTTCAGGATTTGCGTGGAGATTGGCCGAAAGGAAAGATGACTTATCTTCTGGGGGCCATGATTCTCTTTTTACTCCTTGCCATGGTGTTCATGGGGCGCAATCCCTGGAAAATGATTACTTCCGGTTATGACATCTATCCATTTACCATGGGCGAGCGGATACTGACTGAATTGCGGGTGGTCGTCTATTACGTAAGTCTTCTTCTTTTTCCCCATCCGTCAAGGCTTAACTTAGATTACGACTTTGCCATTTCCCGTTCCTTGGTGGAGCCGGTCTCCACTGTGTTCTCTTTTTTGGTGATTGCGGGCGCCATGGGCCTGGCCCTTTACCTGGCCAAAAGGGACCGCTTGCTCTCCTTTTCTATTCTCTGGTTCTTGGGAAACCTGGTCATCGAGTCTTCCATCATCCCCCTGGCACTCATCTTCGAACATCGCACCTATTTGCCATCTATTTTGGTCATAGCGGTGGCGGTGGTGGTGGTGTTTCGGTACGCTAGGCCCAGGTGGGTCGCGATGACAATATTGTGCGTCTTGGCCGCGTTATGGTCGATGTGGACGTATGAACGAAATGAAGTATGGAGTGATGAGCTGAGTCTATGGAAAGACTGCGTGGAGAAGTCACCTGGGCTGGCTCGCCCGCGCAACAATCTGGGGCTGGCTTTGGCAAAGCAGGGAAGAGACAAGGAGGCCATTAAACACTACAGGGAAGCCCTCAGAATTGACCCTGGTTCCGAAAAAGCACATAACAATCTAGGGCTTTCACTGGAGAGTCAGGGAAGGCTCGAAGAGGCGGTTAGACACTACGTGGAAGCCTTGCGCATGAGACCTGATTATTTTGTCGCCCATAATAATCTCGGAAGTGCTTTAAAAAGCCAGGGCAGGCTTGAGGAGGCCATCGGACATTACAAAGAGGCCATTAAGATCAGACCCCACTATTCGAAAGCCCATAACAACCTTGGAAATGCCTTGGCGAGCCTTGGGAAGCTGGAAGAAGCTTTGGAGCATTATGCCGATGCCTTCCGCATTAAGCCAGATTTTGCCGATGCTCACAATAACTTGGCAAATGCGTTGGCAAGCCTTGGGAAGCTTGAGGAGGCCATTTCCCATTATAATGAGGCATTGCGGATTGAACCTAATTTTGCAGGTGCCCACTTCAATCTAGGAAATGTCTGCAGAACGCAAGGCAAACCAGAGGAGGCGATAGCGCATTTCGCCGAAGCCTTGCGCATCGAGCCGGATGATGCAAAAGCCCATAATAACCTGGGAACGCTCCTCGCACGCCAGGGGAAACTGGCAGAGGCGATAGCCCATTTCACCGAAGCGCTACGGATAGAGCCCGACTTCGCAGAGGCAAAAGGCAATCTTCAGCTTGCAACCCGGCTAAGGGATCGGGAAAAGAAACGGTAACGGTGAAGATAGGGGACTTGCCATGCCGGCTGGGGCATCACTTGTCCCCCTTAGGACCGGGATCTCTAAGGACAATGAGTATCTCTTCTTCGGTCCTTTTCTTGGCCCCTGGTTGGGAGATCTCCTTGGTTCTTTTCAGCTCCACGCGGCAAATCATGTAATCTTCGTCAAGGTGCTTGAACAGACATCTCTTGATGTTCTCCCGGGCGTTTTCCGTAGCGGGATATGCAATCCTTTTGCGGACAGCAATGGTTTCTTCGACCTCTGATTCATCCCCTGCATGGTCCGAGGAGGTCCCTTGGCGTTCGAATACGCCTGTGGGGCCTGTTTCTTCGTTGTCACTCGATGACACAAAGAGGTCGGAAATTCTGGCCAACTCGTGAATAGGGCTCTTCTGTTCCATTTTCCCATCATCTCCTTCGGGCATGACAGAACAGGGGGCGTCACCTGAAACCATTTCCCCTGCTCTAAGTTGATTGCGTTTTCGATCCCTTCTCATCCCTGGTGAATAATGAGAATTGAATGTGCCCATGGCGTGGCTGTCAAATTGCACATATTCGGCGTTAAGGCGTTGCAAGGGAAGTGAAGAGATCTTCTATACAGACATCGACCATGCACGGCGAGGTGCTTCTTGGGTGGTGTCAGCAGATTCATCCCTCTTTTGCAGGAAACTCTGCGCCGCATTCAACGTGTCGAGGATATGATCCACATCTGCAGTCCCGGAACGCATCACCTCGTCGGCCAGGTCTTCATAGTCCTTATGACCTATTGAATGCTTGTCATACTCTCCGATTGGCAGGCCTGAATCCACCGTCTCTCTGAGACGAATGTTATAGCGGATCACGGTCTCAAAGACGTTTTCTCCAAATTCCTCCTTAACCTTTTCCAAAACATGTCTGGAGTATCGCGTCCTATTGTCATACATGGTTATCAAGGCACGGGTTTCTATGTCATTGCCGAGCCTCTCCTTGAGCAAGATGACGATCTCCATGAGTTTGGAAACACCGCGAAGAGAGAACAGGCTCAAGTCAATGGGTATGATCACCTCTTGACATGCCCGAAGGGCGTTGAAGCAAAGGTGGCCAATGCTAGGGGGGCAATCAATGATAACGTAGTCGGGTGCTTTCTTAAGCGACTCGATGGCACACAAAAGCCTGCTCTCTCTGCCATCCACCCCTGTAAGCTCCTGCTCAACTGCACTGAGCCTTGCATTGGATGGGGCGAGGTCGAAGTTATCTCTGACGGGAATGGCAATATCGTCAAGCCCCACAAAACCATTATTTCCGGTTTTCATGATATCGTACGTCGTCACCTGAAGATCGGACGGATCTATGTTCAGTCCCATGGTTGCGTGGGCCTGAGGGTCAAAGTCGATCAGCAGCACCTTCTGGCCTTTCGCAGCTAACGAAGAGGACAGGTTGATCGCCGTCGTTGTCTTGCCACACCCACCTTTCTGATTCGCACTTGCAATGATTTTCATAAACGGCCTCCTTTCTATAATTTCCCTGCGATTGGTGGCATTTTTCTGATAAATGGTCGCCATATCAGACCCATGAGGCCTTTGCAAGAAAAAGATACAATATATTGTATCTTTTTCTTATCATGCCGCTATCTATTGTACACATTGGATCGAAAGATCATTGCCCCTCTTGCCGATCGATAGCAATCCATTTCCCTGGGGGATGCATAGGGATGTCAGCCCTTCTGGGTTCAGAGGCGCATCCTTCCCGGTCAAAGGCCTCAGATCGAGACGGACTGAAGGACAACAAACGGGGGCTCACCTGGTGTGGGTGAAGGTGGATTCCTGTCGGAAAGAAGGTTAGACGGTCACGTCCAAAAGCCGTTTTGGGAGAAGTCCTGGATTCTCTTCGCCCGGGACTTGGGCTTCTTCTTGTTGGGATTTTCGTTTCTTTTTCTGTTTTTCCTGCTTGTCTTGTTCTTTTTCAAATCGTAACATCTCTGATTCTTTGGAATCTTGTATGGTTACCTTTTTCCGTTCATCCTGTTTCTCCTACAGCTGGGCCACACCGACCTGATTGGCATCGTCTGGAGTAATGGGATAGTATTGGACAATGGTGATCATCTCGACCCTTTGTCCTTCGGAAAAGGGACTCTCTTCTTAGGCCTCTATGATCCATGTCGGTCATCTTCAATGAAAACTTAAGCCGCAAAAGGGAGCGCATTGCCCACAACTCGCTGAACGGTTAGCAGGTGAATAAGGGAAAGTCCTCTATGAAATCTAGATGGCCTAAACGTACCCTTTGCGGATGGCGTATCTTACCAAATCGGCCGTTTTCCTGACATTCAGTTTTCGCATGATATTTCCGCGGTGATGTTGGACAGTGTGGCCGCTGATGCATAAGGCGCCGGCAATCTCCCTGTTCGATTTGCCTTCAGCAATAAGCTGCAGGACTTGCCTCTCCCGCACAGTCAAGGGTCCAGGGTCAAACCTCTCACCCTTATGAGGCGCTTGCGCCAAAATGGCCGTCAATTCCACGGACAGCAATGGCGATATATAGAGTCCTCCTCGACGAATCGTCTTGATGGCAGAGAACAGCTCTGTGTCAGCATCTTCTTTCAACAGGTATCCGCTTGCGCCTGTCTGCACAGCATGATGCAAGTATGCAACGCTCTTATGCATGGTGACGATCAGTACCTCAACGTGGCTATGGATGGCCTTTATCTCCCGAGTGGCCTCAATGCCTCGAAGGCCCGGCATAGATATGTCAAGTATCACCATGTCCGGGACCGATTTCCTCACCAGATCAAGGAGCTTGACGCCGTCACCCGCCTCACCTACAATCTCTAGGTCGTCGACGGCTTCAAGGATATGCTTGATGCCCTGGCGAAACATGACGTGATCGTCTGCCACTACGACACGATACGGAGCCCTTGCCGAGTTCATGCCTACCCCTAGGAAATAGTAAACGTTATTGCTAGCCCAGCTTCAGTTACTATACGTTAGCCGTCAGCGGATTGTCAATCATGGCCTGGCCAAGTCATGGTTGGACTGTCTGCATGGCAAGTCAGCAGATTGACACAGAATCAGATTCTACTCCCTTGGGACGTAGGGGGGAGGATTCCCCACAGCCTGCGCCTTTAACAATGATCCCTTAGGGCCGCTTATGGATTTTTCGCTAGCGAATTACCCGACCCACGAGACGGTCCTTTCCCAAGGCCCAGCAAAGACCGTGACACCGGAGAGAAGGGGATAAAACACTATATGTTGGGGTTCTTTTTCCGTTGACACACAACTGCGTCTCCCCTATACTCAGGCCCGACAAGAAGCCTGTGCCTGTCGACGAAGCATGGAGCATGTTGTCAATCGAACATGACTGTGTTATTGTGGTGGCGTAAGTACTTGGCTGGGCCGGACTGGCATATGGACAGCGAAAGGAGTCGTGAGGGCAATGAGTATGGGTACAGGGGCACAGGCTGGACCACTGGGCGGGGCCGTAGCTATGGAAGTCGTGGTATCCCTTCTGGACGGTGGAGAGCTTCGCGGAAAAATTCACAACCTGAATCCACAACGGCCAGCTTTTTCTCTTCAGTTTAAGGACCCTGGGGGGAAGCTGACGTCTAGACAAATCAGGTTCGACGACGTCAAGATGATCTCCTTTCTGCGCGACCAGACTGTGGAAAAAGGCAAAGTTGCCTTCCCCTCCACTGCCAGGATTGTCACCGTCCGGTTTTTAGACGACGAGATGGTTCGTGGTGTGGCCCAAAGCTACGGAGGGGCCCGTCGAGGACTTTTTCTGGTTCCCACAGGGCTCCAAGACATAGACCGCATTTATGTCCCCATATCGGCCATACGCGACGTTGTTTCCGTCAAACGGTTGGGAGACATTCTGGTTGAAAAGGGAATGGCCACACCTGATATGATTGAGGGTGCCCTGGAGAGGCAGGAGCAACTCCGTGGTCACAAACTCGGGGAAATCCTTGTGAAAAACCGGGCCATCAGCGATAAACAATTGGCCCAGGGACTGTCTCACCAGAAACAAAGAGGAGAAAGGAGAATCGGGGACATTCTCTTGGGACAGGGCTTCATTGACCAGGTGCAACTGGATGAAGCACTGGAAGCTCAGGCAAACAAGAGGGGCAGAAAACTGGGCCAGATCATGGTGGATATGGGGTACGCCACCTATAAAATGATCGGCATTGCCTTGGCCATTCAGCATAATGTCCCTTTCATTGACATAAGCAGTCAGACAATTGACCCTCAGTTACGGAAGTTGGTGCCTGAAGACTTTGCCAAGCGGTGGAGAATCATTCCTCTCAGTTTCCAGGAGAAGGTGTTGACCATTGCTGTTGCTGACCCTACGGAGCATTCCGCCCAAGACCTACTTCGGGAAAAAACGGGGCTGACAGTGATTACTGTCGTGGCCACTCCTCAGGATATCTCTCGCGTAATGACGCGCTTTTACTAGTCCTCTGCCAGTGGTATCCCTTTCGGTCAACTGGGAGGCTGTCGGGGAAGTGGGTTCTCCGACAGGCAACTGGAATCCCCTTGCCCCCATTTACTCTCGCCCTAACGCCTTCCCCCACGCTGAGCACTGGATCTGCAACGATGGGAAAAAGGGACCTCTCCGTCTAGTGAGGGATGTTGGGTTCATGAAATGACCTCCACTCCCTATCCATGTCATGATCTCGCTTCGAGGCCCTGAAGCATTTCATATCTATTTAATATAGAAACCTTTTCCCCCTTTTTGCTGGTTTGATCTCATTATTTTTCAACACCTTAGAGGCCGTCGGAAAAATACCGTTCTCCGACAGGCGTTTGGCCGTCTGCGCGATCATCATGAACAATGGCATGGAGCCCCCTTTTTTCTTTGGTTTATCAACCACTGATTCGACAGGAAACATAGAGGGCTCAAATTCTTTTGAAGAAATTGGCACGATAAATGCATGCCTCTTTAAGCAGAGGATAACAAACAGCGAGAAAGAGGGGTGAATGAGATGTCAAAAGATGAGCTGAATTTCCTCCAAGTGGTGTCGCTGGTTACTTCTACGATGGGATGTAGGATAGACAGCGTGGACATGGAAGGCCGCAACATCTCGATTTGCTGCCCCAAAGGGAAACAACAGGAAATCGAGTGCGCTGTAGCCATAGGAAATATCATGGAGGATAGACTCGATCCTCATGCTATGTGGGCTCGGCGTGACTCCTAGGCCCTTCCCATGAACCACCGATAGGGTTAACCTCTGAGGTTTGCCCCCGGGATATTGACGTCGCCACTCAGCATTGTAGAGACGTCCCTTTCTGCTTTTTCGACCCGCACAGATTTGCGCCTCCCAGTCTCAAGACAATCATTGAATGCAGGTACACCCCAGCTGACACACCAACGGGTTGTCACAGAAGTCCCCCCAAGCGGTATTGACTTTGCCATCTTTTAGGGTTACGAAGTCCCAGGAAGAGATTTTCAATATCGGTGAAAATGGCTCATGAAAACGTATGGTTTGATTCTAGCAATCCTGTCCGTGGTAACCTGTTCTTCCATCTGTTTTCCATCCTACGTCATCGAGATGGAGAGCGGCAGTGAACTTGTCGTTGATCATCATTGGGAAGATAACGGCAAGATAGCATTTTATTTCCATGGCGGCGTTGTGGCCATACCGAGGCATCTTGTTAGAAACATAAGGGAATCAGATGCGCCGCCTGCCCCAGAAGACTCTTCCCTAAGACAAACTGGCACAACGCAGCCGGTTGACGGAAAATCGGCCATGACCTCTG
>Ga0180438_10011380_pt1 | contig 10761 bp, 8 predicted proteins | sample SS_ome_12_FD_132455 | JGI IMG/M metagenome (GOLD analysis project Ga0180438, IMG submission 132455) | Hypersaline lake sediment archaeal communities from the Salton Sea, California, USA - SS_3_D_2 metaG | ecosystem: Environmental > Aquatic > Non-marine Saline and Alkaline > Hypersaline >... | reverse complement strand
TTTCTCAACAACACAACGGGGCATCACTACTCGATCGTGTTCGGAAACTACGTGGAGGAGCTGAAGCACCTGGCGCGGATACTGGGCATCAAGTTCGTGTACAACCGGTAATCCCCCAGCGGCAAACGGCCGGCATCAGCTTCACGACTACTGTTTCACGTTGTACGAGAGGTATTCATCCATTCTGATCGGTCGCAGCCGGTCAGGGCGGGGAAGAACAAGTATGAAAAATAACTGGTACGAAAGATACTACCGCCGCATGCTGCTGGATTTTCACATCCACGAGTGGCACCCCGAATTCCTGTCGCGATTCGACCCCGAGCAGTTCGCCGACTGCGTGGCCGCCGGGCGGATGAAAAGCGCCACCATCATGACCAACACCCACACGGGACTGTGCAACTACCCGACCAAGGTGGGAAAGCAGCACGAGGCCTGGAAGGGTCGGGATGCCATTGCCGAGATGATCGAAGCACTGCACAGGCGGGATATCGCGGTGATCCTCTACTACTGCACGATTTACACAGACTGGTACTGGGAGCAGCACCCGGAGGCCCGGATCGTGGACGCCGACGGCAGGAGCGACAAGCTGCTGATGGGAAACTTCGGCAATCCCCGCCGTTTCAGCGTGCTGTGTCCCAACAACGCGGATTACAGGGCGTTCGTGGCGGCTCAGCTGAACGAGCTCTGCGAGCGCTACGAGTTCGAAGGAGTCTGGCCCGACATGACCTTCTGGCCCACGGTCTGCTTCTGCCCTGCCTGCCGCAGCCGCTACCACGATGAGGTGGGAGGAGAGATTCCCCGGACCATCAACTGGGAAGACCCGCTGTGGGTCGGCTTTCAGAGGAAGCGACAGCAGTGGCTGCTGGAGTTCATTCATCTGGTGACTTCGACCATCAAGAACAGGAAACCCGAGGCGACCGTGGCCCACCAGTCCCAGACTTTCAACCACGACTGGCTGTTTGCCCCATCTCTTGAAATGGTCGACGAAAACGACTGGCTTTCAGCGGACCTGTACGGGGACAGGAACACCATCGGCTTTTATGCCAAGCTGTTCTATGCGGTCAGTAAGAAGAAGCCCTTCGAGCACCTCAACACCTGGTGCTATCCCAACATTCACGAGCACGTGATCACCCGCACCACAGAGGAGCTGCGGGCCAATGTGTTCGCGGCTTTTTCCAACAACGGGGCCATGTCCTTCATCGATGCCGTGGATCCCATCGGAACCGTGCACCGTCGTAACTACGAGCGTGTGGCACCGATCTTCCAGGAGCTGGAGCGCTACGAACCCTATGCGGGAGGAAACTTCTGCCAGGATATCGGGATCTACTACAGCTTCGACAATGTCTTCGATCCGGCGGAGAACAGCCGGTCCCTCACTCCGGCCCGCTACTGCTTTCAGCCCGGCTCTCCCCCCCCGGGCGCCACCGCCCACCGCAGCGCCGCCCTCAACCTGGCCAGGACCCTGCAGCAGTGGCACCTTCCTTTCGGGGTGGTGACCAAGAAGGATCTGTCCAGGCTCTCCGAGTACCAGGCTATCGCTCTGCCCCACGTGATCATGCTGGATGATGGGGAAGCGGATGCCCTGCGCGGCTACGTCGAATCCGGGGGCAGCCTCTACGCCAGCAAGAATACCTCCCTGATCAGCAGAGAGGGGCAACGCCACAAAGATTTTTCCTTGGCTGATCTGTTCGGGGTTTCCTATCAGGGGGAAACCGAGACGATCCTCACCTACCTGGATTCAACCGCGTCGTCGGCCGAGCTGTTCGGAGAGTTCGGAGCACAGTATCCCCTCACCCTGCGGGACTCCCAGCTTCTGGTTTCGGCTCGGAAAGGGGCGGAGGTTCTGGCCACGATCACCCTGCCGTACTCGGATCCGGAGGGAACGAAGTACGCCTCGATCCTGACCGATCCGCCCGGAATCCAGACGCAGCATCCCGCGCTGGTGCTCAACTGCTTCGGCAAGGGAAAGGTGCTCTATGCGGCGGGAGTGCTGGAAAGCATGGACCACCACAGCCAGCGGGAGCTGCTGGTGCGGCTGATCCGCAGCCTCTGTCCGCACCCGCCGTGGTTCGAGGTGCAGGGGCCCAAGTGCGTGGAGCTGACCCTGTTCGACCAGCCGGAGCAGGGGCGCTGCCTGCTTCACCTGCTCAACATCCAGGAGACGATGCCCAACGTGCCGGTCCACGGCATGACCGTGCGGCTGAATCTCCGGGGCAGAACACCGGGAAAGCTCACAGTGCTTCCCGCGGGGGAGTCGCTACCCTACCGTATCGATGGTCCATGGCTGATCTTCACCGTGCCGGAGCTCGAGGACTACCGGATGGTGTGTCTGGAGTACGAGTAGGATGATGCCGGTACGGGCCGGATAGACGCAGGCAAATCGAAATACGTGTTTTAACTAGGAGGAAAGAATGAGCCGAGTGATGTTCATCGGGGGACCAGGAAACATCTCCACCAGTGCGGTGCAGGAGATCCTGGGACGCAACCACGAGGTGGCGATCTTCACCCTGCCTGAGAGTCCCGACAAGGGAATGAAAAACAAGGTGAAGTTCTACAGGGGGAACCGCAACAACCCAAAGGAGATCCAGGCCGCTCTGGACGATTTCAAACCCCAGCTGACCGCGGACGTGTGCTGCTTCACCCCGGCCCAGGCCAGGGGGCTGGTTTCGGTTCTGCGGGACAGGGTGGAGAAGCACCTGTTCGTCAGCACCTGCGACATCTACGGCTATCCGTTGAAGCGCATTCCCTTTCGGGAATCCGATCCGTTCAACAAAACCATTTCCCAGTACGCGACGGACAAGCTGAAGTGCGAGAAGATCTTCCGGGCCGAGCATGAGAAGGGAAGCATTCCCCTGGCCGTGGCCCGGCCCTCCTATTCCTTCGGCCCGCCCTTCGTGCTGAGCTTCTTCTCCCGCTTCGGCGGACTGGAGCTGATGGCGCGCCTGCGGGCCGGCAAGCCGGTAGTGGTTCCCGGGGACGGGCAGACCCTGATTCATCCTTCGGCGGCCTACAACACGGGGCGCATGATCGCCGAGATCATCCTGGATCCCCGAACCGCGGGGGAAGGGTTCACCTGCGGGCATGAGAGCTACATGACCGGGGATGAGTACTACCAGTTGTTCGCCCGGGCCCTGAAGGTCGAAGCCAGGATCGTGCACATCCCCAAGGAACTGCTGTATCCCCTGGAGAAGAAGCTGATTCCCGACGATCTTCTGAGCGAGCTGACCGGTTTTCACGTGGCCTTTTCCGAGGACAGATTCAAGAGCTTTTTCCCGAACTTTACCTGGTCGAAAACCCTCGACCGGGCGGCCCGGGAGTACGTGGCTTTCCATGACAAGGCCGGTGACATACCGCGGTTCAAGGCGAACTACGAGGACCGGCTGATCGCCGCCTGGAATGCTTGCAAGAAGGCCTTCAAGCCCTGAGCCGCAGATGAAACAATCTATAATGACTGCTCCGGGGAAGATCGAGTTCCGGAATGTGGACAAGCCGATCCCGGGTTCCGGAGAGGTCTTCGTACAGATCAGGCGCATCGGAATCTGCGGCTCGGATATCCACGTGTATCACGGGCTGCACCCCTACACCGGGTACCCGGTGGTGCAGGGCCACGAAGTGGCGGGTTTGGTGGCTGAGATCGGGGATTCGGTTCGGGGATTCGAGCCGGGGGATCCGGTGACCATCATGCCCCAGATCACCTGCGGCCGCTGTTATGCCTGCCGCAACGGTCAGTACCACATCTGCGACTCTCTAAAAGTGATGGGGTTTCAGGCGCCCGGGGCCGCCCAGGAGTACTTCGCCGTTTCCGAGGACAAGGTGCTGAAGATGCCTGCCGGGATGAGTCTCGAGGAAGGGGCGATGATCGAACCGACCGCCGTGGCCCTGCACGCCCTGGTAAGGGCGGAACTCGGGTTGGGCGGCGGTTTGGCGGGAAAGAAGGTTATCGTGCTCGGCGCCGGTCCGATCGGCAACCTGGTCGCTCAGGCGGCCAGGGCACTGGGCGCTGAAAAGGTACTGATCACAGATTTGAGCGAGTTCCGCCTGCAGGTTGCCCGGAGCTGCGGAATCGAAGCCGGGGTGAACCCGAAGAAGGAAAAACTGGATGAAGAGATCCTGCGGGAGCTCGGCGAGGATCGGGCCGACCTGATCGTGGAGTGCGTGGGCAGCGAGGCGACCATCACCGATGCGGTTGCCTGCGCCCGTAAGGGCTCCACGATCGTGGTGGTCGGGGTGTTCGGGAAGCGACCGGTGGTCGACCTGGGGCTGGTGCAGGACCGGGAGCTGAACCTCCTGGGTACCCTGATGTACCAGCGCAGGGACTACGACAAAGCGGTCGAGCTGATCGCTGCCGGCAGGATTCGGCTGAAGGAGCTGATCACCGATACCTTCCCATTCAATGAGTATCTGAAGGCCTATCACCATATCGAGCGGGCGAAGGACCGGGCGATCAAGGTGATGATCGCGCTGTGATCGTGCGCACCCAAGTGACGCCGAAAGAACGTTTCAAACACGTATGCAACTTCGAACCGGTGGAACCGCCCTTCATCTTCAGCGCAGCATCCTGGAACGAGGCGCTGGACCGCTGGCAGGCCGAAGGCATGCCGGTCGAAGACCTGTCGAACATGAAGCAGGTGAATCTCCACTTCCTGGGCCGGGAGCACCAGCATGAGGCGGTCCCGGTTGCCGGGGCGATCTTCGGCATGGGCAAGTGCGGCAATCCCCCCTGGGTGGTGGCCATCAATCCGATTTTCGAGCGAAAAGTATTGGAGGAAGATGCCGAGCACGTGGTGGAGATCGACTACGACGGCACCGTCGTGAAGCGACGCAAGGAGCGGGACGACACCATCCCGCAGATACTGGAGTACCCGGTCAAGGACCGGGCGAGCTGGCTTGCGTTCAAGAAGCGGCTGGATCCGCACAGCCCCGGGCGCTGGCCCGAGGACTGGAAGCTCATGCGCGATCGAAGGATGAGCTGGCCGATCCGGCCGGGACAGGAGGGTGCGTTCTGGGAGGAGCGGGACTTCCCGTTGGGCATGAACCTGCTGTCGATCTACGGCAATCCCCGCAACTACATGGGGCTGGAAGGGATCAGCATCGCCATCTACGAGGACCGTAAGCTGGTGGAGGAGATGATGGACCACCAGGCCTGGATGGCCTACCAGATGGCCAAAAAGGTGTTCGATGCCGGGGTGACCCTGGAGTGGGTGTGGATCTGGGAAGACATGTGCTTCAACAAGGGTCCGATGGTGTCTCCCGCGTTCGTGAAGCAGGTGATGGTGCCGCGCTACCGCAAGGTGGTGAATCTGCTGCGGGACAACGGGGTGGATGCCCTGATCCTGGACTGCGACGGCAACATCGAGGAGCTCCTGCCGATCTGGTTGGATTGCGGGATCAACGCCACCTATCCGCTGGAGGTCGCAGCGGGGAACGATGCGCTGAAGCTGCGAAAGAAATTCGGCAAGGATCTGATCATGATCGGAAACATCGACAAGCGCGCTCTGGCTAGAGGAAAGCGGGAGATCGACGAGGAGCTGGACAAGGTTCGGGAGCTGCTCCGCCTTGGCGGCTATTTCCCGAACGTGGATCACCACATTCCCCCCGACGTGCCCTACGTAAACGTAAAATACCTGTTCGACGAGATTAAAAGAATACGGGTTTGAAGTTTCCCGCCGACCAGTCGGAACCGTCCTGCCGGCGCGTCTCGTTTTAGGTTGAGATAATTTTCAACGTATATGTGGCCAAATATTCGTACAGAGGCACGGCCTCGAGCAGGAAGGCTGAAATCCGGGACCAACGAATATCCAGATACTCGTGAGCAAGTATGTTTCTCAGCTTGGCGAATCCGGCCAACCTTTTTGCTTCACCCGGATCGAAATCCGGAAAGGTGCCCAAGTCGGACAAAATCTCTCTGTAGGTTTGAGGAATTCGCTTCTCGCTGGATGCAAGGAGTACTTTGGCGATATCCATCGAAGCATTGACAATGTTCTCGATCCAGCGTTCCACATTTCGGCGAGCGTTTGAATCCTTCAAATACACATCCCGGGAAAGGTCTCTGAACGTACCGGCATCCGCGAGCTCGTTTTTCAAAAAATCGACGGTTCGAAGCAGCCGATCTCTGTCCACCTCACTCAGCGAAAGCGACCGTTGCTTGATTTCCCAGTACTCCCGGGCAAACTCGCGGAAGTCTTCCGCTGCGGAGCTGACCGTGAGAAAAAAACGCCAGTACAGGGACTGGTCTTTGATGATGATCGGCCGATTTTCATCCAGAACCGCATACGCGAGCGTGGCGGGGGCGTTGTTCAAAACAACGAGATCCGTGTTTGCCGACGTGATCGCGTCGATCTCCGCCCATATTTCATCGGTGGCCGTATAGTTGATTTCCTCTTCCCACTCGAGCGCTCTGGTTCCCGGGAAATAGTAGACAGCGATGTCGATATCGGATTCGCTGGTCCGGTTCCCCCGAACGGCAGACCCGAAGAGAAACGCCATGGCAATATCGGAACGGGACATGAAATAGGGTTTGAGTTTTTCGCACAAGACATCCGGACTGTCCATGAGAGAATTATACAGTGCTTGGTCTGTCGCCTACAAGAATATCCGCCAGCGAGTGGTCACTCGGGAATCAGGGTGCGCAGGTAGCGCACGCTGGTCTCGGCCCACTCCTGTTCCTTGGTGATTGTCTGCTCGATAGTCTGTTCCGGGGGCACCCACAGCTCCAGGATGGCGTTGGGGTTCCGGCCGGCAGCCTTGATTTGCTTCAACAGCCCGGGGATGTCGAGCCTTCCCTGCCCTGCGGGGCACCCTTCCACGATAAAGCCCATGTTGTGGCCAGGTCGATAGATCGTGAAGTCCTTGATATGGAGGCTGGCTGTAAAAGGAGCAAGAAGAGCGATCACCACCTCCGGCCCCTCCAGGGCGCCGAAGGAGTTCACCGTGTCCAGGCAGATCCCGAGGTCGGGGCTGCCCACCGCGTCGACCATGTCCCTGAACTGTCGGGCGGTGAAGCGGTCGTGGTTCTCCACGGCCAGAACCACTCCCTCCCCCTGGAAGGCGGGCATGGCGGTCCTGAAGATCCGGACAACTTCGGGTAGATCCGGGTGGTGATCCGCCGTGTCGATCACGACTCGGAGAATCGGGGAGGAAAATCGCACGGCCAGCTCGAGGTACCGATCAAGATCCCGGATTCCCCTTGTACCGACCTCTACGCCGACGCCCAGCTCCCCGGCAAGCCGTTCAAGATCGACGAGTTGTTCTTCGGTGAGGGAGTGCAGCGGCAGGTTGTCCGCGATTTGCACGACCCGAACCCCGAGAGCCGCGGCCCTGCGGAGCAGCTGTTCGGCGGAAAGCCCGGCTTCATCCGAGGGACCCGGATACCCCGTAACGCCGATGGCCCAGGCGTATGCGTATGAACCGATTCCCAGCTTCATGCCAAGCTTACCCCTGTGCCGGACAATGAGGCTGCTCTCCGTTCAGGTCCAAAGCTTGTTAACCGTGACCGCCTCATTCGAAGCCGCCAGGGTGCGCATTGCAACCTTGCCCTTCTGAAGCAGGTAGTTGATGTACAGGCTTTCGATGATGCAGAGCTCCGACACCCGCTTGGAGATCACCTCCCCGGTTATGTGCTGGGTGAAGACGGCGGTCAGCAGTACGATATCCGAGTTTTTTGTAAGAGGAGATACCGGAAAATTCGTTATCGCAACGACGGTCGCTCCGGCCTGTTTGGCGGCCTTCACCGCGTTGATCACGGTGGCGCTCTTCCCGGAGTGGGAGACCGCCACCACGACATCCGCCTTGCCCAAGTTTGTGGCCAGGATCAGCTGCAGGTCCGGGTCTTCACTGGTACAGCAGTTCTGCCCGACCCGCACGAAGCGCTGGTACGCTTCCATGGCCACCAGTGCGGCATCTCCGACACCGCAGAAAAGGATATTCGGAGCGTTCACGATGGCTTTTAGAGCCTTCCCGTATTCCTTCTTGTCCATGATGGCCACGGTATCCCGGAGGGCTTCGATTGTTGCGTCCACGACCTTCTGTACGACTTCCTCTGGACTGTCCTTCTTTTGTATTCCCCGATATTCCAGGCCGTCTTCCCCCCCCTCGGCTAAATCCGCGAAATCAGCCTTGAGCTCTGGGAACCCTCTGTATCCCAATCGTTTGGACAGCCGTACGATCGTGGCCTCGCTGCACCGTGCCTTGTGGGCGAACTCCACGATGGTGAGATCCTTGACCTCATCGGGGTTCTGTAGGATGAAATCCGTGGCGTTCCGCTCGGCTGTTTTCAAGGTAGCGTATACCGCCTTGATTTTCAGTCCGCAGCTTCGAGGGATTCGTTCCAAGTTTCGTTCGTTCATCCTTTTTCCCCTGACAATTCCCCTAATTAGGGATTCAAGATTTACAATTTCCGGTTCAATTCAGCCAATGCCGGGTACACTTCTTTGTACACCGAAAATCTCTCTTCGTACTGCCGGACCGCATGCTTTTCCGGTTCGATTACAGTATCCGGAACAACGGCACGTGCCACCGCACTGTCCAGGGACAGGAACACACCCGTGGCGCTTCCGGCCAGCAGGGCAGCCCCCAGGCAGGCAGCCTCCCGAAACTTGAGGGTTGTAATCGGCCTGGCCAGGATATTCGCCTTGATCTGAAGCCACAGTTGCGACTTGGCTCCACCGCCCACGGCTCTCAACTCGCTCACGTTGATCCCGGCTTGCTCCAGCATTTCCAGGTTGATCTTCAGCTCGTAGCTCTGCGATTCCAGGATGGAACGGGCGATATCGTGCCGGGTGGTGGAGAGATCCAGACCGACGATCGCACCCTTGGATTCCATGTCGCACCAGGGGGTGCCGCTGCCGTTGAAATGGGGCAACACCAGAACTCCGGAGGATTTCTCCGGTACCTTTTCCAGGATTCGATCGTACGGATCGACGCCGGCGGCCCGTGCCTCCTCGATTTCTGGTAGAGCGAAATTATCCCGGTACCAGCGCAGGAGCAGTCCGCCGACATGGTTCAGGGCAAAAGTGAAATACATGTCGGGCCTGGTGTACAGGTAGCAGGGGTAGAAGCTCCGGTACATCGCGTCGTTGAGGGCCGGGTCGAAGAAGGCGGCGGACAGCACCTCCGCCGTGCCTGTGGATACAACTCCTCTGCCTTCTCCGACGACCCCGGCCCCCAGGGCGGCACAGGTCTGGTCGTGTCCCCCGGTAACCAGCACCGTCCCTTCGGACAGTCCGGTCATCCGGGCGGCGCTCCTGCTGACCGTACCAACTTCGGTTCCGGACGGAACGGGACGGGAGAGCAGGTCCGGATCGATGCCGGCAGGCTCCAGGATCTCCTTTGCCCAGCTCTTTGTTTTCAAATCGAAAGCCATTGTGCGGGATGCCATGGTGTGGTCGATCACCGCTTCAGCACCCAGCTTGCCCAGGACAAAGTCGGCGTAGGTGGTGAGCTTCCAGGCCCGGCGAAAGGCATCCGGCTTGTTCTGCTTCAGCCACATCATCTTGATCAGGGAGTTGATGGGATGGGGCCGCATGCCGGTCAGATCGAAAAGACGCCTGTCTCCGAGGCGCTCCCTGCAGATCTGCGCCTGTGGCTGGGATCGGTAATCCATCCCCAGCACGGCGTTGTACACCGGTGTGAAGTTGCGGTCTACGGGAATCACCGCATCCCCCTGGACCGAGAGGCTCAGGGCCCCGACGCGCCCGGCCCGAGATTGGTTGCCGGAAGCCCGCCGTATCGCCTGCCCGAGCACCTGGCAGGTGATCTGCCAGACCTGCTCGGCGTCCTGCTCGGCCATCCCGGGCTCCGTCGAGAGAATACCGTACTCCCGATAGGCGGAGCCCAGCGTTTCACCGTCAGGTGAAAACACCACGGCCTTGCAGCCGGTGGTGCCGACGTCCAATCCGATCAGATCCATGAGCCCGTCCTGTCCCCCTGTTTCAGGTTTCGGAGTACAGCCTGTCCTGAATCCGTCTCAGCTGGAGCAGGACCGACTGTCCGATGATTTCAACTTCGCTGTATCGAAGCACCGTATCTTTCTTTACGCTGGTTTTCAAGATGCAACCCTTGGCCAGTCCCAGGGGAAGATACCCCTCTTGTCGCGCCACGGTGAAGCGCTCGATGCTTCCCCGGTAACAGGTTCCGCCGATCCCGTCCAAAACTTCTCCTGATGTCAGATCTCTCTTGGCAATGGTGATGCATTCCGATGACATGACCGGAAGGGGATGACCCGAAGACTCACCGTAGAAAACCGCCTGGGCCACGGTGAGAGGAACTTCGATGCTGCACAGGTGGTACGGACGGAAAAGCTGATAGTAGGGACCGTCGCCCATGTCCCGCTGTATCAGAGCCTCCTTCAGCCGTTGATTGTCCGTGGTGAAGACGAGAAAGACTCCCGGATGCACGCCGATCGCGAAATCTACGATGCCGATGTTGTCCAGCACGCCCCCGTCCTTCTTGGGACAATACACCGACTTCAGGGTATCGACGGTGGATGTTGCGCCGTGCATGCCCGGAATATCCGGAAGCAGGCCGGTGGCGTTGGAAACCGCGGCCATCTCCACGGCCGTTTTGGAACCGTCCACGAACTCGCAGAGCATGCTGGGATTCATCTTCCTGGCTCGGGCTTTCTCGGCCACGGTTTCGGGGGTGGCGTAGATGTCCAGAGGGTTGTTTTTCCCTTTTCCGGCCGCCACGACGGTAAACCCCAGGGCATGGACGAAGCGGTACAGCTCGATGATGGCGGCCGGCTCATCCCCTGCGGCCAGGGTG
>Ga0180438_10011379_pt1 | contig 10761 bp, 10 predicted proteins | sample SS_ome_12_FD_132455 | JGI IMG/M metagenome (GOLD analysis project Ga0180438, IMG submission 132455) | Hypersaline lake sediment archaeal communities from the Salton Sea, California, USA - SS_3_D_2 metaG | ecosystem: Environmental > Aquatic > Non-marine Saline and Alkaline > Hypersaline >... | reverse complement strand
GAGAGGACAAAAAGAGGGACGAATCCCTGGGACTCCAGCAAGCTCGCGCCGATGGCTGGAGCAGCCATCAGGGAAACAGGCATGGCCGCCGCGCTCAGCCCGATGGCCTCACCGCGCCTTCCGGGAGGGGCCAGGGCAGCGATGAGGGCGATAAAGGCCGTGCTGGAGGCCGATATGCCCAGCCCTTGCAGGAACCGCGCTACCAGCAGAGTCGGCACCGAGCGAGAGACGATGTACAGCAAAGCACCGACGGTAAAGAGCAATGAGCCAAGCAGCAAGCTGGGTCTGCCACCCAGCTTGTCCACCAACCGTCCCACATAGGGCCGCGCCAGGATGGCCGCCAGGGCAAAGGTCCCCGCCACCAACCCGACCTGCGAAGGGCCTCCGCCGATCTGCTCCACGTAGAGGGGTAAGGGGACCGTAAGCAGATGCATACTGGCGAAAAACAGGAAATTGTTCAGCATGGTCAGGAAGAAACCGACGGAGTATCCTGCCAGATTCCACCTTTGCCTTTCCGATTCTCTACTCAACCTCATCCCTCATATTAAAATTTCCATCTTGACACCCCCTGAGACTCTTGATATAATCTCCTGAGAGCGGTTAAGCAACTATACATCACCCCCAGTGAGAACAAGAGGGCTGTCATCCGCAAGAAAGGGGAACATGAAGCTGCTGTCCGAGGGGGCACGCCGCCTGGGCCTGACACTGTTACCCAGGTGCCTGAAAGCTTTCCAAACCTATTATGAAGAGCTCGTCGCCTGGAATGAGCAGTTCAATCTGACAGCCATCACCGACTATGAGCAAGTACAGGTCAGACACTTCCTGGATTCATTGAGTTGTCTGCTGTCCGACGAAAGTTTGCCAACGTCGCTGGGCCGCCAATCAACCCAGGTCATTGACATCGGAGCCGGAGCGGGCTTTCCAGGGTTGCCCCTCAAAATCGTGTACCCCCAATTCGGCCTGACCCTGCTGGAAGCGACGGGCAAGAAAACGAATTTCCTGGATCACGTGGTTGGGAAACTGGATCTCAAAGACGTAACCGTCATCAATGCACGGGCCGAGGAATTGGGACACGACGCGCGGCACCGGGAACGCTATAACGTAGCCCTGGCCCGGGCCGTAGCGGACCTTCCGATCCTGGTGGAATACGCTCTGCCCTTCTGCCGTCGAAACGGGATTCTGGTGGCCCAGAAAGGGGCCGAAGCCCAGGCGGAGGTGACAGCAGCCGGACAGGCCATGGCCATCTTGGGGGGACGTCTGCGCCGCATCGTGACGGTGGAAATCCCCGGCCTGGCCCAACCCCGTTCCCTGGTGGTCATCGAGAAGGTGGCCCTGACTCCCGAGAAATACCCCCGCCGGCCAGGCATCCCCAGCAAACGGCCGCTCAGCTAACTCGCCGATTCGCTGGTTATCTCCTCTATTCTCCCCTCCCTCACCCGTAGCAAAGTCGCCTCAGCCAGAAACTCGGTGCTATAGGCTCTCAGGTCCGTGGTGGTCAGGATGGCCTGTTGAGCGCCGTCAATCATCCGCATCAGGTATCCCCGCCGGGCATCGTCCAGTTCCGACATCACGTCATCCAAGAGGAGAATGGGCTGTTCTCCCACCTCCTGGCCGATGAGCTTCACCTCGGCCAGCTTTAAGGCCAGGGCGGCGGTACGCTGCTGGCCACGGGAACCATAGATAGTCAGGTCAATGCCACCCACTGAGAAGCGCAGGTCGTCGCGGTGGGGACCGATGAGAGTCATGCCCTGGAGGATCTCCCGTCTTCTGATCTCGCCCAATTGGGCTCGAAAGGCCTCAGCGACCTGGCCCAGATCGGTTCCCGAATGACGGATATCCGGCTCGGAGGGCAGGTCCAGTTCCAGAGGCAATTGATAGTCAGGCGGGGGAGGCCGGGAGGGATCGAAACTGGGCTCGTAGCGCAAGCGCAGGCGCTCTTTTTGCCCCGTCAGTTCAAGGTGGACGGCCTGAGCCAGCCCATCCAGTTGGTCTATCACCTCCTGACGGCGGGCGACCAGGTAGGCTCCGTTCTCCACCAGGCTCCTGTCCCAGAAGAGGAGCTGATCCAAGCCGCCTTCTCGCTCGCGCAAGGTGCGCAGCAAATGATTGCGCTGGGTGAGGACACGGTTGTACTTTTGGAGGGTGCGGCAGTAGCGGGGGTCAATCTGGCAAAGAGTGGCGTCCAGATAGCGGCGCCGCCCGCTGGGCGAGCCGGCCACCAGGACGATATCCTCAGGCAAGAAGAGGACCACATTGACCTGTCCGATGAGGTCCAGAGCCCGCTTGTTGACGCCATTGACCTTGATGTGCTTGCGGTAGCTGGGGGCCTTTGTCCCGGGGCTCAGGGCCGTGTTGTTCACCCCCGAGGACTGGGGCCTGACCAGGGTGATTTCGACGCGCAGCAAGCTATCGCCTTTCCGAACCTGGGCCACCAGGCGGGCGTGGGGCAGGTCCTGGCTCTCGGCCAGCCAGTTGACCAACTCGTATTCAGCGCCAGCGTGGGGTGAACGAGTCGTAGCCAGATAGTAGATGGCCTCTAAGAGGTTGGTCTTGCCCTGGGCGTTGTCGCCTTGCAGAAGGATCGTGTGGCCAGGAAAGTCCAGATCCAGCCGGGCATAGTTTCTAAAGTTGGTGAGGGAAAGATATTCAATGCGCATGTCTTCAAAATCCTTGCGAAGGTTTGCTAGCGGCTTTCAGACCTAAAGCGTCTTCGCCCAAAGAATCGTCCTGTTGCCAGAGCTACTCGCAACCTTCGCAAGGGTGGCTGAACGTTTACTTTGGGATTATATCACAACTGGCCCCTCTGACGCAATTGCGCCAGATACAGCTCACGGATTTGGTCAAAGATGGCGATGTAAGGTGGGCTGGCGTAATCAGGGTAGGTCCACTCCCAGGGGCGAAAGGTCTTGTTACGGTAACACAAGGTGACCTCAGCGTAGATGCCCTGGCCCAGATAGATGCGGTGGCCGTGGTTCTTGGTGGTGGCCAGGACCAACTTGGCCAGGGAGACGTAACCGGGGTCCAGGTTGATGCGCCTCTTCCCCTCCCTCGCCCAACTCGTTTCCAGGTCGTTGGTCAGCCTCTTGATCTCGGCCAACCTCTCCGGGTCAATCAACTCGGCGAAAGCGACGATCTGGCGCATCAGCCCCTCCCCGAACTCGGCCGCATAATAGCTTGTGTGGTCAAAGGGCAAGAGGTCGCTTTCATAATCAGTGGGGCCAAAAACCTTGCTCAGCCTGTCGCGGGCAACCTCAAGTAGCTCCAGGTCAACAGTGAACATACTGGAAATCAGCTTCACCGGCTTGGGTTCTTTGATCTGGCCCATGGATCCCGACTCCCTTAGCGAATAGCGGATGGCGAATAGCGAATGGCTAATGGTTGATGGTTTCGATGATCCGATCGGCGTATTCCAAAAGTACTTTAGCCCGTTCAGGCGACGTCTGCTTGACCTGCAGGTAGCGTTCCAGCATCTGGCGGGGCGTCATTTCTTCCACGGCCTGATCCGTGCCCAGGCGCAGCCGCGTCTTGCGCTCCACGTCTCTGATCACAGCGGCCACGTGGAAAGCGTCCGCCAGGCGACGGCGGATCTCGTTTTCTCGAAGGAGGGGCTCTTTGTCAGGGGGGATGTGGATGATCACCCGGACCACCGCCTCGGTGATGTCGTGCTCGTCAATGGCCGCCAGCACCTCGGCGGTGGGGTCATCCCCCCCGGCCTCGACTTTCACCGTGACGAAAGGACGAGCGGCCAGTTTCACAAATTCATAGGTCGCCCGGCCTTTCCCCACCTCGGCCACCACAAACCCCTTGTCTTCCTTCTCCTCACCGAAATCAATGCGCCCGATGCTGCCAGCATAGACCACAGGTGGCTTTTCACAAAGCACCTGATGTTTGTGGATGTGCCCCAGGGCCACATAGTCAAAGGCCGGGTTGGTGACCATGCTGCGGGGCAGGATGACCTCCTGGCCCAGCATAACGCTGCGCTCAGAGCCATAGGTGGCTCCGAAGACGCTGCCGTGAGCGGCCAACACCGTGGGCACAGCCGGGTCCAGCCCCTCGATCTCCTCGGCGATAATGTTCTCCACCTTCTCCTGGATGAGAGCGTTGACCTCTTCCAGGCTCAGGTTCTTGTACTCCTCGCGGGCCAGGAGGGTGCTGCGGACGACCCAGGGCAGGGTCACGACCTGGATGGGGCCGTTTCGGGTCTCCAGGCGATGGGTAGCGGGCCGTTTGGCTACGACGACGTTTTCCACTTCCAGCGTGGCAAAGATCTCCACCGCGTTGGCCCGGCCCAAGGCGCTGGGGGTGTCGTGGTTGCCGACCACCAGAACGGTGGGGACGCCTGCCACCGACAGCCGCCGGATGCGCTGGGCGAACTCGCGCTGGTAGGTGGGGCTGGGATCGCGGCTCTTGTAGGCGTCCCCGGCAAAGATGACCAAGTCCATCTCCTGTTCCAACGCGTGGTCAACGATCTGGTCCAGCGACCGTAGGAAGTCCGTCAGCCGGCTAAAGAGCCCTGTCTGCGGATCCATGCGGCCATAGTTTTCCACGCCCAGGTGGAGGTCAGCGAAATGAAGCAGACGGATCATGTATCCTCCCCCCTTGTGAGCGTTTGAGTATTAGGGACTTGTAGTAACGACTTGAGTCGTTCAGTGGCGCCACAGCGACTGAAGTCGCCACTACAAATGGCAAAAGCGTCGTTTTCGTGATATAATTTGAGCAGGATTGCCACTCTTTCTGGAGGTGATTGCCTCATGAAAAAGCTTTCGGAAGCCTCGTCGGTTTACGTTGCGGGCGAGCCGTTGCCGGAGGATTCGCTTCTGGTAGCCAAGTTCGACCTCCCGCCGGACCTCGTCTGGTTCAACGAGCTGAACGTCCAGGAACGCATAGACTTCTTTTTCGGGCTCCTCGAAGTATTGGCCAAGCCCGAGTTGACCCTGCCTGACGGACGGCAGCGCACCCTTATGGAAGCCATCAATGAGTATCTGCGGGGCTGGCAGGCGACGGTGGAACTGGAGTCGAGCCCAGAGCTCGTTGAAGCGGTTCGGCAAGGGATTGCCGATATGGAGCAAGGGCGTTTCGCTTCTCGCAAAGAAGTGGACGAGTTCCTCAATGCCGTATGAACCCGAATACGCCGAGCGTTTTCAAAGGGACTTGAAGCGATACGCGAATCTGCGCAAACAGGTCAAAAAGCAAATCGAGCGCATCCTCGAAAACCCCTTTGCTTCTTCCGAGCTTCTGACCAAGAAGCGTACCGACTGGCGTGGCAAGCGTAGTCAACGGGTGACCAGAAATTTCCGTATCTTCTTCGCCGTCTGTGACGAATGTCTGAAGCGGAGCTTTAAGAGAAAAGGCTACAATGCATGCGTTGGCTGCGAGAAGACGGGAAGCGACAACACAGTTCTCTTCCTCGCCTTTGGCCCACACAGCATCTATGACGAGGAGCCGCCGATTTAAGCTCCCCTCACGCAAAACTGGCAAACCCCGTCGTGTACAGATCGTGCAGCATCCGCAGGGCCTTGAGAGCCGTGCGCGGATAGGCAAACGTTTCTCCTCCTATTCTGGCTTCATCTGGGTTCTCTCGCAACTCTTCAATGAGATCTAACCTCGCTTTTTCTTTCTCCTCACTCCCAGCTATGTCCTTCTCTAGCTCCTCGGTCTGTTTTCGCAGATCATGTCCGGCACCAGGCGTCCTTGCCCATGCGAAAACATTGAGCAAAGGCAGTCTCAATTTCCCCCGCGTCCCGTGGAATTTGGGTAGCACCTTCATTAGCACGGCCGCGTCAAAGGCGGCGTCCAGGCCATCGGGGCCGAAGCCGTCGAATAGGGGTGAGTTTTCAGCATTGGCCAGGAACATCACGATCTCGTCAAAGACGCGGTAGCCGAAGTGGAGGTCGTGGGGTTGGAGAAGATCGTTAAGCTTGGTGAGGTGTTCGCGGTAGGTCGGATATTGCTGGACAAGGCCGGCCACAACAGCTTTATCAACGATAGTGAACCGCCCCTGGTTTGTAAAGTCGGGAAGCAATTGGGCTCGTAGTGCTTCCAGCTCCTCTTGGGAGAGGCTATCACCTTGCTCAGAAGGATAGGCAGTGAAATCTACCTCGCTCAATTCCAGAGTGAAAGCCCGATCCAGCACCTTGGGGCTGAACATATAGGTGGTCTCATCCACATTGACCGTGCCGATGAAATAGAGGTTGGGAGGAAGGCGGAGTTCGCGGGGCGGGCCGTCTATGCCTTCGGGGTACTGGAAACGGATGGCCTCTTTGGTGAAACCATCCTCGTCGCGACGCCCTGATTCCAGGACGCTGAGGAAATCGGCAAAGTAGTATTCGACCTTGGCCAGGTTCATCTCGTCGAGAAGGATGAAGTAGGGAACGGTGGGTTCCTGGTGGGCCTTCAGGATGAAACGCAGGAAGCCGGTAGATTCAAACTGTTCGCTCAGCGGGTTATAGTAGCCCAGCAGGCTTTTGGAGTCTTTCCAGTCAGGGCGGACGGAGGAAAAGTAAAAGTTAGGTTCACGCTTCTTAACCTGCTTTGCCTCCGGCTTGCGAAGATTGAAGCCGCTGAAATCCCCCTCATCGCTGAAAGCCGGTTCGAGGAGAATGATGTCATCCTCATGAAAGTTCGCTGTTAGCCACTTGCGAGCCTTGCCCCGAAAGAGAACCTGCAAATAGTCAGTAGCACCGTAGGAGGCGTGCGTCAAGTTACAGATTTCTGATTGCCCATTGAACGTCAGCTCTACTTTGGCTGTCTCGCCCGCGGCAGGAACGTCCAGCAGCTTCCAATAGCCCTTAGGAACGATGAGGCGCGTGTATTTGAGCATGTAAGGTTGAATCTGCAAGCGGATCACCGTTTCGGCCTCTTCGGGCTCCTCTGTGACAGTACGTTCTGGAGCAGGGAACAGTTCAGCAAAATACTGCGCCAGCTTTGTCTTGCCCGTGCCCGAAATGCCAGTGAGGATGACGAAGCCTTTGGTTTTGACGGCGGTGTAGAAGGTAGCGAGTTGCTCAGGGGTGAAACAGAGGCCTTGGGAAATGAAGTATTGTATTAACCCATCTATTGAAGGGAGTCCATCATCGAGGGGAGGCTTAATATCATATACCCACCGAATGAACATGTCGGCCAGCATATAGTCTACTTGGGTAAATCCCGCTTTGCGGAGCGCGTCGCAGATTTCGTCCATCAATGGTCCGATGGCAAAATAGAGGAAGTGATCACCTCTTTTGCCACGAGGCTGTGTGGCTCTGACATCTTCACCCAATATCTTAAGTGCAGTGAGAGTCACATTGGAGCTATAGATATAGTAGCGAGAAGGAAAACGATGCGAAAGCAGTTCTGAAATGAGCAGAGGGCCTACACCGGGTATCTGTTTTGCTTTCAAGAACGCCTCAGATGTCAGTTCAACTTCAGCTACTTGAAACAAGCTGAGTAGTGCTAAGCGAATGCGTTCTGTGCCTTCGCCACTGAGAAGTTCGTCAAGTACTCTGTCTCTTTTGCCCTTGTCGCGGAAAAAACCCAAGGCATCGGTGTCAGCAAAGAGTTCGCGTAGCTCGGCCTCAGTCAAACGAGGGATATGTTCAAGGGACAAAAGCCGTTGTGCCCGCTTAACCCTACGATCATGTTCTTCTTGGTGTTGCTTGAGAGTCCATGAGCCAATATCGGGCATGTACGGTTCGTTGCCCTCGTAAATTCGTTTGAACTTTCGGGCCAAGTTTAGCAATCGCCCTTTATCCATAGCCTCTTTCTCCTTTAATCCATTGCCCTCGCTCACCTCTCAGAGCTACCAAACTCAAAGTACAGGTCACCTATTCGCGTTTTCCGCCAATCGCGTCTTTCCTTGCTTGACGAAACGAGGCTTTAGAAGTATACTTCATTTGAGCGAGTTCATCAAGTGGCGGTAGGTGCGAAAAATGGAAACAGCCGACGAGCTATTCGCCCAAAGGGACGAAGTGGCGCTGTACGTAGAGCACGCCCAGCAAATGCTCCAGGTAGCCGATCATAACCTGGCCGATGGTTTCTACGCCTCGGCGATCAACCGGGCCTATTACGCCATCTTTTACGCGGCCAACGCGCTGCTGACGACCAAAGGGCTATCTCGCAGCAAGCACTCGGCCGTTATTGCAACCTTCCGTCAGCATTTTATCAAACCCGGACTGATCGAGGACGAGTACAGCGACACCTACGGTCGGGTGATGGCTAACCGACACGTCAGCGACTATGAAATTCAACTGACGATAGAGCCAGACGTAGCCCAGGACGACTTGCAGGATGCGCGACGCTTCGTTGAACGAGTCGAGCGACATTTGCGGCAGGAGGGCTGGCTTTGAACGAGAAACTTCAGCCCCGGTTGACGGTAAAAGAACATCAGGCCATCGAGACCTTCCTGGATCGGTTGCACCAACGTTATCCAGGACAGATTCTACAGATAGTTCTCTTCGGCTCAAAGGCCCGGGGGGATAGTGGCCCCTACTCCGACATAGACATCCTGATCATCGTTGAAGAAGAGAGCTGGCCGTTGCGCGGAGAAATCAGCACCATCGCTGCCCGGGTATCGCTGGAGTATGATGTGCTCATCGGTCCCCGCGTCATCGGGCGGGAGCGATGGGAAAGCATGAAACGCCGCCGCTTCAGCCTCTATCGCAACATCGCCGCCGAAGGCATCCCCCTGACGCCTGAACCGGTTTGACTTCACGACCCCGGCAGCAATGGAATGGCCCCAACACCTTCCCGTTTCTCCCCGACTAACTCCCTGACTCCTGCCAGGGTAAGCTTTTCGCTTGTGCTCCGGCTGTAGAATTCTCCCTGGCTCTCGCTCCCTGGGAACAGGACCACCGCCGCCCGCACTGTTTTGAGCGCATCGCGGTAGGTGTGCATCTTGTAGAGATCAGCGTGCTTCACCACCCGCTCGACATCGCCGCTGGCCACGTCGTCGTCATAGTGATCCTCTTGATCTTTGGGCAACGATCTGATGTCAAAGCAGAACTTGGCATCAAAGACGACCGTGGCTTCCCCGCCTTCGTGCAACACAAAATCCGGTCGCAGGGCCACCGAATAGCTACGGTCCTTACCCCGCCCGAATCCCTCGTTGTAAACCAACTTGTGCCCACCACCAAAGTCAGCGATCACATTCCAGGCCAGCTCCCCTCCTTCTCGTACCTCCAATCTCAGCTTTGGCTCGCCCCAGCCCAAGTCCTCCTCAAACCGTCTCACCAACTCGAAGAAGCACCAATACTCGTACAGCGTGGCCACGTCACGGCTGTCTATGACCTCCTGCAAATCGCGGAAAAAGGCGGGGCGTTTGGAATTCAAGTACTGGCGATAAAGCTCCAACAACTCGCGGTAGCCGCTGCGCTTTAGAAGCACCTGAGAGGTAACCGGAAAGTAGACCATGTCTCCTACCTCGTCGAAGAGGGGATCGTGAAAGGCCATCTCCAGTTGCCCCTTTAGCTCCACGAATTCATCGCGTGCTCTATCGGGGAACCGTTCCCAGGCCATCAGCTTCTCCACCCAACTCAATAACTCTCCCACGAACCATTTCACGAAGCGGTTCTCGGGCGTGTCAAAGGTCTCCATTGCCAATCGCTGCCACACCTTCTGCGGAGCGTAGCCGCGCAACCGTTGGGCCACGGCCAGCCCTGTTCCCTGATGTCTCACCCAATGCTGGGGGTTGGTCAGGATACTCAGAACCACGTCGGCGTCAACCTCATGGACCTGGTAGAGAGGCACGAACTCTTCTTCGGCTGTCAACAGCCGGTGGGGACAGGCCAGGATGGCTTCGAGGGCTTGCTTCAAGAGTTCTTGCACTTGCTTGCTGCGCAAAAAGTGAAACAGAAACAGCAATGTCGGCGGTTCAGGCGTCTCTTCAACAGCGTGATAGGTCGGTGCCTCAAAAGCGAAGGGCAAGGTGAGTTGACGTTGCACCAGTTCGTCCATCAGCGTACGGTAGAAGCGTGGATAGAACAGGGGATCATGCGGATCGTCGAGGTTCAGCTTTGGAGAGAGGACTTCGACTTCCAGGGGGGGCAAGGAGTGGCCGCCCACGGTCACGGTGATGGTACTGCGGCCGATCTGGTTGCGATAGGTATATTCATACACATCAGCGCGCGGATCACGCTCGGCCAAGTCATTACCAAAGTGGACAAAGATCGGGCCTGCCGCCTCTTTCATCTCCACCTTGAGCCGGTAGCATGTCCATTCCTGAAGGGCAAACGGGGAAAGAGTCATCTTCAGCGACGGGTATTGTACCGCCACGTCTACAGAGTCGAAGCCTCCAACTGCCCACAGGCACACCTTGACGCCATCGCTCTCAAAGACCAACTCCCCAGATGAGCATTGCCATTCAACCATCTCGAGCTTTCCTCTTCAATTACTCCCATTCTATCGTCGCCGGCGGCTTGCTGCTGATGTCATAGACCACCCGGTTGACGCCTGGCACCTCGTTGACGATGCGGTTGGAGATGCGAGCCAGGAGGTCGTAGGGCAGACGAGCCCAGTCGGCGGTCATGAAATCCTCGCTGGTCACAGCCCGCACAGCCACCACGCTCTGATAGGTCCGCCCATCACCCATCACCCCCACGCTCTGCACCGGCAGGAGCACAGCAAAGACCTGGGCCGTCTCCCGGTAGAGGCCCGCCGCCCGCAGTTCCTCGATAACGATGGCATCGGCCGCCCGCAAGGTCTCCAACCGCTCCCAGGTCACCTCACCCAACACCCGCACCGCCAGCCCAGGGCCAGGAAAAGGGTGCCGCCACACGATTTCTTCCG
>Ga0180438_10011377_pt1 | contig 10763 bp, 11 predicted proteins | sample SS_ome_12_FD_132455 | JGI IMG/M metagenome (GOLD analysis project Ga0180438, IMG submission 132455) | Hypersaline lake sediment archaeal communities from the Salton Sea, California, USA - SS_3_D_2 metaG | ecosystem: Environmental > Aquatic > Non-marine Saline and Alkaline > Hypersaline >... | reverse complement strand
CTCGCCTGGGCGCTGCGTGACTCGGGCCTGAAGATCGCGATCATGGACAAGGCGGAATTTCCGCGCCAGAAAGTCTGCGCCGGCTGGGTGACGCCCGCGGTCATGCAGGAACTGGACGTTGATCTCGATGACTACGCCCGCGGCCGGGTGCTGCAGCCGATTACCGGTTTTCGCATCGGCCAGCTCGGCCGGAAGCTGGTGAAGTCGGATTACGCCGGGGATGTCGTCAGCTACGGTATCCGTCGCATCGAGTTTGACGACTATCTGCTGCAGCGCAGCCAGGCCAGGCTGATCACGTCCGAACCGTTCAGGCAGATGCAACGGACCGATAGCGGCTGGCGTGTCAACGATGATATCGAGGCCAGGGTTGTGGTCGGCGCCGGCGGTCATTTCTGCCCGGTCGCGCGCGCGATCGGTTCCAAGGGTGTGAGCGAGGTCGCTGTCGCCGCGCAGGAAATCGAATTCGAAATGACGCCGGAGCAGGAGGCCGAGTGCACGATCGACGCGGAAATTCCCGAGCTGTTTTTCATGCCCGATCTCAAAGGTTATGGCTGGGTGTTTCGCAAAGGCAGTTTTCTGAACATCGGCCTGGGGCGTGAAGACAAGCACCGGCTGTCAGCGCACGTCCAGGATTTTGTCGACTACCTGAAGCAGCAGAACAGGATTCCCGAGGACATCCCGCAAAAGCTCGCCGGGCACGCCTACCTGCTGTATCCGCATGCCGTTCGGAAAATCGTCGGCGACCAGGTGTTGCTGATCGGGGACGCCGCGGGTCTGGCTTATGCGCAGAGCGGTGAAGGCATACGGCCCGCGGTCGAGTCGGCCCTGATCGCAGCAAGGGTGATCCGGGATTGCGGCGGGGATTATTCGGCTGCGCGGCTGCAGGCATATGCCGGGCTGATCGAGCAGCGTTTCGGAGAGCGTCAGCCCGACCCCGATTTCATGGAGCGTCTGCCGTTTGCGGTCAGGCAGCTGTTTGCTTCCGGCCTGATGCGGACGAAGTGGTTTACCAAGAACGTTGTCGCCGATCGCTGGTTCCTGCACGCACACGAGGAACCGCTGGACACGGCTGCGCAGTGAGGCATCTCGGCTGCGTCTAGAAAAAGTCCGGCGGATGCTCGATCAGCACCGCGGCCCAGACGAAAGCCGTGATAATCAACGCGATCATGACCGCGGCCGAACCCATATCCTTTGCGCGGCCCGAGAGTTTGTGCGGCTCATCGCCGATGCGGTCGACAACCGCCTCGATGCCGGAGTTGAGCAGTTCCACGACCAGCACGATCAGCACGCTGCAGACCAGCAAGGCTTTATCGATCCAGTCCTGGCCCAGGTACAGGCCGAGTGGTATCAGGACGACCGCAGACCAGACTTCCTGCCTGAAAGCAGACTCGTGCTTGTAGGCGGCTTTCAGTCCGAGCCACGAATAACCGGTGGCGTTGATTATGCGTTTTATACCGGTCGCACCAGCTTTGCCCATGACGGTCTCCGTTGGATTAATGTGTCAGCCGATGTGTATCTGTTCCATCAGGTAGCACAGGCAATCCTGCCTGATGGCCCTTTCGTTGGTCGTGTACATCGACAGCGTTGCGTTTTTCTTCAGCACGATCTTGGCGTCGGCCGTTTCGAAAAACTCGCCGGTAACGTCCTCGCTGCTTTCGTTGGTCACCACCAGGCGGGCATTGCTGTCAGGATTCAGCCCGGCAAAAATCGACCCCGTTCCGAGCTGCTGAAAGTTCATTTTTTCCAGTTCGGCGTTCAGGTGGATATCGGCGCTGCCGTCGGTGCCGAGTGAAAAAACTTCCGGCACGGTCACGCGCGCGACCGTGTGAAACAGGTTGATGTGACCGGGGTGTTCAGAGGGCAGTTTTTCGGTGTTGAGTACGGCCTGCAGGAACTGGGCCGAATGGGTTACGCCGTCAGCCTCGCCGGACTGGCCGCATTCCAGCACAACGGCCGGGCAGAAATCCGAGAAAGCCGCCGATTGCACGCCTTTGGGGCTTGTGAAGTAGACGACGGTGTTGCCGAACATGCCGGCGAGTTGGATGCAGTGCGGATTCAGGATGTTGACGCAGGCGTAGTGCGGGTTGTACCCGGTATTGTTATGTATATCGATGCTGGCGAAAGTCTTGCGCTTGCGCATTATGTTGAACACGGTCTTCATCATGTCCTTCTCGGCGCAGTCATCGTGATGGCTGCCGGGCCAGATACGGTTGTAGTCCGGCTGGTGGTCCAGCCGTCTCTGATCGGCTGCGGCCGCTTGGACGTTGCCGATGAACAAAGAAACCGATCTCGGCAGGGCCTTGCCCTGGTATTCTTTCAGCAGGCGCTGGATTGCGTAAAAGCCGGTTGTTTCGTTGCCGTGCAGCAGCGTGCTGATGAACAGCGGTTCCTTTCTCTCGCCCTGCAGATGGATCAGCGTCGGCGCGCCGAGCAGTTCGAGCAGGTCCGTGGTTTTCGCTTCCAGCAGACCATCGGGCAGGATGTCGGTTTCGTTTAACATGATGTGTAACTTTCAAAATCCCATTCGTGAACGGGACTGTTGTGTTGTTGATTGCGGTAATAGCTGCACGTCAGCAGCTTCATATTGCGCTGGTGAAGTTCGGCAAATCGTCTTTGCCATTGCGTCCCCGTTTGTTCGGAGGCCATGCGCGCCTCGATCACGCCGAGGTAGCGCCTGCTGTCCGCGGCATCTATCCCCAGTTTGTCCAGGCCGGTCTGGGCCTCGGGCAGCAGCCTGTCCAGAACCAGCTCCCTGATGGGGTAGCTGCCGCCGTCGACCCATCGTATGCGATGGCCCGGGCCGATCTGCGCGGCCCTGTAAAAGTTGTCCTTGGCGTCTGCAAAGGACAGGCTGGACTCGGGCGGGTCGATGCAGGTCGCATAGTACTGCACCAGCCCGTAATAGAGCGCGATGTTCGCGATGTTGTCGATAATGCTGGGTGCGCTCGACATGGTGCGGTGTTCGATCCGCAGATGGGGTGTGCCGTCCGGGTCGAATCCGATCAGGGGCCGGTTCCAGCGCCAGATCGTCCCGTTGTGCAAGCGCAGGTAATTCAGTTTCTCGGGCTCGGTGTCATAGGTCACCGGCAGCAGAACCGGGTAATGCTCCAGGTTTTCCTGGAAACACTCGAACACGGAGTTACGCGCGTAGTGACTGCCGAAAGTGACGCGGTGGATGGGGCCGCTGGAGGCGCCGCCGATGCCGCCGATGTCGACGGACTGTTCAAACACCGGGATGCGCGTTTCATACCAGAGGTCCTTGTTGAACATGAAAGGCGCATTGGCGCCGACCGCGACCAGCGGTGCCGACAGGATGACCGAAGCATTGTAGTAGCGCACGGCGAGGTCGCGGGGTGTCTGCAAATGTATCTGCAGTGATGTGGCCGCGGCCTCGAGCATGACGTCCTTGTGTTCGACCTCGAGGTGTTCGTTGCCATTGATGTTGAGTCGTATGGTTTTTCCCTGGCGGTGCCTCAACACCTGTTCGTTCAGTGCGCGGTAGCGGTCCATCGATGAGATGTTCTGCAGCGAAAGGTCGCTGTTGGTCAGCGTCGGCAGTATACCGATGCCCAGCATGTTGCAGCCTATAGCCTTCGAGGTTTTCTGGCAGTGCTGCCATACCCGCTGCAGATGGCTTTCGAACTTGCCCAGCACATTGCCTGTCAGTCTTTGCGGGTCGACGTTGAGTTCGACATTGAAGCGGGCAAGTTCGGGAAAGATATAGGGGTTGTTGACCTGCTCGAGAAAGGTTTCGTTCTGCGCGCACGGGGAGGCCGTGTTTTCGATCAGCCAGGCTTCGAGTTCGTATCCGGCCACGGGCTCGCTGTGAGAGAGAGCATTGCTGTTGAACCACTCCGAAAGCAGGTCGGTTTCCTGCTGAAGGCGCCTTGCGTACTGCTGATAGTCGGCTTTGACAAAGCGGCTGTATTTGATTTCTTCGCCCATGCTGTCGTCGTCAGGCTTTCACCTAGCTGAGGTATGACCTGAGTTGCGCAAGCCGCTCGATCGTACCGATATCAACCCATTGCCCGGTGTAGACTTCGCCGCTGACATTGTCCTGCTCTGATTTTTTTCTCAGGATCGGCGCCAGCGCCTTCTTGCCCGGTGTCGTCCCCGCGAAAAACGCCGGAGTATAGAGGCCGATGCCGCTGTAAGTCAGCATGTGCTCGCCGCTGTTCCGGATCATTCCCTGTTCGATTGCGAAGTCACCCTTGCTGTTGTGCTCGGGGTTGTTGACCAGCACCAGGTGTGCCTCGTGCTGCAGATCCATTCCGGCCAGTATCGACAGGTCGTAGTCGCTCCATATGTCTCCGTTGATGACGATGAACGGGTCGTCGCCGAGATGCGGCAATGCCTTTATGATGCCGCCGGCTGTTTCCAGTGCTTCCTCGCCCTCGTCGGAATACGTGATGGACAGGTCATAAGCGCTGCCGTCGCCCAGTGTCTCGGTGATCTGCTCGGCCAGCCAGGAAACATTGATGACGACATCCCTGATGCCGGTGCGCGCGAGATTGAGCAGGTGGTATTCGATCAGCCGGTGCTTGCCGACCTGTATCAGTGGTTTCGGGGTAATGTCCGTATGCGGCCGCAGGCGTTCACCGCGGCCTGCGGCCAGTATCATCGCCTTCATTGCGGTTTTCCCTGTCTATGTTCGTATGCGGCTGTATGTGCAGGGTCTGCTTGCACACCGTGTATCCCTGTCCACTTTCCGCGCGCTGTTGCGCGATGGTCAACTGCAGGTGTGTCCATCAGCTTGCTTCCAGATGCTGCAGAACCGTGGTCTCGAAAAGTTCCAGCAGCGGCGCCAGCTCGTCGTATTGCGCGCAGCTGTCGAGCACGTATTTCAATGTCAGCGGCAGATCATTCAGGTACTGGGGCTTGCCGTCGCGGTAGTTCAGCCTGCAGAAAATACCCAGGACCTTGAGGTGGCGCTGTACACCCATAAGGTCGAACCAGCGAATGAACCGCTTCCTGTCCACCGGGATATCGACGGTTGTCTGCCGCAGATAACTGTCCAGCCAGGCTTCTATCCGGGCTCTTGGCCATTCTATATAACAGTCCTTGAACAGCGAGACCAGGTCGTAGGTGACAGGTCCTATGACCGCATCCTGGTAGTCGATCACCCCGGGGTTATTGTCGTCCACCAGCATCAGGTTGCGCGAATGGTAGTCTCTGTGCACGAAAACCTGCGGCTGTTCGAGCGCAGATTCGATCAGCAGGTCGAAAATCGAGCCGAGCACTACCTGCTGCTTCGAGTCAAGGCTTATGCCGAGGTGCCGGTTCAGGTACCAGGGCTCGAACAGGCCCATTTCGTCGGACAGGCGTTGCCTGTCGTAGGGCGGTAAGTGGTCCTCGATCCGCTGCATGTTGGTTAGCGCAGTCAGCGCATCCTTGTAGAGGCCCTCGCAGTTGTTCACATCGAGATGGTCGAGGTACTGGCGGTCGCCGAGGTCGTCGAGCAACAGGAAGCCCTGTGCGAGATCCATGGTGATGATGTCCGGCGCGTTGACGCCCACCCCGCGAAGCAGCCGCGTGATATGCACAAACGGCTCGCAGTCTTCCTTGTCCGGTGGTGCGTCCATGACGACAAATGTCTGCCCGGTGTTTGTGTCCCTGACGCGGAAGTAGCGTCGGAAACTGGCGTCAGCGGAAGCGGGACGAATGTCGGACAGCGCATGAGAGGGGAGTGATTTCAGCCACTCCTCGAGTTGCGTCATACGGTCTCGGCTTTGCTGGCTCAATGCAACGGCATCCTTCGTTAGTATAAAATGTGCGGTATTTTATCAGTGTTGCGGGAATCTTCCGAATGAAAAATCCGGTTGTGATCGTCGGTATCGGAGAAATGGGCAGCGTGTTCGCGCGCGGATTTTTGCGTTTGGGACACCCGGTTTATCCCGTTGTGCGCGATATCGAAGCAACGGACATGGCCGCTGTGGCAGCGCGGGTCGAACCGGGGCTTGTCGTAGTCGCTGTTGCTGAACGCGACATCCGCACTGTACTGAGCGAGATACCGCGGCCCTGGCGAAACAAACTGGTGTTGTTGCAGAACGAGCTGCTGCCCAATGACTGGCTCGAGCACAATCTTGACCCGACCGTCATTTCGGTCTGGTTCGAAAAGAAAAAGGGCATGGACTCGAATGTCATTCTGCCGTCACCGGTCTACGGCAGGCATGCGCAGCAGGTTGCGGATGCGCTGGCTGCGATCGGCATCGCAACCAGGGTGCTCGACAGCGCCGGGCAGTTGCTGTTCGAACTGGTGCTGAAAAATGTGTACATCCTGACCACGAACATCTCCGGCCTGCAAACCGGTGGAACCGTCGGCGAGCTGTGGTCGCGCCACCAGGACGTCGCCACCGCGGTCGCCGATGAAATCATAGAACTGCAACAGAAACTGAGCGGGGCGACCTTCGACAAAGCCGGCCTTATCGAGGGCATGGTACGCGCTTTCGACGGCGACCCCGAACATGCCTGCATGGGGCGCAGCGCCCCGGACAGGCTGGCACGCGCGCTCGGGCTGGCGGAAGAATACGGTCTAGATGTTCCCCAGCTGAGGCATATCGCCAGCACACAGTAGCTATTTCACCGCAATGCCCGTAGGAGCGGCTTCAGCCGCTCCTACCGGCGTAAACCGCTCGTATTGCCTGCATTGTGCTAACCAGCCGCCATCCCCGCGTTTTTGATCACCATCTTCGGGTTCTTTCCATGCTCGATCATGCTGCTGATAATGCCGCCGTATTCGATTTTCAGATTGCTGTAGACGTTATCGAGCTCCATACCCAGGATGTTGGCCGTGATCGCACGGATCACGCCGGCGTGGCCCACGACCAGGACGTTCTCGCCTTCGTGTTTTCTGGCGATGTCCTTGTAGGCTTCCCAGACCCTCGAAGAGAATGAATCGAGCGGCTCGGCGCCTGCCGGCCGGTTCCGGACCGGGTCCTGGTAAAAATGGTTCAGTGCATTGCTGTCCTTGCTGAGGATCTCGTCGGGCGAAAGACCTTCCCAGTCACCAAAACCGATTTCCTTTAAACGGTCGTCCACGCTGTAGCCTATTTTGAGTTTTTTTGACAGCTGTTGTGCAAATTCGCTGCAGCGGGACAGCGGGGACGTCGCGATATGATGCCAGTCTGTACGGCCGGCGACCGCGTTCCACATTTGCTGCCAGCCTGTTTCCGTCAACGGGTCGTCGACACCGTGGCCCCGGTATCGCCGGCCGCCCACGGGTTCTCCGTGACGTATCACTTCTATATATGTAGTCATTATGTATTGCCGCTTGTTGCGCTGAGTTTGCTCTCGGTAACTTTTGCCTCGCTCACGTGCAGTGCCCAGGTCGAGGCGCGGTGATTATAAAGCATCGGGGATGCAGACGGTTCCCGGCTCGTTTTTCATCCCGATCGAGCGGAGAAAACGTAGGAGCGGCTTTAGCCGCGAATCAATCGTTGGTCGAAGGAAAACAATAATGTCCGCAAAAAACGCAAATAACGCGAAGACGGTCATTCAAAAACAAAAATATTTTGCGTTCTTTGCGTTTTTCGTGGACCAATTATTCTTGATTGTCCCTGGCGTCATTCGCGGCTAAAGCCGCTCCTACAGCAGTAGCAAGCCGTTATTGGGGAGGTTGAAGCGCCGTCACCAGCCAGGCGACCCTAACCGAACCAGCCGCCAAGCGTCAGCAGGGCCAGTACCGCGATCCAGATCAGTATCGATCGCATTACCAGGTTTCTCGCGGAAGTAATGCTCGATATTTCATCCGTGGCTTCCTGGTCGCGCAGAGCGCCCAGGCCGGTGTTGACCAGCACGTCATAGTTCTCCAGCGCAAGATCGGATTCGTATGGGCGGCTCCGGTAGGCCTGCAGCGCGCCGTCGAAATGTCCGGTCAATGCATAGCCCATTGCCAGCATCCTGGCCGGCACCCACGTCAGCACCGCCTGGAACAGTGTCGCCACCGCGTTCAGACTGTCGTTGGTGCTGTCCTGTTTGCTCAGGCTGGTCGTCAGCCGATACAGCACCGCGCCCGCGGGTCCGAAGATCACGAACCAGAAGATCACCGCGAATATACGCTCGTTTGCAACATGAAGGATCGCGCGAGTTACGTCGCTGGTTTGCTGGTCCGGCGATGTCGAAGCCGCACGCTCGGTGAGTACACCGGCATAGTGCAGCGCCTCATCTTCGTCGCCGAGGCGGCGCGCATCGAGATAGAACTCGATGTCGCTGCTCAGGCAGGCTGGGCCCAGGCAGTAGGCAAATACCAGCACCGCGAATACAAGGTAGGGCAGCTGGAAAAGAAAGTCATGCATCAGGTGCTGGATCACTGCGATGACTGCAACCGGAACAATCAGAACGGCCACAATCTGTACCACGCCGTTGGCGCGCACGAACCGTGTTACCGCGCCGGTGTAGTATTCAAACCACGACAGGTCGCGCAGATCGTGCAGATGTCTGAATGCACGGTCGAACAACAAGCCGATGATGATGGATATCAGTGCCATAAACTAACCTTTATATGCACTAATAATAGTCGGCAGCAGGTTTTTTTCAGGCCAGCAGTGTAGAAAGTTTGTTCCAGTCGAATCCGGTTCCCGGATCGGTTTTTCGGCCGGGCGCGATATCGGAGTGTCCCGCTATCCGTTGTGTCGTGATCGAAGGATATTGTTGGCAGAGCGCATTCACCAGCTCGACGAGTGTTTCGTATTGCGCAGTCTCGAAAGGATCGGTATCCGTTCCTTCGAGTTCGATGCCGATGGAAAAGTCGTTGCAGCGGTGTTGGCCCTGGTAGCAGGATTCACCCGCGTGCCATGCGCGTTTGTCGAACGGGACAAACTGGACCAGGCTGCCGTCGCGCCTTATCAGTACGTGGGCCGAAACCTCCAGCCGGTGGATTTGCCGGAAGTAGGGATGGGCATCGGGTGGGAGTGAATTGGTGAACAGCTGCTCAATGCAGCTGCCGCCGTACTCGCCCGGCGGCAGGCTGATCGAATGGATCACCAGCAGGTTGATGTCGGTGCCCCCGGGACGGTCGTCCATGTTGGGTGATGGAATGTACTCCGCCCCCTCGACCAGGTGGGTGGCAGGATCTATCTGCATCGGACTCAGACCCAGTAGGCGCTGCGCGTCATCACCCTGGACATCACCTGCATCAGTTTCTTCACCGGTGCAGGCAGCGGTGCACCGCCGTGGTCCAGTGCGGTGGTCGCATGGTGGGCCTCGTCGATTTTCATCTGCTCCAGGATCGCACGGCTGCGCTTGTCGCACTCGGGCAGTTTTTCCAGGTGCTCATCCAGGTGCCTGACCACCTGGTGCTCGGTCTCGGCCAGGAATCCAAGGTTCCACTTGTCGCCAAGTGCGCCGGCAAAGGCGCCGATCGCGAACGAACCGGCATACCATACAGGGTTCAGCAGGCTGGTGCGTTCACCGAGTTCTTTCAGGCGGTTCTCGGTCCAGACCAGGTGGTCATTCTCTTCCAGCGCAGCCTGCTGCAGTTTTTCGCGCACGTCCTGGTTGCGCGCGGTGATGGACTGTCCCTGGTAGAGCGCCTGGGCGGAGACTTCACCTGAATGGTTGACGCGCATCAGGCCCGCAACCTGCCGGCTCTCTGCGGCCTCCAGCGGGCATTCCTCCTGGTCTTCTGCCGGGTAGGGGCGGTGTGTTGCCTGGGGTTTGCCGATCACGGTACGCAGCGCGGTATCGGCGTGCATCAGGAACTGGTCGATGGGGCTGTAGTGTCGCATTACGGGCTCCGGATTCAGGTATTCTGCCTGGCAGGGATTGCACATAGAATACCGGTCATTGTACCTGCAGGAGCCAAACATGTCTTATTACCAGTATCACGTATTTTTCTGTACCAACCAGCGCGAGGCCGGCGAGCAGTGCTGCGAGCGATGCAATGCAACGGAGATCCGCAATTACGCCAAGGCGCGCATCAAGGAGCTGGGCCTCTCCGGTCAGGGCAAGGTCAGGATCAACAGCGCGGGCTGCCTGGACCGGTGTGAACTCGGCCCGGTCATCGTGGTCTACCCGGATGAGGTCTGGTACACCTATCTTGATCGCGAGGATGTTGACGAAATTATCAATGAGCACCTGGTCAACGGCCGTGTAGTCGATCGGCTTAAGATATAACTCATTGAAAAGATGGGGATAAGGTCTGAACCTGCTGCATGTTGCCAGAAACCTTAAATTTAGCTTAAATAAAGCTTGACAGTTTTATCAAAATATTAGACAATACTAATACTCTCTGAATCAGAGACTGAATTTAACTCCTCCATCCTCCCTTTGGTGGTTTTTAGCGCGGATACTTTATCCGCGCCTTTTTTTGCCCGGAAAAAGCCAAAAGCGCTTGTCGCAACAGGCTGTTTTCTGTATTATTGCGCGTCTTTGTCTCGCGGCTCACGCGTGCACACTAGCTTGATTTATAACTGGATAGTTCGATGAAAACTTACAGCGCCAAAGCAGAAACTGTAGAACGGGACTGGTTCCTGATCGACGCCGATGGCAAGGCACTGGGCCGGCTGGCATCTGAAATCGCGCGCCGTCTGCGCGGCAAGCATAAAGCGATCTACACGCCGCACGTCGATACCGGTGACTATATAGTCGTGATCAATGCCGAAAAGGTGAAGGTGACGGGCAACAAGGCCAAAGACAAAATGTACTACAGGCATTCCGGCTACATGGGCGGCCTGAAAGAGATCAATTTCGAAGACCTGATCCAGAAAGCTCCGGAGCGAGTGATCGAAACCGCAGTAAAGGGCATGTTGCCGAAGAACCCCCTG
>Ga0180438_10011375_pt1 | contig 10764 bp, 5 predicted proteins | sample SS_ome_12_FD_132455 | JGI IMG/M metagenome (GOLD analysis project Ga0180438, IMG submission 132455) | Hypersaline lake sediment archaeal communities from the Salton Sea, California, USA - SS_3_D_2 metaG | ecosystem: Environmental > Aquatic > Non-marine Saline and Alkaline > Hypersaline >... | reverse complement strand
CGCGGCTGTAAGTGTCGATCAGGTACCGGCGGTCGGGCGAATACTGGATCGAGTGGGTGCCGTTGCCCTCGGTCAACGCCACCAGGCCCGAGCCGTCGAAGTTGATGCGGTAGTAATGGATCAGGTACGGGTCCTGGTCCGGGTTTTTGCCGCAGGCGTGGAACCAGATCTGCCGGGCGTCTTCGTCGATGCGGTCGATGCCGCGGACCACCCACGGGCCCTTGGTGATCCGGCGGATGCGGCCCGACGCGGCGTCGACCAGATACAGGTGCCGCCAGCCGTCCCGCTCCGACACGTAGATCAGCTCGTCGGTCTTGTCCAGCCAGTTGAGGCGGCGGAGTCTGAGGTTTTCGGCGTGCGCGGTCCAGATGAAGGTCTCGGTCTGCTCGTCGATCAGGTTGCGGACGTCGCCGGTGTGGGTATCGACCTCGATCAGCCGAAAACGCTGGTGCCCTCGGTCGATCTTCTCGTAGATGAAACGGCGCCCGTCGGCCTTCCAGCGGAGCCGCGGCGCCCCCCAGTCGAGTCCCAGGCCGTCCACCTCGGGCTTGATCTGCTTCTTGGCGTCGACTTGGAACAGATTCAGTTCGTAGCGGGTGAACTTATCGCCCGGCAGCGAATAAGGGCGGCTGTGGAGTTTGGCCCGGCCGCCTTCCCGGGGCGACGATTCGATCAGGTGCACCTCTTTGCGGTCGCCCGGCTCGACGCGGAAGGCGACCAGGGTCTTGCCGTCGGGCGCCCACTGCAGCCGGTCATAGCCGTCTTCGGCGCTGCCGTCGGTGCTCAACTGGATCTCTTGGTCGTCGTGCTTGGATTGCAGGAAGACGTTGTGGTCCTTCACGACGGCCGTCCACTTCCCATCGTGCGACTCGTCCCGCGGCCGGGTACGCTCGCGGGGTCCTTCGGTGCGGCGCGGGCGGGCATAGTCCGCGGCCTTTCCCGTGATCACCGCGCGTGCGGGGCTCTCTTCCGCCCGAAACACGGCCAGCACGGTGCCGCCGTCGCCGACGACCACCCAGACGTGCCCGGCGTAGGTATGCTGCTCGCGCTGCCGGCCGGCGGCCAGTTTCCCATAGCTTTGGCGACGCCCGCTCGTGTCGAGCCAGAACAGATCCACGTCGCCCTCGGTCCGGTTGACGAACGTCAGTTGCGACTCGGGCCCCGTGCGTTCGCTGGCCCGAGGAACGTTGGGGGGTGCAAGCGGCGGCAGTCCGTCTTCGGCGGCGGACCCTTGGTCTTCGCTTCTTTGCAGCTCGTATTGCTTCAGATCGCATCGCCAGCTTCTTCCTCCAGCACGGAACGTGATCGCACCTTCAGCCGGTGCGAGTTCCAGCGCCTCCAGCGGCAATCGATGGGGCTGCACGTCCTTGACGCCAACTTTGCGGAGCGCGTCGGCGAGCCGCTGGTGATCGAAAGCCGGCCGGCGGACTCCCTCCACCGCGTCGACGAAAACAAACTCGCGCCGGCCATCGCGCAGGTCGTTGCGATACCAGAAAGCCGTGCCGTCGGTGAGCCAATGGGGATGGATGCTCGCCTTGTAGACGCGACCGGCCGTTGGCGAACTCCGCTGCCGTTGCTGCGGCTGTGGTTCTGCGAAACTCAACGCGGGCATCAGGCAAACGTAACTCACGGCCGTTGCGGCCAACAGATAGACACGGTTTCGGGGCAGGGATTCTCTCATGGCAATACTTCGCTGGTTCTGGTAGGACCGTCCCCTTTTCGCGCCGCAGCAAGCCGCAACCATCGGGACGGTCTTCGGGGGTTTCTGGGAGAGCAGTTACCGGTCCTTCCAGGCCGACTTCATCCGGTAAGCCTCAAGCGATTCCACCGTAAGCGAACCGCCTTCGGCGGCCAGCGAGATCCGGCCGACCGGCTTACCCATGTCGCGACGGGCGCTGGTCTTGTAGCAGGCGCCGCCCCCGCCGATCAACTCGTACATCGGCCGGTCGACCAGCACCCGGAACGTGACTCGGCCGTCCTTCATCCGCAGCGGCATTTCGTCGAGCTTCCCGGCGGCGAAATCGTAGGTCGCCGCACATTCGCCGAACCGCAGCACGGCCTTCGACGCGGTTCCCTGCTTCAGCGTGACCACAATATCGAACAGTTGGTCCTCGACGTCGAAGCCCACCTCCGGCCCATCGGCATTGAGCACGACGTTCTCGGCCGTCTTCGGGGCCGGCCTGCGAAGCTGCTCAAGCTCCTTGATCGGCGTGGCGAACATCCGGATGCCGTCCTCGGTGGTGTGCAGCGTGAGGTTGGTCGGCACGGTGAACGTCTGGTTAAACGGCATGTCCGGGATGTTGATCCGTGCCCAGCCGATCTGCACGACGCGGCCGTCGGGAGGGTTGCTGAAGCACTGCGAGGCGTAGTAGGCGCCCCAGTGGACGCGGTGCTTTCCTTCGTGCTCGGGGGTGAACTTCTTGCCGTCGAAATGTCCGATCGCATATTGCGCGTCGGCGGCGTAGATTACCCACTTCTGCTTCGCCGGGTCGCCGTCGACCGGCAGTTGGAAGATCTCGGCACACTCGAAGTAGCCGGGGACGTTGCTCTGGCGCGTCCACTGCTTCAGATCCTTGCTTGTGTAGATGGCGATGTTCCGGCCGTGCTCCTGGTCCTGGTCGAAGACGGCGATCACCCAGTGTTGGCCCGGCTCGTACCAGATCAGTTTCGGATCGCGGCCCGAGTGCTCGATGACGGGGTTGCCTTCGTAGTACTTCCACGTCTTGCCGCGGTCGCTGGAGTAGGCCAACGCTTCGCCGCAGCCGGTGTCGGTGAACGCCAGCACGATGGTCTTTTCGTCGCCCTTCTGCCAGCCGGCCGTGTTGTTCAGATCGACGTTCCCGCTGCCCGAGAAGCAGTTCCTGTCGGCCATCTTCGGATGCCGGTTCTTGACGTCGCCGCCGAAGGAGCGCAGTGCCCGGTCGTGCTCGGCCCAGTGGATCATGTCGGGGCTGGTGGCGTGTCCCCAGTACATATTGGCCCAGTTGCGTCCCGCCGGGTTGCACTGCCAGAAGAAGTGGTACTGGCCGTCGTAGTAGCACATCCCGTTCGGGTCGTTGTTCCAGCCGCGCATCTGACTCATGTGAAACTGCGGACGCAAAGCTTCGTCGTAGAGCGGCTGAAGGTGACGGATTTCGTCGCTCGACTGGAACATCTCGCAGATTTCCGGCGCCGCCCGGGCGACAACCTTAGCGGTCTTGCCGAGGTACTCCGACATATCGAGGTAGGTCCACCAGTCGATGGCGTCCTTGTTCGGCGGGAAATCGCAGTCGAGATTATGGACGAGCTGCTCGCCGACGACGATCGTCATCCGGCCGCGTTGCCCCTGGTTCGAGACGGGGAAGATGATGTACTTGCCCGTGATCTTGATCTGCTGGGCGTTCTCCAGATGCGGACTTTCCCCGCTGCGCCTTGGCGGCGCGACGAACGGTTTCTTCTTCGCTTGCGTGTTGCTCTGCGAGATTTGATCGATGTTGATGTGGCCCCAGCCGTCGGACGCCTCGTCGACGATCTGCAGCACGGCTTGCTTGCCTTGGTACTTCTTGACGTCCCAGTTTTCCCAGTTGAGAAACTCGCTGCCTCCCGGCTGCAAGTTGGGACCCGTGGCGGAGAGGACGACTTCGCCGTCGATCAACAGGTTCATGCAGGTCTTACCCTTGTGTCCGCCGCCGCCGATGAGGAACTTGATGTAGTCCCGCTCGATGGTGAACTCGGGCGAGGTGAGTTTGCCGGTCGGTCGGTCGCCGCCGAGGAACGTGTTGACGAGTCCCTTGCCCTCGAAACCGGTGACCGGCATCTGACCCCCGAGCGTACCCTTGGCCGGGGCCTTGCCGAAGGCCTCGCCTTCGACTTTCCACTGGCCGTAATTCGCGGCCTCGAAATCGGCAATCAGGATGTCGTCGGCGGCGCCGGCCGGCGATAGTGCTGCCAGTGTGAGAAATGCGAACGAAAGACAGCTCGCAAACAGTAAACGTTTCATCATGGGGTTCTCCTTCCAACGCGGATTCTTCAAGGGAACGGAAACGGGGCAGGTTCAATGTGCCGACACGGACCGGCGGATGCTTCGCGCCAATAGAGACCGCCCCCATCCGGTTCGGCACGGACTCTACCAGGATTTGCCAGGCGAATTCTCCTCGAACCAAGGGCTGGCCAGCTCCTGCAAAAGTGCTCATATTGCAGAGCATGACAGATCTCAAGGAAAAAATCAAGGACGCGGATGTTTCGGGCTTGGAGTATTTCGATCGGCTCACGCCGCTACTTCAGTGGCTACCCGACGACGCCGGCGAACGCGATAAGGCGGGAAATCAGTGATGTCCCCTTTTCTTCTCTGGTGGTAATTGACCGGGGCTACGTCTGAGCACACGGGCAAGTGTCGACTATGCTGCGTAGTAAAATGACATGGCGTCAGGGCAGGCGAGTTGGCGTCCTCGTAAGATAACGGAATTGCCCCCCCCTACCGTGCTGATTCTGCGAATTCAGCACACTTTGAGGCCGGCGTCCTTTGACAACGTCAATAGCCGACGGGTAGACTACGGGCTCTGTGGTACACGGAAGATCACGGATGGACGATGTGAACGCGAGACGCGGGTAGCGTGCGGCGGCCCCTGCGCCCGGACGACGGTCGGGCTTGTCCGGCTGAACGGCTTCGCGGGGCCGCGAGGGCTTCAGGCACTCCCACCGGGAGGACGTCCATGACCGCCAGGGTCGAGATTGGCGAGCGGGGCATCGCCCGCGCGGGTCTCACGATCGGGTTCCTGCTGGCCGGCCTTCTGGCGATGCACTGGCCCATGCTCTCCTCCGGCTTCGCGCGGGTGCAGTTCGACGAGGGGGACACCCGGATCAACCTCTACGCGCTGGAGCACGGGTACCGGTGGATCAGCGGCCAACGGCACCACGAGCGCCTCTGGAGCCCCCCGGTCTACTATCCCCTCGAGTGGACCGCCCCGTGCACGGAGACCCTCGTCGGCGTGGGTCCCGCATTCTGGGTCTGGCGGGCAATGGGTGCCGCACCAGACACGGCCTACCAACTCTGGCTCCTCTCCGTCTCCGCGCTGAACTTCCTGCTCGCTCTGACCTGGCTCCGGCGGGGGAGGCGGCTGCCGCTTCTCGCGAGCCTGGTCGGGAGCTGGCTGATCGCGTTCGCGGCCTCGAGGGCCGCCCAGCTCAATCACCCGCAGCTTCTGGCGGCCTGCTACCCGTTGCTCGCCCTGCTCCTCATCGACCTCCTCCCCCGGAGCCGCCGGAAGTCTCTCCTGTTGCTCGCCCTCGGGGGAACCGTCGTGGGGCAGCTTTACGCCGGCACGTACGTGTTCCTGTTTGCGGGCCTCCTCGGTCTGGCCGGCCTGTCGATCCTGGCGCTCGATCCGGTCGGTCGGTCGCGCCTTCGGGAGGTCCTGGGAGGGCAGAAGGCCGCCCTGGCCCTCGTCCTCGTTCTCGCGGCGGCGGCGGCGCTTCCCTGGCTCCACGCGTCCTGGCGGGCGTCCGCGCTGAAGGGCTATCCGTCGCCGTGGGAGGTAGGGCAGATGATCCCCCGGCTCGCGAGCTGGCTCTCTCCGAACCCCGACAACGTCGTCTACGGCGGGCTCGCGACCTCGAGACCGTTCGCCGGCCTCCCGATGGCGCACGAGCATCATCTCTTCCTCGGGCTCGTCACGACCGTGGTGGGAGTCGGTGGTCTCCTGCTCACCAGGTCCCAGATGTCGTCGCGTGCGCTCGGAGGAGCCGCCGCGGCCCTGATTCTCCTCACCACGGCCCTCCCGACGCCGGAAAGCGGTACAGCGGCCTGGATCACCGACGCGGCCATCCCCGTCGGCCTGGCGTCTCTGACCTGGATCGGTTGCACCTGGGATCGCCGCGGAGGGGCGTCCCGGGTCGCGGCGGTCTGCCTCGCGGCGTGGCTGCTGAACTTCGGCCTCACCGGCGGGCTGTCGCTTTGGACGTCGTTCTGCGACCTCGCGCCGCCGCTCCGCGCGATCCGCGCCGTCTCCCGAGTGGGCATGCTGCTCGCGATCCCGCTCGGCCTCGGCGTCGCCATCGTGCTCGCGCGCCTGCGCCGCGGGGCTCCCGGGATCGCGCTGGGCATCGGTCTCGGCCTCCTCTGCATGGCGGAGCAGGTCACCCGCACCCAGTCCTTCGACAAGCAGGCCCATCGCGACCGGATCGCCCGCATCGCGGCCGAGGTCCCACCGGATGCGGACGTTTTCTACTACTCACCCCTCGAACCGGAGCGCGGCCGGTGGCTCGATCAACTGGACGCGATGTTCGTTCACCTCCAACTCCGCATGCCCACGATCAACGGCAACCTGAACGTCGTTCCCTGGGAGTGGGCGCCCCTGGCGATCCCGGACCTGCAGTCCGCTGAGGACGCCCCCGGGATCGAGGCGGGCCTGGCCCGCTGGCGCGAACTTCATCCGGAGTTCTCCGAACTCGAGGTGAGGTGGGTGCGCGTCAGTTGGCGGGACGGCGGATCCAGTTCGTGACGAGATCAAACGGATCCGAGCCGTTCTCGACGGGCAAGCGGGCCGAAGAAGAGGCCAGAGCCAAGTGGGCTGCAATCAAGAAAACGGACGACGCCAAGAAGGATCAAGGCTCGGACCGAGCGAAGGCCTATCTGATGAAGGTGAGGAAAGAACTTGGTGCTGCCGTCGAGGCTGGCAAGATCAGCGAGGAAGACGCAAAAAAGAGGTACCAAGGCGTCGAAAGAGCAATCAAGGAGAGAATGGCCGACGCTCGCGCCAAGGGCCGTTCAAGGACCGTCAGCCCTGAGGACCTCGGTCGCGCCGGGATCGAGATCCGCAAGGCGGTTGCCGAAGGCAAAATCTCGGCAGCGGAAGGCCGAGCCAAGATGGAAGCGGTCCGTAAGATGATCGGCGAGCAGCGAGAGGGTGCCACCAGGAACATCGATTGGGAAGGCACCAAGAGGCGAATCGAGGGCGCTGTGAAACGCGGCGACATAACCCGCGAGGAAGCCGACGCCAAGTACAAGGAGATCAAGTACAAGGAGATCAAGTACAAGGAGATCAAAAAGCGGATGGCTGGGCGTCGCGACCGGTGATCCCGTGTCCTGAAACCGGCGACGAGGAATAGGTTGCCGTCTCGCTCCGCGAGATGACCCCACAGAGAAGCCTTGGGGTGGCAGTACAACGGCCACCCCAACGCTTCGTTCATCCCCAGCCCGCAGCCTCCAACGCCCCTTGCCTGCTCGGCTCCCGGCTGGCCGCTCGGCCGGCGAAATGCTATGATCTAGTCAAGAAAGGAGCCTCAGACGTGCCGCGTCCAATCGTCGTCACCGTGACCGCCTTGGTCTTTCTGCCAGCCAGCGGCGATCGCTTCGATCAAGTCGCGTCCTGTCGCGTGGCAGAACGCTAGCATTCACGTCGCACTGCACACGGCTATAACAACATCGTTTCTTCGTGGCAGTCAGTCTCTTTTCTGCATACAATAATAGTGCCCGGAAACGATCGGCAACACCGAGAAACACCTGCACCCGCGGATTATTGAAGATGCGATTCCGTTTTATGGCCACGGCGGTCACTGCCGCGCTCACCCTGCAAATTTTGCCGCTTCAGGCGCAACCGGCTTTATCCGAGTGGAATCAGTTTCGAGGCCCGGGCGGCTCGGGCGTCGCCGAGGACTGCCGACCCCCGGTGGTCATCGAAACGGAAAAGGCAGCGTGGCGAATCGACGTTCCACCGGGCCACTCTTCCCCCGTGCTTTCCGATCGGCTGGTCTTTCTGACGGCGGTCGACAACGATCGACTGGTCACCTTGGCGCTGGAGAAACAGACCGGCCGCCTGGCCTGGCGGCGGGAGGTCCCGGAAGTGCCGATCGAAAGGGTGCATGAAGGCAACAGCCCGGCGGCGTCCACGCCCTGCGTCGATGCGGATCGCGTGTACGTCTACTTCGGCTCGTACGGCCTGCTCTGCTACGACCACCAAGGGCGCGAGCAAGGGGACCGGCCTATTCCCACGCCGAAAACCCTCTATGGCATGTCCTCCTCGCCGATCGTGCACGACGATTTGCTGATCCTGGTGCTCGACAACGACGCCAACCTGCCGGACAGCAAAGTCAGCCGGTCGAAGATCATTGCCCTGGGCAAGTCCACCGGCGAATTGGTCTGGGAGGCGCTGCGCCCCTTTCATCGCAGCGGCTGGTCCACGCCCACCATCTGGACCCACGACGGCGGCCGGGAGCTGGTGGTCTTGGGCAACGGGCGGGTCCGCGGTTACGACGCGGCGACCGGCATCGAAAAATGGTTTGCCGGCGGCTTCTCGCGAGAGACCATCGCGCGCCCGATCACGGGCGAGAACCGCGTTTACGCCTCGGCCTCGATGCTCGGCGGCGTCGCCGACGAAAACCCGGACCCCGAGCCGTTCTGGTCGGCCGTGATGCGGTTCGATGCGAACGGAGACGGCAAACTCGAACCCGGCGAAATGACGGAAGGGTTCACGTTTCCGTTGCGGCCCGACTTGCCGGTGGGACATCCCGGCTTTGGTGTGCCTTTGCCCAAGGACCAGACGCAGCGGCGGCAGCGACTCGACGGCATGTTTCACTGGATCGACAAGGACAAGGACGGTTTCTGGACCAGAGAGGAGTTTCTCGGTCACATCTCCTTCAACCGCGGCAAGCCGAACCTGATGGCCATCCGGCCCGGCGGCAACGGAGACGTTACCGAAAGCCACGTGGACTGGGCGTTGCATCGCGGCATCCCCGAGGTTCCCTCGCCGGTGCTCTATCAGGATCGCGTCTATCTGGTCTGCGACGGCGGCATCCTCAGCGCGGTCGATGCGGACCACGGAAAGATGATCTATCGCAAGCGGCTGGGAGCGACCGGGCATTATCGCTCCTCGCCGGTCATCGCCGACGGCCGTCTCTACGTGATTTCGCAGGAGGGAGTCGTGTCGGTCGTGAAGACCGGCGACCAGTTCGAGCTGGAGCATCAACACGATCTCGGGCAGCGCGTGGCGGCGACTCCGGCCATCGACGAGTCGACGATCTACATTCGCACGCAGACGCAGTTATTCGCGTTTCGAAAAGGGGACATCACTGATATTGAACGGGAAAAAGGGGACATCACTGATATTGAGGACGAAAAGGAAATGCATCCACCTGGCCAATATCAGTGATGCCCCTTTTTTCGGGACACGTTGGATTTCGCCATGAAAGCACGAAACATGCAAATACCGCGATGGGTGACTGCGTCCCTTTGCGGATGCGGGGTGATTCTTGTGCTGCTGTGCTGCTCCCTGATGTACTGTGTTTTTGCAGCAAAGATTCCGCCAGTAGCGGCCCTGCCAAGCTCGGCCACCGAGGTGAACGAGTTTCAGTCCAACTATTCCGGAGCGACCACGGACTACTTCTGGCTGGTAAAAGCCAAGATCACAGAGGACGAGTTCCAGGAGTACGTCGCAACGCTCGGACTCGTTCCGTACGAAGGAGTCAACGGCCTCGGAAGGCTGCCGCAGAACCCTTGGCAAGGGCACAGTCGTTGCGGCAATTGGTGGGACCCAACGGAGAGCATGTCGAACACGTATTACGACGGCACGATGACCGGATCAGGCTGCGCTCTGTCAAAACATGAAAACGGGTATGCGTACTACAGGGAGAGCGTGGGATATTGAAAATGGGCGTGGCCGAGGTTCTCGAACGTGGGCTGCCGCGAAATGAAATCGCTGGAAGAGATTCAAATGCCGGACAACCATATTGACAGACGCCGAGTTATTGTGAGATGGGCATCCGCGCTCATTATGGTGGCTGCGTTGTCTACGGCCATAGGCGGGCAGGTCGCCGGCGCGGATCAGGTGTACCGCGCCAATCCCAAACCACCGACCGACGGGCTGGTGGGCGCCAATTACACGCCGGCTTATGCCGTCAACCAGGTGCACTTCTGGCACGACTTCCGGCTGGAGGTCGTGGAAAAGGAGTTGGCGGCGGCACGCAAGCACTTCGGCATCTCGACCTTGCGCGTCTACCTGCACAATATCAACTTCGACGAAGAAAAAGAGACCTTCCTAGCCAACCTGGAGAAGTTCCTGGCCATCTGCGACAAGCACGGGATCAAGCCGGGTTTTGTGTTCTTTGACGACTGCCACCGGCCGGAAGGCATCTTTCTCGACAAGCCGACCGCGCCGGTCAAGGGCTATCACAACGGCCGCTGGGCGCAGTGCCCCCAGCATCGGCACCGCGATCCGCAGAATTTCGAGCGGTTCAAACCCTACGTGCAGGAGGTGATTCGCGCCCACCGTGCCGACCCTCGCGTGATGTTTTGGGAGATCTTCAATGAGCCGCAACGCGGGGCGGAGTACAGCGAACGACTCCGCCGGGCAGGATACCGGTGGGCCAAAGACCTCGAGCCGATCCAGCCCGTGTTGAATTGCTTCTTCAGCCAGGGCTGGGGCGACAGCGACGTTTCGGACGTCGTCGACGCCCATCTCTACCAGTCGGATTTGCCCGCCTGGGACCGGATGGCCGACGCCAACGCTCGGAAGGGGACCGTCATCACCGAGGCGGGCGCACGCTGGCACGCGCCGCGCCGCAACTTCGGCGAGCCGTGCGGCGTGATCAACTGGCTGCAACGTCGTCGCGCGGCCGGCCGATCTACGCCCGGCGTCTATCTCTGCTGGGAGCTGATGGTGGGCAACTCGAACTGCCGCTGGCACTGGGTCGACAAGCCGGGCGTGCCCGAGCCGACCGTGCCCTGGTGCGGGCTGATGTGGCCGGACGCCACGCCCGTCTCGCTGGCCGAGGCCGAGGCCGTCCGCCGCT
>Ga0180438_10011374_pt1 | contig 10764 bp, 18 predicted proteins | sample SS_ome_12_FD_132455 | JGI IMG/M metagenome (GOLD analysis project Ga0180438, IMG submission 132455) | Hypersaline lake sediment archaeal communities from the Salton Sea, California, USA - SS_3_D_2 metaG | ecosystem: Environmental > Aquatic > Non-marine Saline and Alkaline > Hypersaline >... | reverse complement strand
TTACCATCGAAGTTGAAAGGTCTTTGCGTGTGCTAGATGGGGCGATACTAGTTTTTTGTGGTGTGGCAGGTGTGCAGCCACAGTCTGAGACGGTTTGGAGACAGGCTGAAAGGTATAGCGTTCCTAGGATAATTTTTGTCAATAAGCTCGATCGTGTGGGTTCGGATTACTTTAAAGTCGTAGATGATGTTAACAATAAGTTTGCTGCTCGTGCTGTTCCTATGCAGGTGCCTATTGGTGCAGAAGAAGATCTTATTGGAATAGCAGATGTTTTGACTAGAAAGATGGCTACATTCGGGGGCAAGAGGGGAGAGTCGATAGAGTGGTCAGAGGTTCCTGAAGAATATAAGGAGAAGGTTGAAAAAGTTAGAAATTTAGTTATAGAGGCAGCTGCTGATTTTGATGACGATCTGGCTGAAAAGTATTTGAATGAAGAAGAAATAGCTATTGAAGACATTAAAAAGGCTTTGCGCAAGGGTGTTTTAGAGAGAAAGGTTACGCTTGCGTTTTGTGGAACAGCGTTTAAAAATAAGGGCGTGCAGCTTCTAATGGATGCGGTAGTAGATTATCTTCCTTCGCCGCTTGATGTTCCGCCTGTTGAGGGTGTGATTCCGAGGTCGGAAGAAAAGGTTGTAAGAAACACTGATCCCAAAGAGCCATTTTGTGCTTTAGTTTTTAAGATTGCGACAGATCCATTTGTTGGTGTTTTGAATTTTATAAGAGTTTATTCGGGTGAGCTTAAGGCCGGCTCCTATGTTTATAATGCAAGAACAGAATCTAAGGAGCGAGTGAGTCGTTTGGTAAAGATTCATTCGAACAAGCGGGAAGAGGTGCCTTCTGTAAGGGCGGGTGATATCGCTGCGGTTATTGGTGTAAAAGATGCCATTACGGGTGATAGTTTGTGTGCCGAAAAACAGTTGATTCTTTTGGAGCCAATAGTGACGCCAAGTCGTGTTATATCATCTTCTCTTGAGCCTAAAAACAAGGGCGACTATGAAAAGATGACTTTGTCGTTGAAAAAAATGATGCAAGAGGACCCGTCATTTATTTTTTCTTACAACGAAGAGACAGGGCAGACTGTTATTGAAGGTATGGGGGAGCTTCATTTAGAAATTATTGTTGATCGCCTTAAAAGAGAGCACAAGGTTGAGGTTGTGCAAGGTAAGCTGCAGGTTGCCTATAAAGAGACCATACAAAAGGTTGCAGAGGCGGAGGGCAAATACATTAAGCAGTCTGGTGGTCGAGGTCAATACGGTCACGTGTGGATAAAGTTTGAGCCTCTAGAGAGAGGTTCGGGTTTTGAGTTTGTAAATAAAATTGTTGGCGGTGCTATTCCAAGAGAGTTCATCCCTGCAGTTGAGAAAGGTTTGAATGAATCCATAATGTCTGGAGTCCTCGGTGGCTATCCTGCTGTTGATATACGGGCTACTTTGTATGATGGTACGTATCATGATGTAGATTCGTCTGAAATCGCATTTAAGGTTGCAGCTTCTATGGCATTCAGGGCGGGTGTTGCAAAAGCTTCGCCGGTATTGCTTGAGCCTATAATGAAGGTTGAGGTTGATACTCCGGATGAATATATGGGTGATGTCATGGGTGATCTCAACAGTAGGCGAGGCAGGATAATGGGCATGGAAGAAAAGGGCGGAAAGCAGCTTATTGCCGCGGAGGTTCCTCTGGGGGAAATGTTTGGATATGCAACTGAGCTTCGTTCTATGACCAAGGGAAGAGCTGGGTATGTTATGGAGTTTTCTTGTTATAGGGAAGTTCCTGCTAACGTACAGGGGGATATTCTTGGAAAAAAATAAAAATTTGAAGTAAAAGTTTTTCGTTGGTATTTAGTGGAAGATAAAGTATAGTTTGATAAAATGATTAATTATTTGGGAGAATAAACGATGGCAAGAGACGTATTTGAGCGTAAAAAGCCTCATGTTAATGTTGGTACTATTGGTCACGTTGATCATGGGAAGACAACTCTAACTGCAGCTATAACAAAGGTTTTAGCGGAAAAGGGTGGAGCTAACTTTAAGGCGTTTGAAGATATTGATAATGCGCCAGAAGAAAAGGCACGAGGTATTACGATTGCGACTTCGCATGTTGAGTATGAAACGGCCAAAAGGCACTATGCTCACGTTGATTGTCCTGGACACGCCGACTATGTTAAAAATATGATCACTGGTGCTGCTCAAATGGATGGTGCTATTTTGGTTGTTTCTGCGGCTGATGGTCCTATGCCTCAGACACGTGAGCATATTGTGTTAGCACGAAATGTTGGTGTGCCAGCAATAGTTGTTTACCTTAACAAGGTAGACATGGTTGATGATCCTGAAATGATAGATATGGTTGAGGAGGAGATCAGGGAGCTTTTGAGTAAATATGAGTTTCCCGGTGATGATATTCCTATTGTAAGGGGATCTGCGCTAAAGGCTCTAGAGGGCGACTCAAGTGAAGTAGGTGCGGGCTCAATAGACAAGTTGATGGAAGCGCTTGATTCATATATTCCTGAGCCAAAAAGAGATATTGATAAGCCATTTTTAATGCCTGTAGAGGGTGTTTTTTCAATTTCTGGGCGTGGAACAGTTGCCACAGGTCGTATTGAAAAAGGTAAAATTAAAGTTGGTGACGAAGTTGAGCTAATTGGTTTTGGCAAGACCTTAAAGTCTGTTGTTACCGGTGTTGAAATGTTCAGAAAGATTTTGAACGAGGGTCAGGCAGGTGATAATGTAGGGCTCCTTTTGCGTGGCACCAAAAAGGAGGAAATAGAAAGAGGTATGGTTATTGCTAAACCTGGATCTATTACGCCTCACAGAAAGTTTAAGTGTCAGGTTTACATTCTTACAAAGGATGAGGGTGGAAGGCATAGCCCATTCTTTAATGGGTATAGGCCTCAGTTTTATTTCAGAACAACAGACGTAACCGGTGTTGTGACACTTGAAGGTGGAAGAGAAATGGTTATGCCTGGGGATAATGTTGAGCTTTCTGTTGAGTTAATTTCACCAATAGCAATGGAGCAAGATTTAAGATTTGCTATACGTGAAGGTGGAAGGACGATAGGATCCGGAGTTGTTACTAAAATTACAGAGTAATTAGGTGATTGATGAAGAAACAAAAAATAAGGCTTACCCTAAAATCATATGATCATCAATTGCTTGATAAGGCAGTAAAGCAAATTGTTTTGACAGTGAAGAGAACAGGTTCTGATGTTGTTGGGCCTGTTCCTATGCCAAACAAGGCGAGGTGTTTTACCGTTTTGCGTTCTCCGCATGTAAACAAAAAATCTAGAGAGCAATTTGAGATAGTTGCGCATAGAAGAATTTTGGACATAATATCCCCTTCGGATCAGACGATGGATGCGTTGATGAAATTAAATATTTCATCTGGTGTGGATGTGGAAATTAAATAAGCATGGAGTTAAGGCAGATGATTACTGGTCTTTGGGGTAAAAAAATAGGAATGGCCCAGATATTTTCTGGTGAGCGTGTTGTACCAGTTACAGCAGTGGATGTATCAGGGTGGATTGTAACTGATATTAAAACAAAAGAGCGTGATGGTTACAGTGCTGTTCAGGTTGGATGCATTAAGGGCAAATACTCCGCAAAAAAGTTTGAAATGAGTTGGTTGAAAAAGCCAAAGCAGTATTTTTCCATCCTGAGAGAAATTCGTTTAGGCAAAGATGCTTCTGAGATTGAGGGGGCTTCTATCGCCATAGGAAAAGCTGCAAATTTTCTGGCTCATATTGCGGAGGGTGATTTTGTTGATGTGTTTGGAAAATCTAAGGGTTGTGGGTTTGCGGGAGTCTACAGAAGATATAATTTTGGTGGCGCTCCCAAATCTCATGGTTCCAAGATGGGAAGAAGAACCGGCTCTTTAGGTTTTATGGCTACACAGGGAAAGGTTATAAAGGGCAAAAAGATGCCTGGCCAGATGGGTAACAAAAGGTGTGTTGCCAGCAATCTCAAGGTTGTTAGAATTCAGAAGGATTCTAATCTGATATTGGTTAAGGGGTCTGTTCCTGGAAAGGCTGGATCTTTAGTTTTTCTTAGAAAAGAAAAAGTGATATAGGTTGATTATGGTAAAACAAGAAAAAGATAAAAAGCAGTTTAAGGGTAAACCTAAAAAGGCTGCTTTAGCAGAAACAATTTCATCTAAAGATTTAAGTATAAAAAAAGAGGTTAGCCCTGTATCTAGTGTGGCCTTCTCAAGGTGGGTAAGGGCTTTAAGGCAAAATTGGCGCCAGGGAACCGTGTCCTGTAAGGGGCGTTCGGAAATTTCTCTTTCAACCAAAAAGCCATGGAAGCAGAAGGGAACGGGAAGAGCGAGAGCGGGCTCTGCTCGATCACCTATTTGGAGAGGGGGTGGCGTTACTTTTGGCCCTCAAAAACGAACAAAATCTTTGAGAGTTTCTAAAAAAACAAGAAAGAAGGTTTTGGGAGATTTGTTGTTTGATTTTCTTGAAGATAAAAGGATAACCTGTTTGAATTGGGAGCTTGAATCGGATGTGCCTAAATCATCTCGTGCATTCAAAGTTTTGAAGGATGCTAAGCTTCACTCAGAGAAGGTTGTTTTATTTTTAAAGTCAGACGATTTTTTGACACGATTGTCTTTTGCTAATATCCCAAAGGTCAATATTTTGTTTTTTGATCAGGCCAATGCATTTGATTTAACTAATAGTGCACGTTGGTTATTTTTGAAAAAAGATTTCGATGCTTTTAAAGATATGGTGATGCAATGGATTTGAGCATTTATGATGTTATTCTTGGTCCTGTTATGACGGACAAGGCTTACAAGCTAAATAGAAAATTAAAAAAATTAGTTCTAAAAGTTCATCCGCATGCAAATAAGCCAATGGTGAAGGAAGCCATTGAGCGCTTGTTTGATGTAAAAGTTGAAAGTGTGAGGGTGATGATCAGAAAGGGAAAAGTTCATCGGTTTAATAGGCGAGAGTCTCAAAAGTCTTCAATTAAAAAGGCTATTGTTACCCTGAAAGAGGGGCACTCTGTTGATCTGTGGGAGCAGCCTGGTGTGACTGTAAAACCTTCTGATGTTACAACTAAAAAAGTGAAAACTGGTGAAAAGCCTGAAAAGGATCAATAGGCTTCAAATAGGTGTGTAATTAAAGGTACAAAATGGCAATAAAACGTAGAAAACCGAGAAATGCTTCCTTGAGGTTTCAGACTTACATAGATAATTCTGACATAACCAAAAAGAAGCCCGAGAAATCTCTTATTGACGGCTCATTGAAAAGAAGGTCTGGAAGAAATTCTTACGGAAGAATAACAATGAGGCATAGAGGTGGCGGGAGCGCGAGAAATTATAGGATAGTAGACTTTAGGTATAGTCAGAAGGATATATCTGGAGAAATTTTTTCGGTGGAGTATGATCCCAATAGAAATGTTCGAATTGGATTAATTAATTATCAAAATGGAGCAAAAAAATATCTGTTATTGCCTGAGGGATTGAAGGTTGGTGATAAAATTTTGGCGAGTGCTCAGGCAGATGCAAAAACTGGTAATAGCATGCCTCTCAGTAGTGTTCCTGTTGGTTTTGTGGTTCACAATGTAGAGATTACACCGGGATCGGGCGCTAAGTTTGCGAGGAGTGCTGGTACTTCTGTGCAGTTGGTAGCCAAGAGTGATACTCATGCTACCTTGAGAATGCCATCAACTGAGGTGAGGCTTGTTCCTCTTGACTGTTGGGCAACGATAGGTGCTCTTGGAAACGCAGATTATAAAAATATTTCTTGGGGAAAAGCGGGCAGAAGAAGACATTTAGGCTTTAGGCCCTCAGTGAGGGGTATGGCCATGAATCCTGTCGATCACCCACATGGAGGAGGTGAAGGACGGTCCAAGTCTGGTCAACACCCAGTTTCTCCATGGGGAAAACCTTGTAAGGGTGCCAGGACGAGAAAGCGCAAAAATAGCCTTATTTTAAGGCGGCGTAAAAGTAAAAAGAAATAAGTGATATGTTCATGGAAGATAGAGGAACAAAATATGGCTAGATCTTCTAAAAAGGGCCCTTATGTAGAGCCTTCTTTGTTGAAGAAAGTGCAAAAGATAAAAGAATCGGGAAAGCGAGAGACTATTAAGACTTGGTCACGGAGGAGTATGATAATTCCTGATTTTGTTGGTTTAACTATTGCTGTGCATAATGGTAAAAAATTTATCCCGATTTTTATAACAGAAAATATGGTTGGGCATTATTTGGGTGAATTTGCTCTCACAAGAAAATTTGTTATGCATAGCGGCCAGAGAAAAAGTGGAGCTGGACCTTCTGCTTAGAGTAAAAAAGTTAAGATTGAGTTGCTCCTTGGGGATATTTCGTGTACATTATAATTGTGTCAGTACTTTAACATAGGGTAATAAAATGCAATTTGGAGCTAAAGCTAGATATATAAGAATCTCGCCTTATAAGTTGAGGCCTTTGGTTGATGTTTTGAGGGGCAAGGATGTTCAGTTTGCATTGAATTGGCTTTCTACCTGTTCCTTGAAGAGGGCGTTGCCAGTTAAAAAATTGGTTGAGTCTGCTGCTGCAAGTGCAAAAAATTTGCAAAATATTGAAATTGATGAACTGGTTATTAGAAAAATCTGTGTTGATCAGGGGCCATCGTTCAGGTATTTTCGACCTGGTGCTATGGGTAGATCTAATCCATACAGAAAACGGTTAAGTCACATTAGTGTTGTTTTAGAAAAAGTATAAGAGGCTTAGTGTGGGACAAAAAGTACATCCGATAGGATTTCGTTTAGGCATTTATAAAAATTGGCTTTCTCGCTGGTTTGCAAGGAATTCATACGGAGAACAGGTTTTAGAGGACTTGGAGATTAGAAAATTTTTGCGTTCTGAACTGCGAAGTGCAGAGGTTTCGAGGCTGGAAATTGAAAAGGCGGGTGATAATATCCGCGTAATAGTACATTCTGCTCGTCCTGGCATGATAATAGGAAAAAAGGGGCAGGGGATTGAAAATTTGAGGGCAAAAATAGCGGATAAGTTGAAAAAAACTGTTGAAGTTTCTGTTCAGGAGGTGAAGAATCCTGAACTGGATGCACAATTATTGGCACAGCTTATCGCTGCCCAAATAGAAAAGCGAATGAGTCATAAAAAGGCAATGAAGCGGGCTATTGCTTCAACAATGAGGGCAGGGGCAAAGGGAGTTAAAATTTGTTGTTCTGGTAGATTGCATGGAGCAGAAATAGCAAGAACGGAGTGGCTCAAGAATGGTTCCGTTCCTCTTCACACCCTGAGGTCCGATATTGATTATGGGTTTGCAGAAGCTAAAACCACCTATGGGATCACGGGTGTTAAAGTGTGGATTTGTAGAGGTGAATACCAATATAGCTGATTTATAAGTTTGAGAGATATTTTATGTTAAGTCCTAAAAAAGTAAAATTTAGAAAGCAACAAAGAGGCAGGATGGGCGGTACATCTAAGGGCGCTACCAGATTTGAGTTTGGCAAATATGGGATCAAGGCTTTAGAGCCGGCCTGGCTTTCTGCACAACAAATAGAGGCTATGCGTGTAACCGTGTCGCGTAGAACAAGAAAGTTCGGCAAATTATTTTTAAGGGTGTTTCCTTATAAGCCTGTCACCAAAAAGCCGGCTGAAACTCGTATGGGTAAAGGTAAAGGAAATATTGACCGATGGGTTTCAGTGGTTAAGCGTGGTAGAATTATTTTTGAACTGGATGATGTTACAGAAAGTGTAGCAAGGGATATCTGTAAGGCCGCTGCATACAAGTTGCCCATGAAAGTGCGGTTTGTTAAAAAGGAGGGGCTATGAAGTTGGCTAAGGAAAGAGAAGCCTTTCGGAAGATGAGTGTGAAAGAGCTGGAGAAAAAGGCTGACGAAGTTAAAAAGGACCTGTTTGGTCTAAGGCTAAACTCTGTAACGGCTCACATTAAGGATTATTCACAGTTTAGAAAGTTAAAAAGAAAAGTGGCGCGTATTCTTACATATTTGCAGCAGAAACGTTCGCTTCAAAGGGGGAAACTTTAATGGAAAAAGAAAAGAAAGGGAAATTGTACACAGGTGTTGTGGTTTCCGATAAAATGCACAAAACAATCGTGGTTGTTACAGAAAGAAGTTATAAGCACAAGTTATTAGACAAGGTCATGAGGGCTTATAAAAAGTATAAGGTGCATGACGAGAAAGAGATTGCTAAGGCGGGTGACAGGGTTGAGTTTTTTGAGGGCCGTCCTGTTTCAAAGACAAAATATATGTATCTAGAGCGTGTTGTTAAGCCTAGCTCTGTTGATAAATAGTTAGATTGAGGTAAAAGATGATTCAGAAGGAATCTTACTTAGGTGTTGCAGATAATTCTGGTGCTAAGGCGTTGCAGTGTATTCATGTTATTGGAAGCACAAGAAAGAGGTTTGCCTACTTGGGCCAGGAGATTAAGTGCTCGGTGAAAAAGGCCATACCCGGTGGCATTGTAAAAAAGGGAGATGTTGTCACCGCGGTTATTGTAAGAACAAGGAAGGAATTCAGGAGGCCAGATGGCAGCTACATAAGATTTGGTGACAATGCGGCCGTTATCGTGAAAGATAAGGAGCCTGTTGCTTCCCGTATTTTTGGTCCGATTGCTAGAGAGCTTAGAACAGGGGGATATAATAAAATTATCTCGCTTGCTCCGGAAGTTTTGTAAGAGGGTTTTTAGATGGCTCGAGTTAAAAAGAATGATACAGTTTTAGTTGTTGCAGGTAAAGACAAGAACAAAAAGGGTAAAGTGGCCGATGTTTTGCCAAAAAAGGGTAAGGTTTTGGTTCAGGGTGTTAATGTTGTTACAAGGCATGTGAAAGCCCGCAAACGGGGAGATGTTGCCGGGATAAGGCAAGAAGAGCGTCCGTTTAGCATCTCAAATGTTATGCCTATTTGCCCTTCATGTAAGAAGCCTTGCAGGGTTGGGGCAAAATTTTTGGAAGATGGAAAAAAAGTTCGTGTTTGTGCAAAGTGTAAAGAAATAATGTGAGCTGGGCAGTTAGCAAGGATTAATTATGGCCAAAGCTAGGCTAGAAAAACTATACAACGAAAAAATTCGTTCTCAACTTAAAAAGGATCTTAAGTTGAAGAATATTATGGAGGTACCCAAAATTTCCAAGATTGTTATCAATGTTGGAGTGAAAGATGCGATTAAGGACAGCAAGGTTTTAAAAAGCGTTTCTGATGTTGTTGCTAAAATTGCGGGGCAGCGCCCTGTAAGAACTTTAGCTAAGAAGTCAATAGCGGGGTTTAAATTGCGTGCTGGAATGCCTATTGGGATAATGGTAACGCTTCGTGGAAAGCAGATGTATGAGTTTCTTGATCGGCTTATAAATATTGCTTTGCCGGAAGTGCGGGACTTTCAAGGCGTAACGAAAAATTTTGACAAAAAAGGCAACTATAATTTGGGAATAAAAGAATGGACGGTATTTCCAGAGATTGAATATAATGTTGGTGATAAAATGTATGGTATGAACGTGTCCATTGCGACTACTGCCAATACAGGTGAGCATGCGTTTGAGCTGCTAAAAATGTTTGGAATGCCATTTAAAAAATAAGAGAAATGATCTAATTGAGGTAAGATAATGGCCAAAAAGGCATTAATAGAAAAATCAAAAAGGACGCCAAAGTTTGCGGTAAGAGGGAGAAATCGCTGTAAGTTGTGTGGTAGGCCTAGAGGCTATATGCGTTTTTTCATGATGTGTCGCATTTGTTTTAGAAAGAATGCATTAGATGGTTTGCTCCCTGGCGTTAAGAAAGTAAGTTGGTGACATTTTATTTTAGTTTTTGATACAGAGAGGAAGAAAAGCCATGTCGGTCGATGCTATCGGAAATTTTTTATCTATCATCAGGAATGGGTTGATGGTATCCAAGCCCTTTATTGTTGCCCCTTATTCTAAGATTAAGTTTGAGGTTGCAAAAATTTTGAAGGAAGAAGGTTTTATCAAGGATTGCGTTGTTGTTGATAGCGATGATCCTGTTAAAAAAGCGATAAAGGTCTATTTAAAATATTTCGACAATGAGTCGGTCATTCACGAGATAAAGAGAGTTAGCACGCCCGGTTGCCGTTGCTATGCAGGTGCGACAAATATGAGACCTGTTATTGGGGGGCTTGGGATCTCTATACTATCAACGAGTCGTGGAATAATGACTCACAGAAAAGCAAAAGAGCTTAATGTCGGGGGTGAAGTTATTTGTACTGTTTGGTAGACTTGGGATAATGTTATGTCAAAAATTGGTAGAAAGCCTATTGCAATAGGTGGGGTGAAAGTTGAGATAAAGGGGAGCGAAGTTCATTACAAGGGAGCGAAGGCCTCTGGCTTGTACGTTTTGCCAAAAGAACTTCAAGTGGTGTTAGAGGATGGCTTTTTAAAACTTACTCCTACAAAAGATGCGTTGAAAGATCGTGAAGTAAATAGGGTTTGGGGTTTGCATAGGGCCCTGTTGGCGAATAAAATAAAGGGTGCCGACGTTGGGTTTGAAAGACAGCTTAAGATAAATGGGCTAGGATATAAGGCGATACTTGCGGGAAAAAAAGTTACATTGTCCCTGGGGTTTAGTCACAAAATTGATATGGAATTGCCCGATAATGTTGCGCTTGAATTAGATAGGTCTGGTCAGTTGTTAACCTTTAAATCTTCAAGTAGAGAGGCGGTAGGGCATGTTTGCAGTAAAATTAGGGCGTTAAGACCTCCTGAGCCTTACAAGGGGACAGGGATAAAATGGGTCGAAGAAGTTATTAGAAGAAAAGCTGGAAAAGCTAAGGCTGCGGCTTAGGTAACATAGTTGAGGT
>Ga0180438_10011373_pt1 | contig 10764 bp, 8 predicted proteins | sample SS_ome_12_FD_132455 | JGI IMG/M metagenome (GOLD analysis project Ga0180438, IMG submission 132455) | Hypersaline lake sediment archaeal communities from the Salton Sea, California, USA - SS_3_D_2 metaG | ecosystem: Environmental > Aquatic > Non-marine Saline and Alkaline > Hypersaline >... | reverse complement strand
TAGCCATTATTACTCACCGAAGGCATCGGCAAAGGCTGCCAGGCAATTCTCCTGAAAATCGGCTGCAAAGGCTGCCAGGTCCACTCCGTCCACGTCACCGTCCTCATCAGAATCGGTGACACAGGCTGGTTTGCTGGTGTAAGTAATTTCCAGATAGGGCCTTCCGTATTCACTGTATTCGCTGGCCTTGATGCCCGTATTGACGATGGAGTCATTTTTCATCAAGACACCATGATTGTCTTGGGTCCCGTCCACCCATGTCTGGACCAGAGGAGTGATATCGAATTCAGGGTAAAAACTCTGATTCGGGATGAGGCAATAGTCCAGGGGTTCAGGATCGTGTGTGCCCCCGGCAGTGGTCCAGTTGTTGCCGGAAGTTCGCATATGCCAGGTGGTCCCTTCTTCTTCCCATGCCTCCGTGACCCGGAAAAGGTCCAGGTATTGATCTGTATCCCAACCGCTCACGGTCCAGCAGTAGAAACCGATGGTGGCCTCCAGGATCTTCTGATCCATGACCTCAGGTGGCAGATCAAAAGAGATGACGAAGTTGCACTTGGGGTTATTCAAGACATGCTTGTAAGGGGTATTGCCATAATTGGTATCGGGGCTGGCAGAATCCAGATAGGCATCTTTGCACCCCGCATATTCATCCACCCCCTGTTTCAACGTAATAGTGTATTCTTCCTCGGCCATATACTCCCATGTCTCGTTGGAGTAGTCTGAATCGCCGTAATTGTTGTGGGCCTTTACCCGGTAGGTGTATGTATGAAGGGGCGTCAGGCCCTCATCGGTATAGGTTTCCACATTCCCCTGCAGGGTCTCAAGAACACTGAAATTGCTGCTGTCCACCTTACGTTCGACGATGAAGCTCTCCTCATTATCGCTGTTGTCAGTCCACTGAAGGGTGATGTCAAAACCGTTCAGATCTGATGAGAGTTCGGAAGGGGCTGCGGGCGGCTCACTAGAGATGACTGCCGACGCCTCATTGGAGGGAGCGGAGTTGCCATTGGCATTATAGGCCAAGACCCTGTAGTTGTACGTGCCGTTAGCAAGAGGGCCCTCTCCTTTGTTGTTGTCCAGATAGTAGGTCACATCTTCGCCAACCGTATCGTAGCTATCATCCCAGGCGCCGCCGTCCATCTGGCGCTTGATAATGAAGCCGGTTTCGCTGTCCGAATGGTCGGTCCAGGTCAGAGAGACGGTCCCTGCTAGAGAGTCTCCCAATGCCCCAAGATTTGCAGGAGCGAGGGGAATGTCAAGGATTTCGGTCTCGGACTCATTGGATGGATCGGATTGGCCGTAAGTATTATGGGCCGCAACACGGTAATTGTAGAGGCCGGGATCAAGAGCCCGGTCTTGATAGGCCGTTTCGTTTGCAGCAACTGTTGCGTACTCTTCATCCCAGGCCCCGCCATCTACCTGGCGCTGTATGATGAACCCGGTCTCGTTTTCGGATTGATCGGTCCAGGCAAGAGAAATGGTGCGGTTCTGAGAATCAGCAGTGGCGCTTAGATCGGACGGTGCAGTGGGTGGTTCCGTGCTCACCAGCTCCGCCGCAGCCACATTGGAAGGGCCGGAATTGCAGGGGCTTCCAGTACCGTCGTCATCAAGGTGGGCCACCACCCGATAATGATAGGTCCCACTGGCAAGATCGCTCTCGACGAATGAGGTGGTGTCTGCCGGCACAGATGCATGATCATTGTCCCAGGCACCCCCGTCCACCTGCCTCTGGATGATGAAGCTGTTTTCGTTGGGAGCACTGGCGTTGTCCGTCCAGTTTAAGCTTATCTGTCCGTTCTCCGAATCAGGCGTTGCCGCCAGCCCCGATGGAGCGGGGAGGCACGCGCCCCACCCGCCGAGCCTGGCCCACAACCACCATGCGGCATAGGCTTTTCGGTTGGCATTGAGCGGCTGGCTGTGAGCCGAACTGCAACTGTACCAATCAACGCCTTGAGTATGGGTGTCCTGCCATTCTATGGCCCAGTTGCCATCTCTTGAGCCGTTTCCATCGGTATCGTAATAGCATCCGTCATTGACGAGTTTGTCGCCAAAATAGCTGCCGTCAGGATCGTAACACTCAATATCGTAGTAATCGTACAGGACCTTGTTGTTGTCGATGCAGTAGTCCCTTATCTGCTGGTTTCTGAGGTGGAGGTTGCCCGTTTCTCCGGTGCCGTCTGCATGGCCTGTCATATAAACGAATGTGACATCGGGGTACTCGTCCTCCAGTTGGTCCATGGGATCAAGGTAAGTGTCAAGCATGCTCTGCTCCGTGTGACCTGAGGCCTGGCCGCACCATGACCAGATGATGACATTCACATCCGCGTGAGAGGGATCGTCCAGGTACAGCCGCGTCTCATTTACCCAGTTTGGGTAGTATCCGCAATCGTGATCCAACCATCCCGAACCGTAGCCATCCCCTTCTTCCAGGTCCAAGGCGCCGCCTGCTCCGCCGTTGTTCCACCTGAAGATGTCCTCAGGAAGGGCAAGGCCCAGCCCTCCGTTGTTGGCAAACCCCACAAGGCCGGACATGCCACTGGTCAGTTGACTGCCATGGGACGTGTGGCCATAACCGATGTGAAGGAGGGCCTTGGCAGCGTTTATGGCAGATTCCGGGATTTCAGTGATGTCAGTGCATGTATGGTCAACGATGATCGGTTGATCTGCCGCTGAGGCAGCAGGGCCAATCAGAAGGGGTAGTAAAAGAAGCACGCACCACACAGAAAGAGGCCGAAAGCAGATATGGGCCTTCTTTGTCATTCTTTTCTCCTTTTGTCATCTTTGCTCACTGCCCCTTCGCCCTGCTCATTCAAGGCGCAGACAGGGCTGAGAAAACATATGGCTTCTGCCTTTTCCCTACATGGCAAAAGAGGTATACTGCCCCTGCTCGCCTAGGGCCTTGGCAGTGGCATGAAGGGCCTGCAAAATACTTTTTTCTGGACATGTCTCCTCATGACATAGGACGCCCGTCACGGGCCTGTCGGTGCTTGAGACCCAGAAGTCCTGCCAGGCCCCCGCCCAGGAGAAACAGCGCCGAAGGGATGGGAACGGAGGAACCCACCGGGACTTCGTCAAAGCCGGTTCCGCGCACCGTCCAGTCTTCTCCTGCATCTGAAGAGGCAAAGGACAGGGAAAAGGTGTTTCCATATTCAGCCAATGCAAAATAGCCGTCAGCCTCAAGGAAAACTGCCAATCCCAAGTTATAGGTGCCGTCGCTGTTCAGGCTCGCCACATCCAGGAGGGGAGCGGAGAAGTAACCGGTAGGTGTGTCGGAGGACCCCACGGTGAGGGTGCTTTCTGCCTGGTCGCCCCAAAGGGCGATCTCAAAGGACGAAAGGCTGCCCTGGCCCACTTGGGATTCTCCGTCATAGTGAAGCTGAACCACGATGCTCTCTGCATCCACAGCTTCGCTGAAATTGAAGGCATCATACAAGGCCGCTGATGCCCAGCTTGGCGAGCAACCGTGCCAAACATTCTGAAACTGTGCGCTGTCAGAGCTGTCGCGCCGCACAATCAGCTTAATCTCACCCGAATGAACATCAGCATAGGCGTGTGCCACATTGTTTGTATCGAGGCTGCCTCTGGTTTCCTCATAGGTGTCATACTGCCAGTCATCCCCGGTTTGCTGGGTCCAGGTGCTCTTTCCCACGTTGGTCTTTACTTTGCCGATCTGCGGGTCAGGCACAATAACACAGGCCGCACCTTGTTCCAGCCAGGGACCCAAAGAAACACACAGTGCAAGGATCAAAATGGAACAGGCCTTGTAAAGCATACGATAAGTCATGTTGCCTCCTCAAGCCCACGAAAAGTCAATGTAACGACCTGTGCGTCTTTCGCGTGATGCCCACAAGACCCATGAGTCCGCTACCAAGAAGGATCAGCGCAGAGGGCGTAGGGACGGCGGCAGTGCCGGAGACGGTGATATGCTGATTCAAATCGTCCCACGCTTCAGTGATCTGTAATGAGGAAATAATTTCCCCATAGTCCCCCTGAAAGTCAAAAAAGAGATTTCTCTCGTCCGTCACGTCTATGGCAAAAGAGGTGTTTTCCGACGCCATGGTCAGGACCAATCCATCGGTGAGTTTGTACCAGGCCTGGAAATTGTCGGCATAGGGCGCTATGCCTCTTACATAATCTACGTCACCCTCAGTCGAGATAAGGGTGTCAAGGCCCCAGAATTCTCCAGGTTGGCCCAAGCCCCAAGAATAGACAAAGTCTTTGCCGTAATACGGAGGATTCTGAGCTGGATCATACTCCACAGGCCATCCATAGGTGCTATCCGGCTCGTGGAAAAAGAGTTGAAAGCCACTGACGGAAATGCCCAGACCATCTACATCCTCAAAGGTCACAGACACGGTGTTAGCCATGGCCTGCGAGTAAAAGACCAAAGCACAAAAGGTGACGACATATACTATTGCGATTTTTTTCATGTCCATTTTATCTCCTTTCTGCGGATGTCTTATATCTTTTGCCGGAGACATCTGATGTCTCGGCTATCTACCACAGTATCGTCATTGCAATCGCACCAGCATGGCGCGTCTTCAGACCCGATGATCTTCCGAAGTGCCCTGATATCCCGGCTGTCAATCGTACCGTCGGCATTGGCATCGGCCCGTTCTTTTACCGTTATAGATCCGAACACCACACCGGAGTTGTCCAGCACCGTTCCGTCAATTGCCACGAAGTTGTCGTAGGGGGCGGCCCGGCCATCATCCATGCTCAGCGAGGGAGAAAAGGGCATGGAGCTTTCCAGTCTGTCAAACCGGACGGACCCTAGCAGAACCCTTTCACCAGTGACGCCGGCCAGGGGCTCTGCCGTATCCAGCTTGCCCCCCACTATGATGACTTGACCCGAGGTGCCCGTATCGGGGTCCATATAGGACTTTTTCTCACCAGGGGTCCCCATGTACCAGATCTCTTCATTTTTGGTGGCACTCACCACCTCTAATTCCGAGTCATCATAGGTGAGCTTAACGCCGCAACTCAAAACAGAAGTCGTGTTGATATCCGCATAGAGATACACAACGAGATCACTCTCGGTATAGGCCCCCTCTGCGTATACGTCCACATCTGCCCCAAGGGCGTTTGTGGACATCAACATTGCCAGCACAAGGCAAATGGCTCCCACCTTAGATAATGTTCTCATTAACTTGACTCCTTTCTCTTGTGGAAAACGAACCAACAGATATAGTCTCTGCCAATGTGAGCGGCTTTACACGGTCAGCTATGGGGTAAGGCATTCGGGATCTACGGGCGGTGGTGCGACCACCTCTTTAACATTGGGATGGTTGACGGCAACAATGGCGGTCTCCGACACAGAGATCGTTCCATCGTTCGCGGTGAGTCTGAATATATGCGGCCTTGCGATCCCTGCAATGAACTCGTCCTTCCCTGGCTCATCGCTGTTTGTTATGACAACGGGGCCCCAGTTGTTGGCCAGCAAGGCCATATCCCCACCGTCCACATCAGGGTCCGCATCAAAATTGGCCTTGTAGCACTGGCCTTGACAACCTGTGGTGCCAAATACTTCGGCCATGTTTTGAAGCTCCCTTATTCCCACAGGGTTTGTCTGCTCCCACTGGTAAGTTGTCCCATCTGGGCCTCTGCTGAGACTTCTGTCCAGCGTGGCCTTTTCGCCGACTTGAGCCTGCCTGGTTCTGCCTGCATTCACGTCCAGGAGGTCAGGATCATCAGGGTCGTCCACAACGCTTACGCGCATATATGCCACGGGACTCCGGTTGAAGGCGCTTTCGTCCAATTCATCTCTCAGAGAGAATCGAAAGTAGTAATGACCTGTCGTAGTCGGTGTGAATGTAGACATCGCTCCTTGTCCGTCATCGCTTAGTGTTACGGTTTCCGGCGCGGCATAACACTCCCAGCGATATATAAGATTTTCGGTATCGGGCCCATAGGGGTCCGTACTTCCCGTGGCATCCAGGGTGACCTCTGTATTCACTTGGGCCACTTGGTCTTGTCCGGCATCTGGAACGGGGACGGTCTGTTCCGTGCAACCAGAGGAGTCATAGATCGCGTCTATGGCAAGCCCCTCGGACAAGTCGCTCGAAAGGCCATCAACATAGGAAGAGGTGGCGTACACCGTATAGGTAGTCGCGTCCCGGGTAAAAAAATGCCAAAGGAGTCCTTGATCGGGCAAAGCGCTCTCTGACCTCCTTGCCGGGATAGTGGTGTAATATGATACAGCGCCATTGTTTATCTGAATGTAGCAGTCATCATGGTGGATGCCTTCTGACCCATGGTCGCCACCTATTAGTATTCCCCTCCACGGAAGTGGAAACCCACTCACGGCCATGGTATTATTATTCATTGCGCCAAAAAATGAGGTCATTGTCGAAAGGTTCTCAGGACCAGCAGGGGGATCTTCGACGGCAAGAGCCACACCTTGCACCAATAGAATAGAGGACAGCAAAATGCTCACTACTACGCCCTGACATTGAGGTTTTTCTTTTTCAGTCACTAGTTACTCCCTCCATCTCCTCGGCATAAGGCCAAAGAAGACTGTGAAAATGAGTCCAGCCAGCCACAGGTGATTACTACCAGCAAAGATATACTTCCAACAGGTCTGGAGTATATTGCGCGTTCTTGTGGGCGCTGCTGAACATTCGTCTTACAAATACCATCCCCAGTGGGATGAATAGGGACTTAGCAAGCGGTGTGCCAAGACGTGAGGAGTGTATTATCCAGTTGATTTTACTGAATCTTTAGCTTCAGCCTGTCTTCTTCGATGGACCCGAACGAAGGGGGTTTCCTACAGTAGTAAAAGGTGCGGCCCGATGGTTTTACTTAACTGGTTGAGAATGTGCGGGTTTGAGATGTATGCTATTTCATACGCTTCGCCTCTCTTTTCCACACAGCGGGGCTGACGTTTATGAGGCTGACGTTTGTCAACACTTACCACCCTCCGCCCCATCTATTCGAACAAAGTCGCCGAATCCTATAGGGTTGCAGGTGATCAGATCATCTTGGTAAGCGGCTTTTTTGTGAGAAAAGATGTCTGACCTAAAAAGCGCCGGTGCGAAAAATGGTCTGGTGGGCAAGGCGGAACAATGTCTGACTTTCCCTACAAGCCGAGCATCTCGACGATCTCTGCGGGCTCGGGGCCGCCCATCTCCACGGTATTGTCTTCGCCATCCACGTGGTTGCCAATCGTCCCATTTGGTTAACCCTCGAGCTGCATAGACGACCCTACGAAGTTACGCCCACATTACAATTTTGTCATTCGCCAGGGGCCTTGTGGCTTCAAAGGGCTACCTGTCGTGGCCAGCGGCCAGACCGTAAGAAAAGTGGGCACCTTTTGTTATAGGCTATAAAATCAGTCGGTTGGGTGGCTCCGAGCGGGGATCTGTATAAAAAGTCGGCACCCCATATAAAGCCATAATATCAGCTGTTTATGGGCATGTCGGCCCAAGCTTGCCTGAGCCGTGACACAAATCACCTACACCCAGAGGGGGCAAAAGGTCGTAACCGGAAGGTCACCTACTTTCTAGTGGGCCCGTGAGGGGGGAGAGGACAAGTTTTTATCTAGCACTATTCATAGACAAAATAGGGTGTTAGCCATCTTGGCAAACCACATGGCCCGGGCAGCAGCAAAACCCTGTCTCAATTGTCACGGGCTGGCATGGTTGTTGCGGAGTATATTTAAATTCACTCGGTTAGTGTGTCCGCTTGGCGGAGACCACTTCAACGCCCTCCCCCTAAAGACAAGGTTTCAGGCGGGGGTGAGTCGCATTTGAAGCGGCTTACCTGGGAAATGGCCTCCGTTTCTCGTTCCATGGCACACCGGGGCTTCACCGAGCTGTTTTAGATAGATTGCTTTTTCAATTGAGCCGTGAAGAACATAGGTTGTTCCCAAAGACGGAGGGCTTTACCTAGAATTCTGGGCAATTGAGAGACGTCCACATAGAGGAAGGAAGAAATGGCAGAAAAGAGGGGCGTTGATGATAACCACGGCATGCTCAAGGTGATGAAGAGGCGACTGGAGGCCGTAGGGTATCAAGTCATTACTCCTACTCAAGCTGAAAAGCCAGCAAGTCCGGCAAAAACGGAGGCGTTTGAATTCTCTATCGACCCTAAGGTCAACGGCGACGATGCCGCAGAGCTGCTCGTAGAGCTGCATCAAAGGGATTCTGAAAAGCCGGTTGTGATCTTAACGGGCTACGGGACGACAAGAAGTGAGGCAAGGCCCGGGGAAGAAGAGGCTCAAGGCCACGACACAAAGCCTTCTAATGATGAACCGCTCTCTATGGACAAAAAAGGCTGCCCCGGCAGAAACCGGCCGTCAAAGGATGCTGAAGGCCCCAAAGGGACGGTACAGGAAAGACAGGGCTTCAAGAAGATTATTGCCCAAAGTGCGCGAATGGAAAAAGTGTTCCAACAGGCCTCGTTGGCGACGGAATCGGATTCAAACGTTTATGTTGAAGGAGAAAGCGGCACGGGAAAGGAATTGATCGCTCGAGCCTTACATGAAGCAAGTTCAAGAAAAGACGGCCCCTTCGTAGCCATTAATTGTGCAGCGATCCCTGAAACCTTGTTGGAAAGCGAGCTCTTTGGCTATCAAAAGGGTGCATTCACTGGTGCAGCGCAAGACAAAGAAGGCCTTTTATGCCGGGCCCATGGAGGGACCTTTCTTCTGGATGAAATCTCGGAAATGCCATTATCCATGCAGGCCAAGTTTCTCCGGGTATTGCAGGAGAAGGAATTCTTCCCCGTCGGTGGCACAAAAACCAGAAAAACAAATGCCAGAATCATTGCAACCTCCAACAGAAACTTGGTGCATGAAGTAAGAAAGGGAAATTTCCGAAAAGACCTTTTCTATCGCATCCATGTCATTGTTATTCAACTCCCACCGTTGCGGGAAAGGAAAGAGGACATTCCTTTGCTGGCCAGTCATTTTCTGAGGAAGTTTTCCGGGCAGATGCAAAAAGAAACGATCGGCTTCTCTCCTGCTGCCATGCGAAAGCTGACGTCACACGCGTGGCCGGGCAACATCCGAGAGCTGGAAAACATCATCGAATCGGCGGTGGCAATGACTACACAGGACATCATCCCAGATGACTTGATAATGCCGACCCAAGACTTCAAAAAAGAGAGCAAAGAAGACAACCTGAAACCTTTGAAAGAGGCCAAGGAAAGATTTGAGAGAGATTACCTTCTCGATCTAATCGAACTCACTCGGGGTAATGTGACTCAGGCAGCAAAACTGGCAGGAAAATACAGGGCTGATTTGTACGAGCTTTTGAAGAAACATGACATTAAACCGGCGGATTATAGACAGGGAATTCATTAGAATCTCACCTCCCCCCTTCGCATTCGATTTAACTATGTGAAGTGAAAGGAAAAATGGCGTCATTTCTGTTTTCAATGGTTACAGAGGATGGTTTTGTAAGAAGTCCAATTCGCTCACTCCGTGAGCAATATTGCAATTCATTGTGGGCTCCGCTAAATCGCGAAAACCCTGGCTAACACTCCCAAACAGTTCGCGATTTTCACGCTTCGCTTATCATGAGTCTTTTCCTCCGCCACGCCGGGCTCAACGTCGTTGGCGAAAAGACTTTTTGCGAGTCTGTCAAAGAGAACCGACCGGGGGAAAAATGCGGCCTTTTCTGGTCTGAGCAGATTTCGAGGGGAAAAGAGGGGGGAAGGGGGGACTTTTTTCCCAGGCCAATAGCCGAACCAGGGGAAGGAAGACCGGAAAAGGGAAAGCCTCACTTCCCTATGCCAAAGTGTCCGAAAATCTGAGCCAGGATGTCTTCCGTGGCGGTGAGACCAGGGGAAGCCAGGGGTTTCTCTTGACACAGCGAGATATCTACCCTACGCTCTTAGGGAGTCGGTCCCCCACAGCCTTCTCCTGGAATTGTTCTCATGGGGGAGTGGGATCGGGTACGCAAATTGGGAGCCTTATTTTGGGAGGCGTTTGGAATCGATCCTTTGCCTTAGCGATGCGATTTTGCCGTTCAGTCCAAAGTAACACCTGACAAGCTGTACGAAAGAAAAGGAAAGGAGGGCATTCGCCATGGCAGAAGGAACAGTAAAATGGTTTAGTGACCAAAAAGGCTTCGGTTTCATTGAGCGGGATGGGGACACGGATGTTTTTGTCCATCACTCAGCCATTGAGGGATCTGGATTCAAGACACTCGCTGAGGGCGACTCGGTGACTTTTGACGTAGAACAAGGTGCTAAGGGCCCTGCAGCAAAGAATGTTACCAAGCTCTAGCCGGGACTTGTTGGACCAACATGGGCATCTCGTGACGACAAGACGAGATGCCTTTTTTCTGTCGTTAGATGAGTTTGAAACCCGTGAGGGTCATGGCTGTAAGAGGTGCGGAATCCAATACATGAAAGACCAGAGCCCCAGGGCATGGAGGTAGGGATGCGAGGCAAGAAACTTTTTGTGGGAAACCTGAGTCATTGTGTGGCTGCGGCTGAAGAAACCGAGCAGTTGCGGAAACTCTTTTCCGACTACGGGGCCGTGGAAGGGGTCAACATAGTGAAGGGGAAGCGTTATGGGTTTGTAGAAATGTCCAGCCCGTCGGAGGCCGAAAAAGCCAAGAGAGAATTGAATGACTTCGAGTTCAACGGCTCCTCCCTGACAGTGAACGAAGTCCGCCCCCCTAAACGGCGACCAGGAGGACGGGGGGGGTACCGAAGATACTAGCCGCTGTCCATCCATGAATGACCCCTCTTCCCACGAGCGATGTTTACGGCGAGGTCGTAGCGGACCCTATGTCCGCCTCAAGGAAAGCCCTT